>Ga0209798_10000855_pt1 | contig 18674 bp, 15 predicted proteins | sample DOMMetBare3Fresh_FD_187475 | JGI IMG/M metagenome (GOLD analysis project Ga0209798, IMG submission 187475) | Wetland sediment microbial communities from St. Louis River estuary, USA, under dissolved organic matter induced mercury methylation -... | ecosystem: Environmental > Aquatic >...
GTACCCGAAATCTTCACCACAAAGGCATCGTCGTGATGGATCAATTCGCCGCCGTTTTGGATCTGAAAGGCGCCCGGCGTGACGGGAAAATCATAGCTAGTAGTAAAACCTGTCGTATAAGCGCTACCGCTCGAGTCAACAGCAATTCCTCTGCCCTCGTCGCTCAAACCTCCGCCCACATAGGTCGAATAGACGAGCGCCGTTCCCGTCGGATTCAACATTGACAGGAAGGCATCGCTCAAGCCCCCGCCGTAATTAGGCTGAACGGCATTGGCCACCGGAAAATCGTCGGAGTTCTGCGAGCTTGATTTCGTGTCACCCGTGACATAAGCATTGCCGGCAAGATCAATGGCGATTCCCCAGGCACGTTCAACACCCTCAGCTCCCCCAAGGTAGGTGGAATATACCAGTCCCGATCCCTGCGGGTTGAACTTGGTAACGAAAGCATCGAAGCTGCCCCTGGTCTGAAACGCTCCGGGCGTTACCGGGAAACCATCATATTCTGGCGTAAACGGATTGTCGCTGGATTCGGTCAGTCCGGTGACGTAGGCGCTCCCGCTGGAATCAACCGCAATGCCCTGGCCTTGCTCGCGTCCGGCGCCGCCAAAGAACGTAGAATAGACGAGCGATCTGCCATCGGGAGCAAACTTCGTGAGGAACGCATCGAGGCCGGCCCTGGTCGTATCATAGGCGCCGGGAGTGACCGGGAAGTCTGGCGAGTAGGTGTAGCCGGTCACGTAAGCAGAGCCCGCGCTATCAACCGCGATTCCTTCGCCCCAGTCCGTATCGCCATTGATGATCGCTCCGCCTCCGAGGTAGGTGGAGTAAACCAGCGCCGAGCCCGCGCTATTGATCTTGGTCACAAAGGCGTCTTGATAACCGCCTCCATAATTCGGTTGGACGGCGTTCACCGTGGGATAGGTACAGGTCGGGGCGCGACACACGGTCCAGCCCGTGATATAGGCATTGCCGGCGGCGTCAAGGGCGATGGCCCGACCGAAGTCATCAAAGTTACCGCCAAAGCGAGCCGAGTAGACGAGGGCGGAGCCGGTCGCATTCAACTTCGTGACAAAAGTATCGAAACCATAAGGTTCCGTTTGAAAAGCGCCAGGTGTTGTAGGAAAGGTGAGCGCACCCGCCTCTCCAGTCACATAGGCATTGCCGGCGAAGTCCACGGCAATGGCGTTTCCGCTGGCGCCGTTAATATAAGTTGAGTAGACGAGTGCCGTCCCCTCCGGGTTGAACTTGGAGATAAACAAAGCATCGCCACCGCCAAAGCTGGTTTGAAAGGCTCCCGGAGTGGTCGGAAAGTCGAGGGTTAAGGCCTTCCCGGTTACGTAAGCGCTGCCGGCCGCGTCCACGGCTATGTCATAGCCCTGATCGAAGCCAGCGCCTCCAAGATAGGTGGAATAGACGAGGACTGGATCGATAATCAGCGGCCTTGAGTGGTCATAGTCACCGAGTTGGAACCCAATTCCGCTCTCCCCTCTTCGAATATAGCTAGCCGGGACCGCCCGACGCGTGCCATTCGCATCCTGGTATGCAACAGGTTTGAGCAGCCGCACGTCGTCCTGCGTAGTGTGTAGAATAAGGTCCTCGTCCGCACCAATCTCAAATCCTTCTATGCCTTTGAAGCTGAGTTCGACGACGGCGGGGTCGGCTGCCGGGGCGACTACCAGGTCGTACTCGAGCCGGCTCCCGCTGCCGTAATAGACCATGTCGATCCCGGGATAAACTCCCGCACAGCGCACCCGGGCATAATTTGGGATGTCCGTGTGCCATTGCGAGGGGTCAGAGCCACTAAAGTAGTTAGTCCTGCTCGTTAACTCATCCAACCCCTCAACACCAGCGGAAGGATTCGCTCCAACGAGCTTCATCCGCACAACTGCGTCTGACTTCTGTGGTGACTTGCGCTCATTCCGTCCTGTCCCCGAGTTTTCTGTTCCTCGCGCGGCGCGATTATCGAGAGCTATGACGGCCTCAGTCGCCATTAGGAAGAGCCGATAGCCCCCGGTGCGGGCGATAAACTTGACCGCAGTATTAGTCTGGCCCCGGTTGGCCTCAAAGTTGAGCGGCAACGGGCCGAATAACGCGTGCAAATCACTGCGTCCGCTCACGTCGTTCATGGGCGCGCGCGCGCGTGCTGCGTATTGCGCAGTCCTGGCGAGTGTGCTGCTGGCCGATAAGGTTGCGGGCAGCCAATTTAGGGACAATGCCAGTATGAAACAAAGCAGTGCCTGAGCGTGATAATTCGACCGTGCAATTGGTAGCGACATAACTCCTCCTTCTCTAAGCACATTGGTGCGAAAGGCACCAGATCGGAGCCCGCCGACCTTTCGGTTCCCCAGCCCTGGCAACACAGTTTGCCGAACAGGTTGGCACAGGGATTTGCTTCAGGCAATGGGACCTTTGTTAAAGTCTTTGAGACGATTGTCACGGACGCTAACCAATGAGCGGGCGAAAATTAGCAGAAGTTCCGGAAGCTTAAAGCGGCCTGGATTCCTCTCTCACATCCCGATGAAAGTTGATTTCTCGCGAGTTTGGCGGAAGAGGGCGCTAAACGGCGCAACGGGCGTCCGGCCTAAAACCGGCGCCCGTTGCAGATCCTGCGACAATCACCTTACACGTTTACAAGAAGCGGGTCCCCAGTCGCAACCGTCACCCAGCTGTTCCTTCTATTCGGTGGAAACTTTTCCCTGGTCATCGAGAGCGGCCTTCAAGGTGTGCCAGGCGAGACTGGCGCACTTTACGCGCACCGGAAACTCACGCACGCCGGAGAATATTTTTAAGCGACCAAGCTCGTTGGGTTCCTGCTCTTCGTCCAGTTCGCCGGTAACCATGCGCTGAAATTCCTGAAAGAGCGTTTCCGCATCCTGCCTGGATTTGCCTTTTACGGCCACGGTCATCATGCTCGCCGCGGCCTTGGAAATCGCACACCCCGAACCTTCAAAGCTCACCTCCGTGAGGGTGTCGTCATCAAGTCGCGCATAGACGGTGAGCTGATCGCCGCAAAGCGGATTGAAGCCTTCGGCGCTGTGGTTGGCCGACGCCAGCCTGTGGAAATTGCGCGGCTTCTTATTGTGGTCGAGAATAACCTGTTGGTAGAGTTCGCTTAGTTCTGACATATCAACTAAAAATCTCAATTACCTTCTCAATCGTTCGCGCCAGCACGTCGACTTCCTCTCTGGTATTGTAAAAAGCGAAAGACGCGCGGGCAGTTGCCGGAACATTGAACCGCTGCATTACCGGCTGGGCGCAGTGATGGCCCGCGCGCACCGCAATGCCTTCCTGATCGAGTATGGTGCCGATATCATGCGGGTGAATCTCGTCAATGACGAAGGAAAGGACGCTGGCCTTCTCGCGAGCCGTGCCAATGATCCGCACGCCCTCAATCGCCGTAATCCTTTCCGTGGCATAACGCAGTAGTTCGTGCTCGTGCGCCGCCGCCTGCTCGCGGTCGATACCGTTTAGATAGTCGATTGAAGCGCCCAGACCGATTTGCGAGGCAATTGCCGGCGTCCCCGCTTCGAACTTATTCGGCAGGTCGGCATAGATCGTCTTTTCAAAAGTCACGCTCTTGATCATGTCGCCGCCGCCCTGAAAGGGATTCATCCGGTTCAGCAGTTCCGCCTTGCCATAGACGATGCCGCTTCCGGTTGGTGCATACAGTTTGTGGCCCGAGAACGTAAAGAAATCGCAGTCAAGATCCTGCACGTCGATCGGCATGTGCGGCACGCTCTGGGCGCCATCAATCAATACCGGCACCCCATACTTGTGAGCGCGGTCGGTCATCTCCCTGATCGGATTAATGGTCCCCAGCACATTTGAAACATGGGTCAGGGCCACGAATTTTGTCCGCTCATTCAGGAGGGCATCATATTCGTCGAGCAACAACTCGCCCGCGTCATTCATGGGAATCACACGTAAACGCGCACCTTTCTCTTCGCAAAGCATTTGCCAGGGGACAATGTTAGCGTGATGCTCCATCGCCGAGATGACGATTTCATCCCCGGCACCGATGAACTTGCGGCCATAGCCATGCATCACGAGGTTGATGCCCTCGGTGGCGCCCCGCACAAAAATGCATTCCTTAGCCTCGCGGGCGTTAATAAATCGCTTGACCTTCTCGCGGGCCCCTTCATAAGCAGTTGTGGCCCGCTGGCTCAGGTAATGGACGCCGCGATGAATATTGGAGTGTTCCTGTTCAAGATACGCACTGCCGCGATCGATAACGATCTGCGGCACCTGGGACGAAGCCCCATTATCAAGATAGACAAGAGGTTTGCCATTCACAGTCTGGTGCAGAACGGGAAAGTCAGCGCGAATCCGCTCGACATCCCATCCTTGTCTACCAACCGTTTCTGGACCAATCGATTTTGCCATTGTTGCCATGATCGATCTGAACTCTACGCCTCGAGGCGCGCGTGCAGCCGGTTAAGCACCGTCTCATCAAGGCGCGCCTTAATCGATTCAATCTTTATCTTTGCGATTACTTCCTCGGCAAAGCCGTAGGTCAAAAGGTTGCGGGCCAAATCAGTATGGATGCCACGACTTTCGAGATAGAACAGTTCGTCTTCATCCAACTGGCCGATGGCTGCCCCATGCGCGCACTTTACATCGTCAGCAAAGATCTCGAGTTGAGGCTTGGTGTCAACGTGCGCTTCGTTTGATAACAGCAAATTCTTATTGGTCTGGTTGGCATCGGTACCGAGCGCACCGTGACGCACAAATACTTTGCCGTTAAAGACTGCGCGCGATTTGCCATCCAGAATTCCTTTATAAAGCTGATGGCTGGTGCAATGTGGCTGCTTATGGTCAATGACCGAATGCGTATCCGTGTGCTGGCCTTCGCCCATGATATACAGACCATCGACCCAACATTCGGCGCCTTCATTATCCATGACCACGCTCAGGTCGTGACGCGACAGCTTTGCGCCCAGGCTGATGCTGGTCGTGTCGAAACTACTGTTACGGCCGAGGTGGGCGCCAGTGCAGGCAACATGAAAGGCTTCTGAATCTTCATCCTGGACGCGGTAATGTTCCAGGCGCGCTCCATCTTTTACCACTATCTCTACGACGGCGTTGGTTAAGGAGGATTTATCTCCAGCGCTGCCGTAGCTCTCAATGACCGTAGCGCTGCTGTTTTCTTCGGCCACCAGCAGCACGCGCGGAAAAGCAGCGAGCCCCGGTCTGGAACTGGATAAGAACAACAGATGCAGTGGTATTTCGACCGTCATCCCTTTAGGAATCACGATCAGCGCCCCACTGCCCAGCAAGGCAGTGTTCAGCGCGGCGAAACCGTTGGCTTCAAAATCAACGACTCGCCCCAGGTATTCGCGCATCAGCTCGCCGAAGGCTTCCGACTCCAGCGCGGCGGCGAAATCGAGCACAGCCACGCCGGCGGGAAGTCCACTCAGGCAAGACAGTTCGTGACGTACGAGGCCGTCAATGAAAATCAACTGGCTGGAGGCCGACTCGGGGTAAATGTACCTGGCGAGATCCTCCGGGCCAACCGCGGCGTCGGAACTATCGAGTGCGGTGACGGGCAAGAACTGCGTCCGCGCGATTTGTGAAACGTTCGTGTAGCGCCATTCTTCGTTTTCGACGCCCGGAAAGCCCAGTTGCTCGAATCGTTCCCCTGCGCTCTCACGCAAACGCTGCAGCCATGACGCGCCCGGCGCTTGAGGTCCAGTTGCCTGTAACGCTCGAAACGCGCTTTGGTAAGTATCCTGTAGTTTTGTAGCTTCTGAAATCATCGGTTCTGGTTTTGCCCTGGCCGGCGTCTGTCCCGTCCCTTTTAGAAATACCTGGCTGCGTGCCGGCGCGGCCCGCGGGCCCGTGCCAAAACGAAGCGCATCTAGCCGGCTGCTACCCCCGTTCCGTTAGGCGCCGGGCCATTGGACGATGCTTTCGTAATCCAGTCGTAACCCTTTTCTTCCAACTCCAGCGCCAGTTCCTTACCCCCCTCGCGCGCGATGACTCCGGCGGCCAGTACGTGTACAAAATCCGGCACGATATAGTTGAGCAAGCGCTGATAGTGAGTCACGACAATGGTTGCATTCTCCGTCGAGTGCAATTTGTTTACGCCGTCCGCGACAATCCGCAGGGCATCGATATCCAGACCAGAATCGGTTTCATCCAGAATCGCGAGCTTTGGCTCCAGCACAGCCATCTGCAAAATCTCGTTGCGCTTCTTTTCGCCGCCGGAGAACCCTTCGTTGACTGAGCGCGACATGAAACTGGCGTCCATCTGCACCAGTTTCGCACGCTCCTTCAGCAGATCCTTGAACTCCAGCGGATCCAGTTCTTCCTGGCCCAGATGTTTTTGCCGTTCGTTGTAAGCCAAGCGCAGAAACTGAGCATTGGAAACGCCCGGCACCTCGATGGGATATTGGAAAGCCATGAAGACACCGGCCCGCGCGCGTTCATCCGTAGGCATCTCGAGCAGGTTCTTACCGTCGTAGATAATCTCGCCCGCGGTAACCTCATAAGCCGGATGTCCGGCGAGGACCTTGGCCAGCGTCGACTTGCCCGAGCCATTAGGGCCCATAATAGCGTGCATCTCGCCTTTATTAATGACCAGGTTGATTCCCTTGAGAATTTCGTTCCCGGCAACACTGGCATGCAGATTTCGAATCTCTAACAACACGAATTACTTTCTCCTCAATTAACGAACATTTAGAGCAGGCCGCACGAGAAATTCTCTTTCTCCCCAGCCCCGGGTCGCCGGCATCCGTCGCTTATCCGACGCTGCCTTCCAGCTTCATGCCGAGCAACTTGGTTGCCTCGACGGCGAATTCCATGGGCAGGTGTAAAAACACGTCCTTACAAAAACCATTGATGATCAGCGATACCGCATCTTCCTGCGGGATACCTCGCTGTTGCAGATAGAACAATTGCTCTTCACTGATTTTTGAAGTAGAGGCTTCATGTTCCACGCGCGAACTGTTGTTCATCACCTCAATATAGGGGAACGTGTTAGCGCTGCACTCCGAACCAATCAGCATGGAATCGCACTGGGTGTAGTTACGCGCGTTCTCGGCCTTCGGCATGACCTTCACCAGCCCGCGATAGCTGTTATTAGAGTGCCCCGCCGCAATCCCTTTTGAAATGATGGTCGATCTTGTGTTCCGGCCAAGATGAATCATCTTCGTCCCGGTATCCGCCTGCTGCGCATGATTAGTGAGGGCAACCGAGTAAAATTCTCCGATTGAGTTGTCACCCTGCAGGATACAGGAGGGATATTTCCAGGTGATGGCCGAGCCTGTTTCGACCTGGGTCCAGGAAATTTTCGAATTGCGACCAGCGCATTTGCCCCGTTTGGTGACGAAATTATAAATGCCGCCCACACCCTTTTCATCGCCGGCATACCAGTTCTGAACCGTCGAATACTTGATTTGTGCATCGTCCAACGCGACCAGCTCGACTACGGCGGCATGTAACTGGTTCTTATCGAACTTTGGCGCGGTACACCCTTCAAGGTAGGAAACGCTGGCGCCTTCTTCGGCAACGATCAGCGTGCGCTCAAACTGCCCTGACTCAGAGTTGTTGATGCGGAAGTAGGTCGACAATTCCATCGGGCACTTCACGCCTTTGGGTATGAAGCAGAAACTTCCGTCCGAGAAGACCGCACTGTTCAAAGCCGCGAAAAAGTTATCGTTGGTCGGCACTACGGAGCCGAGATATTTTTTGACCAGCTCAGGGTGTTCGCGAATAGCCTCGCTGAAGGAGCAGAAAATTACGCCATGCTTGCGCAACTTTTCCTTGTAAGTTGTGGCCACGGAAACGGAATCAAAGACTGCATCGACAGCGACATTGGCCAGTTGCTTTTGCTCGGTAATAGGAATGCCCAGCTTCTCAAAAGTCTTCAGCAATTCGGGGTCAACTTCGTCGAGACTCTTCTTGAGTGCCTTTTGTTTGGGGGCGCTGTAATAAATTATGTTCTGATAGTCGATGGGCGGAAAGGTAACATTGGGCCAATGACGCGGCTCAGTCATCTTGAGCCAGTTGCGGTAGGCCTTCAAACGAAATTCCAGCATCCATTCGGGTTCGGATTTCTTGGATGCAATTAACCGGACTGTATCTTCGGATAAGCCACGGGGAATCATGTCTGACTCGATGTCGGTCACGAATCCGTACTTATATTCCTGATTCGCAAGGATTTCGATACCACTACTCATCTTTTCTCTCCATCCCCTCGCGGCACGCGGCCACTTCCACGTCCGTCTGATTCTACGCCCGCAGGAGCGGTTCGTCCGCCCGCGGTTTCAATCCTTGAATGCGATGCAGGGTTGCATCGACGTTGGCCTCACTACCGATCAACTGTGAAAGCGTAATCTCCGCCAGGGCGCTGTCGACAATCTGATGCAGCTCTACGATCACCGGACGGATGCCGCAATCACCCGTGTGCACGCAGGCATCCAGGACACCCGTATAACTGCGACAGTGGGCTTCGACGCGCTCGTCCAATACCCGAATCACCTCGTTAAGGTGAATCTCAGATGCCGGGCGTGCCAGGTGGTATCCGCCCTTGGTCCCCCGTTGAGACAGGACCAGACCCGCCTTGTTCAGAATCCACATCAGCTTGCCGGCGTTAGCAACGGAAATCCCCTCGCGGCGCGCCAGCTGTGAAAGCGTGAGCGATTCGCCCTCAACTTCGGCACGCGCCAATTGCAACAGGCAACGCAGCCCATATTCTTCTTGCGCGGAAATCTTCATAACTCGATCGGAAATTCAATCTACGGCGTGATTCTACCGATACCTTACTTTTTAGTCAACATTGTAGGGGGTCAAAGGCGGGCACCCTTGCCCGCCTTGTGGCCTCACCCGGGAGACACCCCTACCTGGAAAAGCTGAAGTCCACGAAACCCGTGGCCCGCACAGCCTTGCCATCGACCAAAACCGGCTGAAACTTCCATTGCCGCAAGGCGTCCTGCGCTGCCTGTCTGAGAGGCATCGGGCCTTCCGCCCAGGCGATACTACTCACGCGGCCGCTTTCATCAACGACAATCTTGATGCGCACTAGTCCGGATATTCCCGCGTTTTTGGCCGTCTGCGGGTAGCTTGGCAGTACTCTGCTGACAGCCCTGTCGGTCAAAGATCCCACCTCAAAAGGTAAATTGGCCGGTGCCGGTTTGGGAGATTCAGATGGCAACGCACTGCCTGCCCCCGGTGTAACGGCAGCGCCGAGACCCACCGAGGGTTGAACGCTGGCTGTAACCGGTGTCTGAACCGGGACAGGTGGCGTCGTCTTAGGCAGCTCAGCACTCGCAGCCTCCGGCCCCACGGTGCGTGTGGACGCGTCGGATTCAACGGCTGCCGGCAAGGTCGCGAGCCTGGCCCGCGCGGCGCTCCGTTCCGTGTCCCACCTGAGCCGGTCACTGTTATCACGCGCCAGGGCTGTGCGGATGCTGGTGATATCTTCCAGCAGCGCAAAGGCATCGTTGGCCTCGGCATTTTCCCGGACGAGCTCTTTGCCCTGCGCGCTCATGCGCTCAAGCAGGGAGCGCAACCGGTCGAGATCCGTGACCGCCTCAGCCGGCAAACTCGGGCTTGAGACATCAATGCCAAAAGTACGATAGCGTCCGACGTGCGCGCGGGCCCCGTTGACGGCCTGTCCTGCCAAAGCAAAATAGGTGCGCACCGACGCTTCATTCTTTGCTGAACGCTGCTTAAAGGTTTCTTCCAGGAGGGCTTCTGCGCGCGCATAATTTCCGTCCTCGAGGTAAATACCCATCAGCATCAACGAAGAGTTATTGCGCACGACTTCATCATTGGCTGAGGCCCGCAAAGTTTCCAATTCAGATGCCGCCGCGATCAATTGGTGGGCCGCACCCAGGGCTCGGGCGCGCTCCATCCGGCGCGACAAACTGTCGGCTTCGGCGGCAGCAGCCACGGCCGGCGCTGAAGATGCCACCACGGGCGTCGGGGTAGCAGAACCAGGTGACGCTTGTGCGAAAACGCCCCCGGCGATAAGAAACTGACTAATAAAAGCGAGGAAAAATTTTCCGGCCCGAGGGAACAGACTGGTCGTCTCTTTTTTCTTCACCATAAAACTCCGTCCAAAAAGAGAAAAGCGAGCATAAATGCTCGCTTAAGGTTGGTACCGTTATTGGTGCAATTATTATCTACACTTTGGCGCCGCCTGGCAAGCGATTAGGCAGGGGACAATTTAGCATGACCTTTCTGCATAGCACTTGACCTACTTTGGGGGCCTCGCTTCCAGACTCTTCATCACCCGTTCCCGATAGACTCGCGCGCCTTCTTTGATGGCAGGTTCATCGAGGGTCAGAAGTTTTCGCTCGCGCATCACTGTGCGGCCGTTGATCACCACGGTCAGGACATCTGCAGCCTTGGTCGCGTAGACCAGATCGGAATATACCCCGTAGACCGGAATCTGGTGCAGGTCATCGCGTTCGAGAATCACGAGATCGGCGCGTTTACCGACTTCGAGAGAGCCGATTTCACGATCCAGGTGCAGCGCCTGCGCGCCCCGAATCGTGGCCAGCTCAAAAGCCTCCTGAGCGGTAATGACTTTTGGATCACCCGAAAACACCTTATGTAATTTGGCGGCTGTATCCATCTCTTCCCACATGTTCAGGTCGTTGTTTGAGGCTGCCCCATCCGTTCCCAGCCCCAGTCGTACGCCCCCGGCCAGCATCCTGGGTACAGGCGCAACCCCGGCCGCCAGTTTCATGTTTGATTGGGGGTTGTGCACAACTCCGACTTTCAGGCGTTCGAGGGTTTGAATTTCCGCCGCCGTGGGCCAGACAACGTGCGCCGCAATCACTCGCTCGTTCAGGAAGCCGATCCGCTCAAGATAATCGATGGGGCTGGCATTCTTTGCCTTAAGACTGTCGTCCACTTCGCGTTTGGTCTCGGAGATATGAGTCACGATCGGCGCTCCCGTGCGATCAGAAAACGCACGCACCGCTTTGAGGTGCTCTTCAGAGACGGTGTAGGGAGCGTGGGGCGCGATTGCCGGCGTAATAAGTTCGCTTCCCTGCCAGCGCTTAACGAACTTTTCCACGTAGGCCATCGCTTCCGGATTGGTCTTGTTGTCGGCCACGGGAAAATCGATCACCGTTTCGCCCAGCACGGCGCGGACACCGGCCTTTGAGGTTTCGTCGGCGATGGCATCTTCGAAGTAGTACATGTCGCAGTAGGTCGTCGTCCCGCCGCGGATCATCTCTGCCAGGCCGAGGCGCGTACCGGCCCGCACAAAGTCCTCGGTAACATTCTTAGCCTCGGCGGGGAAGATGTACTTCGTCAGCCATTCCTGCAGATCGAGATCGTCGGCCAGGCCACGAAACAGAGTCATGGGAATGTGTGTATGCCCATTTATCAACCCCGGAATTATCAGGCGGCCGCCGGCGTTGATGGTCTCGCGCGCTGTGTATGACTTCTGAATCTCGGCGCGCGAGCCAATGGCCACAATCCGGCCCTGCGCAACAGCCACTGCCCCGTCGTCAAGAATGCGGCGCGCCGGGTCCATCGTGACGATGGTCCCGCCAAGCACAATTAGATCAGCGCTGACCTTACCCGATTGCGCGGAGACGTTGGCTGCTGCTGAACTGGCTAACATAACCACCAGAAATAGGAGCGACAGAAATTGCTTTGTCATATTCGAAAGGTCAAAGACAGTGGCGAAAGCCGGCTCCTCACGCCGCCGCCGGTTCACTGTTTATGCGCGCTGAATTCTCTGAGAAAACGCGCATCAAAAGCCCGGGGCAGTAGGTTCTCAATATGCACCGCTTCGCGTTCACCGTGCAGATTCACCATGACAATGTCCGCCTGCTTGGCGAACTCCCAGATGATCTGGCGGCAGGTGCCACACGGCGGGGTCAGGGTGCGCGTGTCCGCGGCCACTGCCAGGTTGGTAAAGTTCCGTTCTCCTTCGGAGAGCGCCTTCCAGATGGCCACACGTTCGGCGCAAACGGTCAGCCCATAACTGGCGCTCTCGATATTGCAGCCGGTAAAAATCTTGCCCGTGTCAGTGCGCACGGCGGCGCCTACCATAAAATTTGAAAACGGCGCGACCGATTGCTCGCGGGCCGCCAGGGCCGCCCTGATTACTTCCTCTTGTTCTGAGTCGCTCAACCTTGACCTCCAACAGTAAGTAACGTACCTGCCAGTCTCTCGCGAATTTTTCCGCTGATTAGATCGATGCTCACGAGATTATGGCCACCTTCGGGGATGATTACATCAGCATAGCGTTTGGATGATTCGACAAATTGCATGTGCATCGGGCGTACCGTGGCCAGATATTGTTCAATGACCGACTCTACCGTACGGCCACGTTCATCAAGATCGCGCCGCAGCCGGCGAATGAAACGAATATCATCCGGTGTGTCCACGAACACTTTTATGTCCAACTGCTCCAGCAACCTGGGATCGGCAAAAATCAGGATACCCTCGACGATGACGATTGGCTGCGGCTCGACGCGCAATGTCTCATGCAAGCGTGTGTGGGTCTTAAAATCATAAATCGGCAACTCGACCGCTTCGCCTGCTTTCAGCTTGCGAATATGGTGGACCAGCAGATCGTTGTCGATGGCGTCTGGATGATCGAAGTTCGCGAGCTGGCGATAGTCGAGCGGCAGATCCTTGAGGTTCCGGTAGTAGGAGTCCTGTTGAATGAAAACGACATCCTTGGCGCTGACTTTTTCAAGAATGCTTTTGGCGACCGTGGTCTTTCCCGATCCGGTGCCGCCGCAGATGCCGATGGTCAAGTTGACGGATTCACTCATAGTTTGCTCAGTTCCGCAGGAGCCTCAGGTTCAGAGGTTCTGGTAACCATACAACACCAGTTCCCAGTACCGAAATGTGCACCAGGTTTCCGGGCGAGGCAATAGGGCTTAACCTTAATCAGCCAAGCGCACGACCAGGCGGCGCAATAGTGCAGCAAAAGTCTCGCGTACCCGTTTTCCTGTCTCCATCACTTCCTCATGGTTAATCGGATCGTTACTAAGACCGGCGGCCATGTTGGTAATACAGGAAATACCCAACACTTTGATTCCCATGTGACCGGCCACAATCGCTTCCGGCACCGTGCTCATGCCGACAGCATCGGCGCCCAGACCGCGCAGGAAGCGAATCTCTGCGGGCGTCTCATAACTTGGCCCTGAGAGGCCGGCGTAGATTCCACGCCGCAGCTCGAGCCCCATCGCACGCGCTTCGGCAACTGCCTGCTGCTGTAATTCCTGACAGTAAACATTCGACATGTCCGGAAAGCGTGGTCCAAAGCGCTCGTCGTTGGGCCCACGCAGCGGATTAACTCCCATCAGGTTCAGATGGTCGCTGATTAACATCAAAGCTCCCTGACCCAATTGCACATCGACCCCACCTGCAGCGTTGGTCAGTAAGAGGGTATTGATGCCCAGCAACTTGAAGGTCCTGATGGGAAAAGTAACTTCCTCGAGGCCATAGCCTTCATAGAAATGTACCCGACCCTGCATGGCAACTACTGGTACCTGTTCGATATTACCGATAACCAGACGGCCCGCATGGCCCGCTACGGTCGAAATGGGAAAGCCAGGGATCTCCTGGTAAGGAATCGATACCGGCTCGTCGAACTCGTCGCCAAAGTCACCGAGCCCGCTGCCGAGCACCAAAGCGATGCGTGGCTCGCTGTGAATTCGAGCGCGAATGGTCCGCGCCGCATGGGCGGCGCGCGCGTAAAGATCTTCCGGTGCACCTTGCTCAGCCATTTATCACTCCCGTTTCCTCCCCTCGGCCTGCGTCTGCGCTCTCAGCGTTCTTTCTGGTAGGGCATACCCAGCGCCTGCGGCGGACGTGAATGTCCGATAAAGCCCGCGAGCACAATGATGGTCAACACATAGGGAACCATTTGCACGAACTGCACTGGAATATCCTCACCCGAGCTGAGCTTATAAACGCCCTGCATCTGTATCGACACGGCTTCCGTAAACCCAAACAGCAGACAGGCGAGCATTGTCTGCACGGGCCGCCACTTGCCGAAGATCAAAGCCGCCAGCGCAATAAAACCGCGGCCAGAAGTCATGTTGCGGGTAAACAGCGAAGACTGGCCAATAGAAAGGTAGGCGCCGCCCAAACCTGCCAGCACGCCCGATAACAACACCCCTGAGTACCTCATGCGGGCGACGGGCACTCCAGCGGCATCCGCCGCTTCCGGATTTTCTCCCACTGATCGCAGGCGCAAGCCAAAGGGTGTCCGGTAAAGCACGTACCAAATGACGGGAACGAGGGCGAACGCGACGATGATCGGAAGCCAGGGGACGAGCTGTTCTTTGGGAATCTGTGGCGTCGAACCAGAAGAGAGAAAGAAGGCGCCGCTCAGAAATGCCGGCATGCCGAACATGAGGATGTTTATCGCCGTGCCGGTAACCACCTGATCAGCCCGGTAGCGGATGCTGACCACTGCGTGAATCGCAGCGATAACGAGTCCCGCCGCCATCCCTGCCGCCAGACCGACGAATGGGTTGCCGGCTGCATAGGTCACTGCGGCGGCTGTAAAAGCACCCGCCAGCATCATACCCTCGAGAGCTATGTTGATGACGCCGGAACGTTCTGAAAACAGACCACCCATGGCTGCCAGCACCAGCGGGGTAGCCAAACGTATGGTGGACCAAAACATCGCGATGGTGAAGAGGTCTTTCATCGATTCACACCTTTGAGCGTTTCAGCAAACTAAAGCTGCCGAATTGACCGCGAAAGAACGCTTCTGCGGCGACAAATAGAATTATTATTCCCTGCAGCACCTGTACGATGTCCTTCGTGACGTGCTCAGAAAAACCATCGACATAGATGCCGCCCCGTTGCAGGATTCCAAACAGGAGGGCAGCCATCACAACTCCGAACGGGTGATTGCGTCCCAACAGCGCCACAGCAATCCCGGTAAATCCGTAATTATCCGAAAAGCCATCATAATAGCGGTGGCGATAACCGAGCACTTCATTGATCCCCACCATGCCGGCCAGCGCACCAGAGATAGTCATCGCAATTATTATCTGTTTGCGAATCGAGATGCCGCCATACTCAGCCGCGGTCGGACTGGCGCCGGTGGCCCGCAACTCATAACCCCACTTTGTGCGCCACAAAAACAAATAGACAAGCACGCAGCAGACCAGGGCCAGCACGAACGCGAGGTTAAGGGGAATACGCTCGGGTAGACTCGGAATGAAATGGCCGAGGCGCGCGATGTGGGCGCCTGGTCCAATTTCTGAACTCTGCATGATCGGATCGCCCGGCACCTTGTAGTGATATTGGGTGAAGTAGCTGACCAGCGCGATGCCGATGAAGTTCAGCATGATCGTGTTGATGACTTCGTGCGATCCAAACCGGGCCTTGAGGATGCCGGGAATCGCGCCCCAGACGCCGCCGGCCAACACTGCCGCGAGGAAACACAGCGGTATAAGTATCCACGCAGAGCGTTGCGCGAGGGTGATACCCACCCAGGCGGTGGCAAAAGCGGCCACATAGAGTTGTCCTTCCGCGCCGATGTTCAGCAGACCACAGCGAAAAGCCACCAGCACCGCGAGACCGGTAAAGATCAGAGGCGTGGCGTAGAAGAGTGTATAACCGATGCCATCGGGCCACGAGAGAGCACTGCCAATCAGCAGCCTATAGGCCTGCAAAGGACTGTCGCCAATCAGCAGGATCAGGATTCCACCCACTACAAAAGCGGCCAAAACGGCAAGCAGCGGGAAGACTAATTCGCGAAGAAGTTTCATGGTTTGGGTCTTTGAACTTTGGCCTTGGGTCTTTGGTCTTAGGACTTTGGTCTTTGGTCTTGGGCCTTTGGTCTTAGGTGTTGGGCCTTAGATATTTGGTTTTAGTTCTGTTTTGCATTCTCCAAAGTCTTGCAGCTAAGAGTCCCAAGACCTAAGACCTAAGACCAAAGACCTAAATACCTTCCTCAATTAGTGTCCCCGCGTCATCAGCAGTCCAATATCTTCCACCGTCGCTACTTTCGGATCCACTTCGCCGACAATCCGACCCTTATGAATGATCAGCAGACGATCGGATAAAGAGGTAACTTCTTCCAGTTCCGCCGACACCAGCAACACGGCACAACCACCATCGCGCAGGGCCACCAACTGGCGATGGATGAACTCTATCGCGCCAATATCCACGCCGCGCGTTGGCTGCGAAACCAGCAGCAGACCCGGATTGAGTTTGAACTCGCGACCGATGATCAGCTTCTGCTGGTTGCCGCCCGAAAGTGAGCGGGCCGGCAGGGCAGCGTTCGCGGGGCGAACATCAAACCCTCGAATGATTTCGTCTGCGCGTTCCTGAATGGCAGCGTTATCAAGGAAAACATGGCCGGCATAAGCCGTCACCGGTGGCCGGTAATGAACGCCCAGAATCGCGTTTTCAGCCAGACTGAATTCCAGCAACAACCCACGACGGTGACGATCCTCCGGGATATGCGCGATGCCCAGTTCGCGACGCGCGCGCGCGGGGAGTTGGCTGATCTCCCGGCCTTCATAGTTGATACTGCCTGAAAGTTGTCCAGCTTCCACGAGGCCGGCGAGCGCTTCAACCAATTCTGTCTGGCCATTTCCCTCGACGCCGGCAATGCCCACGATTTCTCCGGCCCGAACCTCGAATGAGACATTGTCTACGCGAGCCGTGCCCCCTTTACCCTTAACGGAGAGGTCGACAACTTTGAGCCGTGGTCCACCGACTTTGGCGTCGGGCTTCTCCACCCGCAGCAGCACCTCACGTCCCACCATCAATCGCGCCAATTCCGCTGCATCCGTATCCTTTGTTTTTACGCGGCCGACCACTTTGCCGTCGCGCATGACAGTAACCTCGTCGGAGATGGCCAGAACTTCGGACAACTTGTGCGTGATAATTACAATGGTCTTGCCCTGTGCGCGCATGCTGCGCAGAATCGAAAAGAACTCATCGACCTCCTGGGGAGTCAACACGGCCGTAGGTTCGTCCAGAATTAGTAGTTGCGCTTTGCGATAAAGAGCCTTGAGCAGTTCAACGCGTTGCTGTTGGCCCACCGACAAACTTTCGATCAGGGCGTTGGGATCCACAGACAGCTTAAACTCTGCCGAAAGCTGACGAATCTGCGCCGACGCGGTTGCCAGATCCAACGCCAGCGCACTTCCCGGTTCGGCGCCCAGCACGATGTTTTCCGCGACCGACATCGTGTCCACCAGCATGAAGTGCTGGTGCACCATGCCGATGCCCTGAGCGATAGCGTCATGCGGCGTGCGAATCTCGCGCACCTGGCCATTGATCAAGATCTCGCCGCTATCAGCCTTGTAAAAGCCATAGGCTATACGCATGGCGGTGGATTTGCCTGCGCCGTTTTCGCCCACGATGGCATGAATAGTCCCGGTCTCCACCTTGACGTTGATGTTGTCGTTGGCGAGGACCGCCCCGAAACGTTTGCTGATGTTGCGTAGTTCGAGCATTGATTTAGTTCTTGGGTCTTCGGTCTTTGGTCTTTGGTCTTTGGCTATCTAAGCGCATGACTTGCTGGCGACGTTTCTCGATTATTAGTCTCCTTGGGTTTTTGACACCGACTTTGAAACCGAACCTAGATAGGCATTCAGAGTTGGTGAAAGCTCGGCAATAATGGCCCGTAGTTCTTTTATTTCCGAAGCATTCAGGAGCTTTCGCATATATGCACGACGCAACCAATGCAGCGTCTCGTAAAGCGAACCTCTTGAGATTCGCAGGAATCTCCGGTAGTCCTGGCTACTTCCACGGCCACTACCTTCTGAAATATTTGCTCCAATGCTGTCCGCTGCGCGAACCAACTGCTTACCTACAGTCGTCTTGGAAAAGTTATCCCAACGCACGACTGCGTGCCATATTTTGTCCGCCAGACTTTCGGAAAGCTGATAAATCCGAAGTTTTTCAAAATTCGCCTTGGACATAGTTCGGCTCCGTTTTGACTGATTAGCCTGAGTTCTTCTCGCGAGCCGAGCAACTGCTGTTATTCCAAAGACCACAAACCAAAGGCCAAAAACCTTTATTACTTTAGCATCGCGTCGGTGACCTTGATTTCGCCGGCGATAATTTTCTTCCTCGCTTCCTCCACGGATTTGATCATCTCGGGGGTGATCAAGTCCCGGTTGAACTGATCCATCGAGTAGCCAACGCCATCTTTGTCGAGACCGTAGACATGAAAGCCGGCCTGGAATTTCTTGTTCACCACGTCCTCGACAATTGCATAGACGGCGTTGTCTACCCGCTTGACCATGCTGGTGAGCACAAAGCCAGGTTTGACCATGTTCTGATTGGAATCTACACCGATCACAAAATGGGTGGCCCGCCCGTTGACTTTCCCTGCCTGCTCAACCGCATCGAAAGCGCCGAGTCCGGAATTGCCCGCGGCGGTGAAAATCACATCAGCACCTTTGCCAATCTGGGCCAGTGAAAGCTCCTTGCCTTTGCCGGGATTGTTCCAGGCGCCGTCGGTGACGCCTACATAATTCTGGATCACCTTGATGTTGGGATTTATCGACCTGGCGCCTTCCTCGTAGCCTTTCTCGAAGCGATGGATCAGACCAATGTCCATGCCGCCGAGAAAACCGATGGTGCCGGTCTTCGAGGTTTGCGCCGCCAGCATGCCAACCAGATACGAGCCCTCGTGCTCTTTGAAGATCAGCGAAGCGACGTTGGGCAACTCGCTGACCCCGTCGACAATGGCAAAATGAATGTGCGGA
>Ga0209798_10000856_pt1 | contig 18658 bp, 17 predicted proteins | sample DOMMetBare3Fresh_FD_187475 | JGI IMG/M metagenome (GOLD analysis project Ga0209798, IMG submission 187475) | Wetland sediment microbial communities from St. Louis River estuary, USA, under dissolved organic matter induced mercury methylation -... | ecosystem: Environmental > Aquatic >...
TCCGGTTGCCGGCGGCGGTGCGGTCCTCGTCGATGACGGTGGGCAGCATGTTGCCGACGAAGAACCCGGCCGACCGGCGCTCCTCGGGTCCGGCGACGCGAGCGCGTTGGACGGCGGTGAAGAGCCGGTGGAGGGACTGGGTCCGCCCGGCGGGCTGGAGCAGCCGGGCGAGCCGCCACTGCTCGGGTCCCAGCTCGAGCGGGCCCTTCCCCGCGGCGAGGCTGGCCACGTCCTGATGGGCGACGTCCTGGCCGGCGAGCCAGCCGACGGCCTCGGCGAGCCCGCCGAACCCCGGCGCCACGCTCAACGGGTCGCTCGTCGTGCTGTCGGGGGCGCCCCTCCCGAGCTCCGCGGCAGCGGCGCCGGCGGCCGCCACCGCCGCGACCGACGAGCCGCCGACCCGGCGCAGCACGTAGTGCTCGGCGAGCGCGCAGACCCCGAGCGGGTAGACGAGAGCGGCCTCGACGCCGCCGCTCATCGTCACGTCGCACGAGTGCCGCAGGTACTGGCGGACCTGCTCGGGATCGGGGAAGTTCGTCGCGGTACGGGTCATCTTCGCCGGCGACCGCAGGAGGTGGTGCGCGTCGCGCGAGACACCTGTCACCGGGTTCGGCTTGCGGGGCTTCTCCTTGCCGACCCTGCGCGTGGTGAGGATGGTCAGGTAACGACGCCGTTCGGACTGGCGGCGCAGCGTGCGCCAGGTGTCCGTGGCCGGCGGCGCGGCCGCGGCCGGCACCACGGCCGGAATCCCCGCCTGGACCGCCTCGCTCACCCGCATCCCCTCTCGGTGCAGCCCCCGCAGCGCCACCCTCCGCGCGAGACCTGCCGCGACGGACGCGGCCCCCTCACCCTGCGTCAAACGTTGGAGGGGGCACCGTGCGCCCCGACGCGCCGCACGGTGCACCCACGGTGATTGTGTCGCGACTCTACTTCGCTGCCAATAACCACCGGTCAGAAAGGTCGGTCACATCGCCCACCGGTGTCAGCGGCTTCACCCTGAGTAACCAAGTGTCTGCGCAAGTGATGGTGTCCTTGATCCCTCGGGTCCGGCCGGTCGGCCCCGTCGGCCGCCCGTGCGCCGGGGAAAACCGGTGACGATCGCCCCGCCGGGTGCGAGGCTTGTCACTACAGCCGACGGGAGGCGCCGTGGCCGGTCGTTCCGTGTTCCTCAGCTACTCGCGCGAGGACGCCGCCGTCGTGGCAGCGCTCGAGGCGGACCTCGAGTCCGTCGGCGGTGACGTGTGGCGGGACCGCCTGCTCAGCGGCGGCCAGGACTGGTGGAACACGATCCTCCAGCGTATTCGTGGGGCAGACGTCTTCGTCACGGTCGTCAGCCCCGCCTCGGTGCGCTCGCTGCCCTGCGCCCGCGAGCTCGCCTACGCGCTGGCGCTCGGCAAGCCTGTGCTGCCGGTGAGCATCGGGAGCCGGCTTCCCGCCGGGGTGCTGCCGGCGGAGCTCGCCTCGCGACAGGTCATCGAGTACGCAGACGACAAGGCGTCCGCGCTGCGGCTGGTCCGCGCGCTGTCCGACCTGCCACTCGCGCCCGCGCTGCCCGACCCGTTGCCGCCTCCTCCCCAAGCACCGCTCAGCTACACCTCCGAGATCGCGTCGATCGTCCATGCGCCGAACGAGCTCACGGCGTCGCAGCAGCGCGCGGCGCTCGAGCGGCTCCGCGCAGGACTGGCAGCCACCGAGACGCGCGACGACTGCGTCGCCCTCCTCGAGGCGCTGCGCCGGCGTCGCGACATCGTGGCCGACGTCGGCGACGCGGTGGACGACGCGCTTGCCGGCGCGCCGGCCGTCCCGGTGGACCCCGGGGCAGGGGCGCTCCGGCCCGACGACTCCGCGTCGTCGCGTCGTGCGCCCGCCGCTCTGCTCACGGCTGCCGAACCGCCTGCGGCCGGCCCGAGGACGACCGGCCCGAGTCGGGCCGACCCGAGCGTCACGGGCCCGGGTGCTGCAGGCCCGGCTGCTCCTGACCGGCGCGCCGACGGTGGGTCCGCGGGTGGTCCGTCGTGGCGTCCGAAGCACCCCGTGGCCACCCCCCTGCTCTGTGCGGCCTGGCTCGTCTGGGTCGCCACGCACCTGCTGGGCGGGAACAGTACTGAGTACATGTCGCGGACGTTCTCGGCGCTCGTGGTCGCCGTGGTGCTCGTGGCCGGGCTCGAGTCGACCTGGCTGCGCGGACACGCGCTGTGGCTGATCGTGGCCTCGGCGAACAGCATCGCGATGCTCCCGCTCATGGTCAGCCCGATGGACGACGAGCAGACCCTCACCGCGCGCGCCGTCGTGGCCGTCGTCGAGGTCGGCCTGCTCTTCGTCGTCCTTGCCGCCCGCAGACGGTCGCACGACCACGACGAGAACAGCCTCGCGATCTTCGTCGGCTTCCTCGTCGTGGCCTGCGCGTCCCGGGTGGTCGAGCAGATCTCGGTGATGGTCAACGAGTACGGCGTAGCGGGGGGTCTGCGACTCGTGGCGGCCTGCGCCTACCTCGGAGCGGCCGCCGTCTGCGGCTGGCTGGCGCTCCTCAGCCGGGTCGCCGCGCCCGCCCCTTCGACGCCGCCGCCGGCTTCTTGACCGGGGCTCGCCTCGCGGCACCGGACCGTGCCGCGCCGGACTGTGCGGCGCCGGGCCGTGCCGCCCCGGGCCGACCGGGTGACCGGGCGACAGCCCCGTCGACCCCGGTGAGCCGGGCCAGGTCCTCCAGCTCCGCGGCGAGGTAGCCCGCGAGGACGTCGAGGTCGGGTACGAGGTCCCGGTCCGCGGTGAGGCCGAAGTGCAGGCCGCCGAGGTAGGAGAGCACCGTGATGTTGAGGCCCTGACCGTCGGCGACGGCCGAGACCGGATAGCTCGCGAGGACCCGGTGGCCTGCGAGGTAGAGCGGCACGGACGGGCCGGGCACGTTGGACACGAAGAGGTTGAACAGGCTCGCCCGTTCCAGGACGCGCAGCCGGGCGTTCGCCCGCATCGTCAGACCCATGAGCGCGGGCATCGTGAACTGGTAGGCGTCGGCGAGCAGGCTCGCCGACAGGGCCTGGTGCTGGTTCTTCGCCACGAGCGTCGCCTCGTGCGCGACCCGCATCCGGGCGAGGGGGTCCTCGAGGTCGGTCGGCAGCGTCGCGAGCATGAGCGAGACACGGTTCCCGAAGGTCCCGTCGCCGCTCTTGGCACCCTGGGCGGCCGACGTCCGCACCGACACCGGGACCGCCGCGACGAGCGGCTCGTCGGGGAGCGCGTCGTGCGTGGACAGCCAGCGGCGCAGCGCTCCGGCGCAGACCGCCATGACGACGTCGTTCACCGTCATCCCCGCGGCGTTCTTCACGGCCTTGACGACGTCGAGCGGCACCGACCGGAGCGCGATCCGGCGGTGCGGGGACACGTTGCGGTTGAACGGCGTCGCGGGTGCGCGCCCCGGTGAGTGCTGGATGAGCGCGTCCCCGATGCCGAGCCCGCCCGGCAGCAGGTCGGTCGCGGACACCAGCGCCGTCGACCCGGGCATCCGGGCGAGCGCGAGCCCGAGCAGACCGGGCGCGGACTGCAGCAGGTCGGCCGCGAACCGGACGGCGCGCGTCGGCTGGACGGCGAGCGAGACGGCCGCCCGGCCCAGCATCGCGAACGACCCGGGCTCGGTGTCCGGGGTCCACGGCGCGGGCGTCGGGATCTCGCGACCCTCCGGGGTGAGGTCGAGCAGCGCCGCGGTGATCTCCTGACCGCCGACGCCGTCGATCATCGCGTGGTGGATCTTCGCGTAGAGCGCGCTCCGGCCGCCCTCGACCCCGTGGATGAGGTAGATCTCCCACAGCGGCCGTGACCGGTCGAGCGCCCGCGAGTGGATCCGTGCGACCTGCTCGCTGAGCTGGTGCATACTGCCCGGCGCCGGCAGCGCGAGCTCGCGGACGTGGAACTCGAGGTCGAAGTCGGGGTCCTCGATCCAGTACGGCTGGTCGAGCCCGAGCGGGACCCCGACGACCCGGCGGCGCATCGGCGGGACGAGGTGGATCCGCTCGCCGACGACCTCGATGAGCCGGTCGAGGGTCAGCGGCGCGTCGTCCGGACCCGCTGCCTCGACGACGTGGATACCCCCGACGTGGCCTGTCGTCCGCGGGGTGTCGAGGGCGAGGAAGGCGGCGTCGAGTCCGGACAGCTGCTCCATGACCAGCGAACGTACGCTGCATCCCCGCGATTGACACTCCCTGACGGCCCCCGCAGGCTGACGGTATGACTGGGGAGCTGCCGACGTCACAGTGGGTCGACCTCGACGGGCCCGTGCACTGGGTCGACTTCGGGGGGCCGGACGACGGGCCGCTCCTCGTCTGCGTCCACGGTCTGGGCGGGTCGCACGTCAACTGGGCCGCTGTCGCGCCGGACCTCACGCAGACGTGCCGGGTGCTGGCCCTCGACCTCGCCGGCTTCGGTCACACCCCGGGCGCCGGCCGCTCGACGTCCGTGCAGGCGAACGCGCAGCTGGTCGCCCGCTTCGTCGAGGAGGTCGCCGGGGCTCCGGCGGTCCTGGTGGGCAACTCCATGGGCGGGCTCATCAGCTCGATCGTCGCGGCCGAGCGGCCTGACCTCGTCGCCGGGACCGTGCTCGTCGACCCGGCGCTGCCCGTCGACCTGCGGGCCAAGCCCGACCCGTTGACCCTGACGATGTTCGTCGCGTACTTCACGCCCGGGCTCGGCAAGGCGGTCATCGCCGGCCGGCGCAAGGTGCGCACCGCCGAGCAGCTCGCCATGGACACCCTGCGGCTGTGCTGCGTCGACCCCTCCCGGGTGCCGAAGGGGATCCTGCGCGCTCACGTCCACCTCGCGCAGACCCGGACCTACTACGCCGAGCTGGAGGCCGAGTTCGTCACGGCCACCCGCTCGCTCATGTTCCTGCTGGCCCGCCGCCGGAAGCACGCGGCGATGCTGCACAGCATCCGCGGCCCGGTGCTGCTCATCCACGGCGAGAAGGACCGCCTCGTCTCGGTCGCCGCGGCGCGCGCCGCGGCCCGCGCCAACCCGGCGTGGCGGTACGAGGAGGTCGCCGACGTCGGGCACGTCCCGCAGCTCGAGGCGGCAGGCTGGACCCGCGACGTCATCCTCGACTGGCTCGCGACGGACGGAGTGACCGCGGCCCGGCGCGCGGGCGGCGCCGTCCGGCCCGACCCCCGCGTGACGGCGTGACCGCACCGGGACGGCCGACGGCTCGCCGCGACGGGCCGGCGCGTGTTCTTGCCGTTGCCGCCATGTCGCGCAGGGTGATCCAGTAGCGTTCGCCGTCGTGACGTCTCGGACCACCGCGAGCCCCGCGGACGTCTTCGCCGACTGCGCGGCCGCGCGCGGCCTCAGAGTGCCCGGGCTCACGGCCTGGACGGCGTGGGAGACGTTCGAGGACTTCGTCGGCGTCGCCTTCAGTGCCGCTGCCGATCCCGACGGCGACGCGCTCCTGTACCAGTGGGGCGTCTTCGTCCGCACCGGCCGGCCGCAGTTCCATCTCGTGCTGAGCCGCCAGCTCGTCGTCGGGGTCGGGGACGACCTGCTCCCCGTCCGCGAGCAGTTCGACTGCCGGCTGCGGTACGAGGTCGACCCGACGCTCGCGGCGCTCGGCCGCTTCGAGTCGTGCTGGGTGCCGGACGCCGAGACGGCCGCGACCTCCTGGCTCGCCGAGATCGGCGGGCGCCCCGAGTGGGCCGTCCTCGCGCCGATCGCCCCGGTGCGCGTCGAGCTCTTCAGCGAACGGGTCTGACGCCGGGCCCGGGGGCCCTCCGGCCCGCGAAGTGGATCGTCGCCTCCGGGCGGTCACGCCGACCGCGGGATCGCCGCGGTGACGATGATCTCCTCACCCACGCGCACCGTCCGGTAGCGGTCGCCGAAGGCGCGCCCGAACGCCTCCTGGGTCCAGGGCGTGCTGTCGTGGCCGGACAGGGCGATCAGTCCGGGTCCGCGCTCCTGGATGCTCCGGATCACAGACTGCGCGTCGCTCTCGCCGAGAGGGCGCCAGGGCCAGTTCGGGTTGCCGAGCACCGCCTGGGGGAGCAGAGGGGTCCCGACAGGGTGCACCGGCAGGTGCAGACCTCCGACGACGGCGTGGACCGGCGCGTCGGTGACCATCTCGGCGGCGGCCAGCGTGCGCTCGATCTGCGGGTGCCCGCATCCGCTGATGAGGACCAGCCCGCGGCCCCGGACGTTCACGACGAGCGCCTGCTCGGCGATCGGTCCCAGCCAGAAGAGCATCCGTGGTAGCGGCGGCAGGAGGGCGACGCCCGCAGCGATGACCCGCGCCTGGTCGACCACGCACGTGTCGGCGTGCGGATGGCTCATCCGGGTCGGCACGAACGCGGTGAGCGACCTCGGGACCTGGTGCTCGCGGCCGAAGGCGAAGGTCCGCCGAAGCTGGGACCTCGCACCGCCGACATGGTCCGCGTGCAGATGGGAGATCACGACGCAGTCGAGGTCCTCGAGCGACACACCGAGAGCATCGGCGTTGGACTCCAGCGCGGTCCGATCCCGCCCGGTGCCCAACCCCGCGTCGAAGAGCATGGTGAGGTCGTCTGCCGTGACGAGGTAGGACACCCCGGGCTCGCCGCGCAGTCCCGGGCCGGAGGTGTGCCGCTCGACGACCGGCAGGATCGTCAGCCGCTCCACCTCGCCGAGGTTCGCGAGCCGCGTGTCCAGCTCCCTGACGGTCTGCCGGTCGGCCGTGCTGCGGCCGGCCACGTACCGGCCCGCCAGTGCCGCCGCGGCGGACGCCGCGACGGCCAGGGTTCCTCGTGCAGACACGTGACCACCACCTGGTCCTCGACAGGACGCGATGGCTCCCAGTCTGCGATCCGGACGCCGCGCAGCGCACGGACCTAAGCCTGCGAGGCCGTCGCATCCGGGCGCGGGCAGGTCCTACAGGCGCGGGTCGACCGGTTCCGACTCGCACGCGAGCACGGCGAAGACGCACTCGTGGACCCGCCACAGCGGCTCGCCGCGCGCCGTCCCTTCGAGCGCCTCGAGGCCGAGCGCGTACTCACGCAGCGCGAGGGACCGCTTGTGCCCGAGCGCGCGGCGCCGCAGCCGGTCGAGGTTGGCCGGTTCGCTGTACTCGGGGCCGTAGATGATCCGCAGGTACTCCCGGCCGCGGACCTTGACCCCCGGCTGCACGAGTCCCCTCGGCCCGCGGGCGAGCCCGGCGAGCGGCTTGACGACCATACCCTCGCCACCGGCGCCGGTGAGCTCCTCCCACCAGGAGACGGCAGCCGTCACCGACGCCTCGTCATCGGTCCGGACGACGCGGCGCCGGGTCGGCGCGACGAGGTCGGGGTCGGCGAGCACGAGCGCGTCGGCGAGGTCGAGGTGCCACCGGTGGTCGCGGCTGTGGAACGTGCGGCCCGGCCGCGGCGTCGCCTCGTCGGCGCCGCCGGCCGCGAGCACCTGGAACGGCGCGACCCGCAGACCGGCCAGCCCGTCGGTCGGCCAGCAGTACCGCTGGTAGGCCGCCGTGAACGCGTCGACGTCGGCGCTCCTGGAGCGGGTGCGCGCGAGCAGGCCTGTGACGTCGATCCCCCGTGCGGCAACGGTCTCGAGGACGTCGACCGTGGCCGGCAGCGCTGCGCGGCCGGCCGCGCCGACCGCGGCGTACTGCCGGCGGAGCAGCTCCAGCGCCTTCGCCGACCACGGCATGATCTCGGTGTCGAGCAGCACCCAGTCTGCCTTCGCGCCGTCCGCGCCGTCCGAGCCGACCGCCGCCCAGAGGCCGGCCGCGTCCGCGGCGGCGCGCAGCCGGTCGACGAACGCGACCGTCAGGTCGTCGCCGAGGAACGCCCGCCCGGTACGGGTCCACAGAGCGCCCGCCGCTGTCAGCCCGAACCGTCGCCGCGCGACGTCCGGGGTCCGCGCGAGGAGGACGACGGCCCGCGACCCCATGTGCTTCTCCTCGCACACGACCTCGAGGACGCCGTCGCCCCGGTAGGTGCCGAAGGCCTCGGCCGGGTGCTCGAGGACCTCCGGCAGTGCCGACGTCGGGCACGGCGCCATCGTCGGGGGCAGGTACAGCAGCGGCCGCGGGTCGATCGCGAACCGGCTCATGACCTCCAGCGCGGCCGCCGCGTTCTCGAGCCGTACCGCGACCCGCCCGTGGTGCGCCGTCTCGACGACCCGCACCGGCCCGTCCGGCAGCACGTCAGTGAGGTCGAGCCCGTCCCGGTGCCCGCCGGCGGCCCGGTCGGGTGCACCGGCCGGGCTGCCCGGCTCCGCGTCCGGCTGCTGGTTCGCGTCCGGCTGCTGGTTCGCGTCCGGCCGCTGGTTCGCGTCCGGCCGCTGGTGCTCGTCCGGCCGCTGTGGTGCGGCGGCGGCGTCCGCGACGAGCGGTCGCACCGGCGGGTACCACTCGCGCTCGGCAGGCACCGAGACGACCTCGCGCTCGGGGTAGCGCAGCGCGGTGAGCGCCCCGCCGAAGACGCAACCGGTGTCGAGGCACAGGGTGTTGTTGACCCACTGCGGCCTCGCGGTCGGCGTGTGGCCGTAGAGCACGACGGCGCGGCCCCGGTAGTCCTGCGCCCACGGGTAGCGCACGGGCAGGCCGTACTCGTCGGTCTCGCCGGTCGTGTCACCGTAGAGGGCGAACGAACGCACCCGCCCCGATGCGCGGCCCTGGTAGGCCTGCGTGAGCCCCGCGTGCGCGACGACGAGCCGGCCGTCGTCGAGCACGAGGTGCGAGACGAGGCCGTCCATGAACTCCTCGGCTGCCGTGCGGAACTCCGCGGGCTCGTCGGCGAGCTGGTCGAGCGACTCCGCGAGCCCGTGGGTGAGCCTGACGTCGCGTCCCCGCAGTGCCCGGACGAGCTTGCTCTCGTGGTTGCCCGGCACGCACAGCGCCTCGCCCGCCGCGACCATCCCCATCACGAGGCGCAGCACGCCCGGCGTGTCCGGTCCACGGTCGACGAGGTCGCCGACGAAGACGGCGGTCCGCCCGGCCGGTGGGACCGCGCCGACAGCACGCCCCGCGCCGTCCCGGCGGACGGTGTAGCCGAGCCGGCCGAGCAGCGTCTCGAGCTCGCTGCGGCAGCCGTGGACGTCGCCGACGACGTCGAACGGTCCCGTGAGATCGCGGTGGTCGGTGAGCATGCGGGTGACCGCCACCTGCGCCGAGGAGACCTCCTCGACGCCGCGCAGCACGTGGACGACCCGGAACCCCTCGCGCCGGAGCGTGCCGACGCTGCTGCGCAGCTGGCCGGCGTGCCGCCGGACGACATGCGGTCCGAAAGTCCCGGTCGGGCCGGGACTCGTTGCGTCGCAGGCACTCCGCGACCGGGACGTCGAGGACGATCGCGACCGGCAGGACGTCGTGCGCCCGGGCCAGCTTCACGAGCTCGGCGCGCGCGTGGGCCTGGACGTTCGTCGCGTCGACGACGGTGAGCAGGCCGCGCCGGAGCCGGATCCCCGCGACGTGGTGCAGAGCGTCGAACGCGTCACCGGACGCCGTCTGGTCGTTCTCGTCGTCCGCGACGAGAACGCGGTAGTGGTCGCTCGAGAGCACCTGCGTCGGCGCCAAGCACCGCTCGGCGAAGGTCGACTTGCCGGACCCCGACGCGCCGACCAGAGCGACGAGCGAGAGGGCCGGTACCTCGAGCGTCTGCCCGGTCGTGGGCTCGGGGCGGGGCGTCCACGACCTGGTCATCGGGCGAACACCGCCAGCTGCGTGGGGTGGCCGAGCTCGGCGTCCTCGTCGCCGACGCCGGCGTACGTGACGCCGTAGCCCCGGCGCTCCGCGACGCCGTCCGCCCAGGCGCGGAACTCGTCACGGGTCCACTCGAACCGGTGGTCGGTGTGGCGCAGCCGACCCGGCTCGAGCTCGTCCCGGGCGTTGTACTCGAGGTTCGGCGTCGTCACGACGAGCTTCGGCCGTGCCGCCCCGAGGACCGTCGCCTCGAGCGCCGGCAGTCGAGACGGGTCGAGGTGCTCGACGACCTCCATGAGGACGGCGGCGTCGAAGCCCGCGAGCCGCCCGTCCCGGTAGGTCAGCGCGGTCTGGACGAGCTCGAGCCGGTCCCTCGTCCGCTCCGGCATCTGGTCCAGGCGCAGTCGACGGGTCGCGGTCTGGAGCGCGCGGAACGAGACGTCCGCGCCGACGACCCGGCTGAACGAGCGGTCGGCGAGCAGGGCGGCGAGCAGTGCGCCCTCGCCGCACCCGAGGTCGAGGACGGTCCGCGCCCCGGCCGTCCGCAGCACGTCGAGGACCGCGTCGATCCGGCGCTGCGCGAGCGGGACCCGTCGCGGCTCGTCGCCCGCCGGCGCCTGCGCGGGCACCGCGTTGTCGAGGTCGTCGACGTCGGTGTCGTTGGCGTCCGCGAGCCGTTCGATCGCGAGCTGCTGGAGTGCCGTCCGGACGAGCGCGTGCCGCCGGCGCAGGTACCGGCGCGTGATGAGGCCACGCTCGGGGTGGGTCGCGAGCCAGCCCGAGCCTGCGCGGACGAGCTTGTCGACCTCGTCGGCCGCGACCCAGTAGTGCTTCGCGTCGTCGAGGACCGGCAGGAGCACGTAGAGATGGTTGAGCGCGTCCGCGAGGCGCAGGACCCCGGTGAGTCGCAGCCGGACGTACCGGGACTCACCCCACTCGGGGAACTGCGGGTCGAGCGGCAGCGGCTCGGCCTCGACGCCCCAGCCCAGCGGCTCGAAGACCCGCCGCGCGAGGTCGGCCCCACCACGGCACGGCACCACCGGGATGGCGAGCTCGAGCGCGAGCGGGGACGCCGCAGCGTCCGGGCGGCTGTCGCAGCGCCCCGCGAGCGCCGTCCGGAAGACCGACCCGATCGCGACCGCGAGCAGCGAGCCCGCGGCGTACGGGCGGTCGTTGACGTACTGCCCGAGCGTGCCGTCCCCGGCGGGCGCGCTGCGGCGGCGTCCGGTGCCTTCGCCGCCACGGACGAGCGCCACCGGGTCGACCTCGAGCACCAGCGCCACCGTGCAGCGCAGCGTGGACGCCTCCGGGTAGATCACGTGCGCGGTCCCCGATGCGACGTCGAACGCCTGCGCCCTGGCCGGGTGCTTGTGGAGGAGGAAGCCGAGGTCGGTGGCGTCCGGCAGCGCGTCGGTCGCGGTCGCCGCGAGCGTGAGGATCACGGGTGCGATCGGGGCAGGCCGGCCACGGCGTCGTCGCGCGGATTCCCGGGCGGCACGCCGTCCGGGGCGAGCCGGGTCCGCTCCGTCCGCAGGGCGGTCGATCGACACGACCCTGTGGGAACAACCTGCCGCCCCGGTAGGTTCACGCTGCGGAACCCTGCCACCGGGTCGCCGCATCGACCCTCCTGCTCGGGCGACCGTCGCCCGGCCGACGACCACCGCGGAGAAGCACCGATGCCGATCTACGACGACGTCACCCAGCTCATCGGCAACACCCCCCTCGTCAAGCTCAACCGTGTGACCGACGGCGCCGGCGCGACCGTCGTGGCGAAGCTGGAGTTCTACAGCCCCGCGAGCAGCGTCAAGGACCGGATCGGCGTCTCGATGATCGACGCCGCCGAGGCGTCCGGCGAGCTGAAGCCCGGCGGCACGATCGTCGAGGCGACGAGCGGCAACACCGGCATCGCGCTCGCGATGGTCGGCGCGGCCCGCGGCTACCGGGTGGTCCTGACGATGCCCGAGTCGATGAGCAAGGAGCGTCGCGCGCTGCTGCGCGCCTACGGCGCCGAGCTCGTCCTCACGCCGGCTCCCGAGGGCATGAAGGGCGCCGTCGCGAAGGCCGAGCAGATCGGCGTCGACGAAGGGGCGGTCCTCGTGCGGCAGTTCGCGAACGCCGCCAACCCCGAGGTGCACCGCAGGACGACCGCGGAGGAGATCTGGGCCGACACGGACGGTGCCGTCGACATCTTCGTCGCGGGCATCGGCACCGGCGGCACGATCACCGGCGTCGGCCAGGTGCTCAAGGCGCGCAAGCCCGGCGTCCAGGTCGTCGCCGTCGAGCCCGCCGCGTCACCGATCCTCAACGGCGGCGCCCCGGCCGGTCACCCGATCCAGGGCATCGGCGCCAACTTCGTGCCGGAGATCCTCGACCGGACGGTCTACGACGAGGTTCTCGACGCCCCCACCGAGGAGGCCGTCACGTACGCCCGCCGCGCCGCCAAAGAGGAGGGCCTGCTCGTCGGCATCTCCTCCGGTGCCGCCATCTGGGGCGCCGTCCAGGTCGCGAAACGGCCCGAGAACGCGGGCAAGCTCGTCGTCGTCATCATCCCGTCGTTCGGCGAGCGCTACCTGTCGACGATCCTCTACTCCGACCTCATGGACTGACGAAGGGTCGACCATGCATCACACCCGCCCACGAGGGCTGCGTGGACGACGGACCGTCGTGGGCGCCGGGACGAAACGCTCGGGGACGTCGGCTGCGACGGCGAACGGTGCCGTCGGGCCGGACGTCCCGGCGTCCGACGGCACGCCGGGGGCGACGACGGCGACACCGGGGGACACGGCGCGGCTGGGCTGGCGGGCGCGGCTGCGTGAGGACGTCGACACCGCCAACCGGAAGGACCCGGCGATCCGCAGCCGGGCCGAGGTCGTGCTCGGCTACCCGGGGCTGCACGCGATCTGGGCCTACCGGCTGCACCACGTGCTCTGGGGACGCGGGCACCGGCTCGCCGCCCGCCTGATCTCGCAGTGGGCGCGGGCCTGGACAGGCGTCGAGATCCACCCCGGTGCGACGATCGGCCGCCGCTTCTTCATCGACCACGGCATGGGCGTCGTCATCGGTGAGACGTCCGAGATCGGCGACGACGTGATGCTCTACCACGACGTCACTCTCGGTGGCGTGAGCCTGGCCAAGGTCAAGCGGCATCCGACGCTCGGCAGCGGCGTCACGGTCGGTGCCGGGGCGCGGGTGCTCGGACCCGTCGTCGTCGGCGACGGTGCGCGGGTCGGCGCGAACGCCGTCGTCGTGCGTGACGTGCCGGCGGGTTCCGTCGTCGTCGGCGTCCCCGGGGTCGTGCGCGACAGGGACGGCGCGCTGCCGGCCCGGCAACCGCCCGCCCCGCCGCCGCCCGCGTCGGACGACGACCTCGTCGATCCGGCCATCTGGATCTAGCCGGTGTCCGGGGGGACGATCGAGGATCCGGACGACGCCACGGCCTTCGCGCCACCGGTCGTCGGGCCGGGTCGTCCCGCTACGGTGCTCCGCGCGCTCGCCGGCCTCACCGCCGCCGGGCTGTGGATCGGTTGCCTGCCGACGACCGTCGAGCGCCTCCGCGGCGGGACCGGCGGTCCGTACCAGGCCCTGCTCGCGGCTCTCGTGCCGTGGACGCTCCCGGTGCTCTCGCTGGCGGTCGGGCTCGCCCTCGTCGCTCGTGGTCGACGTCCGCTGCGGTCACGGCCGGCCGGACGACGTCGGCGGTCCCCGCTGTCCGCGGTCCTGGTGGCCGTCCCGGTCGTGTCCCTCGTCCTGCACGGCGTCTGGGTCGCCCCCCGGTGCTGCCCGACCTGGGGCGCAGGTCGGCGTCGGCCGCACCCGCCGGCGGGAGCCTCGCGCCGCAGCGGATCCGGGTCCTCGCGCTGAACCTCGAGTTCGGTCGGGCGGACGCCGCGACCGTCGTCGACGTCGTGCGGCGCGAGCGGGTCGACGTCCTGCTCGCGGTCGAGCTGACGCCGGAGGCGGTGACGCGGCTGCGCCTGGCCGGTCTCGAGGGTCTCCTGCCGTCCGCGGTGCTCGCGCCGTCCGGTGGTGCAGCCGGTTCCGGGATCTGGAGCCGGTACCCCGTGACGCCGCTGGACCCGGTCGGTGGAACGACGTTCCGGGCGCCGCGAGCCCGGCTCGCCCTGTCCCCCGGGCGCACGGTCGTCGTCACCGCGGCGCACCCGTGTCCGCCGCTGCAGGCCGCCCGATGGCAGCGCGACCACGCCCTGATCACCGATGCGGTGCGATCGGTCGGTTCCGAGCCGCAGGTCGTCGGCGGTGACTTCAACGCGACCCGCGCGCACGCGCCGTTCCGGGCGCTGCTCGACGCCGGGCTCGTCGACGCCGCGGACGTCGCAGGTGTCACCGGGGGAGCGTGGCCCGGGCTGACCTGGCCCGCGGACCGGCCGTTCCCGCCGGTCATGCGGCTCGACCGCGTGCTCGTGTCGGCGGCCGGTCTCGGGGCGTCCGACGTCGCGACGGTCACGGTGCCGGGCACAGACCACCGGGGCGTCCTGACGACGGTGACGCTCCGCGGACCTTTGCTGCGGCGTCCACGTGCTGTCTGCGGACGGGCGTCGGCGCGGGCCGTCTGCGGATGTGGGCCGCCGGTCGCAGCGGCACGATGCGTTCGTGACGACAGGGAGGCCGGACGAGACCGAGCAGGAGCGCGCCGACCGCAACTTCGGCGAGATCCTCCAGGAGCTGAGGGTCGGGCAGACCGGCGTGCAGATCCTCTTCGGGTTCCTGCTGACGATGCCGATGCAGGCTCGGTTCTCCCAGCTGGACGACGTCCAGCGCGGCCTGCTCGTGGCCGACGTCCTCGTGCTCGCCACGGCGAGCGCCTTCATCATCGCGCCGGTCGCCTGGCACCGGGCGCTGTTCCGGCGGCAGCTGAAGGACGAGGTCGTGACGGCGGCGAACCGGTTGGCGCAGCTGGGTCTGCTCTTCCTCGGGCTCGGCGTCGTGACGTCGATCCTGCTCGTCGTCGACCTCACGGTCGGACGCCGCGCGGGCGCGGTGTCCGCGGCCGGGATCGGGATGCTGCTCGCCGTCCTGTGGGTCGCGCTCCCCCTGTGGCGCCGGCACCGCGGGGGTTGAACGTCTGCGACGCTCGTGCCCGGGCGGCCTCCTCAGGTGCACCTCCGGGTCGTGCCCAGCGGCCGTCGAGGAAGGGTGCGGCGGCCCACGGGTGGGTGCCCAGGACGTCCGGCCTTGTTCGGAGCCGGTGGGTGGGAGTCGAATGGAGGCCTGTTCGGCGGATGGAGGTGGTCGCAGTGAAGGCGGCAGTGGGTGACCGACTGGTGGTGAGAGCGACGCACGTGGACGGGGCGGTGCGCGACGGCGAGGTGCTCGAGGTGCGGGGCGCGAACGGTGACCCTCCGTACGTCGTGCGGTGGTCCGACGGCCACGAGGGCCTGTTCTTCCCGGGATCGGACACCGCGGTCGAGCACGAGCCGCACGCCTGAGGGCGAGCGGCCGAAGCGCTGCGAGGCGACACCTGACGCGGGGCTGCGGGCCCGAGTCCGGACCCGCAGTCCCGAGTCGGGACGCACGGACCCGAGGCAGGACGCACGGACCCGAGGCAGGAGACGGCGGGACGTCAGGCGGACGTCGAAGGGCTGGCGACGACCCACTCGCGACGTGCGTCGCCGTCCCAGCGGCGGACGGCGACACAGCGGGCGTGGAGCTCACCACCGTCCAGTGCCGCGAGCGCGTCGGGGACCTGATGCCCCGCGATCCGCCGCGCGAGGGTGACGTGCGGCGTCCAGCGCCCTGGGCTCATGTTCGTCCCGTCGGGCGTCCCGACGATGCCCGAGACCAGGGCGTGCAGCGCGAGCAGGGTCGGGTTCGTGACGACGACCCGGACGAGCACGAACGGACCGCGGCCGAACACCGCCACCGCTCCCAGCCGCACGTCCAGCGGCAGCAGCCCCTCGGCCGCCGCACGGAGCGACGGCTCACAGGCCGGGTCGATCGATGACGGCGCCGCGAGAGTGACGTGCGGCCGGTTGGACGGCGCCAAGTGGTGCGCCTGGCTCGGCAACCCTGCCGCCGCCAACCGCCCCCACTCGCCTCGCACCGCCGCGTCGGCCGCGCCGTCCAGAGTCAGCTCGACCGACTGCACCACGCCCTGAGGCTATCCACGTGCGCCGACCACCCGCACCGGGCCCGGGTCGCGCACCGCCTGTCGACCACCGCGCCGGCACGCGCCCGACCCTTGCGGGTCCCCACGGCGCCGGTCCGGCACAATGGCCTGGCACCACAGGAGGGCTGGCCGAGTGGTTGATGGCGGCGGTCTTGAAAACCGCTAGGGCGGTACCCAACCCGCCCTCAGGGGTTCGAATCCCTTGCCCTCCGCGACTAGGCAAACATGCTCTGACCTGCGCAGACGCGCTTACCGCCGGCTGCCGCGCGAGAGTGGGGCGAGTCCGGTGTGCTACGGATACGCGCGGGAAGATACGGCTGGCTGTGGGGAATGCGTGGGGACGGAACGGCCGGCTCATGATGTCTCGGGCGGCTGGTCCCTGGTGATGACGACGCGCAGCGGGTCGGGGTCTTTCGGGGTCGGGCCCTCGACGGCGGGTGCGTAGAAGCGGCCGTAGAACGGGGCCAGGTCCTCGATGTTGACCCGGCTTCCGTTGTTCAGTCGCAGGACCTGCTGGACGTCGCTGCGGCGCCATCGCGGAGGGCAGTCGGGGTCGGTGGGGTCGATGACCGGTGGGCGGTCGTCGTCGAGCAGATCGTCGACGAGCCGCGGGAATCGGACCCAGATCACGGCGGCGCAGACGAGCAGTGCGTTCTCCGGCTCGGCGTCGACCTCGAGGCCGAGGCTGCGGCCGACGGCGCGGAGCATCGCCCAGGTGGAGGCGACGCGGATGATGAGTCTCGGGTTGCCGGGCAAGATCTCGTGGTAGTCCGTGAGCAGGTGGGTGACGAGCAACTCGGTGCTCACCGGGTCGAGGTCGGCCGCAGCGGCCTGGCGGTCGGCGGCGGCGCGCGCCTCGCGGCGCTGGTCGTCGACGCGGCCGGCGTCGGCGCCGTCGCCGCCAGCTGGGGTTGCGCTGTCGCGGGGACGTTGCGGGTGGCCGGGGGCTGCAGGTGCCGGCGTGGCGGCCGGGGGAGCCGAACCACCGTCCGTGCGGAGGTCGTCGTCCGGGTCAGCCTCGGCGGAGCCGTCGCGCGGCCCGGGTGGTGGTGCCTTGTCGTGCAGGCCAGCGGTCAGCCGACGTCTGCCGGGCGGGCGGGCGCGTGCGAGCGGCCGCCGGAGACCACGTGGATGAGGTTCGCGGTCTGTTCGGGGCTGAGTCCGGGGACGAGGATCGAGTGGTCGAAGATCTTCTGGAGGAAGTCGGCACCGAGATCGTGGACGGAGTCCTCACCACCGGACCGGTCGAAGATCTCGTAGTGCTTGGTGAAGGCGTCGCGGACCCATCGTCCGCTGGCCGGGACGATGACGCCAAGCGGTGCGGGCCGGCGCCATCGCCGCAGCCGGCGCGGCGCTGCCCGCTCGCGCAGCAGGGTCTGGAGGGTTTCGAGGAGCGCGACGACCCGGTCACCGTTGCAGCGATCGAGGTCGTCGATGACGAGCAGCAGCATCCTGGGGGGTCGTCGCGAAGCCAACGCGAGGGTGCCGAGATACCCGGTAACGCCGGCGACGGTCGCCACGACCCAGCCGCGCGTCGACGGGTCGGCCCAGGCCAGCCACCGCTCGCGGCCAGCCGACCAGGCCTGCCGCAGCAGGACCCGGCGCCGGTGACGGTGGCGGCTGCGACGAGGGCAGCACCCAGGTCGGCCGGCACGAGCCTGCTCAGGCTGGCTCGCACTGTGTGCGCCATCCCGAGAACAGGCGTCCGCGGCCTGACGGTTCCGGGCTGTCCCGGGGGTTCGCCATCGCCCGAGTCGCCTCGCTGTCGTCGCCGGAACCGACGGCCGACCAAGGCGACCGCCGCGACGAGCAGGCCACCGGCTCCCGTCACGCGGGCCACAGCGGGCCAGAAGCCGTCGGGGCCGCCGGGCCACCACTCCCGCAGCTCGTGCCCGCGCACCGCCATCGTCAGGCTGAGCGTGAGCCAGCCGGTGAGCAGCCAGTCCAGCGCGCGCTGCGGCAGCCGTTGGCGTGGTGACCAGCGGCGTAGGTGCCCGAGGATGCCGCTGATCTCCCCGAGGGGGTTGTCGTTAGTGCCGACGTGCAACCGTCCCAGCACCGGCGCCGACCAGAAGAGCCCCCTGGCGGCGACGAACGCGACGGCGAGCAGGCCGCCGAGGGTGGTGAGGATCCCGAGGACGGCGGTGAGCTGCTCCGACAGTCCGCCGGGCTCGTCGAGAAGCCAGCGCCCGGCGTACCCCGCGGCCGCGACTCCGAGGAGCGCGACCCAGGTCGACGTCGACCGCGCCAGCCGACGCGCGAAACCCGCGACGGTCAAGACGACGTGGGTCGGCAGGGCCCTGCCGGCGTGGACGGTGCGACGCACCTCGGACGCCACGGACCACCACTCCGGGGCGATCGCTGCCTGCCGCCATGCGTCGTACCGGACGACGAGAGGCTCACCCAGCGCGGCGCTCTGCTCGCGGAGGAACTGCTCGACGAGGGTCGTCTTGCCCGCCCCCCACCGACCGTCGAGCAGAACGATCGCGCTGCCGGATGGGTCACCCGCGGCCGGCGACGACGATCGTTGGCCCGCGGTGAGCTGCCCGAGCTAAGTGGCCACGTGCGTCGTGAGGCCAGTCCTCGCGAGCTGGTCCGCTGTGCCGGTGTTCTCGCCGGCGAAAGCCTGACCGATGAGTGCGGAGCCGACCACTTCGGCGTCACGGGTCACGAGCGATCCCGCCGCCTGCCGGGGGAAGACGATGCCGGCCACGCCGGTCACCAGGAGCGGGTACGCGAGTCCACACAGCAGGAGCGTCACGAGCGCCATGCGGAGTGCAACGATCAGCAGACGCTTGAGCATGTGCTCCTCCTCCCCTATGCCAGTCCGAAAGCGGCGAGCAGCATGTCGATCGCCTTCAGCCCCACGAACGGCAGCGCGATCC
>Ga0209798_10000857_pt1 | contig 18657 bp, 15 predicted proteins | sample DOMMetBare3Fresh_FD_187475 | JGI IMG/M metagenome (GOLD analysis project Ga0209798, IMG submission 187475) | Wetland sediment microbial communities from St. Louis River estuary, USA, under dissolved organic matter induced mercury methylation -... | ecosystem: Environmental > Aquatic >...
ACGGCCGGCTCGGACATCGTGGTGATCACCGCGGGCCTGCCGCGCAAGCCGGGCATGAGCCGGATGGACCTCATCGAGACCAACGCCCGGATCGTGCGCAGCGTGGCCGAGAACGTCGCGGTCCACTCACCGGACGCGGTGGTCGTCGTGGTCTCCAACCCGCTGGACGAGATGACGGCGCTGACCCAGCTGGCCACGGGGTTCCCGCACCAGCGCGTCCTCGGCCAGGCCGGCATGCTGGACACCGCGCGGTTCACCCACTTCGTCGCCGAGACCCTCGCGGTGCCGGTGTCCTCGGTCAGCACCCTGACCCTCGGGTCGCACGGCGACACGATGGTCCCGGTGCCCTCGCGCTGCACGGTGGCCGGTCGGCCCCTGACCGACCTGCTGTCGGCCGAGCGGATCGAGGAGCTGGTCACCCGCACCCGCAACGGCGGGGCCGAGGTCGTGGCCCTGCTCAAGACCGGGTCGGCCTACTACGCGCCGTCCGCGGCGGCGGCCCGGATGGCCAAGGCGGTGCACGACGACGCCGGCGCGGTCATGCCGGTGTGCGCGTGGGTCGACGGCGAGTTCGGCATCTCCGGGGTGTACCTGGGCGTCGAGGCCGAGATCGGCCGCGAGGGCGTGCGACGGGTCGTCGAGACCGGGCTCACCGACTCCGAGCGGGCGGGGCTGCTCGAGGCCGCCGAGGCGGTCCGGGCCAAGCAGGCCGACGTCCAGCACCTCTGACCCTGTCGGACGGCGAGAGGAAAGCCGGTTCCATGAGCAAGATCCCGGTCTCGGGTACGGTCGTCGAGCTCGACGGCGACGAGATGACCCGCATCATCTGGCAGTTCATCAAGGACCAGCTGATCCTCCCGTACCTCGACCTGACCCTGGAGTACTACGACCTGGGGATCGAGCACCGGGACGCCACCGACGACCAGGTGACGATCGACGCCGCCCACGCGATCCAGCGGCACGGGGTCGGCGTGAAGTGCGCGACGATCACACCGGACGAGGCCCGGGTCGAGGAGTTCGGGCTGAAGAAGATGTGGCGGTCGCCGAACGGCACGGTCCGCAACATCCTCGGCGGCGTCATCTTCCGCGAGCCGATCATCATCAGCAACATTCCCCGGCTGGTCCCCGGCTGGACCAAGCCGATCGTCGTCGGCCGTCACGCCTTCGGTGACCAGTACCGCGCCACCGACACCCTGATCCCCGGCGAAGGCACCCTCACCCTGACCTTCACCCCGAAGGACGGTTCGGCCCCGATGGAGCTCGAGGTCTACGAGTTCCCCGGTCCCGGTGTCGCGCTGGCCATGTACAACCTCGACGAGTCGATCCGCGACTTCGCGCGCGCCTCGATGCGCTACGGCCTGGCTCGTGAGTACCCGGTCTACCTGTCCACGAAGAACACGATCCTCAAGGCCTACGACGGCCGCTTCAAGGACCTGTTCGCCGAGGTCTTCGACGCCGAGTTCAAGGACGAGTTCGCCAGGGCCGGCCTCACCTACGAGCACCGCCTGATCGACGACATGGTGGCCGCCGCCATGAAGTGGGAGGGCGGCTACGTCTGGGCCTGCAAGAACTACGACGGGGACGTGCAGTCCGACACCGTGGCCCAGGGATTCGGGTCGCTGGGGCTGATGACCTCGGTGCTGATGACCCCCGACGGTCGCACGGTCGAGGCCGAGGCGGCGCACGGCACCGTGACCCGGCACTACCGCGAGCACCAGGCCGGCCGCCCGACGTCCACCAACCCGATCGCCTCGATCTTCGCCTGGACGCGGGGCCTGGCCCACCGCGGCACGCTGGACGGGACACCGGCGGTCACCGCGTTCGCGCACACCCTCGAGCGGGTCTGCGTCGAGACGGTCGAGAGCGGGAAGATGACCAAGGACCTCGCGCAGCTGGTCGGCCCGGACCAGCCCTGGCTGACCACCCAGGAGTTCCTCGCCGCGATCGACGACAACCTCACGGTGGCGATGGCTGCCGGCTGACCGGCTGTTCCAGCCGGTGAGCGCCGGCCGCAGGGGTCACCTCGAACGCCTTCGGGGGAGCGAACCCGCGTGACCGGAACGCCTCCGCAACCGCTCGCTCGACCGCTGGCGCGTTCGCCGTGTCGACGAGGGTGATGACGCAGCCCCCGAACCCGGCCCCCGTCATCCGGGCCCCGTGCGCGCCGGCGTCCAGCGCCGCGTCCACCGCGACGTCCAGCGCGGGCACGGTGACCTCGAAGTCGTCGCGCAGGGAGACGTGCGACGCGGTGAGCAGGCTCCCGATGGCGCGGGGGTCGTCGCCGGCGTCCAGCAGGCCCACCACGCGCAGCACCCGGTCGTCCTCGGTGACCACGTGGCGGGCCCGCCGTCGGGTCACCGGGTCCGCGAGCCGGGCCAGGGCCTCAGGAAGCTCGGCCAGGTCGACGTCCCTGAGGGCCGGCACTCCGAGCTCGCGGGCCGCTGCCTCGCAGGCCAGCCGCCTGGCGGCGTACTCGCCGTCGACCAGCGCATGCGGAGCCCGGGTGTCGACGACCAGCAGGGCGAGCCCGTGCCTCGCGAGGTCGAACGGCACCTGCCTCGACGCCAGCGTGCGGGTGTCCAGGAACAGCAGGTGCCCTTCCGTGGCGAGCAGCGACGCGCTCTGGTCGAGGATGCCGTTGGGGACGCCGACGAACGCGTTCTCGGACCGCTTGGTCAGCTGCACCAGCGCCGACCGGTCCAGCCCGAGGTCGAACAGGTCGACGACCGCGGCCGCGACCGAGCACTCCAGCGCCGCCGACGACGACAGGCCGGCGCCGAGCGGGACGTCGCCGTCGACGAGCACGTCGAGGCCGCCGATCTCGTGCCCGGCCTCGCCCAGGGCCCACACGACGCCGGCGACGTAGGCCGACCAGCCGGCCGCACCGCCGGGCCGCAGCGTGTCCACTCGGAGGTCCGCCGCCGGGCCGGACTGCGCGGAGACCACGCGCAGCACCCGGTCGGGCCGCTCGCGCACCGCGGCCTGGACGCCGAACGGGATCGCCAGCGGCAGCACGTAGCCGTCGTTGTAGTCGGTGTGCTCGCCGATGAGGTTCACCCGCCCCGGAGCCCACCACACGCACCCTGGAGGTCGACCGAATGCCTCGACGAAGGCCGTGCGGGCTGACCCCGGGGCAGCCGTCACGGTGCGGCCTGGCGGAGCAGCTCGGCGGCCCGTTCGGGCGCGATGTCGTTGATGAACACCCCCATGCCGGACTCCGAGCCGGCCAGGTACTTCAGCTTGTCGGGGGCGCGGCGGCTGGAGAAGACCCGGAGGTGCAGGGCGGCGAGATCGCGGTCGGTGCGCACCGGGGCCTGGTGCCAGGCGGCGATGTACGGCATCGGCAGGCCGAAGAGCCGGTCGAACCGGCGCAGGACGTCCAGGTACAGGTCGGGGAACTCCGCGCGCTGCCCCTCCGACAGCGCCGGCAGGTCCGGGACCCGGCGGCGGGGGTACAGGTGCACCTCGAACGGCCACCGAGCCGCGGCCGGGACGAACGCCGTCCACTCCGCCGTCTGCGCGACGATCCGGCTGGCCGCCGCCTCCTCCGCGGCCAGGACGTCGTCGAACAGGTCCCGGCCGGTCCGGTCGCGGTGGCGTCGGGCGGAGTCGAGCATCCGCCGGGTGACCGGGGTGACGAACGGGTAGCCGTAGATCTGCCCGTGCGGGTGGCTGAGCGTGACGCCGATCTCGGCGCCGCGGTTCTCGAAGGGGAAGACCTGCTCGACGCCCGGGACCAGGGAGAGCTCCTCGGTGCGGTCGATCCAGGCCTCCAGGACCGTCCGGACGCGTTGCGGGGTCAAGCCCGAGAACGACGTCGCGTGGTCGGCGGTGAAGCAGACGACCTCGCAGCGGCCGACGCCGGCTCGGCGTCCGACCAGGTCCACGTCGGGGTCGACCGTCGGCGGCACGCCGGGGGCGTCGGTGGCGAAGCTCGGGAAGCGGTTGGCGAACACCACGACGTCGTAGTCGCTCGACGGCACCTCGGTCGCCCGCTGGGGCGTCGAGGGGCACAGGGGGCACTCGTCGCTCGGCGGCAGGTGGGTGCGGGCCTGGCGGTGGGACGCGACGGCCACCCACTCGTCGAGCAGGACGTCGTGGCGGATCTCGGTGGCCGTGGCGGTCGACGGCAGGTCCCTGGTGTCCACGAGCTGGCGCACCGCGTCGTCCGACTCGTCGAAGTAGATCAGCTCGCGCCCGTCGGCGAGCCTGGTCGCGGTCCGCTTCACGCCCCGGCCTTTCGGTTGCCCTCGGTGTCGGAGACGACCAGCCGCCCGACCAGCTCGGTGAGCACCCGCCTGGCCTCGGCGGGCAGCCGCCGGTCGGTGACGAGCACGTCGACCTCGGCCAGCGACCCGAAGGACGAGAGGCCGACGACCCCCCACTTGGTGTGGTCGGCGACCACGACCAGCTGGCGGGCCGAGTCGATCAGCGCGCGGTTCGTCTCCGCCTCCATCAGGTTCGGGGTGGTGAGCCCTCGCTCCTGGTCCATGCCGTGGACGCCGAGGAAGAGCTGGTCCAGGTGCAGGGTCCGCAGGGTGCCGAGCGCGACCGGACCCACCAGGGCGTCCGACGGGGTGCGCACCCCGCCGGTGAGCACGACGGTCTGGTCCGGGCGGCCACCGGCGTGGAACACCTCGGCGACCGGGATCGAGTTGGTCACCACGGTCAGATCGGCGACGTCGAGGAGCCGGTGGGCCAGGGCCCACGTGGTCGTGCCCGCGGACAGACCCACCGCCGTCCCCGGCTCGACCAGGGCGGCCGCCGCCTGAGCGATGGCCTGCTTCTCGGCGCGTTCGCGACCGGACTTGGCCAGGAACCCCGGCTCGTCGGTGGCATGGTCGACGACCGCCGTCGCCCCGCCGTGGACCTTGTGCACCAGGCCGCTGCGCGCGAGGGCCTCGAGGTCACGGCGCACCGTCATGTCCGAGACGGACAGCAGCTCGACCAGGTCACCCACCCGGACCCCGCCGCGGCGGCGGATCTCGTCGAGGATCCGTTGCTGGCGCTGAGGGGCGAGCACGTCAGCCGCTCTCGCGCAGGACGATCACGTCACCGGCCGCCACGGTGGCAGGCTGCCGGTCCACGCCGGTGAGCAGGTCGTGCCCGCCGACGGCGAGGGCGGCGTCCGTGCCGGTGTGGTTGATCACGAAGAGGTAGCCGACGCCGTCCGCGCCGCGCCGACGGACGGCCTCCACGCCCGGGGGGAGCCCCGGGACGACCGCCTGGACGCCGGCGGCGGTGGCCACCCGCGCGACCAGGCCGTGCAGCCCGGGGTCCTCGAGCACCGTGGCCAGGTACCAGGCGGTGCCGCGACGGGTCAGCGCAGGGCCGCCGCCGACCGGACCGTCGAGGAAGGTCGCCTCGACGTCGGCGGCATCGGCGTGGACCAGCTCGCTCCACACCCGCCCGGTGGCGCCATCCGACAGCCGGACCGTCTCGCCGGCGCGCAGGGGGAAGAACTCCTCGACCCGGACGCCGAGCAGGTCGCGGAACGCGCCCGGATAGCCGCCCAGCCGCACGTGGTCGTGCTCGTCGACGATCCCGCTGAAGGCCGTGATCAGGACGTGGGCGCCGTTCTCCGCAGCGGCCGCCAGACGCTCCGCGGCGGCATCCTCGACCAGATACAGCGTGGGGACGACGATCAGCCGGTACCCGGACAGGTCGGCGGTCGGCGGGACCAGGTCGGCGGTGATCCCGGCCCGCCACAGCGCCCGGTGCACCCCTCGGGCGACGTCGGCGTAGCGCAGGTCGGCCGTGGGGTGGGCGTCCAGGTCGGCGGACCACCAGGCGGACCAGTCGAAGAGGATCGCGGTCTGCGACTCGACCCGGCTGCCGCGGATCTCGCGGAGCGCGGCCAGGTCGGACCCGAGCCGGCAGACCTCGCGCCAGACCTTGGTGTCGGTGCCGGCGTGCGGGACCAGCGCCGAGTGGAACTTCTCGGCGCCGCCGCGGGAGGCTCGCCACTGGAAGAACAGGGCGCCGTCCGAGCCGCGGGCGACGTGCGCCAGGCTGTTCCGGCGCAGCTGGCCCGGCTGCTTGGCGATGTTGCGCGGTTGCCAGTTCACGGCGCTGGTCGAGTGCTCCATGAGCAGCCAGGGCGCCCCTCCGGCAGCGCCCCGGGTCAGGTCGGCGCCCATCGCCAGGTCGATGTGGTTGTCGGGATCCTCGGCCCGCAGGTAGTGGTCGTTGGAGACCAGGTCCATCTCCGCGCCGATGGCGAACCCGTCGACGGGCTTGAACATCGGCAGCATGAGGTTGGTGGTCACCGGGATGTCCGGGGTGATTCGGCGGAGCACGTCGCGTTCGGCCCTGAAGGAGGCGACCTGCTCGTCGGAGGAGAACCTCCAGAAGTCCAGCTGTTGGGTCGGGTTGGCGAAGGTGGGCGTCAGCCGCGGCGGGAGGATCTCGGCCCAGTCGTGGTAGCGCTGCGACCAGAACGAGGTGGCCCACGCCTGGTTCAGCGTGTCCAGCCCGCCGTAGCGGTCGCGCAGCCAGCGGCGGAACGCCTCCGCGCTCACGTCGCAGTAGCAGTGCGCGTTGTGGCAGCCCAGCTCGTTGCTGACGTGCCACATCACCAGCGCCGGGTGCCTGGCGTATCGGCCGGCCACCTGCTCCACCAGGGCGACCTGGCGTGCGCGGAACACCGGCGAGCTGGGGCAGTACGCCTGGCGGGCGCCCGGCCACAGGGTGCGACCGTCGTGGTCGACGGGCAACGTCTCGGGATGCGCCCGGGCCAGCCAGGGTGGCGGTGAGGCCGTGGCGGTGGCCAGGTCGACGGCGATGCCGTTCGCGTGCAGGAGGTCGAGCACGTCGTCGAGCCAGCCGAACTCGTAGCGACCCTCGCTCGGCTCCAGCAGCGCCCAGGAGAAGATCCCCACGCTGACCAGAGAGACTCCGGCCTCACGCATCAGCGCGACGTCCTCGGTCCAGGTCTCCCGCGGCCACTGCTCGGGGTTGTAGTCACCGCCGAATGCCAGGCCGTCCAGCCGGAGCGCGGGCATGGGGCCAAGCCTTGTGCATCAGTTGGTCGAAAGTCAACAGAATCGAACAGGCTCCTCACCCGCCGCTGACGGGAGCGTGCGGTCGGCCCCGTGGCCCTCGTGGTGGTCGCTTTCTTGGCGTTGTTACGGAATCGTTGCCTAACAGCACCTGTCCGGGGCAAGAACGCGGCCAGGGGCCCTTGACAGGCGGGTGACCGGCGCAGTCAGATGTGCTTGTTTCTGGTGACTCGCGTTCGAACGTGTCACCCCGCCCTCGCGCAAGGAGGCTGTGCATGGCCACGCAGTACGAGCAGTCCCCGGCTCCATCGAAGGTTGGCTTTTCGCTCTCCCGCCGGTCGCTGCTCGCGGGCATGGTGGGAGCGGCCGGGGTAGCCGCTGTTCCCGCCCTGGCCGCCTGCGGCTCGGACGACAACGGCGGCGGTGGGGCAAGCGGAGGCACCCAGAACAAGACCGTGACGTTCGGCTCGAACTACTCCGACCAGGTGCCCAAGGACGCCATCGCGGCGGTGTTCAAGGACTTCACCGCCAAGGACGGCATCGAGGTCAAGGTCAACACGGTCGACCACAACACCTTCCAGGAGCAGATCAACAACTACCTGCAGGGTGCGGCCGACGACGTCTTCACCTGGTTCGCGGGCTACCGCATGCAGTTCTTCGCCTCCCAGGGGCTGGCGTCGGAGATCTCCGACGTGTGGGCGAAGGTGGGCGGCGACTACTCGGAGGCGCTCAAGGCGGCGTCGACCGGCGCAGACGGCAAGCAGTACTTCGTGCCCTTCTACTACTACCCGTGGGCCGTCTTCTACCGGAAGAGCGTGTTCGCGGCCAACGGATGGACCGCGCCGAAGACCCTCGCCGAGCTGAAGACGCTCGGCGCGGCGATGAAGGCCAAGGGCCTCGAGCCGATCGCCTTCGCCGACAAGGACGGCTGGCCGGCGATGGGCACCTTCGACATCCTCAACATGCGGATCAACGGCTACGACTTCCACGTCAACCTGATGGCGGGCAAGGAGTCGTGGGAGGACGCGAAGGTCAAGGAGGTCTTCAAGACCTGGGCCGACCTGCTGCCGCTGCACCAGGCCGGCTCCCTCGGCCGCACGTGGCAGGAGGCCGCCCAGTCCCTCGGTCAGAAGAAGACCGGCATGTACCTGCTGGGCGCCTTCGTCGGCCAGCAGTTCAAGGGCGCCGACTACGAGGACCTCGACTTCTTCGCCTTCCCGGAGATCAACCCGGAGTTCGGCACCGACTCCATCGACGCCCCGATCGACGGGTTCATGATGAGCAAGTCGCCGAAGAACCGGGCCGGCGGCGTCAAGCTGCTCGAGTACATGGCCAGCCCGGCGGCCCAGGAGAAGTACCTGGCGAACGACCCGAACAACATCGCAGCCTCGTCCAAGGCGTCCGACGCCAAGTACAACGCGCTGCAGAAGAAGTCCGCCGAGCTCATCGGCGCCAGCAAGCACATCGCGCAGTTCCTGGACCGCGACACCCGGCCCGACTTCGCGTCGACCGTGATGATCCCGGCGCTGCAGGACTTCATCAAGAACCCGAAGGACATCGACGGCCTCACCAAGAGCATCGAGAACCAGAAGAAGTCCATCTTCGCCGGGTGACCCCGCCGGCCACGGGAGCAGGGACGAGCATGGCGCACGAGACCCACGCAGAGACCCTCCCGCCGGCGGCGACAGAGCCTGGGGGCGCCCGTACGGGCGCCCCCAGGCCACGCCGGGTTCAGAGGCTGAGCCGCGGCGACAAGGTCGTCGTGTCCGTCATGGTGGTGATTCCGACCCTCCTGGTCATCGGGCTGGTCTGGCTGCCCGCCCTGGCGACGGTCGCGCTGTCGTTCACCCGATGGCAGGGCATCGGTGGTCTCGACACCATCGAGTGGATCGGTACCAAGAACTACACCGACGTCTTCACGATCTACCCGCCGTTCAAGCCGGCGATCCAGCACAACGTCATCTGGTTGCTCGTGCTGTTCTTCGTCGCCACCCCGTTCGGCATGTACCTCGCGGTCCTGGTGGACAAGGAGCTGAAGGGGAGCCGGTTCTACCAGACCGCGTTCTACCTGCCGGTCGTGCTGTCCCTGGCCCTGATCGGGTTCATCTGGCAGCTCATCTACTCCCGCGACCAGGGGCTGCTTAACGCCGCGCTCGGGACGAAGGTCGACTGGTACGGCGATCCGAAGGTCAGCCTCTGGGCGGTGCTGGTGGCGACCGCCTGGCGACATGCCGGCTACATCATGCTGCTGTACCTGGCCGGGCTGAAGGGCGTCGACCCGACGCTGCGCGAGGCCGCCGCGGTCGACGGCGCCACCGGGCGCCAGGCGTTCTTCAAGGTGGTCTTCCCGGTCATGCGGCCGATCAACATCATCATCCTGGTGGTGACGGTCATCGAGTCGCTGCGTGCGTTCGACCTGGTCTGGGTCGTGAACAAGGGACGCAACGGGCTGGAGCTCATCTCCGCCCTGGTCACCGCGAACGTGGTCGGTGAGGCGAGCCGGATCGGCTTCGGCTCGGCGCTGGCCACGATCATGCTGCTGTTCTCCTCGGTCTTCATCGTCATCTACCTGCGTGTCGTCATGCGGGAGGACTCGTGACCACGCTCAGCGAGGCATCGGTCCGCCCCCAGGTGGTCAAGCCGCCGGGCACCGTCGCCAAGCGCCGCCGGCTCATCGCGGTCCAGGTCTTCCTGACCGTCACCGCGCTGGTGTGGCTCTTCCCCGTGTTCTGGGCGGTCGTCAACTCCTTCAGGGACTACAACTACACGGCGGTCAACGGGTACGTGTCCCTGGGCGGGTTCACCCTGCAGAACTACACCAACGCCTGGGCTCAGGGCGACTTCACCAAGCACTTCATCAACTCGGCGATCATCACGATCCCGGCCGTCCTGGCGACCCTGTTCCTCGCGTCGTGCGTCGCCTTCGTCGTGGCCCGGTTCTCGTTCCGGTTCAACCTCGCCCTGCTCGGGGTCTTCACCGCGGCCAACCTGCTGCCGACGCAGGCGCTGCTGATCCCGATCTACCGGCTGTTCCAGCGGTGGCCGGTGCCCGAGTGGGTCAACTCCTCGGGGGTCATGCTCAACAGCCTGCTCGGGGTCATCCTGGTGAATGTGGCCTTCCAGACGGGCTTCTGCGCCTTCGTGCTCAGCAACTACATGAAGACGATCCCGCACGAGCTCTACGAGTCGGCGCAGGTCGACGGGGCCAGCGTGCTGCGTCAGTTCTTCCAGATGACGCTCCCGCTGTGCCGCCCGGCACTGGCCGCCCTCGGGGTGCTCGAGGTCACCTGGATCTACAACGAGTTCTTCTGGGCGACCGTGCTGCTGCAGACGGGCGACAAGTTCCCGGTCACCAGCTCGCTGAACAACCTCAAGGGGCAGTTCTTCACCGACTACAACCTGCTGTCGGCGGGCTCGGTCATCGTCGCCGTCCCGACCCTGGTCATCTTCTTCCTGCTCCAGAAGCAGTTCGTGTCCGGGCTGACGCTTGGGGCGACCAAGGGGTGAGGGTGCGGTGAGCGCGGGGCGGCTCGACCCGGCCGAGCGGCAGCGTGCCCTCGACCGGATGCGGTCAGGAACCCTCGACGTCCTGGTCATCGGCGGGGGCGTCGTCGGCGCCGGGGCGGCGCTCGACGCCGCGACCCGAGGTCTGACGACCGGGCTGCTCGAGCGACGGGACTGGGCGTCGGGAACGTCCAGCCGCAGCAGCCGACTGGCGCACGGGGGCCTGCGCTACCTCGAGCAGCTGGAGTTCGGCCTGGTCCGCGAGGCGCTCACCGAGCGCGGCCTGCTGCTCGACCGGCTGGCTCCGCACCTCGTGCGCCCGGTGCCGTTCATCCTGCCGCTGACGCGGCGCGGGTGGGAGCGCACGTACGTCGGTGCCGGTCTCGCGCTCTACGACGTGCTCTCGCGGGTCTCGCGCAAGGGCGGCGTGCTGCCCGGCCATCGGCACCTGTCGAAGCGTGCGACGGCGCTCATGGCCCCCGGGCTCAACCCCGACGCCTACACGGGTGCGATCGCCTACTTCGACGCTCAGATCGACGACGCCCGGCACACCATGGCGGTGGTGCGGACCGCTGCCGGGCACGGAGCGCTGACCGCGTCACGGGTCGAGGTCACCGGCTTCCTCCGCGAGGGCGACCGCGTCGTCGGCGTCCAGGCCCTGGACCGCGAGAGCGGCCAGCGTTTCGATGTGAACGCCCGCGCCGTCGCGGGGGCCACCGGCGTCTGGACCGAGCAGACGCGCGGGCTGCTGGAGGGCGCTGCCGAGGGCGCGCCGGTCGTGCCGTCGAAAGGGGTCCACCTGGTCGTGCCTCGCGACGCCGTCGACCTGCGGGCCGCCCTGATCGCGCGGACGCCGTCCTCGGTGCTCTTCCTCCTGCCGTGGGGGCAGACCTGGCTGGTGGGCACCACGGACACACCCTGGGAGGGCGACCTCGACGAGCCGTCGGTCGACAGCGCCGACGTCACGTATCTGCTCGACCAGGCGAACCGTTGGCTGGTGAAGCCGCTGACCCCGGACGACGTGGTCGGGGTCTACGCCGGCCTGCGCCCGCTGATCGCCGAGGGCAACGAGGACACCGAGACGGCCAAGCTCTCCCGCGGGCACGTGGTGACCCGCCCGGCGCCCGGCATGGTCCAGATCGCCGGCGGGAAGTACACGACCTATCGCGTCATGGCTCGGGACCTGATCGACATGACCGAGCCCGACGTCGGGTTCCCGCTGCCGCCCTCGCGGACGGAGACGGTGGTCCTGGCCGGCGGCGAGGGCTTCACCGAGGCTTGGCAGTCGCGCGAGTTCACCGCCGCCGAGGCGGGCCTGACCGAGCCGCAGCTGCGTCGGCTGCTGCGGCGGTACGGCAGCGACGTGACCGACGTCCTGGACCTGATGTCCGACGACACCTCGCTCGCCGAGCCGCTGCACCCCGCGGCTCCCGTGCTGGGTGCGGAGATCGTCTACGCGGCGAGCCACGAGGGCGCCCGCACGCTCGAGGACGTGCTCGTCCGGCGCACCCGGCTGGCCCTCACGACGACGGACGGCGCCCGCTCGGTGGCCGACCAGGCCGCCGCCCTGGTCGGCCCGGTGCTCGGCTGGGACCACGACCGGGTGGCCGCCGAGGTGGCCGCCTACCGAGCGGTGGCGCCCGCCGTCCCCGGACGGGACTGAACCCCGACTCGCGCGGGAGCGCCGACTCGAACGGCACCGCAACGGGTGGCGGTGGACCGTAACAGGTGTGGGCACCCGTTACGGTCCACGCTCACCTCCCTCGCCTGGTCATCGCGCCGACCCTCCGAGGACCTAGGGTGGGCCGGGTGAGCGGGGTGTGGGCCAACGCTGGGCTGGTGCTGCTCTTCGTGCTCATCGGGGGGGTCTTCGCGGCCACCGAGATGGCGCTGGTGTCCCTGCGGGAGAGCCAGATCCGGGCGATGGCTGCACGCGGCCGCAGGGGCCAGCGGGTGGCGGAGGTCGCCGAGAACCCGAACCGCTTCCTGGCCGCCGTCCAGATCGGGGTCACCCTCGCCGGGTTCCTGTCCGCCGCCTTCGGCGCGGCCACCCTGGCCGACGAGCTCAGCCCCGCGCTGGAGGACTGGGGGCTGTCACCCGGCTGGTCCGGGCCGGTGTCCCTGGTCGCGATCACGCTGGTCATCTCCTACCTGTCCCTCGTGCTCGGCGAGCTCGCGCCGAAGCGGCTGGCGCTGCAGCGGGCCGAGGGTCTCGCCCTGCTGGTCGCCCCGCCGCTGGACGTCTTCGCACGAGCGGTCAGCCCGGTCGTCTGGCTGCTCTCCCGGTCCACCGATGTGGTCGTCCGGCTGCTGGGCGGCGACCCCAGGGCCTCCCGTGAGCAGATCAGCGACGAGGAGCTACGGACGCTCGTCATCGGCCACCAGGCGCTCGGCCGCGAGGAGCGCGAGCTGATCGAGGAGGTGTTCGAAGCCGGCGACCGACAGCTGCGCGAGGTCATGGTCCCGCGCACCGAGGTGGCGTTCCTCGACGCCGCCATGCCCGTGTACAAGGCCCTGCGGGTCGTCGCCGAGCTTCCGCACAGCCGCTACCCCGTCGTCCGCGGCAGCCAGGACGACGTCGTCGGGTTCGTCCACGTCCGTGACCTGTTCGACCCCGTGATCACCGGCCGGACGGCGCGCATCGGCGAGCTGGCCCGCGCGGTCGCCCTGCTCCCCGACAGCAAACGGCTGCTGCCGGCGCTGTCCGAGCTGCGCCGAGGCGGGCAGCACCTGGCGATCGTCGTCGACGAGTACGGGGGGACCGCGGGCATCGTCACGCTCGAGGACCTCATGGAGGAACTGGTCGGCGACATCCGCGACGAGTACGACGCCGAGGAGCGGCCCGCGCTGCGGCTGGCCTCCGGCCGCCTCGAGCTGGACGGGCTGCTGAACCTCGACGACTTCGAGGAGGAGGCCGGGTTCGCCCTGCCGGAGGGACCCTACGAGACGGTGGCGGGCTTCGTCCTGTCGGTGCTCGGCCACATCCCGGAGCCCGGCGAGACGGTGCCCGCCGAGGGGCACCGGCTGACCGTCGTCGAGACGGACGGGCGGCGGGTCTCTCGGGTCCGGGTCGAGCCGCTCGACCTCACCGGACCCGAGCCGACGGCGGCGCCGGCCGCGCAGGAGCCGGCCGACTGACGCACGCCCCCGATTCGCCGGGGCGTCGAGGCGTCGGTCGGGTCCCCCGTTTGCCACAATGGCCGCCATGCCCGGCCGACCTCGCGTGCTCTCCGGCATGCAGCCGACGTCTGACTCCCTGCACCTGGGCAACTACCTGGGCGCGCTCGCCCAGTGGGTGCGCCTGCAGGAGTCCCACGACACGGTGTACTGCGTGGTCGACCTGCACGCCATCACCGTGGAGCACGACCCGGCGGTGCTGCGCCGGCGCACCCGCGTGACGGCTGCGCAGTACCTGGCCGCCGGCGTCGACCCGGCTCGCAGCATCCTGTTCGTGCAGAGCCACGTGCCCGAGCACACCCAGCTGGCCTGGGTGCTCGGCTGCCTCACCGGCTTCGGCGAGGCGAGCCGGATGACCCAGTTCAAGGACAAGGCGCAGCGGCAGTCGGCCGACCGGGCCACGGTGGGCCTGTTCACCTACCCCGTGCTGCAGGCCGCGGACATCCTGATCTACCAGGCCGACCAGGTCCCGGTGGGCGAGGACCAGCGCCAGCACATCGAGCTCACGCGTGACCTCGCCCAACGGTTCAACGCCCGCTTCGGCGACACGTTCACGGTGCCGAACCCCTTCATCGTCAGGGACACCGCCAAGATCCTCGACCTGCAGATCCCCGGCAAGCAGATGAGCAAGAGCCTCGGGGGCGCCGGGTGCCTGTCGCTGCTCGACGAGCCGGCAGTCAACGCCAAGAAGATCAAGAGTGCGGTCACGGACACCGGCCGCGAGGTCGTGTTCGACCCGGAGGCGAAGCCGGGGGTCAGCAACCTGATGACCATCCTGGCTGCGCTGTCCGGCCGCTCCATCGACCAGATCGAGGCCGACTACGGCGGTCGCGGCTACGGCGACCTGAAGAAGGAGGTGGCCGAGGTCTTCATCGACTTCGTCACTCCCTTGCGGGGCCGCACGCTGGAGTACCTCGACGATCCGACCGAGCTCGACCGGCTGCTCGCGGTGGGGGCCGAGCGCGCCCGCAGGCTGGCCGCCCCCACGCTGGCCACCGTGTTCGACCGGGTGGGCTTCCTCCCGCCGCAGCCGGCATGACCGAATCGGTCGCCGGGCGGGTCATCGGCGTCGCGATCGCGGTGCCGGCTCCCTTCGGTCCCCAGCTTGAGGCGTGGCGGCGCCGGTTCGGTGACCCCCAGGCCGATGTCATCCCGGCCCACGTCACGCTGCTCCCCCCGACCACCATCGACGCCGACCTGCTGCCCGAGGTCGAGGACCACCTCGGTGCGGTGGCTGAGACCGCCACCTCCTTCGCCATCCGGCTGCACGGCACGGGCACGTTCCGGCCGGTCTCCCCGGTCGTGTTCGCGGCCCTGGCCGAGGGGATCGCCCCCTGTGAGCAGCTGGAGGCGCGGGTCCGCGCCGGCGTCCTGTGGCGTCCGGTCCACTTCCCGTACCACCCGCACGTCACCGTGGCCCACGACGTCCCCGAGGACGTCCTCGACCAGGCACGTGACGCCCTCGACCCGTTCTCCGCCCGGTTCACCGTCGACGGATTCGCCCTCTACGAGCACACCGGGGGGGTCTGGGTCACCCGCCGGGAGTTCCGCTTCGGCGGCGTCGGGGGCCGCTGACGTGCTGCGGCTCCCGGCCCACCTGCGGGTGCGGCGCGCGGCGCGACGCTACGCCCGGGCGGACGGCGGCCTGCTCGCCGCGGGGCTGGCCTACCAGTCGTTCCTCGCCCTGTTCCCGCTGCTGGCCGTGGCGTACGGGGTGCTCGCCCTGGTCGTTCGCCGGGCCCCCGCGCTCAAGGCCGACGTCGCGGACGCGCTCGGGCAGGTGGTCGCCGGTGGGGTCGACGTGGACCGGCTGGCGTCGATCGGCGCCACGGTCGGCCTGGTCGGCCTGGTCGCCCTGGGGTACGCGGGGGTGAGCTGGGTCGCCGTGCTGCGGCGCGCGGTGCGCGCGGTGGCCGGCGCCCCCCCACCGGGAAGCGGACGGCTGCGCACGTTGGGAGCGGACCTGGTGACCCTCGGCGCGCTCGGCACGGCCGTGCTCGCGTCGGTCGTGGTGACCTCGCTGGTGGGGACGGCGGTGGCGGTCGCCCGGGTGGACCTGCCCGGCCAGCGGGTCGTCCTGGCGCTGGTCGGCCTGGTGGCGGGGTTGGCGACCGGTTGGGTCGGCTACCTGGTCCTGCTGCGACGGCTGGTCGGCCGGCCGATCGATCGCCGGTCGTGGCTGCTGGGGGCGCTGCTCGGCGCCGCGGGCTTCGAGGCGCTCAAGCAGGGTGGCGCCCTCATCGCGGCGGTGGCCTCTCGCAACGTCGTCTACGGCGCGTTCGCCGCCACGGTCGGGTTGCTCGCCTGGCTCGGTGCGGTCGCCCGGTGGACGCTGCTGGCCGTCGCCTGGACAGCGGTTGGTCCGGTCGGCGCGGTCGACCCGACGGCCGACCCGTCAGCCGACCCGCCCGAGCCGCCGGACGCGGCGGGCTCGACGTGAGCGGCGGTGCAAGCCGAACCCGGTGAGGCCGAGCGCGACGGCGGCGAGCCCGACCGGGGCCCATGCGGGCCGCGCGGAGACGGACGGGCCGGCCGTGCTGGAGCCCACGGCGGTCGGGGAGGCCACCGGGCTGGGCGGCGGAGTCGGCGAGGAGGCGCTGCCCACAGCGTCGACCGGGTCGACCAGCCGGCCCACTCCGTCGCGGTCGAGGTTCGCGAAGCCCCACTCGATGAGCTTGGCGGCCGCCTGGTCGGTCGGCTCGGCGATGCGCAGCAGCGTGACGACGACGAGCCGGCCGCCGCGCTCGGCCGCTCCGACGAAGGTCCGGCCGGCGCCGGTCGTGTAGCCGGTCTTGACCCCGATCACCCCGGGGTAGCCGAGGGTGAGCAGGCGGTTCTGGCTCTGGATCTGGTAGGACGTCCGCTTCGCCGTCGCCGGGCTCGGGCTGGCGCCGGGGAACGATGCGCGCCGCAGGGCGGCGTACCGCCGGAAGTCGGGGCGGGCCAGGCCGGCGCGCGCGACCAGCGTCAGGTCGTACGCCGAGGAGAGCTGGCCCGGTGCGTCCAGACCGCTGGTGTTGACAACGGTCGTGTCGAGGGCCTGCAGCCGTCGCGCCTGCTCGTTCATCGCCGCGACCGTGGCCGCCGGCCCCCCGGCCAGATGGGCGAGCGCACTGGCCGCGTCGTTCCCCGAGGGCAGGAAGAGCCCGGTGAACAGCTGGTCGACCGTGTACGACGACCCCGGGACGAGGCCCGCCCGGGAGCCCTCGGCCCGGGCGTCGGCGTCGACGGCGACGTAGGTGGCGGTCGGGTCGAGCCGTGGGAGCAGGGTCAGTGCGGTGAGGATCTTCAAGGTGCTGGCCGGCGCTCGGCGGGCATGCGCGTTCTTGGCCGCCAGCACCCGGCCGGTGACCCCGTCGGCGACGACCCAGGCGTCCGCGGCCACGGCGGGCAGCGGGGTCGCGCCGGCGCCGACGACCACCCCGGGGCCGCCGAGAGCCCGGCCGCCCAGGACGGGCGGGAACGGCTCCGTGGGCCACTCGGCGGAGGCCGGCCCCGCCCCGAGGAGGACCACCCCGGCCACTAGGGCGAGGGGGACGGCGAGGGGGGCGAGGCGGCGCATGGCAGGGCCAGGCTAACCCGGCGCGTCTCCTGCGGTCAGATCCGCCGGAAGAGCAGCGCCCGCTTGACCTCCTGGATCGCCTTGGTCACCTCGATGCCGCGCGGGCAGGCCTCGGTGCAGTTGAAGGTGGTCCGGCAGCGCCAGACCCCTTCGCGGTCGTTCAGGATCTCCAGGCGCTCGGCGCCGCCCTCGTCCCGGCTGTCGAAGATGAACCGGTGCGCGTTGACGATCGCGGCCGGCCCGAAGTACTGGCCGTCGGTCCAGTACACCGGGCAGGACGTCGTGCACGCCGCGCACAGGATGCACTTGGTCGTGTCGTCGAAGCGCTCGCGGTCGGCCTGTGACTGCAGCCGCTCGCGGGTGGGCTCGTGCCCGTCGGTGATCAGGAACGGCTTCACCTCGCGGTAGGCCGCGAAGAACGGCTCCATGTCGACGACGAGGTCCTTCTCCAGCGGCAGCCCCTTGATCGCCTCGACCGTGATCTCCTCCGTGGGATCGAGGTCGCGGATCAGCGCCTTGCAGGCCAGCCGGTTGCGGCCGTTGATCCGCATCGCGTCCGAGCCGCAGATGCCGTGGGCGCACGACCGCCGGAAGGTCAGCGTGCCGTCGATCTCCCCCTTCACCTTCATGAGGGCGTCGAGCAGTCGGTCGGTGGGCAGGCACTCGAGCTCGTACACCTCCCAGTGCGGCTCGGTGTCGACCTCGGGCAGGAAGCGCCGGATCCGCAGCCGGACGGGGATCCTGACCGTGGCCGGGTCGATCGGCGCCCCGCCCGGGTCCGGCGCCCGCTCGGCGGCCGCGAGCATCTCGTCGAGCGTCGTCTCGGTCATGGCGCTCATCAGTACTTGCGCTCCATCGGCTGGTAGCGGGTCACGGCAACCGGTTTGTAGTCCAGCCGGATCTCGGGCTCACCGGTGGCGCTGTCGTGCCGGTACGCCATGGTGTGGCGCATGAAGTTCACGTCGTCGCGCGTCGGGTAGTCCTCGCGGAAGTGCCCGCCGCGCGACTCCGTGCGGGCGTGCGCCGAGACCACCAGGACCTCGGCCAGGTCGAGGAGGAAGCCCAGCTCGACGGCCTCGAGCAGATCGGTGTTGTAGCGCAGGCCCTTGTCCTGGACGCTGACCCTGGCGTAGCGCTCCTTGAGCGCCGCGATGTCGACCTCCGCCTGCTTGAGCGTGGACTCCGTCCGATAGACGGAGGCGTGGTCGTCCATGGTCTGCTGCAGCTCGGTCCGGATCCGGCTGACCCGTTCGCCGCCGTCGCCGTCGCGCAGGTTCGTGAGCAGGTCGACCACCCGGCGGGCGGGGTCCTCCGGCAGCTCGACGTACGAGGAGCGCTGGGCGAACTCGGCAGCGGCGATGCCGGCGCGCCGGCCGAACACGTTGATGTCGAGGAGGGAGTTCGTGCCCAGCC
>Ga0209798_10000858_pt1 | contig 18654 bp, 24 predicted proteins | sample DOMMetBare3Fresh_FD_187475 | JGI IMG/M metagenome (GOLD analysis project Ga0209798, IMG submission 187475) | Wetland sediment microbial communities from St. Louis River estuary, USA, under dissolved organic matter induced mercury methylation -... | ecosystem: Environmental > Aquatic >...
TATCGTTGCAGGTCAGCGCCATGTTCGGGTGTGCACGACGGGCTTGCTGAAAATCGGAAGGTCGGCGGTTCGACCCCGCCCCTGGCCACCCTCACTGAAGACGTCCGATATGCCGTTGACCTGGCCTTTTGCCGAGCGGCGAGCCGTCTGTCGTGGGCGCCGCGGTGGCCGTGTTGCTCACCGATTGCTCACCGTTTGCTCACCAACTGCTCACGGTCACTCACCGTCGATGTGACCGCGGTCGGGGACAGCTGTGGGGGTCGGTGTCGGGTCAGCAGCTCGGCGGCGTGTTCGATCTGCGCGGCCGTGGTCTCCCAGATCAGGTGGAGGTAGATCTTGCGGGTGGTGGCGGGGTGGGCGTGACCGAGGATCATCTGGACCACCTCGATCGGCACGCCGCCGGCGAGCAGCAGTGAGCAGGCACCGTGGCGCAGGTCGTGCAGCCGGCTCATCGGCAGACCGGCTGCCTGCACGTGGCCGGCGAACTGGGCACTGACCTTGCCCGGGCGCAGCGGGTCACCGTTCGGGCGGCAGAACACCAGGTCGTGGTCCCGGAACGGCCGAGTCAACCGGTCGATGTCCTGGGCGTGCCAGTGCCGGCGCAGCGCGGCCTGCGCCGGACGGGCCAGCGGCACCCACCGGTGCCCCGCCCGCGATTTCGGGCCCTTCAGCACCAGCCCACCATGCTCAGCACCGCAGACCGAGCACACCCGTTGCCCGGGCGGCACCCTGTCCCGGGAGACCTCCACGAGGTTGTGCCGGACCGTCAAGCCGCCCTGGTCGGGGTCCAGGTCGGACCAGTGCAACCCGCACAACTCCCCGCGGCGCATCCCGGTGTAGGCGGCCACCTCATACAGCGCCGCCAACCGCTCCCCCGACCGGGTCACGTGCTCCAGGAAGCAGGCGAGCTGGACCGGTTCCCACGCGACCAGGTTCGCCGCGGCCACCGAGGACGCGACCGGCAGGGCGTCCATCCGACCCAGCGCAGGGTTCACTGCGATCAGGCCCCGACGCTGCGCCATCGCCAGGGCGGCACGGATCGTGCGCCGATACCCCTCCACCGTCTCCACCGCACGCCGATCGACGCGCCGGCCCACATTCCCCCGACCGACCGACCCGGGCGGCACCGGTGAGCGGACCAGCACACTCGACCGGCGCCGGTTGTTGGCGGCGTCGCCCTGGTTCGGCATCAGCAGGTCGGCCAGCACCTGCTCCAGATCGATCCGGCGCAGATCCCGCAGCCGAATCCGGCCCAGGCAGGGGTCCCACACGTCGCGGACGTGACCGCGGTAGTTCGCCAACGTCTTCGGAGACCGCCCCGCCGCCGCCAGCAGCCGCAACCAGGTCTGCAACCACGATCCAAGGGTGAGGTCCCGGTCATCCACCCAGACCCCGGCAGCCAGCAGGGACAACGCATCCGCCAACGCCACCTCAGCGGCCTGCCGACTACCGAACCCCGACCGGGCCACCTGCCGGCGCCCCCCGGACCGGTGATCCCGGGCCACATCGACCGTGAACCCCCACGACCCGTGCGGCAGGCCACAGTCACCCACCCGCCGCCCCAGCACGTCCCGGCACTGACACCGCTTATACACCGAACCCTTGACCAACGCCAGCTCCTCTCACCGGCACTCCATAGCCTCGGCCGCGATCGCGCTCCGGCGAGGACAGCATGGCGGGGAAGCGATCGATCGGCTGGAGCTGGCGAAGTGGATGGCCGAGAAGCCGCTGCTGGCCGCCCGCACCGGACCTGCCGTGTCCCACCCTCGTTCTACGCTGCGGCCATGAACCGGATCGACCGGCTGTATGCGCTGGTGGAGGAGTTGCGGGCGGCTGGTCCACGGGGCCGTACCGCCCGGCAGCTGGCCGGGCACTTCGAGGTCAGCCTCCGGACCATCGAGCGCGATCTCAGCGCGCTGGGCCAGGCCGGTGTGCCGCTGGCCACGCGCACCGGCCGCTCCGGCGGCTACACCCTCGACCGTTCGATGAGCCTGCCGCCGCTGAACTTCACCCCGGCGGAGGCGGCCGCCGTCGCGGTGGCGTTGAGCCGAAGCCGGCACGTGCTCTTCGCGCGGGACGCGCGCAGCGCACCTCAGAAGATCGTCGCGGCGATGCCACAGCGGGCGCTGGAGGAGGCCCGCGCGGCGGCCGAGAAGGTGCGGCTGCTCGTGCAACCGGTGCCCGAGCCCGACACCGAGATCGCCGAGGCCGTCTGGCGCGCCGTCCGCGACAACCAGGTGCTGCACATCGGCTACATCGACGTCGGCGGGGTGCTGACCGAGCGCGAGGTCGAGCCGCAGCACGTCGTGGTCGGCCCGAACGGCTCCTACCTCACCGCCTTTTGCCGGCTGCGTGGCGAGGATCGGGTGTTCCGGATGGACCGGATCGTCCGTGCCGAGCGGACAGCGGCGTTGCCGCGACCGCGCCCGGTCGTCCCCGAGCCGGTGGTCGACGGGCATCAGACAATGCTGCCCGCGGCGGCGCTGCGCCCCGCGGATTCCCTCCCGAACACCGACACAGGGTTGTCGCGAGTACGCGAGACCGTGGGTGCAGTCCGCCGTCCCGGCGGGCGATCCGAACTCGCGAGGGGACACCCATGACCAACCCCGCACCCGGCACCTTGGCTTGGTTCGAGGTCGCCACCGACGACCCCGACGGCGCCCAGCGGTTCTACGGCAGCCTGTTCGACTGGAGCTTCGACGCCGACGGGCCGGCCGCCGCCGGCGGCATGGACTATCGCAACATCAAGGCCTCCGGCGCCGACAGGCCGATGGGCGGCATCTTCGGCACCGACGGGAAGGTGCCCGGCCACGCGGTGTTCTACATCCTGGTCGCCGACGTCGAGGCCACCTGCGCCGACGCGGAGCAGCTCGGCGGATCGGTGATCAGCAGACATCTCGAGTCGGGCCCCAGCGCCCCCACGTTCGCCTACCTGCGCGACCCGTCCGGCAACCAGTTCGGCGTCTTCAGCCCGCCGGCGGCCTGATGCCGCGCGGAGCGAAGGGCACGTCCCAGTCGGGATCCTCCGGCGGGGACGCCCGTGACCTGGACGAGGCCCGCGACCTTGATGATGCTCGCCCCCTCTACGACGAGCTCACCGACGACCTGCTCTACGACCCCGCCACCGGGCGGGCCACGATGATGGGCTACCCCTGCATCCGCCTCGCCGGACGGTTCCTGGCCTCCTTCGACGACCGGGCAGGCTGCCTGGTCGTGAAGCTGCCCCGCGAGCGGGTGCGTGAACTGGTCGACAAGGGGGAGGGCGACTCGTTCGCCCCTGCTGGCAAGGTCTTCCGCGAATGGGTCTCGATCCCGAGGATCGACCGAGCCCTGTGGGAGGCGGTGCTGGCCGAAGCGGTCGACTTCGCCCGCAGGTCCCTGCCCGGCACGACGTGACCGAGGCCGACATATCGCCCGCCCGCAGCTGTCCAATGGTTGACGGCCACTTCTTGATGACGTAGTTTCCAACTCGGTTAATTATCCGTTCGGTCAAATGAGGAGGGCGTGGCGTGTGCCCGACCTTGGAGGACGAGCGGCTCGACGAGACCTTCGCGGCGCTCGCGAACGCCACGCGACGCGCGATCCTGGCCAGGCTGGCCCAGGGCGACGCCACGGTGAACGAACTCGCCGAACCGTTCGAGCTGACCCTGCCTGCCATCTCCAAGCACATCAAGGTGCTGCAGCGGGCGGGCCTGGTGGCCCGGGGGCAGCGCGCACAGTTCCGGCCGTGTTCCCTGGAACCGGCTGCGTTGGAGGCGGTCTCGGCCTGGGCCGAGCAGTACCGGCCGATCTGGGAGGCCCGCTTCCAGCGGATGGACGACTACGTCCGGCAACTGCGGTCAGTGAAGGAGTCAGGCGAGGACCATGGTTGAAGCACGCGGCACCGACGACGCGCTGGTGATCGAGCGGACGTTCGATGCGCCGGTCGACCTGATCTGGCAGCTGTGGACCGATCCAGAGCACTTCGCCGCCTGGTACGGGCCGGATGGTGCGTCGATCCCGATGGCCACGATGGACGTGCGGGTCGGCGGGAGGCGCCTGATCTGCATGCAGGTGCAGAGCCCGCGCGGCGCGATGACGATGTGGTTCACCGGCGAGTACCTCGAGGTTGTCGAGCGAAAGCGGCTGGTGTACACCGAATCCATGGCCGATGAGGCCGGGCGCGTGCTGTCGGCCGCCGAGCTGGGCATGCCAGCCGGGTTCCCGACCACCACCCAGGTCCGGGTGGAACTCGAGGACCTCGGCGATCGCACCCGGATGGTCATGACCCATGCTGGGATTCCCGCGGGCTCACCCGGGGAGGCGGGCTGGATCATGGCACTGGACAAGCTCACCGTCCACGCCGCGACCTTGGGTCGGTAGCCGGCCACCGAGCCGTTGTTCGGTGGTGCCGCCGGAATGGGTGGCCTCGCTTCCCTGTCCTGACTCGTGGGCGGCGCGGCCGGCGACCCACCCTGTCGACATGGAGATGACAGCGGACATCCATGTCCGAGCCAGTGCCCACGACACCTGGCAGCTGATCGGCGTCCGGTACGGGCAGATCGCCTCGTGGCTCGGGCAGCGCTGACAACTGGCGCCCAGCCCGCGACTACCTGGGAGCACCTACGCTCGCAATTGGGCGAGGCGAGGAGGAGACGTGATCGTCGCACGGTTCAAGGTGCAGGCGCGGCCGGAACACACCGAAGCGCTGGCAGCCGCGATCGCGGCGGTGGAGGCGCCGAGCCGCCGGCTGCCCGGCGTGGGTCACTTCGACGTCGCGAGAAGTCTGACCCGAACACCTTCGTCGTCATCGAGGTGTTCGATGACCGCCAGGCGTTGGATCGTCAGAACGCCCAGGATGAAGCCGCCGAAGTGCTCTGCCTCGTCCAGGCCGGTGCGCTCACCCACGACATGGAATGGACGGTCTGGGAGGCCACCTCGAGCTCGTAGGCCCGACCGTGCCGGCCGGACGCCGGGCCCGAACGCTGCACCACGACACTGCACCATCCGAACGGAAGGAGACCGTAGTGGCCGTCGATGTCCTGACCGAGCGGATGCTGGACGCGCCACGCGAGGTGGTCGCGGCCTTCGCCGGTGACCCGTCCAACGCCACGCGCTGGTACGGGAACATCGATCAGGTCACCTGGCTCACACCACCACCACTAGCGATCGGCTCACGGATGGCGTTCCGCGCGCGCTTCCTCGGCCGGGTCCTCGAATACGTCTACGAGGTGGTCGAGCACGAGCCTGGCCAGCGGCTGGTGATGCGGACCGAACAGGGCCCGTTCCCGATGGAGACCAGCTACGAGTGGCACGACGCAGGCCACGGCCAGACCCGGATGCTCCTGCGCAACCGCGGCGAGCCCTCAGGCTTCACCGCCGTCACCGCGCCGGCCATGGCGGCCGCCATCCGACGCGCCAACAGAAAGGACCTCGCTCGACTCGCCGCCATCCCCACCCACGCCTGAGCGACGGACCTTCGAACGGGCGGATCGGTCACCCGATGGTGTGTGATGCTCGGCATGACTGCTTTCGCCACCACCCCGAACTGAGGTGCACGTCCTGGTCACCGGCGGTGCCGGGTTCATCGGTTCCGCCGTGGTACGGCAACTGCTCCAGGCGGGACACCAGGTCCGCGTCCTGGACGTCGCCGACGTCGCGCGCGCCCCTGACGGCGTCGAGACGATGCGCGGCGACGTGCGGGATCCGGTTGCTGTGGCAGCTGCGCTGCGCGGCGTCGACGCGGTCAGCCACCAGGCGGCCAAGGTGGGGCTCGGGGTGGATCTCGACGACCTGCCGGGGTATGCGGGCGTCAACGACCTCGGCACGGCCGTCCTGCTCGCGGCGATGGCCCGGGCCGGGGTGCGAGATCTGGTCCTGGCCTCGTCGATGGTGATCTACGGCGAGGGCGGGTACCGCTGTGACGAGCACGGAACCACGTCAGCGCCACCGAGATCGTCCGCGGACCTCGACGCCGGACGGTTCGAACCACCGTGCCCGACCTGCGGTCGCCCTCTCGAACCGGTGCTGGTCGGTGAGGACGCCGTGCCCGATCCGCGCAACGTCTACGCGGTGAGCAAGCTGGCCCAGGAACTGCTCGGCCGGGTCTGGGCGCGCGAGAGCGGCGGACGGATGACCGCGCTGCGCTACCACAATGTGTACGGGCCGGGCCTGCCCCGTGACACGCCGTACGCCGGCGCTGCCGCGATCTTCCTCTCGGCTCTGCGCCGCGGCGCCCCTCCGCGGGTGTTCGAGGACGGCGGCCAGCGGCGTGACTTCGTGCACGTGGACGATGTCGCCCGGGCCAATGTCGCGGTGCTCGAGCGCCGGCACGCGGCCGGCTCGAACGGCTTCGGCGATCTGCCCGCCGTGCGCGCGTTCAACGTCGGCAGCGGGGTGCAACGGACGGTCGGTGACCTCGCCACGACCCTCGCGGAGGTGCTGGGCGGGCCGGTGCCCGTGGTCACCGGCGAGTACCGGTTGGGCGACGTCCGGCACGTCACCGCCGACACCGCCCGGATCCGACGCGACCTGGGCTGGGCGCCGACGGTCGACTTCCGGGACGGTCTGCGCGGCCTGGCCGAGGCGCCGTGACCGAGCCTGGACCGACGTGATCCGCGCCGGGCTCGGGTCGGGTCGGGTCGGGTTCAGGCGGTGTCGAGCGCGGGGAGATGGACGTCGAAGCAGCAGCCGACCGCGGTGTTGCGCACGCTGATCCGGCCCTGATGGGCCTCGACGATGCCTCGGGCGATCGCCAGGCCGAGGCCTGCACCGCCGTCCGGGCGGTCCGGCTGCGGCGTCCGTGCCCGCTCGCTTCGCCAGCCGGGTTCGAACAGCTGGTCGAGTTCGGCCGCCGGGATGCCGCCGCACCCGTCGCTCACCGAGAGCACGACCTCGTCGCCCTGCAGGTGCCCCACCACCCGGACCGTGCCGTCTGAGGGGGTGTGGCGGATGGCGTTCACCACGAGGTTGGTCAGTGCACGTCCCAGCCCGCCGATGTCCGCGCGCACCGGCACCGGGTCGGCCGACCCTCCGAGGGCCACCCCGCCGGCCTCGGCCATCGGGGTGGACCCGGACACCACATCGGCGATCAGGGCCTGCAGATCGACGTCCTCGAGCGTGAGTGCCAGCCCGCCCGAACGGATCCGGGAGAGTTCGAACAGGTCGTCCACCAGCCGGCTGAGCCGGTCGACCTCACGACGGATCTGGCGGTGGTAGCGGGCCGGCTCCGGCGCCACGCCGTCCTCGAGCGCCTCGGCCATGGCCCGCAGCCCGGCCAGCGGGGTGCGCAGATCGTGGCTGACCCACGCGACCAGTTCCCGCCGGGAGTGCTCCAGTGCCTGTTCGCGGGCACGCCCGGCAGTCAACCGGTCCCCCGCCGAGACCAACTCGTCCCGGATGTCCTCGAGTTCGCGAACCTGCAGCGGCGCAACGGGCCCCACGCTCGGCAGGGTGACGTGGCCGCCCAGGGCCCGGGCGTGCGCGCGCACCTCGCGCACCTCGCCGACCACCCGCCGGCCGAGCAGCCAGGACACCGTCGAGGCAACGACGGCCGCGACCAACGTGACCAACAGCACGACGCCGAGATCGTGTCCGGATAGGAACATCGCTCGTGATGCGCCCAGCACGCCGATCACCACGGACAGCACGGCGATCAGCGACACCTCGACCAGGTTCGCCCTGATCGAGCGCGGCCCGAACCGCACCACGAGCAGTCCGAGCAGTGCCGTCATGCCGGAGTACCCGAGGGCGAGCAGGACGATCTCGATCGCATCGCGGCTCACGCCACCTCACCGTCCCAGCGGTAGCCCACGCCCCAGATGGTCACCAGTCGACTTGGAGCGGTGGGGTCGGGCTCGACCTTCTCGCGCAGTCGGCGCACGTGCACCGTCACCGTCGAGGTGTCCCCGTAGTCCCAGCCCCACACCTCGTGCATCAGCCGCTCCCGGGTGAAAGCCTCCTGGGGATGGCTCATCAGGTGCACCAGCAGGTCGAACTCTCTCGCGGTCAACGGCATCGGTTCACCTCGCCGGGTGAGCCGGCGGGCGGTCAGGTCCACTTCGAGTTCGGCACAGACCAGTCGCCGGGACGTGTACTGGCCGGCTGTCGCCGTCCGGGTGCTGCGTCGCAGCACCGACTGCACCCGCAGCACCAGCTCGCGCGGACTGAACGGCTTGACCAGGTAATCGTCCGCGCCGGTCTCCAGGCCGAGCAACCGGTCGCTCTCCTCCCCCAGCGCCGTCAACATGATCACCGGAAGGTCCGGTCGGGACTGCCGTAGTCGGCTGCACACCTCGAGTCCGGACAGCCCGGGCAGCATCAGGTCGAGGACGACGAGATCGGGCGTCGTGCGGGCGGCCACGGCGAGCGCGGTGACGCCGTCCGCCGCATGCTCGATCTGCAGGCCGGCATGGGCCAGGTAGGTGCGCACCACTTCGGCCACCGTGGCGTCGTCCTCGACGACCAGCACGCGGGACGTCATGTCCCGAGCCTAGGCGCGCCCGCTCTCGGCAGGTGGTCATCGAGGCGGACCGTTCGACTTCTGTAAGCACTCACCGAAAGACCGGCGCCTACTGTCGCTGCGGTGACGATCACGCCGCGACCGGCGGCTCCGCCACCGTCGGCCGAGCCCGCAGTGCACCCTGGCGTCGACATCGTGCTTCCCTGCCTGAACGAGGCCGCAGCGCTGCCGGCGGTCCTGGCTACCGTGCCCCGAGGCTACCGCGCCGTCCTGGTGGACAACGGCTCCGAAGACGACAGTGCGACAGTGGCGACCGCGCTCGGGGCCACCGTGGTCACCGAATCCCGCCGCGGGTTCGGCTGGGCATGCGCAGCGGGCGCGGCGGCGTCCACGGCCCCGCTCATCGCGTTCTGCGACGCGGACGGCTCGCTGGACCTGGGCGACCTGCCGACACTGGTCGACGCTGTGGCGAGCGGTGAGGCCGACCTGGTGCTCGGCCGTCGCCGACCGACCACGACGACGGCGTGGCCGTGGCACGCCTGTGCTGCCAATCTGGTGCTGGCTGCGATCCTACGCCGCCGAACCGGCTTCCCGCTGCGTGACCTGGGGCCGATGCGGGTGATGCGGCGAGAGGCACTGGCAGAGTTGGGGCTTCGCGACCGAGGGTGTGGCTACCCGTTGGAAATGGTGTTGCGGGCGGCTGCTGCCGGTTGGCGAGTGACGGAGCTGGACGTGCCGTATGCCCCCCGGACCGGGCGGTCCAAGGTGACCGGGACCGTGGGCGGCACGACTCGGGCGATCCGGGACATGCGCCGGGTCCTCGCCGAGGTGTCCGGATGACCCTCACGGCTGCAGGAACGACGATCCTGGTGCTGGCCAAGGCACCCCGGCCGGGTCACAGCAAGACCCGGCTGATCCCGGCGTTCGGGTCACAAGGGGCAACCGACCTGGCGGCCGCTGCGCTCACCGACACGCTGCAGGCCGTCCGGTCGCACCCCGGCGACCGTGCGGCCGATCGAGTCCTGGTGCTCGACGGATCGCCGGTCGAACTCGCCGATCTCGCCATCGACCTCAACGGCTTCCGCGTCGTGCCGCAGGTCCCCGGCGATCACGCCGAGCGGATCATCGCCGCGTTCGAAACGGCTGCCGGGCCTGCCGTCCTGGTCGGCATGGACACCCCACAGCTCGATCCCGGCCTCCTGGTGCCCGACCTCACCGCGCCGATCGACGCCTGGTTCGGTCCCGCCGAGGACGGCGGCTGGTGGATGCTGGGACTGCGGCACGCCCGCCGCGACGCCCGCCGGGTCCTGTCGGGGGTGCCGATGTCGACCGCGGGCACCGGAGCCGCGACCCGCGAACGACTGGTACGCGCCGGGTTGCGGGTCGCAGACCTGCCGACCCTGCGCGACGTCGACCTGCCCGCGGATGCCTTCGCGGTCGCGGCGGACGCCCCGCACACCCGGTTCGCCCGCTCCCTGAACCAGCTGATGGAGCGGCCGGGCATGGTCAGGACACCGGCATGACCGCGACGGCCGATCTGAGCCGCTTCACCAGCGCCACGGACACCCACGGGTGGGTGGAGGTGCAGCACCACGACGATCTCGTGGAGCGACACCATGTCTCACGGTGGCTGCTGGACGCCGACCCCGTCGACCTGCGGATGCTCGCCCGGTGCGCCGCGCCGACCGTCGACGTGGGGTGCGGCCCCGGCAGACTCGCGGCCGCCCTGGCCCGGCGCGGGGTGCCGACCCTCGGGATCGACATCTGCCCGGAAGCCGTACGTCGCACCCGCGCCCGAGCAGTTGCCGCGCTGCTGCGCGACGTGTTCGATCCGCTGCCGGGCGAGGGCCGGTGGGCCTGGGCCGTCCTGGCCGACGGCAACATCGGCATCGGCGGCGACCCGACGCGTCTCTTGCGCCGGCTGCGATCAGTGGTGGCACCCGAGGGCGGCGTGATCGTCGAGCTGAACCCCACGGACGTCGACCATCAAGGGATCAGCCGCGTCCGACAACCCGGCGGCGAGGTGGGAGCCGGCTTCGCCTGGGCCGTGGTCGGCAGTCGTGCGCTGGCCACTGCCGCAGGGGAGGCCGGATGGCGGGTAGGCGAGGAATGGCAGGATGGTGGACGCCGTTTCGCCGTGCTCCGGGGGATTGCGCTCCGGCACGGATGAGCGGAGATCACCGGCACCGATCCCGAGCGGGTCAGAACCGACCTTGCGCTCGAGGCAGACGAAAGGTGGCGTAGCCATGACCACCCCGGCAGAGGTGCTGGCTGAGTACTCGCGGGCCTTCGAGCGCGACCCCGAGCAGGCTGCCATGGGCTTCTACAGCGAGGACATCGTGTTACGAGTGCCGGGCGCCCATCCATACGCCGGCACCCATCGTGGTCGTGACCGCGCGATCGAAGCCCTGAGCGCGTGGGCGGCTGCGACCAACGGCACCCTCGGACCCACGGAAGCGACGATGGTTGCGCTTGCCACCGACACAGCGGTCGTCCACGTGGCCATGACCGCTACAAGGCACGGGCGCAGCGCGCAGTGGGAACGGATGATCCTCTACCGATTCCGCAATCGCCGTATCTGCGAGATCGTCTTCTTCGAGTACGACCTTCATACCGTGGAGGGTCTCTTCGAGCATGCACCCGAATCCGACGTCCAGGCCCACACCGTCGAGACGCGGTGATGGTCGCCCGTCGAGGGTGCAAGCCCGGCCGGCAGCCGCCCGCTCAGGATCCGAGCCACCGAGGTGCGGCGACCAGCGCCAGACTGGCGACGGCGAGGGCCAGGCCGGCGACCATTCGACGCCGGTGCGGCCCCAGAGACTTCGCGACCGCGACGCCCGCCACCACCGTGAGCGGCGCCAGGAGCGCGTCGTGGGCCAGCAGGGCGCCCGCCAGCCAGAGCAGTGCGGCGAACGGACGGGTCGCGCTCGGAGCTACCACGAACAACTGCCACATCCCCCAGCCGATGCCGAGGCAGCCAAGGCCGATGGCACTCAAGCGCACCGGGCCCAGCCGATCGTGCCCCATCGGTTCTGCGGGTCTTGTCGGCCCCGTCGAGACGGCGTCGGCCCCGCTCATGCGGGCTCGATCCGGCTCAGCCACTTGGTCTGCTGGACTCCCGGCCGGTTCGGTGCGATCAGGCGCAGCGGGAACCCGTGGTCCAGGGTGAGCGGTTGCCCGTTCACGGCGAAGGCCAGCAGGGTCAACGGGTCCCAGGCCTGACCGGGGTTGAGCGGAGACGTGGCGTAGAGCCAATCCTGTTCGAGCGAGACGGCACGCAGGTGCAGGTCCGATCGCATCTGGGCGATCTCCAGCACCGCGCGCAGCGGAACACCCGTCCAGGCGGCGGTATAGCTCCACCCTTCGACGCACGCCAACGGCAGATGTGCCGTCCGCCTGGGGAGGGCCATCAGCTCGTCCAGGGTGAACGTCGTCGAACGAGCGCCGACCACGGTCAACCGCCAACCGGGATCCACGGCGACAGCCCGAATGCCCGCAGCCGCGGCGGTGCGGTTGACGGCAAGCCCCTGGACACCCTCCTCGGGGTCGCGCGGCGCGAGCACCGATACCCTCCGCAGCACCGGAAGCGTCTGGCCCACGGTGGCGACGGTGACCAGGGCGGCCGAACCCAGCGTGGCGACCAACAGCGCCCGGCGGTCCGCGTCGGCGGCCGGCTCCCCACCGTCCGACCGCCGACGGCGGTACCATGTCGGTGCCTTGAACGCCAAATGTGTTGTCAGCGAGCCGATCACGAGCCATGCCACGGCATAGTGCACGCGCGGGAAGAAGAACGGCCACGGATACCAGCGGGCCACGTTGATCAACCCGCTCACCACTTGGAACACGATGCCGGCCACGAGTGGCACCAGGAGGATCCGCTCGATCCCGTGCAAGAGGTCGCGCACCGGCGGCCAGACGAACAGGCGGGGGTAGACCACCCACAGCTTGGCGAGCAGCAGCGGGACCGTCGCGATGCCTGCTGCCACATGCAGCCCCTGGGTGACCTGGTAGCCCCAGATCGGCCGGCTCGGCAGGTCCAGCCAGAACACCGGGTGCTGGTGCAGATGACTGATCAGTCCGGTGACGAACGCAGTCAGGACGGCGAGGCCGAGCCAGCGCCCGACAGCAACGGCACTGCGCCGGTCGTGCGCACCCGGCGGGAAGGGCTCGTCCAGCGGATGCAGGACAGGACGAATCCGATCGGACCACCGCAGCGCCGGCTTCGTGACCACGGAACGACGGTAGGCAGGCGACCCGCGGGCCGGGCTTACGAAAGCCTGAACACCTCGCCCGGATCCTGGCGAGGGGCGGTCGAGTCGGCGCACAGTCGGAACCGTGACGCATCGGCGCAGCGCCCTGATGGCCTCCATCGGCCTTGCCGGCACCGCCGCCGCCGTCCGCTGGGCGGTCCTCGCGGGCGACCCGGGCCAAGGACGATGGCACCTGCTCGGGGCGATCACTGCGGCCTGGGCCTGCTTCGCAGTCGGCGCCTTCGGAGTCCGTCGGATGGACCGCCGTCACGCAGTCCCTCTGATCGTGCTCGGAGGGCTGGTTCTGCAACTGGTCGCGATGACCTCGACGCCGCGGCTGACCGACGACTTCTTCCGCTACGCCTGGGACGGACGCGTGCAGGCATCGGGGGTCTCCCCGTACCGGTACTCGCCCGTCGACGAGGCCCTGGCCGGTCTGCGGACACCGTGGCTGTTCCCGCCGGGCTGCAGCGCGGTGACCGGCGGCGTGTCGCACGTGTGCACCCGGATGAACCACCCCACCTCACACACGATCTATCCGCCGGTGGCCCAGGCCGAGTTCCTCGTCGTCCATGAGCTCACCCTTCCGTTGGGCTCGGAGGGTGGGCGTGAACGGACCTGGCAGGCCCTCGCCGGCGTCCTCGCGTTCGCCACCACGCTGGCGTTGCTCCGTGTGCTGCGACGGCGCGGCGACCCGCGGCAGGCGGCGCTCTGGGCATGGTGCCCCACCACGATCCTGGAGACGGGAGGCAACGCACACGTGGACGTGCTGTCCTGCCTGTTCGTCGTCCTCGCCCTGGGCGCGGTCGTTTCCGGACGGCGGATCCGCGGCGGCGTCCTGTTGGGTCTGGCGGTTGCCGTCAAGCTGCTGCCTCTGCTGGCGCTCCTCCCCCTGGCCGGGCCCATTCGGGGCAACCGGCTGCGAGGACCCGTCACGGTCGTCGCCGCCACCGTGCTGGCCGTCGGTCTGCTGTACCTGCCGCACCTGCTCACCGTGGGCAGCGGCGCACTGGGGTTCCTGCCGGACTACCTGCCGGAGGAAGGATTCGACGGGCGCACCCGCTTCCCGCTGTTGCACCCACTGCTGCCGGCGCCGTGGGCGGCCGTGGCCGGCGTGCTGCTGCTCACGACCGCGGCGGGATTCATCGTCCAACGTTCGGACCCGGATCGACCTTGGCGCGCTGCCACCACCCTGGTCGGGCTGGCGTTCGCCATCGTCGGGATCAGTTACCCCTGGTACGGGTTGCTGCTCGTGGTGCTGGTCGCCGTCGACGGCCGCGGACGATGGCTGGCCATCGCGGCCGCGATGTATCCGGCGTACCTGGCTCCTGCCCTCGGGCTGTCACTCTCGATGGTGGCCGGGGTCGGTTACGCCGTGGCGTTGGTCGTGGCATCGGATGCCTCCCATCGCGCATACGCGGGTACGGTTTCCAGCGATCACGCGGACACGGTGGCCACACGCTCTCCATGACCTTCATCTGAACAGGCACTCGGTCGCTTGGTTCAAGGTGACCTCTCACAGCCTCGTCCAGTCCAGCCGTCACGGGCCGTGCACGAGCGACTGTGGCTGTCCGCGCCAGATCCACGCCAGAATCGAAGATCAACTTCGTCGATCCCCGGATCGCCGCGGGTCAGCGACGCGCGGACGAGCGATGTGAGTCCCGCCTGAAAATCGGAAGGTCGGCGGTTCGACCCCGCCCCTGGCCAGAAATTTGATCAAGTCCTGACCAGTGCATATGGCCCTGTGTCCCCCATGTCATCACTCCAGGACTCCAGGTTGCTGGAATGGCTGGCGACCACTGGTGCCAACTGGACCCGTGTCTTTCTGGCTCCGCGCCTAGTACGCGCCAAAGTCCTTGGCTCCGAGCGGCCGTGTTTGGCTACGCAGAACGATCTGGCATCTCAACCGAGACGTGATCGCTGGCACGGATCGGCTGCAACCATCCAGAGATGCTCGGAAGGCCTCAGGGCCCGGCCGGCCACGCGATCCGACCCAGAGACGGCACCACCAACCGCTCAGCTGCCAGGTGCGACGACGCGAACAGATCGACACAGGCACGATGATGCACATCGCGGGTCATCGCCGCCCCGCAACCAGCGGACCTGTACCAACGACGATCACTCGCGCCGGCCGAACCCCTCGGCCAAGATCTCCTCGACTCGTTCGGAGACGTCATCCGCCGACCTCTCGGCAGCACCGCCCCGAGCCTGGCCCGCAACTCGGAACCCGCCGCAGGCACTTGCTCGCCGGGCAACTGCTCGACCAGCTCGCGAAGCTCTTCACGCGGCGTGCTCACGCCACGAGTGTAGAAGCAGGCCCCGACACCACGCCTCCCCCACCCGACGGGAGAACCACGACCCCGATCCACCTCGCCCTCCACCCATCACCAGGCGTGCCTTACTACCCATAACTGTCCGCGCCAGATCCACGCCAGAATCGAAGATCAACTAGCTATACGGCCCCGGGCCGTGACTACGCCGCGCAGAAGGCCTGCGCCCGGCGCCGACCGGTCACCACCGCCCGACCGCGGCGCCGGTAATCCTCAGGCGCGCAGCACGAGGCGCGACCGCGCGCCTGCGCCGGATTGTCCGGCTGCGGTGCTTTGATGACGTGATGCGCTGCAGTCAGTGCCGCGACGGGCAGGTCGGGGCGGAGGAGTGGGCGGCCTGGGACTGCCGGGCCGACGAGGTGCGGGCCGAGATGCGCGCCGTCCAGGGCAACCTGGGCGGCCTGGAGGCATACGGGCCCTGGGAACGGCTGCTGGACGAGCGGCCGACCTGCGAGGAGGAGCACGACTGCCCGGCGTGCGGCGGGACAGGGATCGTCGCGGACGATCCGGAGGCACTGCTGGCCGTACCCGCCGGATAGGTGACCGGCCAGGCGACGATCGTCTGCCAGGTGACGATCTGACGTCTGCCCGTGACTTCTCCGAGCACGAAGGGGACAATCGAGGCAAAAGCAGCGTCACTGTGCGCCGGAGGCGGAATGAATAGCGTCTGGAAGGGTGCGATCTCTTTCGGGCTGGTCTCCATTCCGGTTCAGCTGTTCAGCGCCACCAGGGAGCACGCCGTCCCGCTGCGCGAGGTCCACGCCCAGGACGGCGGCCGGATCCGATACCGCAGGGTCTGTTCGGTCGACGGCGCGGACGTCGAGTACAGCGACGTCGCCAAGGGGTACGAGCTGCCGGGCGGCGACGTTGTCGTGCTGGGCGAGGAGGATCTCGCCGGGCTCCCGCTGTCGACCAGCCGGGTGATGGACGTCGTGTGCTTCGTGGACGCCGAGAGCATCGATCCGATCCAGCTCTCCCGCAGTTACTTCTGCGAACCGATCGGGTCCGGTGTCACGCCGTACTCGCTGCTCGCGGAGGCGATGCAGCGCACGCGCAAGCACGCCCTGGTGAAGATCACGCTGCGGCAGCGCGAGTCGCTGGCCATGCTGCGTCCCCGTGACGGCCTGCTGGTCCTGCACCTGCTGCTGTGGCCGGACGAGGTTCGACAGCCCCATTTCTCGTTCTTGGACGACGCCGTCCCGCTCGGGACACAGGAGCTGCAGGTCGCCGAGCGCTACATCGAGGCGCTGACGGGCGAGATCGACCGGGAGGACAGCGTCGACCGCTACCGCCTGGCGCTCCAGCAGCTGGTCGAGGCGAAGATCGCCGGACAGGAGGTGGCGCCGCAGCAGCAGGCGGCCCCGGCGACGGGACGCAGTGACCTGGTGGAGATCCTGCGCCGCAGCGTCGAGGAGGCTCAGCGGTCCCGGACCCGCAACGCGTCACGGAAGCCCGACGGGCCCGCGACCAAGACCCGTCGGCGCCGCAAGGCGGACGACGCGGCGCCGTCCGGCTGATGCAGCGATCTGCAGTCTCCCGGTGCTGGTCGGGGGCGCGCCTGCGCCGAGCTCCGGCGTTCGGCATCATGCTCGGGTGAACCTGGCCGAAACGGACGAGATCGCCGGCGAGCTGTACCTACTGCCGCCGTCGCGCTTCGTCCCGACCCGCGACCAGCTGGTCAGCCGGGCGCGCGAGGCCGGAGCCAGGCAGCTGGCCGGTGAGCTGCGCCGACTCCGGCGTCCGGCGGCGAGCGCCTGGCTGGTGAACCTGCTGGCCCGCCACGAGCGGCCCACGATGGAGGGTCTGCTGCCCCTCGGCCGGGATCTGCGCCGTGCGCAGCTCGACCTCGACGAGACCCAGCTGCGCCGCCTCGCCGTGCGCCGCACGGAGCTGATCAACGACCTGCTCGACCGCGCGCTGCAGCACGCCGCGGACGCCGGGTTCCGACCGACCCGAACGGTGTGGGCGGAGGTGGAGGACACGCTGCGTGCCGCCATGGTCGACCCCGCTGCCGGTTCGACGGTACTCTCCGGACGGCTGGCCCGGCCGCTGCTCCACAGCGGCTTCGGCCCGAGGCCGGACCTGCATGGCCCCGCCGGGATACCTCCCGCGCCGGTGACCCCCGTGCCCGCGGTGCCCATACCGACTGCCGTCGGCGCCGTGGCCGCCGATCCGAGGCTCGACCAGACCGGCCACTGGCAGATGACGACGTTGCTCAGACCCGTGCCGGATGCAGCACTGGCCACCGGAGCCGCCTCGCCCGGTGGGCATGACGAGGCAGTTCAGCAGGCGCAGGAACGACTTGCGGCGGCCGAGTCGTTGCACTGGATGCGCGAGCAGGAGCTGCTCAGCGAGGAGGCCGCCGAGGCGGATGCCTGCGACCGGGTCGCGATCCTTGATCGACAACGCATCGAGGCGCGCCGCGACAGGGTGGCGGCCAAACGCCGGGTCGCCGCGGCGAGGGAGGCGCAACGTGAGGCGGTGCTGGACGTGGAGGCCGCACGACGAGCGCTGCAGGAGGCGGAGAGGAACGTCCCGCCGTCCGACTAGGACTGCCACCTCCTGAGTACGACCGCGCCGCCTGACCAAACCCCAGCAACCAAACGTTCATCGGCTCCCCCGCCGCCCGAGCGCCGCATGCGCTCCCCCGGCAGCAGCCTCTCCCCGCGGAGCACACCCCAAACCCAACCACGTGACGAATCGCGCCTTCGCGTCGAGCCGGGCGGGCTCGCCGCCAGCAAGGCGGCGCTTACCGAATGATCTAGGTCTCTACGAAACCCGAATTGCGAAGTGGCACCCTTCAGGTTCGGTCAGGACGGGAGCAGGGTGAACGCGGCGACGTGGCGGGGCCGCACGACACCGAAGTGGCGCTTGTCGATCGTCGCAATCTCGCCGACTTCGAGGCGTTCGGCCACCGCGATGACCGCGGCATCTACCGCGCCCAACGGCAGATCCGCGTACTTCATGACCAACTCCGCCGTGCGCCGCCAGTCCGAGGTCTCAAGGCCGATGACACCGAAGTCGCCGTCGGCCAGCGATGTCAGGAACGCGGCCTCCGCGCGCGGGCCCGCCTCCCGTGCCAGCAGATAGCAGACTTCGGTCACGACCGGCGCCGGGACGACGAGCTGCTCCCCCGCGAGGTGCGCCGACGTGAAAAGATCCACGCACGCCCGGTGGTGAACATCGCGCGTCAGGGCAGCGGCCACGATCGGACCGGTGTCGATGACGATCACTCGCGCCGGCCGAACCCCTCAGCCAGGATCTCCTCGGCCCGCTCAGAGATGTCATCCGAGGAGCCCTCAGCGATCCCGAACCACGCCGGCGGCCACTGCCGCGGCGGCACCGCCCCCAGCTTCGCCCGCAGCTCGGACACCACAGCGGGCACCTGCTCGTCGGGCAGCTGCTCGACCAGCTCGCGAAGCTCCTCACGCGGCGTGCTCACACCCCGAGTGTAGAACCGAGCCACGACACAACCCTTCCTGCCGGCACGATCGCACGATCAGCCAGCATTGCTCTCAGAGGGCATCTCATCCTGCTTTGCCAGCATCCAGGGATGCATGACGGGGATCACACTTCGAGATCCAAGATCTTGAACCTGGAGAGGTGTAGATCACGCGCCGTGAACACTCCACGG
>Ga0209798_10000859_pt1 | contig 18640 bp, 16 predicted proteins | sample DOMMetBare3Fresh_FD_187475 | JGI IMG/M metagenome (GOLD analysis project Ga0209798, IMG submission 187475) | Wetland sediment microbial communities from St. Louis River estuary, USA, under dissolved organic matter induced mercury methylation -... | ecosystem: Environmental > Aquatic >...
AAGTGTAAGGCTCCGGTGGCCGTGCGCCTTGATCAGCGGTGCGTTTCGGCTTCGGCGGACTTGAGATGTTTGACCTGGGCGCGCCGCTTTTGTTGCCAGCGCATCAGGCCGCTGACCCACAGCACGGCCGGCAGCAACCCGCCCAGGCCGGCAAGAAGACGGCCGGGCAGACCGAAGGCTTCGCCGTTGTGCAGCGGGTGCTGCCAGGCGAGGAAGGCGTCGCCGGCCGACTGGCGGCGGGCGTCGCGCACCGCCAGCACGCGGCCGGTGTAGGCATCGATCCAGACGTTGCTGCGCGGAAAGCGATAGCCCGGGTCGCCCGGTAGCCAGAGATTGACCCGGTAGCAGCCGTCTTCGCCGGTCGGGGTTTCCAGCCAGCGCAGGACGCCGCCGGGCAGTTCGGCACGGGCTGCCGCCACGGCGCGGTCGGCATCGATCATCGCTTGCCCGGCTGGCGGCAAGGAGTGCAGGTGCGGCACCGGGTAGAGCGGCGATAGGGCGTTGATCGGCGGCCGGGTGAATTCCGGCCAGGCCAGCATGACCCCGGTGAAGCTCAGCACACACAGGAGAAGCAGGCCATAAATGCCGCTCAGTACGTGCCAGTCATAGGTGGCGCGCACGATGCCCGGCCGGATCTGCCAGCGGAGTGCCGCCCGCCAGCGCCGGGCCGACGGCCACCACAGATAGAGCCCGCCGAGCAGCGACAGCAGGCTGATGAGGCCGACCGCCCCGACCGCGTAGCGGCCAGGCTTATCGAGCAGCAGCGTGTAGTGCAGGTTGTAGAGCCAGGTCATGGCGTAGTCGCCCCAGATGCGGCCGCTGGTCGGGCGCAGGGTTTCCGGGTCGAGGGTGACCATCAGCGGGGCGAAGCCGCGGCCGCGGCTTTCCGGCGGGCGAGCATAGCGGGCATTGATCGGCCGTCCCTCGGCAATGGGCATTTCCAGGCGCCAGGCGCCGTCATGTGAGGGGTATTGCTGGCGCAGGGCGTCAATCGCCTGGGCCAGGGAAAAGTCCGGCGTCGGGCCGGGGCGAACCTCCTGCACCGGGTTCAGCCAGAGGTCGATTTCCGGGTAGAAGACGAGCAGGCTGCCGCTCAGTCCGAGCAGCGCGAAAACCAGGCCGAGACTGAGGCCTGCCCAGCGGTGGAAAGCGAGCGTCAGCGCCCGAAGTTTCCGTTTGGTGATGGCTGGGGCAAGGTGCATCGATGCGAGGGAGGCGGCAGGGCGAAAAAAAGGCGGCGCGGATGGCGCCGCCTTGGTGGGAGCGAGAGCTTACATCTTCATGTTGAGCGAAAGATAGAAGGCGCGACCGGCTCCGGGCGAGAACATCGGCTGGTAAGCCGAGGCCGGGTAGAAGAAGTTGTCGTACCAGACGTATTCGTACTTGCGGTCGAACAGGTTCTTGACCTCCAGATCGAGACCGAAGTGCTTGCTCAGCGCGTAATGCACGCCGCTGTCGAACAGCACGTAGGCGCCGTACTTGCCCTTGGCGTTCTGGTCGTCGATATAGTAGCTGCCCTGGGCGCGGCCTTGCAGGTCGAAGCGCAGGCTGTCGCTGGCCTGGTATTCGAGGCCGAGGTTGGTGATGTGGCGCGGCGTCGAGAAGACTTCCTTGCCGACCAGCGAGCTGCCGCCCGAGGCGTAGCCGCCGACCACCTTGGCTTCCTGGTAGGCGTGCGAGAACCACAGCTTGAACTTGTCGCCGAGGTGGGTGGTGACCTGGAAGTCGATCCCCTTGCGCCGCGTCTCGCCAAGGTTCTGCGTTGCGTTGGCGCTCGGCAGGTTGGCCACTTCGTCGGTGGCCTCCTGCTGCCAGACGGCGATGCGGGCTTCCGTGCGTTCGGCCAGGCGGAACTTGGTGCCGAGTTCGATGCCGGTGTTGATCGACGGGGTCAGGCTTGCCGTACCGCTGGTCAGGTAGGCCGGCGAGCGCGAACCGGTGACGATCTGGAAGGTACGGCCCCAGTTGCCGTAGAGGCTGAAAGCCGGCGACGGGCTGTAGACGACACTCAGCTTGGGCTGGTTGATCCAGCCGTAGTCCTGCAGCGGATAGCTTTGCCCGCTGGTGTTGAGCGTGGTGTGGCCCTTGAACGAGTCGGTGCGGATGGCCGGCACGATCTTCCACGCCTCGGCCGGCTTGATTACCGCCTGGACGTAGGCGCCGAAGTTGTCGAGCGTATGGCTGTCGTCGTTGGAGGTCGAGGCCGGTGTCGAGAAATCGGTGGGCACGGCATAGGCATAGCGATAACGGCGATAGCGGTTGTCCTGGCGTTCGTAATTGAAGCCGCCTTCGATGGCGACTTTCTGGCTGGCCTGCCAGGTCAGCGTGTTCATCCAGCCGACATGTTCCTCGTTCCACAGGCGCCGCTGGCGTGCGGCGTTGCTGCCGGCGTAGCCGGTATAGGTGACGTAGCGGTCATCCTCGATGCTGTTGTAATAGAGCTTGCCGCTGTAGGCGAGGTCCGGCGCGATCTGGTAATCGACATGGCCGCTCAGCTGGCGCATGTCGCGGCTGTCGTGGTCGTTGGCATTGCGGGCGGCCGACTGGAAGCGGTCGGCCCCCAGTTCGGCGGCGGTCATGTAGCCGGGCGATTTGGCCTCCTGGTTGGACAGGCGGGCGATCACGCCGGCTTTCAGGTCGCCGCCGTCCGAGGTATAGAACCATTTGCCGCCGAGGCTGTATTGCTCGCTGCGGGCATGGTCGCGATAGCCGTCGGAATCGCGCTTGGCGACGAAGTAATTCTGGGCGAAGCCGCCCGATTCGCGGCCGACCGCCGCCTGGACTTCCTGGGTGTTGAAGCTGCCGACGGTCAGGCGGGCATCGCTGTAGTTGCCGCCCTGGCGAGTGGCGACGTTGATGTTGCCGCCGATGTTGTGCAGCCCGTAACGCGGGTCGTTGGTGCCGCGGACGACTTCGACGTAGTCGATGTCGAGCGGAAAGAGCATGTCGAAATAGCGCATGTTGCCGCTGTTGACGTTGCTCGGCACGCCGTCGATCAGCAGCTTGATGCCGTTGATGTAGCCCTCGCCGTTGAAGGCGCGGAAGGAGGGTTTGCCGGATTCGGCGCCAAGGCGGAATTCGGTGAGCTGGATGCCCGGCATCTGGCCGATCAGTTCCCAGCTGTTGGCGACGTTCTTTTCCTGCACCCGCTCGGCGCCCATGACATCGACCGAGGTCAGGATGCGCCGGGTCGGCAAGGTGCCGGTCTGGCCAGAGTTGACCGTTACTTCGCCGAGCACGACGGTGGATTCCTGGGCCTGGACGCCGGACAGCGCCAGGGCGATCAGCCAGGCCAGACGGCTGGGTTTGAATCGGTGTTGCATGCGTTGTTCTCCCTCTGCTGCGGCGCCCCTGTGCTGCCGAAGCCTTGTCAATGCGATCAAGAGGGAGCGAATGCTAGCTCAAGGAAGACGCCCTTCCCTGCGACAAATTGTCGCGCGACAGCATGTCGCAGGGGCGGTTTCAAGCGGCTTGACGGGTATCAATTCGGCCGGCCGGGAACGTGGTTATCGATCGGCAAAAACCCGGTCGCGACGAGTCGATTTGGGTAGGGTGCGGCTTCGTTCGCCACCGCACTTGGCGCTGGCTCGTCGCTCGGTGCCGAAGGCGATGTTCAGCGGCGTGGGGCGAGGCCGGTTTCCTGCTCGACCTGCTGGCGGGACAGCACGCCCGAGTGCTTCTGCTTGCCGCCCTTGCCGTCGAACAGGTAGCTGCGCGGCAGTTCGCCCGACCAGTTCGGGTCGATGGCGTAGGCCACGGCTTCCGGTGCGTCGCTGCCGTAGGCGTAGCGGGCAGCCGGCATGGCATGGCGGTCGAGGATGCGGGCGTGCTCGGCCCCCTCCGGCTCGGCGGCGATGCTGATCAGCCGCAGGTTCTTGTGCTGCCTGGCCAGGGTCGAGAAGAGTTGCAGGTTTTTCTTGCAATGCGTGCATTCGACCGACCACAGGGCGACGATGGTCGGTTGCCCCTGGCCGGCACCGTCCATCAACTGGCGGGCGGCGTTGCGGTCGAGGGCGGTCAGGCCGCTGGCTGAAACCGGGGCCGCCAGCAGGACGGCGCAGAGCATGAGCAGGGGGCGGATCATGGTAGCGGAATCAGGCGAAAGCCTTCCTTTTCGGTGCGCCAGAAGGCGTAGAGTTTTTGCCGGTGCTGGATCAGTCGGGGCTGGTCGGCGGCGCCCTCGGTGCTGGCCAGCGACAGCGGCTCGAAGTTGCGGCCGTTATCGCGGGAGACCAGTGCGTCGAGGCGGGTCTTTTCGCCGTCGAACTCGCTCCAGACGATGGCCAGTTGGTCGTCGTTCAGGGCCAGGTCGGCATGCGCGGCACGCGGCCCGCCGATGCTGCGCTGGCCGTCGACGTGGCTTTCGTTGCCGCGCGGCAGGCGACCGTAGAACACCCGGCCCTCGCCTTCCTTGACGTTGAACCAGACGGCATGGCGCAGCCCTTGCGCATCGACGACCAGCGACGGGCCATGGTGCGGGCAGGCATCGACCCGCCAGCGGTCGTAGGTGGCGCGCTGCACGCTGTCGGCGCTGCCGTCGGGTTTGAGGCGGGCCAGCGCATGGTCGCGCTCGTTCGGGGCATAGACGTGGCGCCACAGCAGCAACGGGGCGCCGTCGGTATCGAGGGCGCTGGCGATGCGGCAGCATTCGCAGGAATGGTCGGCGACCTTGCGTTCGGGCAGGAAGCTGCGCCCGCCGTCGGTAGACAGCGCGCTGTAGATCGCCGCGCCGCGGTAATTGCCCTTGCCTTTGGCGGCTTCCAGATCGCGCTTGTCGATCCAGGCGACCAGTACGCGGTTGTCGGGCAGGGTTTGCAGGGTTTCGAAGCGATGGGTGATCTCGGCGGTGTCGCGATGCACGGTCAGCGGCGGCGCAAAACTGCTGCCGTCGTCCGAGCGGGCAAGCCGGATGGCGCCGCTGTAAGGCTTGCCGAGCGGACGCGTCCAGGAGACCAGGATGCCGCCATCGCTGCTCAGGGCGATTTTGGGGCGGTTTTCGCCATCGGCGGAAATGGCTTCCGGCTGGGCATTGACCTTGAGCGGTTCGGACCAGGTGGCGCCCTGGTCGGCGCTGCGTTGCAAGACGACATGTTCGTCCTGCTTGCTGACCGCCAGCAGCGTGCCGTCCGGCGCGAAGACGGCGGCGCTGCCCAGTTCGATCCGCTTTTTCATCGTCTTGGGGGCGTGTTGGGCATGCTCGTCGGCTGCCTGGGCCGGGGTGAGGGGCAGCAGGAAGGCGAACAGACTGGCGAGTAGAAACGGGCGAAGCGCGGTCATGGCGTGTCTCAGTAATCGAACTTCAGGCTGGCGAAGAATGTCCGTTGCGGATAGGGGTTGGGCTGGACGTAATACTTGTAGTCGCCGATGTTATTGACCCCAACCGAAGCCGTCCATTGCTTGGCGACCCGGTACAGCACCTTGGCGTCGACGACGCGGTAGGTACTGACGCCGGGATTGCCATAGACGTTGGGGTTGATGTCGGTGTAGTTGAGACTGGCCCACTGCCGGCCGCTGTAGCGCATGGCCAGGCTGAAGGAGAGCGCATCCGAGGCCCGGTAGACGCCGACCAGAGTGGCCCGCCAGTCGGGAATGCGCGGCTGGTCGCGGCCGACCACGGCCGGGTTGCGCTGGTTACGCTGGATGATCGAATCGGTGTAGGTGACGCTGCCCGAGAGATCGAAGCCGTTGATCAGCAGATCCCGGACCTGCAGCGCCGTTTCGATGCCCTGGGTGCGGATCTTGTCGACGTTCTGGATACTGGAAATGGTCTTGCCGGGGACGCTGGTGGTGTCGGTTTGCGAGATCAGCGCATCGCGCTTGTCTTCCCAGAACAGCGAGGTCCGCCACAGGCCGCCGCCGGGCAGCGCCCGCTCGGCGGCCAGCTCGGTGGAGCGGACGTTTTCCGGTTTGAGATTGGGGTCGTTGGACTTGATGTTGTTGGCGTCGGTATAGCTCTGGAACATCTCGGCCACGGTCGGGAAGCGATAGGCCTTGCCAACGGCGCCGCGCAAGGTCCAGGCATCGTTGGCCTGGAAGGCGAGCATTGCCTTCGGCGAGAAGCCGTTGTCGGAGCGGTCGCCATAGACCATGTTTTTCGGGTTGCCCCCGCTGTTGGTCGAATCGTAATTGCTGCCGCCGTAGGCTTGCCAGCGTTCCCAGCGGCCGCCGACGACCAGGCTCCAGTCGTCGCCCAGGCGCCAGGCATCCTGCAGATAGAGGCCGTCGGTCTGTGTTCTGCCGCGGGAGTTGCTGCGCAGGGCGCCGGCATCGCCATTCAGCCAGTCGCTGGAAATGGTGAAGGTGTCCGAGTTGAGGACGTAGCGGTCATGGTGGTAGCCGAAGCTGAGCTGATGCTCGCTCTGCCGGTTGCCGCCGGGGCGCCATTCGCCACGCAGATCGACGGTCTGCCAACCGGTGCCGTCGGCGTAGGTGACCTGGCCGCCGGGCCGCAGGCTGTCGCGGCCGGAATCGTAGCCATTGGTCGGCGCGGCCTGGCGGCTGATGTCGGTGCCCTGCTTGAAGACGCTGACCGTGGCTTCCCAGTCCCAGCTGCCGCGCGTGTCGGACTTGACCGACAGCCCCTGCAGCCAGTGCCGGCTTTCGCCGTAGCTCGGCACGGCGGAGCTGACGGTGTAGTCGACGCCGTCGATGCGGACGTACTTGAGCGGGTTGCCCAGCGTGCTGCCGGCGTTGTAGATGCTGCGGCCGGAGGCATCGCGCAGGTAGCTGTCGACGCTGCCCTTCGATTCGTTCTGCCAGATGCCCAGCGTGTAGGTGGCGCGCCAGGAGGGCGAGAAGTCGTAGGCCAGCTTGAGTTTGCCGTTGTCCTGGATGGTGTGGTCGATGCCCAGCGAGCTGGTGATGATGCGCGCGTTGCCGGTGGTGTCGATATCGCGATACAGGCGCGAACCGTCGACCACGGTGTAGCTGCCGGCAGTGGCCGCCGCGCCGGATTTGCGGGTGGCGTTGCCGAAAGTCATCGGGTGGCTTTCGTTGTCCAGGTGATCGGCGCTCAGCCAGAACGACCAGTCGCCGCTGCGCCCGCCGAGCGCGGCGCTGCCATGTTCGCCCTTGAATTTCTGATCGGTGCCATAGAGCTTGAAGCGTTCGTAAAAGCTGTCGACCTTGACGTGGGCTTCGAACTTGTCCGGCATGCGGGTCGTTATCAGCACGATGCCGCTCATCGAATTGCCCGGATACAGCGCCGAGAACGGGCCGTAGATGACATCGACGCGCTCGATCTCGTCGGGCGACACCATGCCCCAGCGCGGCGGGGTCGAAAAGCTGTTGTTGGTGAAATTGGAGAGCAGCAGGCCGTCCGCGTAAACAATCGTCTGGGCGCTGGACACCGCGCTATTGGTGCGCATCTGGACGATGGCATTGCGGTCGCCGATATAGCGCTCCCGGACATGCACGCTGGGCAGGTACTGGATGGTTTCGGCGGCGGTGACGGCGTTGGCGGTTTCTTCAATCCGCTGTGCCGTGACCCCTTCGGTGGTCGAGGGTAAATTGAGCGGTACGGCCGGCTTGTCGGTCTTGACGACCATTTCGCCGAGTTGCCGACCTTCGTCGGCATCGCTGGCAGCGGCAGCGCCGATTTCGACAAATACGGCAATCAGGCCGAGAACGATCCGGTTAAAGCGAAACTGCGATTTACCCACATGACACCCCATGAAGTTTTCCCTGTACCGGGACTTTTAGCCTGATAAACATCATGCGATACATGATGTTTTCATTAATCCACCCGCTCGTTTCAGGCAGCTAATCTGCGAGATTCAGCCGCCTTTTCAACAAATCAGAATTTGCTTCTATATGGATGTTGATATCGATCAAAAAGCCAATAAAAACAAATAATTGATCCGTGGGTATTTTAGATTTTTCAAGAGGAAAACAACTGCGACATATCGTCGCACCCCGGGCGTGGGGTATTCCGGGTCACCGGTGCGGTGACCCGGGGGGCGAATCAGGGATTCGGCTGGGTCAGGAAGGCGATCTTGACGATGCGGGCGCGCTGGGCGGCGGCCATGACATCGGCTACCTTCTCATAGGCGACCTTGCGGTCGGCCCGCAGATGCAGCTCGGGCTGACGGCTGCCGGCCTCGGCGAAGCGACCGTCGAGGGCGTTGCGCTCGATGGCTTCGCCATTCCAGAAAATCTTGCCGTCGTTGTCGATGGCGAGCTGGATCACTTCCGGCTTGTCATCCAGTTTGGTGGCGCTGACCTGCGGTAGATCGATCGGCACCGCCTGGTGGAAGAGCGGCGCGGTGATGATGAAGATGACCAGCAGGACCAGCATCACGTCGACCAGCGGGGTGGTGTTGATTTCGGCCATCGGCTGGCCGCTGGCGCTTTCGTCGAAGCTTCCGAAAGCCATGATCAGCCCTGCCGGTTGGCGCGGGCGGCGCCGATGTCGACCAGATTGACGTTGCCGCCGACGCGGACGCCGGTGGTCAGGTAGGCATGCAGGTCGTGGGCGAAGCCGTCGAGTTGCACCGCCACCAGGCGATTGGCGCGGGTAAAGGCGTTGTAGGCGAGGACGGCGGGAATGGCGACGAACAAGCCGGCGGCGGTCATGATCAGTGCTTCGCCCACCGGACCGGCCACCTTGTCGAGCACCACCTGGGTGGCGCCGGAAAGGCCGACCAGTGCGTGGTAGATGCCCCAGACGGTACCGAACAGGCCGATGAAGGGGGCGGTGGAGCCGACCGAGGCGAGGAAGGTCAGGCCTTTTTCGATGCGGGCCTGGGTGTTGACGATATGCGAGCGCATCGAGCGGGTGACGAATTCGCTGGCATTGACGCCGGCGCCGATGCCGCGGGCTGCATTCTGCTGATGGGCCTGGGCCGAGTGGGCGCCGGTCAGCGCCAGGCCGGCGAAGATGCCGGAAGGATCGTCACGGCGCAGGGCTTCCAGCGCCTCGGGCAGGGAATTGGCGCTCCAGAAGCTGTTGAGGGCGCGATCGACCGAACGCGAGGCGCGCCAGGTCGACATCAGCTTGCCGAGAATGACCGTCCATGAAGCCAGCGACAGGATGGCGAGGATGAAGGCGGTGGTGTGCGTCACCAGATCGCCCTGGCTCCAGAAGTGGGCGAGGCCCATTTGAGATTGCATGTGTTTCCCTTTCCTTACTCAAGCGCGAAGGTGATCGGTACGATCACCGAAGATTCGATGGCCTCGTCGCCGCGTTTGGCCGGCACGAAGCGCCAGCGGCCGACGGCTTCCAGTGCGGCGTTGTCGAGCCGGGCGAAGCCGCTCGATTTCGAGACGGCGACATCGAGCGCCGTCCCCTGCGGGCTGACCCGGACTTTCAGCAAAACCTTGCCCTCCTCGCCGCTGCGCCGCGAAATCGGCGGATAGGCCGGTTTCGGGTTGTGCAGGTAATCGGCATCGAAGCGGGCGGCCGTAACCGGTGCCGCAGGGGCGGGTGCCGCAGCGACCGGCTGCGGTGGCGGGGTGGGCGGTTGCGGGGCGACGACAAAACTGCTCGGCGCCGGGTTGGGGCTGGCGACGGCGAGTACCGGCTGCGGCTGCACCACCGGTGGCCGATGCACTTGCGGCACCGGTTTGGGCGGCGGCGGCAGGGGCTTGGCCGGCTCCACCTTGCGTTCCTCGATCATCGGCAGCAGGCGGACGCTGATGCTGGGCGGCAGATTGATCAGTTCATTCTTGACCGACAGGTAGAGCACGCCATAGCCGAGAAGCAGATGCAGACCGACGACGATGCCGAGATTGAGCAGCCGCTCACCGGTCGAGGCGCGCGGTTCGGAACAATCGAGTGGCGGCAATACAGCAGAATCCACGACAATCCTTGATCTTGATTCGAATCAAAATTACTTGAAAAACAATGTCTTGCGATTTTCCGATTTTAACGTGTGCGGGATCGGTAACGCTGCGGCAAATTGTCGCACGATGCATCCGGGTGACGAAAGGCGAGGCTTGTCGTAGAATGAACGCTTCGCAACGATTGCAGTCTGATCGTTGCATGAAATACTGGGGGCGACCTGGCTTCGACGTGGGTTGCGAATCAGAACAGGGCATACCGAGGGCCAGTCACCTCGTAAATCCATCTGGAAACTTTACAAACGCCAACGACGATCATTTCGCACTGGCCGCTTAATGCGGCTGGCGCTGCGCCGGCACTCTGATGGGCCGGACCAGGAAACTGGATGCAGTGTCATTTACATCAGATAAGGATTGGCTGTGCCGTGACGCCAATCTCGAAAATCAAGCGGATCGCCCGAAACGAGCCTGTTTGGCCGGCGCGTAAAGGCTAAATTCAATTGACCAAACTACGTATGTAGAACTGTCTGTGTAGGGCTTGCGGACGGGGGTTCGATCCCCCCCGCCTCCACCAAATACCTGTTTCAAGTAGTACAACGAAGGCCGAAACACCTAGAGAAATCAAGGGTTCCGGCCTTTTTTGTGTCCAATACTATCCGGTAAGTCGTATTGTGATCCGGGGGTACATCGCCCCGTTTCTCTATTTGGGGACTGTTCTAATCCCAAAGCCATTGGGTGTTATTTAAGTCCAATGATCTCGTCAGCAATGTCACTACCAAGCTTGAGCGATCCGTTTGCTATTGAGTCTATGACTGATTGTGGGAAGGCTTCGATATCGGCAAATCTACTCCACGTTTCTGACGGGCTTGAACGATATTCGAGTTTTGCATCCCGCATCGTCCTGTTGCCATAAACCCCCGAGTTTTCAAGTTGGCATCCTGATCCTCGCTGGGGGGGTACGATGCAGTAACTAACGAAAACAAAGGGGACAAAATTTGAATTTTCGTTTTGGTATGGTGTTGCGCCGCTGCTGGTGGATGTTGAAATGACACCGAGTCCATCTAAGTAAACATGCACTATCAAGTCTGTGTTTTGCTTTATTGATTTGTAATCGATTTTGCCGGGATTTTCAGGATCGACTCGAATGTCTGCACCTGAAATCTCCATAAGACCTGCATTTGCAAGCTTTGCCACAATGTGTTTTTGCAGTTGATCTCCAAGTTTAGGATCGATCTTCTTGATGATCTGGTTAAGTGTTCTGCGTTGATAGGACGCTGGCGGTGTGTAGTTGAAGTTGCGAATCTGATAATCGGTCGGCTCTGTAATGGGCACCATCAGAAATGATTTCACCGGGGATGAAGGTGGCTGTTGCTCTGATGCCATTGAAGAAGCAGCGAGTAGCAAAGCCGCGATGCTTGTAATGATGGCTTTATTGCTCATGACAACTTTCATTTTGGCGTACCTTCTATTTTTTTGATCGTGGCTGAAACGCTGGTGTATGGCTAATTAGCACAGCGATGCTGTCGGCATGTTAAGCCAATTGATTAGTAGGTGGGTATTTGTTGGGCGGGGTTGTGCCTTGTCCTACGGGGTGAATCCTGATGTTTCCACCCCGCTTCCGGATTGAGCGATGGGCGCTCAGCCGGATTTTGTTGGTCGGGAGTGGCTTTTCCCTCTTCGCGTCATGCTGAAGGTTGGGGACGATGGTTCAGCTGTTGCGGCGGAGCGTTTTGCCGGTTGCGTTTTCTCGGATTGTTCAGCGAACCTTGATCACGGTATAAAGCAGGCGTTGTTCTCTGTCTCGCCGAGTCCGCGAAACGGATTCGACCTACCGATTTGTGGAGATAGCCATGAACCAAAACGGAACGATGCTTAACCTGGTGGCAGCCGCCAACCTGCTGTCTGATTCACTGACTTCCTTGCATGATGCGGAGGTGATGCTGGCCCGCGCCATTGAACATGGCGAATTGCCTGCCAACGTCAAACGTTGGGCAACCGAGCAGTGGGAGGGGAAGCAATTGCCTGGCAATATCAATCGATTGGAAACATTTATCGATCGGGCTCAGTTGGAGGCTTGGCGCCCGCGCAAGGAGAGAATTGCCTGAGTCTATGCCATCGTTCTGAAAAACTATTCTTGGATAATGTCCCTCTTGCAGCTAAGGTGATCAATAGGGCGGGACTTACCAGTTAGCCCAGGGAGATAGATATGAACATCCAGGATAGTCCGGTTGATCGTGATGGTAGCCGTATCAGGTTGCCAGCGCATTTCGACATGCAGAACATAGCCCGTTATCGGTTGCCGTTCGCCAAATTGGTCGTCTACACAACCCAGCCAGGGGTGATTGTCGACTTTTCCGGCATGACCTACATCGATAGCGTTGGCATTGCAACCTTGATTGCTTGGGAGCGCCTCTGTAAGGAGAAAGGGAAGAGTCTGATCCTGGAAAACTGCAGCAAGAGCGTCCGCAGCGAACTCAAGATGCTTGGTGTCGATCACTTGTTTGTGTACGGCGGCGCAGCGGGTGCGAGCAGCGCCCAAACAGGGCTGTAGTCGGGCTCTGTCCGCAGGTACGCGTGCTGGTGAAAAGCGCAGGCAATTGACGTTAGAGTTCGCGCTCGGCGCTGAGCAGACGTTCGCAATAACGGGCGATCAAATCCACTTCAAGATTGACCCGGCCGCCCGGTTGCAGATGCTTGAGGATGGTGTTTTCCAGCGTGTGCGGGATCAGGTTGATGGTGAAGTCGGTGCCGTTGACTTCGTTGGTGGTCAGGCTTGTGCCATTGACCGTGACCGAACCCTTGCGCGCGATGTACTTGGCGATTTCGCGCGGGGCGCGGATTTCGAGCAGGCGGTTGTCGCCCACCGGGTCGAAGCGCAGGACTTCGCCGACGCCGTCGACGTGGCCGGAAACCAGGTGGCCGCCGAGGCGGTCGGCCAGGCGCAGCGCCTTTTCCAGATTGACTTCGCCCGGCGCATCGAGGCCGACCGTGCACGACAGGGTCTCCGGCGAGACGTCGACCATGAAGGTCTTGCCGTCCTTGGCGACAACGGTCAGACAGACGCCGTTGTGGGCGATCGAGTCGCCGAGTGCGACATCTTCCAGGTCCAGTTGGCCGGCATCGACATGCAGCCGGAAGCCGACCTCGCGGGGGGTGATTTCGGTAATGCGGCCAACTGCCGCGATGATTCCAGAGAACATGGCCGAACCTGTTTTGCACAAAAAAACAAACTCTAGCACGTCGCATGCGGCCGAAAGGCCTTGCAGGAGGGGATTTGTCTCGTGATGTTGCGCTGCAAAACGGCAGCGCAGCGTGCACGTGGTAGACTTCGGCCTCCGATTTTTACCCATTACGTTTCTTTTCCCGGGATAAGACCATGTTCAAGAAACTGACTCTTGCCGTACTCGCCACCCTTTCCACCGCTGTGCTGGCCGACGTCAACGTTGGCGTCTCCGTATCCGCCACCGGTCCGGCGGCTTCGCTCGGCATCCCGGAAAAGAACACCTTTGCCCTGCTGCCGACGACGATCGGCGGCCAGAAGGTCAATTACATCGTCCTCGACGATGCTACCGACCCGACCGCGGCGACCAAGAACATCAAGAAGCTGATCAGCGAGAACAAGGTCGATGTGGTGATCGGCTCGTCGACCACGCCCAATTCGCTGGCGATGATGGATGTCGCGGTCGATAACGAAACGCCGATGATCTCGATGGCCGGTTCCGCCATCGTTGTCGAGCCGATGGATGCCAAGCGTCAGTGGGTCTTCAAGACCGCCCAGAACGACGCCCACATGGCCACCGCCATCGTCCAGCACATGACCGACAAGAATGTGCAGAGCGTCGCCTTCATCGGCTTTGCCGATGCCTACGGCGAAGGCTGGTACAAGGAATTCGCCAAGATCGCCGAAGCCCGCAAGCTGAAGATTGTTGCCAGCGAGCGTTACCAGCGCAACGACACCTCGGTGACCGGCCAGATCCTCAAGGTCATGGCCGCCAAGCCGGACGCCATCCTGATCGGTGGTGCCGGCACCCCGGCCGCCCTGCCGCAGAAGGCGCTTAAGGAAAAGGGCTACAAGGGCCTGATCTACCAGACGCACGGCGTCGCCAACAACGACTTCCTGCGCGTTGGCGGCAAGGATGTCGAAGGCGCCTTCCTGCCGGTCGGCCCGATGGTTGTGGCCAACCAGTTGCCGGCCGATTACCCGGTCAAGAAATCGGCCCTGGAATATGTCACCAAGTACGAAGCGATGTACGGCAAGGGCTCGGTCAGCTCGTTCGGCGGCCATGCCTGGGATGCCGGCGTGCTGCTGCAAAGCGCCATCCCGGTGGCCCTGAAGAAAGCCAAGCCGGGTACCGTCGAATTCCGCCATGCCTTGCGCGAAGCGATTGAAAATACCAAGAACCTGCCGGCCGCCCACGGTATCTTCAACATGACGCCGAACGATCACCAAGGTTACGACCAGCGTGCTCGCGTCATGGTGACGATCGAAAACAACGCCTGGAAGCTCGTCAAGTAAGTTAAACACCTTGACGCCGGCGCTGCATCAGCCCCCGGCGGGGCGATGCAGCGTCGGCGTTTCGCATTAAAGAATCCGGTTCCGCATGGACCTTCAAATCCTCCTCCTTCTCGGTCAGGACGGCATCACCAACGGTGCCATCTATGCCCTCCTCGCCCTCGCGCTGGTTCTGGTGTTCACCGTCACCCGCGTCATTTTCATTCCGCAGGGCGAGTTCGTCGCCTATGGTGCGCTGACCCTGGCCAGCCTGCAGGCCGGCAAGGTGCCGGGTACGGTTTGGCTGCTGCTCGCGCTGGGCACCACGGTGGCCGTGCTCGATGGCGTGCGCCTGGTGCGTGAAGGGCGCTTTGCCAAGCTGACGCCGCTGCTGATCCTCAATATCGGCCTGCCGCTGCTCGCTGCCGCCGGCCTGTTTGCCATGCCGCCGACCCAGTTGCCGCTGTGGGCGCAAGTGGTCGTCTCGATGCTGCTGGTCGTGCCGCTCGGGCCGATGATCTACCGCGTCGCCTACCAGCCGCTGGCCGGCGCTTCGGTGCTGGTGCTGCTGATCGTTTCGGTGGCCATCCACGTCGCGCTGATCGGTCTCGGCCTGCTCTTCTTCGGTGCCGAGGGCTCGCGCACGCCGTCCTTTACCGATCTCAGCTTCGAGCTGGCCGGCGCGCCGCTGCAGGGGCAGACCATTCTGGTCGTCGTCGCCTCGGCTTCGCTGATCATCGGCCTCTATTTCTTTTTCGAGCGCACCATCTACGGCAAGGCGCTGCGCGCCACCGCAATGAACCGTACCGGCGCCCGGCTGATGGGCATTCCACCGACGCTGGCCGGCAAGCTCTGCCTGACGCTGGCGGCGGCCATTGGTGCCTTTTCCGGCATCCTGATCGCGCCGATCACTACCATCTATTACGACTCCGGCTTCCTGATCGGTCTCAAGGGCTTCGTCGGAGCCATCATCGGCGGCCTCGCCTCCTACCCGGTCGCCGCGCTCGGCGCCGTGCTGGTCGGCCTGCTCGAATCCTATTCCTCGTTCTATGCCAGCGCCTTCAAGGAAGTCATCGTGTTCACGCTGATCATCCCGGTGCTGCTCTGGCGCTCGCTGACCTCGACGCATATCGAGGAGGAGGAAGAATGATGCGCCAGCTTCCCCTGATCATCTTCGTTGCCCTGCTCGGCCTCGGCCCGCTGGTCCTGCCCGAGTTCCATGTCACGCTGCTCAATTACATCGGTCTCTACGCCATTGTCGCGGTCGGCCTGGTGCTGCTCACCGGGGTCGGCGGACTGACCTCGTTCGGGCAGGCGGCTTTCGTCGGCCTGGGGGCCTACACCACGGCCTGGCTGACCACCGCCTACGGCGTGTCGCCCTGGCTGACCCTGCTGATCGGCCTGGTGCTGACCGGTATCGTGGCCCTTTTCCTCGGTTTCATCACGCTACGCATGGGCGGCCATTACCTGCCGCTCGGCACCATCGCCTGGGGGATCAGCCTCTACTTCCTGTTCGGCAATGTCGAATTCCTCGGCGGCCATACCGGCATCACCGGTATTCCGACCATTTCCCTGTTCGGCTGGGAGCTGAAGTCGGGCCGCGAGTTCTATTACCTGATCTGGCTGGTCGTGCTGCTCGCCATCGTCAGCATCCGCAACCTGCTCGATTCCCGCGAAGGGCGTGCCATCCGCGCCCTCAAGGGCGGTGCCGTGATGGCCGAGGCGATGGGCGTCAACACGCCGCGCGCCAAGATCGTCATCTTCCTGATTGCCGCCTTGCTGGCCAGCATCTCCGGCTGGCTCTATGCCCACTTGCAGCGCTTCGTCAATCCGACGCCGTTTTCGATCACCCAGGGCATCGAATACCTGTTCATGGCGGTGGTCGGTGGCGTTGGCCATGTCTGGGGGGCGGTGCTGGGCGCCGGCCTGATCACCATCCTCAAGCAATGGCTGCAGGACTGGTTGCCGCAGATTCTCGGTCAGAGCGGCAATTTCGAAATCATCGTGTTCGGCATTGCCATGGTGCTGATCCTGCAGAAGGCGCGCGACGGGCTGTGGCCGGTGATCCTGCGCCTGCTGCCGGAACGTTCGCTGAAGCGCGACATGCCGGTGGCCGAGGCCTTGCCGAAACGGGCGCCGCAGGCGGCCGGCACGGTGCTGCTCGAAGCCAGCGAAGTGACCAAGCGCTTCGGCGGCCTGGTCGCCAACAACAACATGTCGCTGAGCGTCAAAGCCGGCGAGGTGATGGCGCTGATCGGCCCGAACGGGGCCGGCAAGAGCACGATGTTCAACTGCATCTCGGCGGTCAATCCGGCGACCGAGGGCAAGATCGCCTTCCTCGGCGAGTCGACTGCCGCCCTGGTGGCGCGCGACATCGCCCGCCGCGGCATGAGCCGGACTTTCCAGCATGTGCGTCTGCTCGGCCAGATGTCGGTGCTGGAAAACGTTGCTATCGGTGCCCACTTGCGCGGCAACAAGGGCGTGCTGGCGGCGGCGCTGCGTTTTGACCGGGCCGAGGAGGCGCGGTTGTTGGCCGAAGCGGCCCGCCAGATCGAGCGGGTCGGCCTCAAGGACCATATGTTCGATGCGGCGGGCAGTCTGGCGCTGGGCCAGCAACGTATCGTCGAAATCGCCCGGGCGCTGGCCTCCGATCCTTGCCTGCTGCTGCTCGACGAGCCGGCGGCCGGTCTGCGTTATCGCGAAAAGCAGGCGCTGGCCGATCTGTTGCGCATGCTGCGCGCCGAAGGCATGGGCATCCTGCTGGTCGAGCACGACATGGATTTCGTCATGGGCCTGGCCGACCGCGTGGTGGTCATGGAGTTTGGCGAGAAGATCGCCGAAGGCGAGCCGGAAGAAGTGCAGCGCGATCCGAAAGTTCTTGAAGCCTATCTGGGCGGCGTGGAGTAAGCCAGATGACGACCATCACCCCCCCCAACCTGCATCAGCACGAGATCATTCTCGACGTCAAAGACCTGCGCGTCGCCTACGGCAAGGTCGAAGCGCTGCACAAGGTCAGCCTCGCCATCCGGCGCGGCGAGATCGTCACCGTCATCGGCCCGAACGGCGCCGGCAAGACCACCTTGCTCTCGGCCCTGATGGGCCTGCTGCCGGCCGAAGGCGAGATCGTCTACATGGGTCATGCCCAAGGGCGCGAGCGTGAAGTCGAGTCGCTGGTCCGCCACGGCATGACGCTGGTGCCGGAAAAGCGTGAGCTGTTTGCCGAAATGAGCGTCGAGGACAACCTGCTGCTCGGTGCTTTCGACCGTTATCGCAGCGGCCATCGCGACCAGATGGAGACGATGGACGAGGTGTTCGAACTCTTTCCGCGTCTTGAGGAGCGTCGGGCCCAGCTGGCCGGCACCCTGTCCGGCGGCGAGCGCCAGATGCTGGCCATGGGCCGTGCGCTGATGGCCAAGCCGAAACTGTTGATGCTCGACGAACCCAGTCTCGGACTGGCACCGCTGATCATCAAGGAAATCTTCCGCATCATCGGCGAGCTGAAGAAAACCGGCGTTGCCATTCTGCTCGTCGAGCAGAATGCCCGCGCCGCGCTGCAGATCGCCGATTACGGCTACGTGCTGGAAACCGGCGAAATCTCGCTGGCCGGACCGAGCCAGGAACTGGCTGCCGATCCGCGCGTCATCGAGGCCTATCTCGGCCTCGGCCACAAACACTAAACCGTCCGGACGGGGCACCTTGCCCCGTCCTGTTCGCGCCTAACGCGGCCCGCGTTCGTCGCCACGCGGTGGGCGATGCTGTTCCCGGTTGTCATGATTGCCGCCGCGTTGCGGCTCGGGGCCTCTGGGCTCGGCGCGTGGCATCTCGCGCATCGGGGCCGGCATCGGCATGGCTTGCGCCGGGGGCATGGCCCGCTGTACCGGGGGCATATTGGCTGCCGGGGCGGCGGTCGGGATTTCCCGTGGGCGAGCTTGTTCCATCGGGCGGGACATTTCGCGCTCGCGCCGTTGCATCATCTCCTGACGTTGTCGTTCCTCGCGTTGAAGGTCGTGGACCGGAGGCGGCAGGTTGTTTTCCCGGAAGTTGTTTTGACGTCGCTCCTCGCGCCTATCCCATGGCCGCTCGCCGGCAGCAGGTGGCTGCGCAGCGGCCGGTTGCATGGGCGCCGGCCGGTTTTCTATGCGAACCGGCTCGGCGGCTCGGAGCGGCGGTGCGTCGTTGCGCGGTAGCGGCAACGTTCCCGGCGTCGGGACGGGGGGCATCTCGCGTGTGAAATTGCCGCGACGCCGCTCGGTTTCCGGACTGTTGGCAGGTGGAAGTGCCGATTCGGGCATCCGGCGTGGCGTTTCATTGACCGTTGGCGGCCGGGCCGATGGTTCGCGGAATGCGGCGCGTTCTTCGACATCGCGA
>Ga0209798_10000861_pt1 | contig 18621 bp, 16 predicted proteins | sample DOMMetBare3Fresh_FD_187475 | JGI IMG/M metagenome (GOLD analysis project Ga0209798, IMG submission 187475) | Wetland sediment microbial communities from St. Louis River estuary, USA, under dissolved organic matter induced mercury methylation -... | ecosystem: Environmental > Aquatic >...
GTGCGCTTGAACTGGACCATGCCGGCGTTGGTGAACAGGAGCGTCGGATCGTCGGCGGGGACCAAGGACGAAGAAGGCACCTCTCGGTGCCCCTTGGCGATGAAGAAATCGAGGAACAGGCGGCGGATCTGGGCGGACTGCATGGAGGGAAAATATAGGGGCGCCCGCACTTAGGGGCCATGGGCGGCGCCGTGGGCCCCGGATTCCCTGAGTGCGGGCGATACCCTCCGCCTCCACGCCGAGCCACGCTGAGCAGAGCGAAGAGGCCTTGCATCGGGTCACGCCCCCTTCGCTTCGCCCAGGGCGACTCGGTATCGAGCTGCACGGGAAGCCATCAGGGCAAGCGGGGTAGCGGCCGTCAATGGGTCTGCAGGCGGGCGCGGCGCGGGGGACCGGGGCTGGTCAGCTGACGAGGCGGGCGACCATGTCGGAGATGTCCCGGCCGGCGAAACCGCGCCGCGCCAGATACGCCAGCACACGCCGGCGCTTGACCGGCCGGGGGAGCTCGCCGAGCTGAGCGGCGCGCTTCGCAGCGAGGGCGAGCGGCAGGCCGGTGCGGTCGCTCCCCTCGGGCCATTCGGCGGCCAGCGCGCGATCGACATGCACACGGTCGACACCCATCGCGAGGAGGTCCCGCGTGAGCCGGGAAGGTCCCCGGCCGCGGGCCCCCCGTGTCTGGACGTAATTGCGTGCAAACGCCGCGTCGTCGAGCAGCCCGAGCCCGATCGCGCGCTCGATCGCGGCGTCCACCGCCGGCCCCGGATGGCCCTTTCGCACCAGCCGCCGCCCGAGGTCCGCTCGGCCGAACGACCGGCGTTCGAGGGCGCGGAGCAACGTGCGGAACGCGCCCTCCGCGTCGGCCGCCGCGGTCAGACGCTCCGCCAGCTCCGCGTCGACGGCGCGGCCCACCGCCAGCCCAGCCGCCCGCGCGAGCTCCTCAGGCACGGCGCCGAACCGGGCCCCGTCCACTTCCACCCGTAGCGTGCCTGGGCGGCGGGGGTCCGGCTCGAGCGCGGTGAGAACCGGCAGGGTCACTCGTCGTCGTCTCCGGCGCCGGCGGCGCCGCCGGCGCCGACCGTGGCGTGCATGCCGAGGAGTTCCTTCACCTTGTCCTCGACTTCGGCCATGAGCGGCGGGTTGTCGCGCAGGAACAGCTTGGCGTTCTCCCGGCCCTGGCCGATGCGCTGGTCGCCGTAGGAGTACCAGGCGCCCGACTTCTGGATGATGTTGGCCTCGGAGGCGAGGTCCACCAGCAGGGAGGTGTGGCTGATTCCCTCGTCGAACATGATGTCGAACTCCGCCTGCCGGAACGGCGGCGCCACCTTGTTCTTCACCACCTTGACCCGCACGTGGTTGCCGACGACCGTTTCACGCTCCTTGACCGGGCCGATCCGGCGGATGTCGAGCCGGAGCGAGGCGTAGAATTTGAGCGCCTTGCCGCCGGTGGTGGTCTCGGGATTGCCGAACATCACGCCGATCTTCTCGCGCAGCTGGTTGATGAACACCACCGCGCAGTTGGAGCGGTTGATGGCGCCGGCCAGCTTGCGGAGCGCCTGGCTCATGAGCCGGGCCTGGAGGCCGACGTGGCTGTCGCCCATCTCGCCCTCGATTTCGGCCTTGGGCACGAGCGCCGCGACCGAATCGATGACCACGATGTCCACCGCCCCCGAGCGCACCAGGATCTCGACGATCTCGAGCGCCTGCTCCCCGGTGTCGGGCTGGGAGACGAGCAGGTTCTCGATGTCCACGCCGAGTTTCTTGGCGTAGTCGATGTCGAGCGCGTGCTCGGCGTCCACGTAGGCGGCGACGCCGCCCATCTTCTGCACATTGGCCGCGAGGTGAAGCGTGAGGGTGGTCTTGCCCGAGGACTCGGGACCGTAGATCTCGGTGATCCGGCCGCGCGGGATGCCGCCGACGCCGGTGGCGGCGTCGAGGTTGATGGCGCCGGTGGGGATGGCCGCCACCTTGACCCGGGCCGAGTCGCTGCCCATCCGCATGATGGAGCCCTTGCCGAGCTGCTTCTCGATCTGGGAGATGGCGAGCCCGAGGGCCTTCCGGCGATCGGCTTCGAGCCGGGTCTCTTCTGCGGCCATGATGTCCTCTAAGTGTTGTTGTGGCTGATTTTGCTACACTAAGATAGCTGCGACCAACATAATACCGAAGACTTGCCGAATCAATAGTACAGCTGTGACCGATTTCGCGTCATCCTCCGCTCCGGTCATGACGAGGGCGACAACCGCCAAGCGTCCTCCAAGTGCTCGACCCGAGACCCGCCCGATGCCTCCACCCGCACCTCGATCACGTCGAACCGGTAGACGTCACCCCCGCGGCCGTGCCGCTCGCGCCAGACCTCCGCCATCCGCGCGATGCTTCGCCGTTTGCGCCAGTTCACGCTCTCGGCCGGCGCCCCCCACACCGACGACCCGCGCGTCTTTACCTCCACGAACGCCACCAGCTCGCCGCGCCGGGCGATCACGTCGAGGTCGCGATGCCCCAGCCGGAACCGGTGAGCCTCGATGCCCCAGCCGCAGCTGGTGAGGTACGCCATGGCCACCCGCTCCCCCCATAGCCCGCGGCGCTGGCGCCGGTCCGACCACTCGGCGCTCGGAACGAAGCGGCTCCTCGATCGCATGGCGTACGGTATCGCGCCCGGCTCGAGCCGCCGGCACCATTCCGGCGGGTGCGGGTGCGGCAAATCGCCAAGCGACCGCTCGACTCCCGACCGTGGATGGACCGATTGCCGCGAGCCCGCAGCACGGGGCAGGCCGCCGCTTCTGAGCGACGACACCGAACGGGATGGAGGCCTTCGCCATCACGCAGGAGACTTCCGTTGAGGACAGCGCAGTCCCGTGCTGGAGATCGGGGAGGAAAGCGGTGCGCGAGCCGGGACGGTGTTGGCTGCGGTCGGTGCGGCAGGCCAGATCGGCCGCCTGCGGATTGGGTCAGGGCATCACATATGCCCTCAAGGTCCGCCGCCTGTGTGGAGTCACCCTGAGCGAAGCGAAGGGGGCATGATTCCGGTCATGCCCCCTTCGCTTCGCTCAGGGTGACTCACGCGCCCCTCACCGGCAATATTCGTCGATCTGGTCGATCCCGATGCGAACGTCACGTGGCTTGCTGCCGTTGGCCGGCCCGAGGATGCCGGCCTCCTCGAGCTGGTCCATGATCCGGGCCGCCCGGCCGTAACCGATACCCAGCTTCCGCTGCAGCAGGGATGTCGAGCCACCCTGGTTCTGCACGCAGGCGATCGCCGCGTCCTTGAACTGCGGATCGCGCTCGCTGCCGTCGGCCGCACCCTCCCCCCCGCCCTCCCCCGCCTCGGTGTCCGGCACCTCGTCCAGGATGTTGCTCTCGGTCGAGTAGACCACCCCGCGCTGGTCGCGCTCCGCCTTCCATTGCCGATAGCGCTCCAGGATCTTCTCGCTCTCCTCGGTCGAGATATAGGCACCCTGGAGGCGCATCGGCTCGCTCTTGCCGGGCTCGAGAAAGAGCATGTCCCCCTTGCCAAGCAGTGCCTCGGCGCCATTCTGGTCGAGAATCGTGCGACTGTCCACCTTGGACGCCACGCGGAACGCGATCCGGCTGGGGAAGTTGGCCTTGATGAGGCCGGTGATCACGTTCACCGACGGACGCTGCGTGGCCAGGATCAGATGCAGGCCCACCGCGCGGGCCTTCTGTGCGAGGCGGGCCAACGGCGTCTCGACCTCGGCCTGCACGGACAGCATCAGGTCGGCAAGCTCGTCCACCACGATCACGATGTGGGGCAGCTTTCCCTCGGTGTAGGTCTCGACCTGGGGAGGCGCCGGGGGCGTGTCGGGCGCCTCGGCGGCTATGTCGGTGAGCGTCACCCGGCGCGCCGCGGGGTGCTTGAGGGTCTTCCCATCGAGGACCTTGCGATTGAACTCGCTCATGTTCCGCGCGCCGTTGGCGTCGAGCAGTGCGTAGCGACGCTCCATCTCGCCGACGGCCCACTTGAGCACGCGCGCCGCCTCCTTGTTGTGCGTGACGACCGGGTGCCGGAGGTGCGGCAAGTCCTTGTACATCGAAAGCTCGACCATCTTCGGGTCGATCATCAGGAGACGGAGGTCCTCCTTGTGCTGGTAGTGATAGATCAGCGACGTGATGATCGCGTTGATCCCGACCGACTTGCCGGTACCCGTCGCGCCGGCGAGCAGCAAATGCGGCATCTTGGCCAGGTCGGCGATGACCGGCCGTCCCTCGAGGTCCAGACCGAGCGCCACGGGGAGCAGCCGTTCCTCGCTGGTCCACTGCTCATCCTCGAGCAGCTCACGCAGCAGCACGACCCGTGACTTCGGGTTCGGCACCTCGACCCCGACCATGTCCCGGCCCGGGATGCGCGCCACCCGGACCGAGCGGGCGCTCATCTTGAGTGCGAGGTCGTCGGCCAGATTGACCAGTCGATTCATCTTGACGCCCGGCCGGAGGCGTACCCCGTACTGGGTGACCACCGGCCCAGTCGTGCGGTTCGCGACGTCACCCTCCACCTGGAACTCGGCGAGGGTTTCCTCGAGCCGCTCCTGCAGCGCATCGAGCTCTCCCTCGCCGGCATCGATGCTCTTGGCCCGCGGCGGCTCGAGCAGGTCCACATCCCAGATGGGGCCGAGCTCCTTGTCGCCCGGCCCGCGCCGCGCCTCGAGCTTCTTTGCGGGCTTCGCCCGGGGGCCCTTGCCCGCCGGCCTGGCCGCCGCCTCGTCGCGCAGCAGCGTTGGGGGCGGATCCTGGACCGGCGCCACCGGATCGCTCTTGGCAGCCACGGCGGCCCTGCTCTTCCCGTCGCCCCTGGCGGCTCCGCCCTTCCCGCCCACCGGCCCGGCGGGCCCCACGGGCTGCCGTTCCAACCGCTGCAGCGGGTGCCAGGCGAAGGTCGCCAGGGTGAGCGCCGACAGGGCCAGGAAGCCGACCAGCACCGCGCCGGCGGGGCCGATGCCCTGCGGGATCTCCACGGCAAAGAACCCCGGCACGACGCCCACCATGCGGCCGAGGAGCCGCTGGGTGTCCAGGTCGGCGACGGTCACATGACCGAGCACGCCGGCCAGGTACGGCAGCAGGACGCTGAGCCCGACGATGAGGAACGCCGAGCGTTTCATGTCGAGGGCACCGAGGCGCTCGAAGCCCGCCAGCGCCAGCCCGATGCCGAGCAGCGGGATCCCGAGCGCCCCGGCGCCGAGCACGCGCCAGAGGGCTTGCCCGAGCGAGTGGCCGATGGGCCCGGTGACGGGCAGCGGGAGGAGGGTCAGACCGACGAAGAGACCGGCGACGAGGGCGGTGATCGCGCCCAATCGCCGGCGCGAATCGGCGCTCATACCGGCACGTGTGCGAGCGTCACCCGACGTTCATGGAAGTGGGCCAGCACCGGGTAGGCGTCGAGGCGGGCCGCGTCCAGCACGTCGTCGCGGAAGCCGAGCTTGATCAGCTCGCGGCCGGCGCGGCTGTAGGTGAGCGGGCGCTCCCAGCGATCGCCGTAGCGCCGCACGAGGTCGAGGCTCGCAATGCCGGCGTCATTGAGCCCGCGCCGCGGCTTCAGCCCGCCCAGTGCCGCGGCAGCAAGCCGTCCGGCGCAGTAGGCGTCGTCGAGCGAGAAGGCGCCACTGCGGCCTGCGCACACGATGAGGAGGTCGCCGTCGCGCTCGAGCTGCTCCTGCGCTTTCTCGGCGGCGACCGTGAGATTGGCCGCGCATGCCGCGTAGACCGCGGCCGCCCCCTGGCAGGCGAGGAGCGCCTTGGTCCCGTTGGTGGTCGTGACGATGAGCGTCTTGCCGCGCACCGCGACCTCGGTCATTTCCAAGGGGCTGTTGCCCAGATGGAAGCCGGGGATCCGCACGCAGTCCTTCTCGCCAGCCAGGAGCACGTCGGCGCTGCCGATCGTCTGCGCCAGTCTGAGCGCCTCCTCGGTGGACGCCACCGGGATCAGCGCCTTGGCGCCGTGGTTGAGGGCCGCGCACATCGCAGTGGTCGCGCGCAGGATGTCGATGACGAACGCCGTCCGGCCCTGTACCTCGGTCGGGGTCAGCCCGGCCGGCGTAAAGACGACGTCGAGCTTCATACGTCGGGTCGGAGGAGCTGGGGCTCCCGCTCGAGGAACCTGGTGTCGATGTCGCCGGCCACGAAGTCGGGGTGGCGGATCACCCGCGCCAGAAACGGAATGGTCGTCGTTACCCCCTCGAGGATGAAGCTGTCGAGGGCCTGCCCCATCCGTGTCAGGGCCTCCGCGCGGTCGTTGCCGTGCACGATCACCTTGGCCAGCAGCGAGTCGTAGTACGGCGGCACCGTGTAGCCGGCGTAGACGTGCGTGTCCACCCGCACCCCGGGGCCCCCGGGCGGGTGGTACGCCAGGATCAGCCCCGGACACGGCTGGAAATTGCGGTACGGGTCCTCGGCGTTGATGCGGCACTCGATCGCGTGGCCGCGGAGCCGCCGGCCGTCGCCCTGGAAGCTGATGCGCTCCCCGGCCGCGACCCGGATCTGCTCCTTCACCAGGTCGAAGCTGGTCACCATCTCGGTGACCGGGTGTTCCACCTGGATGCGGGTGTTCATCTCCATGAAGTAGAACTGCCCGTCGGTGTCGAGCAGGAACTCGAGCGTGCCCGCGCCGATGTAGCCGATGTTGGCGGCGAGCGCCACCGCGGCGCGCCCCATCCGGTCGCGAAGGTCGGCGGTGAGCGCCGGACTCGGGCTCTCCTCGATCAGCTTCTGGTGGCGCCGCTGGACCGAGCAATCGCGCTCGCCCAGGTGCACCACCTTCTGGAAGCTGTCGCCCATCACCTGGATCTCGACGTGCCGGGGATGCTGGATGTACTTCTCGACGTACACCGCGCCGTTGTTGAACGCCGCGAGTGCCTCGTTCTGCGCCAGGCCGAACAGCTGGGGAAACTGCTCGGCGTCGTGCGCGATCCGCATCCCCTTGCCGCCCCCGCCGGCCGTGGCCTTGATGATCACGGGAAAGCCGATGGACTGGGCGAAGGCGAGGGCCTCGTCGGGATCGTCGATCGTCCCGGGCGAGCCCGGTACCGTCGGCACGCCCGCCTCGGCCGCCAGCCGCCGGGCGGTCGCCTTGTCGCCCATCTGGCGGATCTGGTCGCCGGTGGGACCGATGAACGTGATGTTCGACGCCTTGCAGGTGTCCGCGAACTCGGCGTTCTCGGCCAGGAAGCCGTAGCCCGGGTGGATGGCGTCGGCCCCGGTGATCTCGGCGGCGGCGATGATATGGGAGATCTTGAGATACGAGCTGCGGCTCGGCGGCGGCCCGATGCAGACGTCGTCATCGGCGAAACGCACGTGCAGCGACTCGCGGTCGGCCTCGCTATAGACCGCCACCGTCTCCAGGCCAAGCTCGCGACACGCGCGAATGACCCGCAGGGCAATCTCCCCGCGGTTGGCGATGAGGACCTTCTTAAACACACTCGGCTCCGCCGGGCTCGCCGACCTCGGCTGCGGCTCGGTTCACGCCTCGGACCTTCCCGGACATCAGGGGGTCAGATCCAGCGCGCGGGGCGCGGCCGCCTGGTCACCGGTGATCTCGGTGAACTTGCGATCCGACGCCGAGTCCACGCCCGACGCCCGGAGGGCGAACTCGCTCGGGTTCGTCGAGTAGAAGAGCGCGCTCTCATAGGAGATCATGCCATCCTTATACCACTTCATGAGCGACTGGTCGAACGACTGCATGCCGTACGACACCGTCCCTTCAGCGATGAGGTCGGGGATGTTGAGCGCCTTCTCGATGTGCCGAATGTTGTCCGCCACCGCGGCGCTGTTGATGAGCACCTCGGCCGCGGGCACGCGGCCGCGGCCGTCCGCCCTCGGCACCAGCCGGAGGGACACCACCGCCTGCAGCGCCGTGGCGAGCAGCATCCGGATCTCCTGGTGCTGGTAGGGCGGGTAGAACGAGATGATCCGGTTGAGCGTCTGCGTGGCGTCGGTGGTGTGCAGGGTGGAGAAGATGAGATGCCCGGTGTCGGCCGCCTTGAGCGCGGTATCGAGCGTCTCCATGTCACGGATCTCACCTACGAGGATCACGTCGGGGTCCTGGCGCAGCACGTGCCGAAGCGCCGACGCGAACGAGAGCGTATCGCTCCCCACTTCGCGTTGCGAGATATTGGACATATGGTCGCGATGGAGGAACTCGATGGGGTCCTCGATCGTGATCACGTTCACCCGGCGGTGCTGGTTCACGTGGTTGATCATCGCGGCGAGGGCGGTGGACTTGCCCGAGCCGGTGATCCCGGTGACCAGGATGAGGCCGCGCGGCTTGAGCGAGATCTCCTCGAGCACTTCCGGGAGATGGAGCTCGGTGATCGTCTTGACCTCGTACGGGATGGCTCGGAAGGCGAACGCCAGGGTGCCGCGCTGCTGGTAGACGTTGGTCCGGAACCGGCCCACCCCGGGCACGCCGATGGCGAAGTCGGCCTCCTTCTTCTCGGCGAACTCCTTCACCTGCCGCGGCGTCATCACCTGCTCCGCCAGAATCTTGAGGTCCTCGGGCTTGACCGGGGCCATCTCGAGCGCCTGAAGGTCGCCGTTGACGCGAACGGTGGGGGGCCGCCCCACCTTGAGCAGCAGATCCGACGCGTTCCGCTGCACCATCTGGGCGATGGTCTGCTTGAAGTTGAAGGGCGAGGCGCCCGCGGTCGGCGCCGGCGCCGCGGCGGGACCGTCGGACTCAGCCATTGGGGTCAACCCGGTACAGGACCTGACCGAACTCCACCGGCTGCGCGTCGTCCACCATGATTTCCCGGACCACGCCGCCGATTTCGGCCTCGATCTCGTTCATGATCTTCATCGCCTCGATGATGCATACCGTCTGGCCCACGGCGACCCGGGCCCCGACCTTGACGTACGGATCGGCACCCGGCTCGGGCGACTTGTAGAATGTCCCGACCATCGGGGACTTGATCTCCTTGAGCGACACCGCAGGCCGCGGGGTCTCGCGGGGCTCTCCTTCCGACAGCGTGGAGGGCACCGACGGCGCAGGGGCCGCCGGATGGTAGGCCATGGGCGCCGGCAGGTAGGCTGGGGCGGCCGCCGTCCGGGTGATCACCACCCCGGTGCCGAACCAGCCTTTCACCTCGATCGAGCCGATCTCCGGCGTTTCCCGCAGCAGCTGCGCCAGGCCCTGCACGTCCTGGATGTCGATGGACTTGATCCCCGGCACCTTTTGCAGCAGCTCGGCGAGCTCCTTCATCTCCTTGGGCGTCATACGCGGGTCAGGTACTTGTCTTCACGGCGATCGACCCGGATCACTTGGCCCTCCTCGACAAAGAGCGGGACCTGCACCGTGGCGCCGGTCTCCAGGGTGGCCGGCTTGGTGGCGCCGGTGGCCGTGTCGCCGCGCACGCCCGGATCGGTCCGGGTGACGGCGAGCTCGACGAAGTACGGCAATTCCACGAGGATCACCCGGTCGTTGTGCACCAGTCCCTCGCACTCCATCCCTTCCTTCAAGTAGCGGAGCTGATCGGGGCCGATGACGTCGTCGGTCAGCATGATATCGTCGAAGGTCTGCTGGTCCATGAAGTGGTGGAAGTGGCCGTCGGCGTAGGAGAACTGGATCGCCCGCCGCTCGAGCCGCACGTCGTTGACCCGCTCGCCCGCGGTGAAGGTGCGGTCGAGCACTGCGCCAGTGCGGATGTTCTTGAGCTTGGTCCGCACGAACGCCCCGCCCTTCCCCGGCTTGACGTGCTGAAAGTACACCATCTGGTACAGGTGCCCATCGATCTCCAGCACCAGTCCGTTCCTGAAATCGGCCGTCGTCGCCACTGATGCTCCTGACAAGGTCCTGCGAGTCACCCTGAGCGCAGCGAAGGAGGCATGCGTCAGGTAGTGGCTCCTTCGCTCGCTCACGATGACTTGGGGCGAGGCATGCGCCTGAACTGAACCCGCTACACCAGCTCCACCAACTCCGTCCGACCGTCCGACAGCAGCACGGCCCCGGCCGGCCCCAGGTACACGTCGTCCTCCAATCGTACCCCGCCCCAGCCCGGAAGATAGATGCCCGGCTCCACCGTGACCACCGCGTGCAGCGGGAGCAGCGATTCCTCCGTCGGCGCGAGCCGCGGCGCCTCGTGCACCTCGAGCCCCACGCCGTGGCCGAGCGAGTGGCCGAATGCCTCGCCGAAGCCGCGCGCGGCAATGACCTCGCGGGCGAGCGCGTCGCCCTCGCGACCAGTCATCCCCGCGCGCAGGTGCTCGAGCGCTCGCTGCTGCGCCGCCCGTACGAGCTGGTAGATCGTCTGCTGCCGCTCGTCCGCTCGCGCGCCGACTACCACCGTTCGGGTGAGATCGGCGCAGTATCCGTCCACCTGGGCGCCGAAGTCAAGCAGCAGCCACTCGCCCGCCTGGATCACCCGCGCGCTAGTGCGCGCGTGCGGCAGTGCGGCGCGCGGACCGCTGGCCACGATGGTGGGAAACGGGTGCCACTCGCTCCCGTGATGACGGAGCGCGGCCTCCAGCGCGGCACCGACCTCCCGCTCCGTCTGGCCCGCCCGCACCATGGGCAGCACGTCGGCCAGCGCCGCCTGTGCCAGGCCGGCCGCCGAACGGATGGCGCCCACCTCTTCGGGCGACTTGGCGGCCCGGAGCCGCTCCACCAGATCAGCGGTCGGCACCAGCCGGCAGCGGCTGAGCGCCGACACCCGCTCCGCGTCCCGCACCGTGATCGCCTGGGATTCGATGCCGAGCGAGGCGGCCGGCCTCGTACCCAGCAGCCGTTCCAGCCGGTCCCAAACGCTCTTCTGGTCGATCTCCACCACCGCCGCCTCGCCCGCCTCGGCCTGGGCCTGGACGGCGTAGCGGAAGTCGCTGATCAGCGTCGTAGAATCGGGCCGTACCAAGAGCAGCGCTGCCGAGCCGCTGAATCCCGTCAGGTACCGGATGTTTGCCAGGTGGGTGACGAGCAGGCCATCCAGCCCCTCACCCTCCAGGGCGACCCGCAGGGCTGCCTGGCGCTCGCCTCGGCGGTCAGGCGGCACGCAGTCGGCCCACCAGCGCCTGCAGGGCCAGCAGGTAGCTTTGCGCACCAAACCCGGTCACCATGCCGAGCGCCAGGTCCGCGATCAGGGAATGCCGGCGCTCCGGCTCCCGGGCGAAGATGTTCGAGAGGTGCAGCTCGACGAAGGGTACCCGCACGGCCAAAAGCGCATCACGCAACGCGAGGCTGGAGTGGGTCAGCGCGGCCGCGTTGATGAGCGCCCCGTCTGCGCGCCCCTTGAGCGCCTGCACCGCGTCCACCAGCGCGCCCTCGTGGTTGGTCTGGAACCACTCGATCTCGGCGCCGTGGGCTCGGGCAGCATCCCGCACCATCGCCTCGATCTCGGCCAGCGTGGTCCGTCCGTAGACCTCGGGCTCCCGCTGCCCGAGGAGATTCAGGTTCGGGCCGTTCAGGACGGCGATGCGCATTCAGCGCTTCAGGTTCTGCAGCCAGGCGTGGAACTGGTCCAGATCGTCGCTCTTGGCCTCGGATGCCCGCGGGGGTCGCGGCGTGGCGGACGTGCCCGGCGCGCCGAAGAAATCATCGTAGGACACGCCGCTCGGGCCGGGTCCGCCAGCGCCCGCGGCCGGGACCGCCGGCGGAGTAGGCGTGGATTCCTCGCCGAAGACCGAACTCAGGGACAGGCTGTCCTGGGCCGGACGTGTGGGAGCCCCCTCGCGGTCGGCGGTGGCGCCAGTCCGGGACGGCTCGGCGTGTACCGGCGGCCCGCCGGCAGGGGCGGGCGGACGAGCACCGAGAAGGCTTCGCAGATAGGCCTGCACCGACTGCCCATGAGTCACAACGACGGAGTACGCCGGTACGGGAGCTTCGGGGGCCGTTGGCACACTTTCGAGTTCGGCGATCTTCTCCTGGAATCGGGCGTCGCCGGCGCCCCGGCTCTCGAGGTGGCGATATACCACCAGGGCCTCGTCGCGATGCCCCTGCTGCAGGAGCAGCTCGGCCATCGATTCCGTGATGACCAGATCGGGTTCCGGCTGGCGGGGAGGCTCGGCTATCGGGACAGCCCAGGGGGCGGGCGGAGGAGCGGGCGGCTCGGCTTCAGCCGGCGCGGGCCCAAAGTCAATCGGGGGCGCGGGCAGGAACGGCGCCGGCTCGGACCGCCCCCGACTGGGCTCCAATTCCAGAGCGGCGTCGGCCACCCGGAACTCGCCCCCGCCGCTGCTCTCAAGGACGATGTCTTCGTCGGTCTCGACCAGGAAATCGGCCGCGGCATCGAGGTGCTCGGCCGTGGCATCGACGTGCTCGGCCGCGCCCACCCGGTCGTCCCGTCCCACCAGGCCGGCGAGGGGCTGCACGGGCGCCTCGAGCGTGATCGGCTGTTCGAGCTCAATCCCCTCGGGGGGCGGTCCGACCAGCTCGTTGGTGTTCTCCGGCGCTTCGAGCGTGAGCGGGACCGTCTCCTCGACCTCGGCGCCGCCCAAGTCCGCCACCCAGTCCAGCGTCCGGTCGGCCGGGGGCTCGGGAATCGGTGGGTGGCTCATCTCCGGCAGACTCGCGGTGGCCGAAACGAGCTCCTCGTCGACGGCGGCCTCGAAGCCGACGGGTTCGGGAGCCGCCGCGTCCGGCGCCGGCAGTTCATCGGCAGGAGCCTCCGCGGCGGACACGAGTCCGTCGGACGCCACCACCATCCCCACCTCCGGAGCAGCCGACGACGCGGTCTCCGCCTGACGACGCGCGGCCTCCACCCGTCCGAGCTGGTCCCGCGCCTCGTCGTTGCTGCGGTCGATTGCGAGCAGCGTGTGAAGCAAGCGCTCCGCCTCATCGAATCGGAACAGCCGCTCGCTGATTTCTGCCATCGCCTTCAGCGCGATCACGTTCTCTCCGTCGAGGTCGAGCACGTGGCTGAAGGCGGCCTCCGCGGCCTGCAGGTCGCCCAGGTCCAGATGGCAGCGGCCGAGCACGATGCTGGCCGGGATGTAGTCGGGGTGAATGGTCAGGCCGGACCGCAGCAATTCGAGCGCACGAGCCACGTCCCCGTTCTTCCGGTGGACTTCGGCGAGCGGGGCAAAGGTCAGCCCCTGGGGGTTTTCGACATACCGGCGCTCGAGCTTCTCGATCTCGCTAAGTGCCATCCGGGTTCCGCATTCCGACGGCCGAGTCGGCGTGGGAGGAGAACGATCTAAGTCGTTGTGGGGAGTCACGTGACAGTAGCGAGCCACCCCCCGACCTGTCAACTGCTAACCGTCGCACCGGCTTGAGGTTCTGTGTTGACCCGCTTAAGCTTAAGGCTCTTTTGTCTCCCCCAGGGCCGGAGTCCCGGATTCACCTATGATGCAAGCGTTCCGCAACGCGGCCAAACCGCTGATGGTGGTGGTGGCCCTCACGTTCTTCGCCTGGCTGGTCATCGACCTGAGCGGCATCACCGGCAACACCGGCCTGCTCACCAAGACCGCCGTCGGCAAGATCAACGGCACCAGCATCGACGCGCGGACGTACCAGACCGTCGTCCAACAGAACATCGACGCCCGGCAGCGCCAGGCGCCAGGCGCGCTGGGCCTGGAAGACTACCAGCAGATCCGGGACGAGGTCTGGGAACAGTTCGTCCAGAACAGCGTGCTGGAGGCCGAGTACCGGCGCCGGGGCATCGGGGTCACGGAGGAGGAGATCGTGGAGGCGATGCGGACATCCCCGCCGCCCGAATTCCAGAAGATCCCCGAGTTCCAGACCGACAGTCAATTCGACCTCGGCAAGTATCAGCGCTGGCTGACGTCCAGCGTGGCGCAACAGTACCTGCCCTCGCTCGAGGCGCAGTACCGCGAGCAGATCCAGCGATCGAAGCTGCTTCGCATGGTAACCGCCGACATCTACCTCTCGGATGGGGCGCTCTGGGAGCAGTACCGTGACGAGCACGAGCTGGTCAAGATCGGGCTCACCGCGGTCATCGCTCGCAACATCATCCCGGACTCGGCCGTCGCTCTCAGCGACGCCGAGATCTCCGCGTACTACAAGGCGCACCTCAACGACTTCGAGCGTCCGGCCACGGCCTACCTGAGCTTCGTGGCCCTGCCGCGGCTGACCACCGCGGCCGACACTGCCTTCGCGCGAGCGCGCATCGACTCGGTACGAGCGGAGATCGTGGCCGGCGCCCCGTTCGCCGAAGTGGCGCAGCGCGAGTCAGCCGATACCGGGAGTGCCGCCCGCGGCGGCGATCTGGGAGAATGGACCCGGGGCAGCATGGATGCAGCCTTCGATTCGGCGGCGTTTGCGCTCCCGCTCGGCACGGTGTCGCAGCCCGTGCTCTCGCAGTTCGGGTTCCACTTGATCGAGATGAACAGCCGCAAGGGCAACAAGGCCAAGGGCCGGCACATCCTCATCCCGATCGAGGTCGCCGGCCCACACCGCGATCAGCTCGACGCGCAGGCCGACAGCCTGGAGAGGCTGGGCGCCGAGAAGGCCGACCCGGCGGCGCTCGACACGGTGGCTCGGGCGCTCAAGCTCCCGATCGGCAAGGCCGGGCCGGCGCAGGAAGGCACCAAGGTACAGATCGGCAATCTCGTGGTCCCCGACGTGGGCGTCTGGGCCTTCACCGCCAAGCCGGGGCACACCAGCCAGGTCATCGAGACCTCGATCGCCTTTTACGTCTTCCGGCTCGACAGCCTGGAGCCGTCCGGCGTGCCGCCGCTCGGCCAGGTGCGGCAAGCGGTAGCCTATCAGGCGCGCGCCGAGAAGAAGTTGGAGCTGGGGCGCAAGGTGGCACGCGAGTACCTCAAGCGCATCGAGGCGGGGGGCACGCTCGCAGCCGTCGCTGACTCGATGAAGCTCCCATTCAAGGAGTTCGGGCCGTTCTCCCGGGTCAATCCGCCGCTGACGGATCCGATGGTCGTGGGTACGGCTTTCGGGCTCGACGTGGGCCAGCAGAGCGGGATGCTCGACACCAAGGAGGGGATCTACTTCATCAAGGCGCTCGAGCACACCAAGGCCGACTCGGCGGCGTTCGTGAAGGAGCTCGACACGTACCGTGCCCGCATGATCAGCCTCGCGCGCCAGGACCGGGTGCGGAGCTATCTCGAGGCGTTGCGGCAGGCGGCCAAGATCGTGGACGACCGGAAGAAGGTGCTGCAGCAGACGGGGCCGGCGACACAGGGAGCCTAGGTTCCCCGGCCGGGCGGCCGACCCTCACCATGAGAAACGCGACGGGGGCATGCCCTAGGGCACGCCCCCGTCGTTGCATTCAGGGTGATTCCTTCGTACTCCCCGGCCCCCGACCTACTGCGACAGCCGCTTCGGCTCTCCCGCGGGAGCGCTGGTCTGCGCGGGCGGTGCCGAGGAATCCACCTGGCGCGGCGGGAGGTTCCGTTGCGCGTCGTCCGGGCCCATGATCGCGTCCTGGGTGTCGGAAAGGCTCCGCTTGAATTCGCGGATCCCCTTCCCGATCGAGGCGCCCACCTCCGGCAGCCGCTTCGCCCCGAACAGCAGGAGCACCACGACCATGATGAGCATGATTTCGGTGAAACCGAGGTTTCCCACGGGGACCCCCTAGAAGATCGAGCGGGCGATCAGGTACGCCACCAGGACGCCGATCAGGGCCAGCAACGACACATGCAGCCCTATCGGCCCCAGGGTGAAGTTTACCACCAGCAGGTCGGCCGAAACAGGGCCGAAGTTGGCCGTCCAGGTGCTGGTGAAGAAGGTGCGGGCGGCGCTGTCCGGCAGGGTCTGCCGGAACAGGGCGGTCAACGCCCCGCCCGCGATGAAGCCGGCGAGCAGGGTGCCGAGATAGAACCCGGGGCGATGGGGGCCGGCCATCAGCGCCTGCGATCCACGACGTAGGTGATGCTCGCCCGAAGCGCGTCGCGAGCCGGCGAGGACGCGAGGACGTCCAGTTCCCCATCCGCCTGCTGCGCCAAGTGCAGGGCCCGCTCGCGTGCGTAGTCGAGGCCACCAGCCTCCGCGACCGCGGCGATCACCTCGGCGATCTGGACGTCGTCGGGCTCGGCGGCCGCCATCAACGCATCCACCTGGCGGCGGCCGGCCGAATCCATCCGGGGCAGTGCGGCGATGAGCGGGAGCGTCACCTTGTGCTCGCGCAGGTCGGAGCCGGTCGGCTTTCCGGTGACGCTCGGGTCGCCCACGTAGTCGAGCAGGTCGTCCACAATCTGGAAGGCCATGCCGAGCGCCTCGCCATAGCGGCGCAAGGCGGTCCGCTCGGTCGGCGCCGCGCGCAGGGCGCCGACCTCGCACGCCCCCGACAGGAGGGACGCCGTCTTCGCCTGGATCAGCAAGTCGTAGGATTCCTCGGAGAATTCCAGCGGCTCGTGCGCCAGCAGTTGGCGCATCTCTCCCACCGTCATTTCGTTGGTGACCCGGCTCAACACTCGGAGCGGCTCGAGGTCGTCCAGGCGGACGAGCTCGATGACCGCGCGCGAGTACAGGTAGTCGCCCATGATGACCGACACCTGATGGCTGAAGAGAGAATTGATCGTCGGCATGCCTCGGCGCAGCACCGAGTGATCCACGGAATCGTCGTGAACCAGGGTGGCAAGGTGGATCAGCTCGACGACCGCCGCGAGGGTGATCGTCCGCGGATCGCGGCCGCCAGTGGCCTCGTCCGCCAGGAGCAGCAGAGTAGGCCGGAACATCTTGCCCTGCATCTGGAACAGGTGCGAGTTCACCTCGGCGATGAGGCCGAAGTCCGCCTGGACGATGCGGTGCAGCTCCTGAGGTACCCGCTCCAGGCGACCGCGCACCGGACGCTGCAGGCCGGTGAGGGTGACAGGCGCGATTTGGGAGCTCATTCCCGCGGTCCCGCACTGAGTCGGTGAATGCGTTCGCCCAGGTCGAGGAACCGGATGTCCACCGCCATCGCACGCTCGTAGCTGGTGAGCGCGTCGGCACGCTTCCCCTGCGCCTCCAGGGAACGGCCGAGCCAATAGATGACGCCGATCTTGGCGTCGTCGCCGGCGTCCACGGCGTCCACGGCCCGCCGCAGTACGGCCTCGGAGACGGCGAACTGTCCCTTCTCGAAAAAGGCCATGCCCAGGGCCTCGGAAGTGCGGAGCCGGCCCTCGGGCGCGCGGAGCGCCTTCTGGAACTCCGCGATCGCCTCGTCGAGCAGCCCCATCTCCTTGTAGGCAATGCCGAGGTCGTAGTGCGACTCGTAGTCGTCGGTCTCGAGGTTCTGATCGATGCCGCGCTTGAACTGTTCGAGAATCTCCTGGAACTCCCGCTGCTCGTCCTCATGCTGCGGATCACGCCGGTCGATCCGCATACGGGTGTCGCGGGGCCCGCTCTCCTCAAGGATCATGGACCCGAGGTCGATGAAGCTCCCCTCCGCGCGCGGCGGCGGCGAGGCGGCGGCCGGTGGTGCCGCGGCCGGTGGTGCCGCGGCCGGTGGTGCCGCGGCCGATGGCACCACGGCTGGCTGGGGCACGGCTGCCTGGGCCACGGCTGCCTGGGCCACGGCTGCCTGGGTCACGGCTGCCTGGGCCACGGCTGCCTGGGCCACGGCTGGGGCCTGCGGTGCCGCGGCCGGCGGCGGTCCAGTCAGCGCCGCAATTGCAGCGGAGGCCTGCGCATTGTGGGGATCATGCTCCTGCACCCGGCCGTAGACCGCCAACGCCTTCTCGGTGGCACCGGCCCGGCCGAGCGCATCGCCCAAGGCCAGGTAGGCGTCGAGCAGCGGGGCCCGCTCACCCGTTCGGAACGCGAGCTCCACGCGCTTCTGGTGGTTGACGATCGCGTCCGGCTCCAGCGCCACGAGCCGGTCGGCGATCCCCGAGGCACCGCCCCAGTCCTCGGCCCGCTCGTATCCCTGGAGCGACAGGCGCAGCTCCTCGGCGGCGCGGGCGAGGTCACCGACGAGCAGCAGCCGGTCGGCGAGCTCGCGGTGGAGATCGGGGCTCTCAGGATCGTCGAGGATCCGCTCCTCGAGCTCCGCCAGCTCGTCGCCGGGCGGAGACATGACGCCGGACGTGGCGTCGATGAGCGGAAGTCCGGAGGTCGGCGCTCGCGCCTCGGCGTCATCCTCGATGAAGTCGAGCTCCAGGTCCGGCTCCGGCTCCCCGGTTTCCAGGAAGTCCACTTCGGTTGCCGCCAGCTCGAGATCGATATCCTCCGCGACGTCGATCAGGCCCTCGACCGGCTCCGATTCAGCGACGCCGGGGTCGGGCTGGTCCATGGCCTCGAGAGCCACGCCGTCGAATTCGATCTCCTCGGTCCCCGCATCCAGCTCGAGTCCGGGCACGGGGCCGAACGAAGCGAGCTGGAAGTCGGCATCGTTGGTCGGTTCCAGTCCCGTGAGGGGCTCGAGCGCGGCGGCCGGCTCACCGTCCAAACCGCCCGCGGCTTCCGCGCCCTCGTACACCGCCTGGGTGAGTTCGAGCCCTTCCGGCGGCGGCGCCGCCGCGACCATCGGCACGTCGGCCGCGTGGGCGGGCTGTGCGGCGGGCGGCGACGTAACCTCGAATCCCGTGTCGAGGAACACGAGGCCGCCGTATCCCGGCGGCATCGGCGGGGGATGCAGCGGGTGCGCCACCGCCGGCGATGCCCCCGAGTCGCCGGTCGCGACCGCAGGCCGGGGGTGGTGGTGTAACTCGAGATCTCCCGCAATCTTGGCCAGCTGCTCGAGCGCCTCTTCTTCGCGCGAGGCCGCGCGCAGCAGCTCGATCAGCATGATCCGG
>Ga0209798_10000863_pt1 | contig 18618 bp, 11 predicted proteins | sample DOMMetBare3Fresh_FD_187475 | JGI IMG/M metagenome (GOLD analysis project Ga0209798, IMG submission 187475) | Wetland sediment microbial communities from St. Louis River estuary, USA, under dissolved organic matter induced mercury methylation -... | ecosystem: Environmental > Aquatic >...
CGACGGCTGGAAAGATATTTATGTTACGAATGATTATCTCTCCAGCAATATTCTTTACATCAATAATGGCGATGGAACATTTACAGATAAAATTTCTTCTTACCTGAAGCATAGTTCAGCGAATGCAATGGGTGCTGATATTATTGATATCAATAATGACGGATTATCAGAAATCATTGAATTGGATATGAACCCGGAAGATAATTACCGGAAGAAAATGATGTTGATGCCGATAAGTTATTTAACCTACCAAAACTCTGATCGTTTCGGATATCATTACCAGTATGTAAGAAACACGTTGCAGTTAAATATGGGTAATCGCAAGCTTGCAAATGATTCAGTAGGTGAGCCCATCTTTTCCGAACTTGGTTTTTACAGCAACGTAACAGAAACAGACTGGAGCTGGGCTCCATTGGTGGCGGATTTTGATAATGACTCCTATCGTGATATGATTGTCACAAACGGGTTTCCAAAAGATATAACCGATCATGATTTTGCAACATTCAGACAAGAGGCTCAGCTGGTAGCATCCAAAGAGCAATTACTGGAGCAAATACCTGAAGTAAAGCTGCATAATTATTTTTTTAAAAATGGTGGCGACCTGAGATTTAAAAATGAAACTGCTGAATGGGGAATGACTGACCCCACATTTTCAAATGGCGCCGCCTATGCTGATTTTGATAACGACGGCGATCTTGATGTTGTTATTAATAACATTAATGATAAAGCAATTCTTTATGAGAATACTTTTCAAAATAAAAATGACACAGCTCATCATTGGCTTCAGATAAAATTTGAGGGGAACAAACCAAATATGGATGGGTTTGGAACCTGGGTTAAACTTTTTTACAAAGGCGCTAAGCAGGTATATGAACATTACAATGTTCGCGGCTACATTTCTTCAGTAAGCACTATTGCAAATTTCGGACTTGGCAATACTGCATCAATTGATTCCGTTGTTGTGATATGGCCGGATAATAAGCTTCAAACGTTATACAATATTAAAACAGATCAGCGTCTCACTTTAAAACAAACTGATGCTAAAGATATTTTTGACTGGAAAGAACATCAACAAAAAATTCAATCTTTATTTACTGAAATAGCAAACTCATCTGGTATTGATTTCACACACCAGGAAATTGATTACATAGATTTCAACGTACAGAAACTTTTACCACATAAATTTTCGGAGTACGGACCTGCTTTAGCTGCTGGTGATCTGAATGGAGATGGTCTTGATGATATTATCGTAGGTGGTTCTTATGGAAACAGTCCAAAGATCTTCAGGCAAAGACCAGATTCAAGATTTGATTCTATTGATCTTATTCCGAATGCTAACCGGCTTACAAAAACCTCAGAAGATCTCGGCATTGTAATATTCGATGCAGACAATGATAAGGACCTTGATATTTATATTGCAAGCGGCGGATATGAAAATCCTGCATGGACCTTTAAGTATCGTGACCGGTTTTTTATAAATAACGGGAAAGGGAATTTCAAAGAAGACTCAACAGTTTTCCCTGTCAATTATGCAAGCAAGAGTTGCGTAAAAGCTTGCGACTATGACAAAGATGGCGACCTTGATCTTTTTATTGGCGGAAGGGTGAATCCGTGGAAATATCCAAAACCTGTTTCTTCATTTATTTACCGCAATGATTCAAAAGCAGGCGTTGTGAAATTTACCGATGTTACTTCAACTGTTGCACCTGTATTAAACGATATGGGCCTCGTATGCGATGCTATCTGGACAGATTTCGATAATGACGGATGGGCAGATCTTATTATAGCAGGGGAATGGATGCCTGTAAAATTCTTGAAGAACGAACAAGGTCAGTTAAAAGATATATCATCTTCATCAGGCATTAACGGAAAAACAGGTTGGTGGAATAGTATTACAAGCGGCGATTTTGATAATGATGGTGACATGGATTATATAGCAGGTAACCTTGGTGAAAATTCTTTTTTAGAAGCCAGTGATCAACATCCTGTTTCAATTTATGCTAAGGATTTTAATAATAACGGCGCTACATGGCAGTGTATTCCTTCGAAATATATTGTTGACAAAGATGGCGTACTAAAAGAATTTCCAATTGACGGACGTGATGAAGTAGTTGAGCAGCTTCCATTCATTAAAAAAAGATTTTTGACTTATAACCAATTTGCAGGGGCTACAATGGATAATCTTTTTACACCTGAGCAACTGAAAGGCGTCGTTAAATATTCTGCAACCTGGTTTAAAACATCTTTCATCCGTAACAATGGTAATGGTCATTTTACAATGGAAGCATTGCCTGAACAAGCACAATTCTCCTGTGTAAATGGCATGGTGGCAGAGGATTTTGATGGAGATGGCAACCTCGACATTTGTTTAAATACAAACGACTTTAGCAGTTCACCATCTCTTGGCCGATATGATGCAATGAATGGGTTAATGTTAAAAGGAAATGGTGATGGTACGTTTACTTCTTTATCTATTCAGCAAAGCGGCATTTTTATTCCGGGTAATGGAAGAGCTTTTTGTATGCTGGCATCGGCAAACAACTCAGCGCTGTTTGCTGCTTCGCAGAATCGCGGGCAATTGAAATTATTCAATCTTAAAAACAAATTCCCGATTATTGATGTACCTGTAAATGCGGTGGCCGCAGAATTAATTTTGACAAACGATAAAAAAAGAAGGGTAGAATTTTCATTTGGCTCTTCATTTTTATCACAGTCTTCAAGACGATTACAGAAAACGGAAGCTGTAAAGCAAGTTACATGGATCGGCAGGGGTGGAGAAAGATGGCAATGATCATAATGAATGCCATGGAAGTGGGTCAATCGTCTCTGATAAACTTTTTTATTAAAAAAAGCTGAATACCCTATCTTCGCTTTTTAATGAGCCTTTCTACCAGACACCTGCTTGGCATTAAAGACCTTTCAATAGTTGATATCTCCCTTATTTTAAAAACGGCAGAGCAATTCAAAGAAGTTTTACAAAGACCTGTAAAAAAAGTCCCTTCACTCCGTGATGTCACCATCGTAAACCTTTTTTACGAAAATTCCACACGAACAAGATTCTCATTTGAGCTTGCTGAAAAAAGACTAAGCGCCGATACCATCAATTTTGCCGTCTCCAGTTCTTCTGCTGCAAAAGGTGAAACATTACTTGATACAGTAAGAAATATTTTATCCATGAAAGTGGATATGGTAGTGATGAGACACAGTGCAAGCGGGGCACCGCATTTTTTGGCAAAACATATTCCTGCAGCAATTATCAATGCAGGTGATGGAGTGAATGAACACCCGACGCAAGGATTACTCGATGCTTTTTCAATGAAAGAGAAATTTGGAAAACTGGAAGGATTAAAAGTTGCCATTATCGGCGACATACTGCATAGTCGTGTAGCGATGAGTAATATTTATTTGTTGAATAAAATGGGAGCAAAGGTCACCGTATGCGGTCCACCAACATTAATTCCAAAATATATTCGTGAATCTTTTGGTGTAGAAGTGAATTATGATCTTAAAGAAACATTGGAGTGGTGCGATGTGGCAAATGTTTTAAGAATACAATTAGAAAGACAGAACCAGGTTTTATTTTCTTCATTGCGTGAGTATAACATTGCCTACGGTGTAAAAAGAAAATTACTCGATAATTTAAATAAGGAAATTGTTGTGATGCATCCTGGTCCTATAAACAGGGGAGTGGAACTTGACAGTGATGTAGCCGACAGCAAGCAATCGATCATTTTACAGCAAGTGGAAAATGGAGTTGCGGTGAGGATGGCAGTGCTATATTTGCTATCCAATAGGAGTGGTTAAAAATATTTTAGATTTTAGATTGACGATTGCAGATTTAAGCAGCCCAATCTAAAATCTGCAATCTAAAATCTGCAATCAAATGCGAATTTGTTTATTCCCTGGAACATTTGATCCACTAACATTGGGTCATGTTGATATTATCACCCGTGCATTACCGCTGTTTGATAAAATAGTGGTGGGTATTGGTATCAATACATCAAAAGCTCCGATGTTTACACCTGAAAAAAGATTAGGTTGGGTAAAAGAGATTTTTAAGAATGAATCGAAAGTTGAAGGCGCAGTGTATGAAGGATTAACTGTGAATTTTTGCAGGCAGATCGGTGCAAGGTTTATCTTAAGAGGCATACGCTATGTAAGCGATTTTGAATACGAGAAAACAATTGCAGATGCAAATCGAACTCTTGATAAATCAATTGAAACAATATTTCTCACAGGCGAACCTAAGTATACATCTGTTGCATCCACTATTGTAAGAGATATTATTAAAAATGGTGGCGATGCCTCTCACTTCCTTCCACCTGAGGTTGCAAATACTATTTAGATCATGATCTGGTTTGATAAAAATGTTTCAGTGGATGATATAAAACCACTCGGTAATGGAACAATGACGGAGCACTTAGGTCTTGAGTGGGTGGAATTAGGGAAAGATTTTCTTAAAGCAAAACTGCCCGTAGATAATCGTACACAACAACCTCACGGATTATTACATGGCGGCGCATCATGCGTTTTAGCTGAAACAATTGGTAGTGTTGCCTCTTATCTTGTTATTGATCCATCGCTGTTCTATTGCGTGGGTATTGAGATAAATGCTAATCATATCCGCACTGCAAGAGAAGGTTTTGTATATGGTGTCTGCTCACCTTTACACATCGGCTCATCTACTCATGTTTGGGATATACGTATTACAAATGAAGAAGGGAAATTAGTTTGCATCAGCCGGCTTACAGTTGCAATAATGAAGAAAAAAGTATCAGGCTGAGAATCCAGCTTCAAGTACATCATTTACTGAGGGAAAGGCGTTCTGTAAATATTTTTTCAGATCATTCTTGCCAACCCATTCCAGTTTTGTTATTTGTTCTGCTGCCTGAGGAATAAGTTTTTGCTCACCGCCCACTTTCATCGAAAACCATTTCGTTTCTTTTAAAATAAACCTGGTTCCCTCGTGATAGGTGTGATAAGTAGTAATAAGAGGGGAAATAAGCCTGATGTTTTTTAATCCTGTTTCTTCTTCAGTTTCTCTTATTGCACATTCTTCAAATGTTTCTTTTTTATCAATTTTCCCTTTGGGCAGGTCCCATTTTCCCCTGCGAAACATCATCAGCACTTCGTTATTTTCATTAAGTACAAAGCCGCCTGACGCTTTAACAATAGTGAATTTCTTAAAGAAAGCACTCTTCAGTTCACCAATATCTTTATGGAAAAAAACACCTGCATGAACAGATGATTCCTGCATCTCATGTATCATGCTTTTTATGGTGTGCAGGTTCAGCTCATCAATAAAAATTGCATCATCGTGATGAACATAAGGCTGAAGCGAAGCGTCAACATCATCACAGAGAAAGAGCGGCTTGTTATCGAAATAGATTTTAATAAACATAGCAGGTAGCTTTTAGCTGTTAGCATTTAGCTATTAGCATGGAATTGAGCAAAGCTCGGGTTAATTGTGGCTCATGGCTCGCAGCTAATAGCTCGCAGCTTTTCTTTACATTCGCCCCATGACTGATGCTAAGGTAGTAGCAGAAAAGCTGCTTCAAGTTAACGCAGTAAAACTAAATCCCGAAAATCCCTTTACATGGGCCAGTGGCTGGAAAAGCCCCATCTACTGCGACAATCGAAGGGTACTTTCTTTCCCGTTTATCAGGGATTATATAAAATCAGAGCTCTGTAATGTTGTTTTTGAGAAATTTCCTGATGCGGAGTTGCTTGCAGGGGTGGCGACAGCAGGGATAGCCTGGGGCGCAATGGTGGCAGATCAATTAAAGCTGCCTTATATATACGTTCGTCCAAAACCTAAAGAGCATGGCCTGGGAAACCAGATAGAGGGCTTTTATGAACCAGGGCAAAAGGTAGTTGTAATAGAAGATCTTGTTTCAACTGGTAATAGCAGCATGCAGGTAGTTGACGTATTGAAGGAGGCTGGCCTTGAAATAGCGGGTATGGTTTCAATTTTTACTTATGGATTCCCTGTTGCCCGTGAAATGTTTGAAAAGGCGGGAATTACTTACTATCCTCTTACAGATTATCCAACTCTTATTCAGCTTGCAGCGGAAAAGCGAATCATATCGTCTGATCAATTGGAAATTTTGTTAAAATGGCAATCGGATCCTGCTGGGTGGAAAGGAGTTTAGTAATTTGCCTTAAATCGATTTTAATGAAGAAATTATTTCTCGGATTGATTGCAGTCGGCGGCACTGCATTGGTTACTTCAGCCCAGGTAAAAGCTTCCCAAACCGTCAAAATAAAGACCACTACAATTGGCTGCGAAGACTGTAAGAACAGAATTGAGACCTACCTCAAAAGATATGATGGCGTTACTTATGTGCTTGTAAATTGGCGCCAGAAAAATGTTACCGTTAAGTACCTTAATGACCGCACAAATATTGAAGAAATAAAAACAGCGATCTCAAATTGTGGATACGACGCCGACGATATTCCGGCTTTTGAAGATGCGTATAAACGGCTCCCAAAAACCTGTAAGAAGCCGGAGGATGGGGGACCAAATAAAGCCCCGAATATTCATGCGACGCCGGTAGTCAAACAATAATAATTTTTCTTTCCCCTTGCACAGCAGGGGGTATTTTTTTACATCAAAATCCCTGACATAGCCTCAAACTTTCCAGGACACTTCCTGCTTTTTTCTGTGTACAGATCTTCCAAACAATCTGAAGTAAAATCAAAGATTGGCAATCGTTGGCCAAAAGCTATGGATTTATTTTATACTAATTAAATTACTATTTCAGATTTTTTACTGTTTCAATTTTATACAAATTTTAAAGGCTTAAAAAAACGTGCATATCTTGTTGATAAACTTGGTATAATAAGTTTTATCGGAAATTTTAAAATCAAATATTGGATGCAGTAGTTTAAAGAAAATACAGTTTAATGTACAATGATTTTTAAATATATAAATATGAACTTGAGCTTTGGAAATCATTGCTATAGATATGTATTTCTAAAATTTCATTTTATTTTAAAGGATGAATTTGTTTTTTTGATAATATTTCACGAAGGCTTTTTTGAAAACACTTCTTAAATGCCCCTTCCCTTTTGCTGAGGTTGGCAGAGTTTAGATAAAAAAAGGAATGAACCTGAGACCCCATTAGCCAGGAGTGAACTGGCATTTTAAAATCGTATTAATCCGTATGAAGGTTAGAGAATGGGATCAAAAATCAGTAGAAACAAGACAGGCTTTCATCTGAAATATCGTCTTTATAATGGCTCCTGTGAATAACATTTTATTAATGACTTTAAACCTTTTGAGGATAACGGCTTTTTATTAACTTGTATGCCTTTCTGGACCTTTAGGACTATTGGATAAATGAAACTATTTAAGAAACTGCTCGCCGGCATTATCTGCTGTGCCGTACCTGCCTTGCTTCACAGCCAGGACTTTTCCAATAAAGGGAAGGAGTTTTGGATTCCTTACAGTTATCATGTGGCAATGATTAATACGAGTAACCAGCCACTGACAATGACACTTTATATCACATCGGATGTAAACACAAATTATACAGTAGAAATTTTTGGTGTAACAGTCATTCAAAGCGGAACTATTACAGCCGGCCAGGTTGTAAATGTAGTTGTTCCAAATTCCAATTTTATCAATAACGAGGGTTTATTTACTGGAAAAACTGTACGTGTACTCACTGATAAGAACTCTGTCGTTTATGCCTATATTACCCGAAGTGCTGTAAGTGGGGCCACGGTTTGTTTGCCTACGCCGGTGTTAGGCAAGGAATATTATTCAATGAATTATACACAGCTATCCAATGAAACCAACTCTAATTCTTATTTCACCATAATAGCTGTAGAGGACAATACAACCGTTGAGATCACACCTTCTGCCAATACAAAAAATGGCTGGGTTGGGGGAACGACATACACAGTAAATCTAAATAAAGGACAAATTTATCAGGTACTCGGAACTCATAGTGGCAATACAGGGACTGATCTTACCGGCTCACTGATAAGATCAGTATCGTCCGGGGCCAGTGGATGTAAGAGGATCGCTGTTTTTTCGGGTAGTGGTAAAATTTCTATTGGTTGCGCAACGGGCCAAACGTCTGATAACTTATATCAGCAGTTATACCCCACAGGGTCATGGGGATTGAAATATCTTACTGTGCCCAGTTATAGCCGACCAACAAATTTTTATAGAATTATCCGGAAAAACTTAACCACCAGTGTATTTATAAATGGAGTATTAGTTCCGGGTGCATCATTTGTCAATGGTGTTTATTATGAATTTTCAAATAGTAACCCTAACGTCATAACTGCAAGTGAACCCATTAGCGTTGCCCAATATTTTACTACGCAGGGTTGTTCCGGCAATCCTTCTCCATACGACCCGGATATGATTATACTTAATCCGGTTGAACAAAACATCAATAATGTTACATTGGTAAGTTCAAATCTTGCTGCCGGTACACCTCCGGCTCATCAGCATCATTTACACATAATCATGCGTAATGGGGGCACAGGTATTTCATCATTTAAATTAGATGGAGTTGCAGTTTCCCCAGCATCATGGGTAACACACCCGGGGGATATAAATTATTCATATCTCTATCTTTCAAATGTTACGCAGGGTTATCATACTCTAACTTCTGATTCCGGATTTAATGCGCTTGCTTATGGATATGGTAATGCCGAGTCATATGGCTATTCTGCCGGTGCCAACGTAAAAGACCTTTACCAGTTTGTAAGCATATTAAATCAATATGCTACTGTAAACTTTCCTGCTACCTGCAGAAATACCCCATTTTATTTCAGAATAGTCTTTCCTTATCAGCCTACACAAATCCAATGGGTATTTGGTGCTGCATTAAATGCATTAGGCATGACGGATGTAACTATTACAAGCCCCGTATTTGATTCTACATGGGTGGTAAATGGGCGACAGGTTTACCGATATAGTTTACCATTACAATATACCATTACAGCAACAGGTATATACCAGATAAAAGTTATTGCTAATAATCCAACTCCGGATGGTTGCAGTGGTGTACAGGAAATAGATTACGATCTCCAGGTATTTAATCCACCAGCTGCAGGATTTTATTTTAATACAAATGGCTGTGTTACGTCACCGGTAAATTTCTTTGATACTTCTAACACAGGAGGAAGAACGATCATTCAATGGAACTGGAATTTTGGAGACGCGGGAACTTCTTCTATCCAGAATCCATCACATACTTATGTTGCTCCTGGTTCATATCCCGCAAAACTTTCTGTGATTACTGATGTTGGTTGTATTTCTGATACTGCTACAAGAACAGTTAACCTTACTCAATTACCGCAGGCAAAATTCGGAGCAAGTCTTCCTTATTGTGCCGGCAAACCGATCACCTTTACCGATTCATCAACAGTAACCGGTGGCGCTACACTTGCTAAATGGTATTGGGATTTTGGGGATGGCACCCCTGTTTTTATTGCGACTTCTAATGCGTCTCAAGTGCATACTTATGCTGCTGCCGGTTCATATAATGCTACTCTAAAAGTAGAAACATCAACAGGCTGCCAAAGTTTTGTATATACAAAGAATATAATGATCCGGTCAAACCCTGTTGCATCGTTTAGCCTGAATGGTAATGTTTGTTTGCCACAGGGCAATGCGAATTTTGTGAATGCAACAACAATTCCCGATGGTACTTTACCACTGATGTCTTATTTATGGAATTTTGGCGATGGAAATACATCAACAGCAACAAATCCTGTTCATACTTATTCAACAGGCGGGCCGTTTACTGTTATACTTACTGCTACATCAAACAATGGTTGTATAGATGATACTGTTCGCATCATTACGAATATTTATGCCCAGCCACATGCCGCATTTACTGTTGATAGCGTTGAGAGTTGTTTTGGCGGCACATTTAATTTTACTGATCAGAGCACTGCAGCTAATAGTACGGTCACACAATGGTTCTGGGATTTTGGAGATGCAACTACTTCAACGTTACAAAATCCAACAAAACAATATGCAGCTACCGGAACTTACACTGTAAAGCTCTATATAAATTCTGGTGCAGGCTGTCGTTCGGATACAGCTACAATGAATGTGACAGTGCTGCAATTGCCAACTGTGAGTTATACAACTTCAAGTCCTGTTTGCGAACAATCACCTGTTCAATTTACTTCAACATCTGTTCCGAATGCGGGCACGATAACACAGTACAATTGGACAGTGAATGGAACTCCGACCGGCGGAAACAATTCAATTATTAATTATACTCCTGCAGCGGCTGGTAGTTACAATATTGCATTATCTGTAGTTACTGATAAAGGATGTACAAAGCAAACTACCGGCACGTTAACAGTAAATCCTAAACCAATTGCAAGTTTTAATTTACCAAATGTATGCTTACCTGCAGGCACAGCGAATTTTACCAGTACATCGACTGTTGCAGGAGGAACAATAACTAATTACCTATGGAATTTTGGTAATAGCCAAACTGCAACTACTCAAAGTGCAACAACGACATATTCAAGTACAGGACCTTTCAATGTTTCGTTAACGGTCACTTCAAATAACGGATGTACAGATACAAAGACATCAGTTTTAAATACAGTTTATGCACAACCACAAGCTGCATTCAGTGCTCCTGCAGAAGTTTGTCTTGGTGCACCTGTGAATTTTACTGATCAAAGTACAGCAGCAAATAGCACAGTTACACAGTGGCTATGGAATTTTGGCGACGCAACTACATCAACATTACAAAACCCAATCAAAAATTATTCTGCTCCTGGAACATATACGGTTACCCTCACTATTACTTCTGCTATTGGTTGTGTTTCTACAATTGCAACAAGAACCGTTGTTATAAATGCATTACCAACAGCAAACTTTACAACTTCGGCGCCGGCTTGTGCAACAAGAAATATAACTTTTACAGATGGCTCTGCCCCTAACTCAGGTAATCTTGTAAAATGGACATGGAATTTTGGTGATGGGAATACTGCTGTATTGTCAAGCCCTTCTCCATTTATTCATAATTATACTAATCCTGGAACATATAATGTAACACTACAGGTAGAGACAAATAAAGGATGTATCAGTACAGTGTTGACAAAGCCAATCACAATTAATGTACTGCCAAAAGCCGGATTTATTTCACCCGAAATTTGTTTAACAGATCCATTTGCACCATTTATAGATACAAGCAGGATATCAACTGGTAGTATCGCTGGCTGGCAATGGAACTTTGGTGATCCGAATGCTAATGCCGGTAATCCCAATACTTCAGCACTGCAAAATCCTACACACCGTTACACAGTGGTTGGAAATTATACAGCTACTTTGATAGTAACATCTAACAATGGATGTACAGATACGATCTCACAAACATTTACTGTTAATGGTTCAATACCGCTTGCAAACTTCACAGTGCAAAATGCAAATGCTTTGTGCAGTAATAAAGATGTGACCATTTCCGATATATCCACTGTTGATTTTGGTAACATTGTTAAAACAGAAATTTATTGGGATTGGACAAATGACCCTACTATTAAAACAACTGATGACCTTCCATCACCGGGTAAACTTTATTCGCATACATATCCTGAATTCGGAACACCGGCAACAAGAACTTATACGGTAAGAATGGTTTCTTATTCAGGTATCAATTGCTTGAACGTAACAACTAAAATAATTACGGTATTAGCTACTCCGACGTTGAGATTTGATCCGATAGGTGAAGTGTGTACCAATGCAGCTTCATTCCAGATCATTCAAGCTGGTATTACAAATGGGTTACCCGGCACTGGAGTATTTTCCGGCCCGGGAGTAAGTTCAACAGGTTTGTTTAATCCTTTTACAGCAGGCGTTGGCACTCATACATTGCGCTATACATTTACCGGTGCAAATACCTGCAGCAATTATATAGAACAAGCAATAGCTGTAAACCCAACTCCAAATGCGTATGCTGGTCCCGATAAAGTTGTATTGGAAGGCGGGGTTGTTCAATTAACCCCTGCATTGAATTCGGGGTTCCCTGTTACTTATACATGGACACCGCCAACAGGACTTAATAATCCAAATGCTCCTGATCCGCTTGCTTCACCTGCTGATGATATTACTTATACATTGAGAGTAACATCAGATAAAGGATGTACTACAAGCGACCAGGTATTTGTAAAAGTTCTGAAGAAGCCTGAGATACCAAATATCTTTAGCCCGAATGGCGATGGCATACATGATAAATGGGTGATAAGCTTTTTGGAAACATATCCGGGCTGCACTGTTGAAGTATTCAACAGGTATGGACAGCGAATTTATTATTCAGTAGGCTATACTAACCCATGGGATGGTAGAGTAAATGGAAAACCTGTTCCGGTTGGAACCTACTATTATATTGTTGACCCGAAAAATGGCCGGCAAAAACAATCCGGTTATGTAGATATAGTTAGATAAAATGAAAAAGATATTAACTATTGGACTGATGAATCTATTTGTGTTTTCTGCTTTCTCCCAGCAGAAGCCGCACTACACACAGTATATATTAAATCAATACATCATTAATCCAGCAATTTCAGGTATAGAAAATTATGTTGATGTAAAATTGAGTGCAAGAGATCAGTGGGTTGGTTTGGCAGGGGCACCGAAGACAGCTTACCTGACTATCCATGCCCCGCTTGGAAAAAAGGATTACAGAACATCTGCAACTTCATATTCCATTCCCGGTGAAAACCCCAGAGGAAAATATTATTGGGAAACTTATACTGCAGCAGAACCTCATCATGGAATTGGTGCATCTATTATAAATGATAAGACAGGGAGCTTTAATCGGTTTACATCAACAGTTTCTTATGCATATCATATCGGGTTAAATCCAACCACAAACCTTTCTGCAGGGTTTGCAGCGGGTATTTCAAAAATCAGTATTGACAGAACCAAACATGATTTTGATGGCAGTGGCGATCCTATTGATCCTGCAACCGGTTCTGCGATAAGTGGCGAGCTATTCAAAATCAGACCTGATCTTTCCGCAGGTTTATATCTTTATTCGAGAGATTATTTTATAGGATTGGCCGCGCAGCAAGTCATTCCTCAGAAGTTGCAGTTTTCAGATGACGCTGCGTTTGAGACCAATGGCAAATTGATCCCGCATATATTTTTAAATGCTGGCTATCGTTTTCTTCTAACTGATGATATCAATGCAGTTCCATCGATCATGGTGAAATATATCAATGGGTCTTCAAAAAATAATTTTCAGCCAGAGGCTAATTTGAAATTGCAGTACCGTGATCTTTTTTGGGTAGGGGGCAGCTTTCGTTACCAGGATGGTTATGCAGCAATGCTGGGACTAAATGTCGGCAACACTTTCAATGTTGGCTATGCATATGATTTTACCACAACGAATTTGAATACTGTGACCCGCGGCACACATGAATTAATGATCGGCTTTCTATTGGGAAATAAATACAGTGAGGCTTGTCCCAGATGTTGGTAGGAATTACAGTCTAACGATCTTCTTGATGCGGGCAGCTTTCAGTTTTGCTAACTGGTCTTTAGCCTTCTGCTGATTTTCTTTGATTGTTTGCAAACGTATTTCTGAATCGGGTATTGCAGTAATATTATTTTCCTTCATTACTTTCTCAAGATCAGCAAGACTCTTCAGGTTAACAGTTAACTGTTGCTGAAGGCTATCAAGCTTGATCTGCGCAAGCGAAGTATTTATTTTATCATTTACATTATCCCAGTTTATCTGAGAATAGGAGAGAAGTAACTGATCTTCCAGGTTCTTCCAATCTACTTTATTCACTTCGTAAATATGTTCCGACTTAAGTTTTGATTTTTCGGCTGAATTAAAAACTTCGGCATAAGCTTTTTCCAATGTCTTCCATTCATTTTCTTTCATGATCTTCTTTGTTGCATCTACTGCTTCTTTTACTTTTTCCTCTTCGTCCGGAGCAAGCTCAGGGAATATGGGAGTAGTATAATTTACATTTAAAAAGACCGGATCTAAGGATGACTCATCAGGTAAATTATTTTCCACAAAAAATTCTCCATCCTGGTTTGCAGAGGACGGTTTTTTTGCCATTGGTTTACCTACGACTGACTTTGCAACAAGTTTATTGGAAGAGGTTCCTTCTTTACCATTAAGAAAATAATAGGGACTCATTTCATTTGACAAAGAATAAAATCCATGCCTGGGTTCTTTATTATTTACCGAAACAGAAAAATGAAGCATGGTGATACCAAGCATAGTGAGAAATGCAACTGAAAGCTGTCTCACCGGGTTCCAGCCTTTGGCACTCATTCCAAGTATTGATTCAATACGATTCAGCAGGTCGTGATTTTTTCCTGCAGCAGCCATTACCATCTGGCGGTGCTTGTTTTGTTCTAATCTCAAAAGGGCAGAGGCATATTCTCCCGGTTTGTATTGAAACTGTAAAACCATTTCATCGCAACTATGCTCTCTTTCTTTTTCAATACTTTTCACCAGCAGTTTTACAAATGGATTAAAGTATAGAACGGTTTTGATAAAGCTGATGATAAGGTTCAAGAAATAATCGTAACGGTGAATATGACTTAATTCATGAAGTATGACAGCTTCTAACTGGTGTGGTGTTAAATTATTAATTGCTGCAACAGGAATTAATATTATAGGTTTAAGATAACCGATCGTTACAGGCGATGTTACACATTCTGACAACCAGATTTTCACATCTCTTACAATGCCCATTGTTGCTGCAGTTCTTTTTACATACATTCTCCATGCAACATCCATTTTTTTTATGCCGTTATTACGGATCATCTGCACATACCTGTAGTTGCGGATAAACTGCCAAACAGGAGCTATTAATAATATGAGATAAGCGGCGGATGCATATGGTAAAATCTTTACGACAAAATTTTTCCACTCTGCGCTGCTGACAATTCCTGCGTTATAAAAAGTTGTTATGGAATTTGTTTCTGAAACCAATGAAGAGATAAGTGTGTACACAAACCATACAAAGCCTCCGAAAGTAAATATGAACGCTAATAAAGTTTTATTCGCTGCTTTTATTTTAGGGAAAAAAACGGTTATAAACTGGTAAATGGACCAGAGCAACGCCATTTGCCAAATGCTATTGATCAGTGACCAACCTAATGATTGCAGAAAGCTTACCTGGTTCATTAACTAAATGCTTATTTACTTTTTAAGCTATTAATCATTTCCTGTATCTTTTCTAATTCTTCCACACTGGCTTTATGTTCTCCCAATGCTTGTATAACAAGTTGGGTAGAGGAGCCGCCAAAAAGTGAATCGATCATTTTACCCAACAAATGCTTTTGTGTTTTCTCCTTGCTCACAGCTGCCTGGTACACATGGGTACGCATACTGTCATCTCTTTTTACTAAACCTTTCTCATTCATTATCTGCATCAGCTTAAGAGTGGTTGTATAACCAGCATCTTTTAATGCAGCTAACTCTTCGTGCACTTCGCGTACTGTAGCCAACCCTTTTTTCCAGAGCACATTCAATATTTCAAGTTCGCTTTCAGTGGGTTTAATATAACGGGTAGTAGCCATGATTTTTTTTCTTTTATGACCCGAATATACGATTTAATTCGTACGACCTTAATTTCTTAGCAAAATTTAATTTTTTTTAACATGGGTTAACCTTTAGACGGATGAGCGGTTAAAAGGTTACAATAAATGAAGGGAGAGGGATATAAAAAACTAAGTCCCGCTGTAGAAACAGCAGGACTTAAGTAATGGTTCTGATTAGACTCTTTAATTATTTGTATACAACTGTAGTGGCAGGGTTAGTTTTAGTTGCGACTGCTACAGGTTTAATTTCATTTTTTTCAACTGTTACTCCATGACTCTTTTTTGCATCGCTTATTTGTGCAAGTGAAGGAGCGATGACCAAAGATACAATCGACATCAATTTAATCAAAATATTCATTGAAGGTCCTGAAGTGTCTTTAAACGGGTCACCAACTGTGTCACCAGTAACAGATGCTTTATGTGGTTCTGATTTTTTATAATAGGTCTCACCATTTATTTCAACACCTTTTTCAAAACTCTTTTTTGCGTTATCCCATGCGCCACCTGCATTGTTTTGAAACATTCCCATCAATACACCGCTAACGGTTGCACCGGCAAGAAAACCACCTAATGCTTCTGCACCAAGACCGGGCATAAAACCAATGATCAATGGAGAAATAATTGCTATCGCACCAGGCAACATCATTTTTTTTATTGAAGCATTTGTCGATATCGCCACGCATTTTTCATATTCAGGTTTGCCTGTTCCTTCCATAATTCCCGGAATAGTTTTGAATTGTCTTCTTACTTCTTCAACCATTGCCATTGCGGCTTGCCCAACAGCACGAATAGCCAATGAAGAAAATATAAATGGTATCATGCCACCAACGAACAGCGAAGCAAGAACATTTGCTTTATAAATATCAATACCTGTAATACCAGAGACTCCGACAAATGCGGCAAACAAAGCAAGAGCGGTTAATGCCGCAGATGCAATTGCAAATCCTTTTCCGGTAGCGGCAGTTGTGTTACCAACGGCATCGAGTACATCTGTTTTTTCACGAACTTCTTTTGGCAACTCACTCATTTCAGCAATACCACCAGCGTTATCTGCAATCGGTCCGAATGCATCGATCGCTAATTGCATAGCAGTAGTAGCCATCATACCGGCAGCAGCAATTGACACACCATATAATCCTGCACATTCATAAGAACCCCAGATACCACCAGCAAGAACAAGAATTGGAAGGAAAGTAGATTCCATTCCAACAGCGAGTCCACCAATAACATTTGTTGCATGGCCTGTTCCTGATTGGCGTACGATCGACAACACAGGTCTTTTACCCATGGCAGTATAATATTCCGTAATAATACTCATGAGTGTACCTACTGCAAGTCCGACAAGTATTGCCCCCATTACGCCATATTGAGTAATAGGAATGGCACCTTCTTTTACACTTTGAGTTCCGGGAATAATATCTCTTTCAAGGTAAATTTTGGCCTCAGGCATTACAAAAAATACAAGTGCAATTGAAGCGATTCCGGTTAATATTATCGAACCCCAATTACCCATGTTCAAAGCTTTTTGAACACTATTAGTATTAATGCCAGCTGAATCACTGATTCGAACAAACCATGTCCCTACAATTGAAAATAGAATTCCAATGCCGGCTATAAGCATTGGTAAAAGTATTGGTGACATACCTCCAATTTCATCACTGCCTTCAAGAAATCTGGTTTGTTGTCCCAGTACAATAGTAGCAAGAACTGTAGCAACATAAGAACCAAAAAGATCGGCGCCCATACCTGCTACGTCACCAACATTGTCACCAACGTTATCAGCAATTGTTGCAGGGTTGCGAGGATCATCTTCAGGAATGCCAGCTTCTACTTTACCAACAAGGTCTGCACCAACATCAGCCGCTTTTGTATAAATACCGCCACCAACACGGGCAAATAATGCTATTGATTCTGCACCGAGGGAAAAACCGGTCAGTACTTCGATTGTTCTCAACATCTCTTCGCCATTTACCGGAGCGCCACTTGGAACAAAATACATTTTAAGTAAAATGAATAAACCGCCTAATCCTAACACAGCAAGACCTGCAACACCAAGACCCATTACGGAACCACCGGTAAATGAAACAGACAATGCTTTGCTTAAACTTGTTCGGGCAGCTTGTGCAGTTCTAACGTTAGCTTTTGTAGCCACTTTCATTCCGATATAACCTGCAGTAGCGCTGAGTACAGCGCCAACAACAAATGCACCGGCTATCAACCAATGGCTATGCGGATTGGTGGTTGCCATTATTGCAAGCAGAATTCCAACGATCACAACAAAGTATCCGAGCACCTTCCATTCAGCTTTCAAAAAAGCCATTGCGCCTTCAGCAATATATGTGCTGATCTCTTTCATCCGGTCGTTACCGGCATCCTGTTTTGAAACCCAATTAAATTTTATAAACGTGTAGAGTAAACCGATTAATCCCATGATGGGAACCAGGTAAATCAATTTGTCCATAAGTGTTGATTCTTAAACAGTTTAATGCTCCATAGATTTAAATGGAGGTCGGCAAAGATAGGGGAGAAAGGGGAAAATCAAGATTTGGGATTTTAGATTTCAGATTCAGGATTTACTTGCCGGACTCAAGTATGATTTCTATGCTAATCCGATCTTTTTCATTATCTCTTTGAACCGCGGATCATCACGAAGAGAATCGAACTTAGGGTCTATTCCAATGCTGCAAAGAGACTCTTCGTGTTTCTGATAACTTTTTTCAAGCCATGCAAATGCCGTTTCTTTTTCACCGAGTGCTGTGTATACAAGAGCTATTCCCCGATAATCATTTGAGCTAAGGATTTTTTCTATACCTGTGTCTTCAATAAGTTTTCTTGCTTCATCTTTTCTGCCTGAGCTGGCAAGAATATAAGCAAGCGCAACATCTGTCTTTATTTTATTTCCTGTTAACTCACCCCAACGTTGATTTTCTCTTATTGCTTCTTCATACATTCCTTTACCAGTATAGACTAAAGAAATAAGACGATGCACAGGAGTGAAGTCGGGGTCGAGCTCTAATGTTGTTAATGCCGTTTTCATTGCTTCATCATATTGCCCC
>Ga0209798_10000864_pt1 | contig 18579 bp, 17 predicted proteins | sample DOMMetBare3Fresh_FD_187475 | JGI IMG/M metagenome (GOLD analysis project Ga0209798, IMG submission 187475) | Wetland sediment microbial communities from St. Louis River estuary, USA, under dissolved organic matter induced mercury methylation -... | ecosystem: Environmental > Aquatic >...
TTGTCCATGATCTCGGCGAAAACCGTGCGCCCCATGATTTTGTACATCAGGGTCCGCTTGGCAATTCCACCGTACGGTTGCCCCGGTTGATCCGGCTTTTTGGTTTCCGGCGCATCAATACCGTACAACCGGACCTTGAGCCGGCTCTGGCTGCGGGTGGCCAGCAATACCGTATCGCCATCATAGACCGCCCGTACCACCCCCTCCACCGTCTCGGCCTGGCTGGTTTCAGGAAGAAACACGAAACAGAGAAATAAAAAGGCGGCGACCTGGAAAAAAACGGGGAGAAAATATTTACTGGCGGTAATACCGGATATAGCTGAATCGTTGTTTTTCATTATCCCACCGATAGCTTTTGTTTTTCTTGGGTTTTAGCATGTTTGTACACCAAAAGATATTCCTTCCACCCGCAAACCCCATAATGCCTGAAACGCATTATGGGGAGATATTGTATCGTTTCGCCAATTCGAGCGCCATGCCAGTAAACTCTTTTCGCAATGACTCCGGGGCAATTACCTCAACCCGCAAACCAAATCCTCTCAACCACCAGTGGAGCTGTCGTGTCTCTTCCACCGTCGCCGTCAGTTCAAACAAACCATTTTCGAGATATGTAATATTTTGGTCTGCAGAAAGGGGAGACTCCTCAAGCCGTTGAATGTCAGATTTGTTATAAAAGATCAGTACCAGTTTGATGTTTCCGCCAACAGGGAAAGTCAGTTCCCGGGCAATATAGGAAGCGAGGTCAAAACCATCCGGCACAACTACCGGCTTAAGCAATTTTTCAACATACAGGAAGCGATGAAGCAACAGTAACAATGGCTCTTGATGATCGTTCAGCGTTGCAACAAGATACGTCATGCCATCGACAAATGCCATTCCCAGCGGATTAACCTCGTATGTTTTCTTTCTGCCACTCACAGTACGGTACTCAGCATGAAATTTGAGTTCATCTAATACTGCAGAAAAGACCACCTCGGAAACTTCTTCATCTACAATCGGTGGAATCGTAGCCAGATTACGGGAAACAACCCGTACTTTTTCCGGCCAGCGTGACAGTGAAGATTCCGCTGTTGCCTTCAAACGATCATCAGCAGCTTTAAGATATGGTCGCAATGCGCTTATGACCCCCTGCGGCATCATTCGGGTCAAGTGCTTTTCAGCCAGCTTGAATGTAAGGGCGGTAACCGGATCCATATTGGCAATGCCAAATGCCGGTGCATCCTTGCTCCAACTCCACCCAGCTTCTTTTTCACCATCACAAATAAGCGGGAATTTATAATCATCCACAAGCGCATTCAGATCTCTTTGCACAGTACGCAGCGTCGTCGAAACTCCGTAAGAGTTGGCAAGACGATCGCGAATGCCATTCGTGGAAATTTTAGTACGAGTCGGCAGAATTTTTAAAATCAGCCATTGGCGGTAAAGTGCGCTCATTTGCATGCTCCCATGACACTGTATCTGCGCGACGCTATCTGTCGCGTAGCTGCGTTAGATTACACTACATTGTGAGATTTACAAGCTCTACCGAATATAATGTATCAAGAGGGAGACGGACAATGTTTGTGCTTGATGAATCAGTTGAACAGGATGTGATAGTCCGGGTTATTGGAGTTGGTAGTTTTGGCCTCAGAACAGCCGGGAAAATGGCGGGAAGCATCAATAATGCTGAATGCGTCGGAGTGGCACAGAAAGGTTCTGCGGGGCCGGACAATCTCCCGTTGGTATCTCTACCGCTCTTCGCCAATCAAGACAACCATGACGCAGCTCCGCTGCTGGAAAAGCTTGGCACTCCTGATCTCGTCTTTATTGTGACAGATCTTGACGAAGAAAACGGTCTGCTGAAGGATATCTGTACCGCTCTCCACAAGGGGAACATTCCCACTTTCCTTGTCATACCGGAATCAGCCCGCACCAAGGAAAGAAAAGCCAACAACGCCGGACTTGAAAACACTAAAAAGGTGGTGCTTGACGGTGTGCTGATACTATCGGAATTTTCCATGGCGCCACCTTATCTGCCTTCTTGGAATGTGCAGGATGCTACATCTTTGCAAGACCATGTATTTCAACTGGCGATCCGGCAAATTTCAGACCTGATAACAAACCCCGGTTTGACGGGTATAGACTATGTCGATGTAATGGTCACAATCTGCGGCGGCATCATGCGTTTCGGGGCTGGAATAGCTAATGGAACCGATGGCGGCCTAAGGGCGGCGGAGAAAGCGTCAGCAGCCCTCATTAAGCAAGGTGTCGAACTGCAAACCATATCCAGAATGCTGAATAGCTTTAATGGCTCAAGTGACGTCATGACTATGGATGATTACAACTCGGTAAACAAATATATTTGTCAGATCAATGAGGAATGCAACTACCGAATCGGCGTATTCCATGATGACAGTTTGGGAGACAATCTATTGGTGAGTTTCATTGCTGTTCGCAGGCCATCGGAAGAAGCGGTGTTTCCACCCTGGGTGAAACTTTACGACAAATACGACCGAACGAGGCATTCTGAACTGAGCGCGCCTAGGTTCAAGCAAGACAGGCGCCTGAAGCGATGAAGAGTGACAATCATTACGAGGGCTTTGAGAAAGAAGCAGCGTTCACGGATATGTACTGCAAGGTGAAAATAATTGCGCCATCTCTTTACCTGGAACGGGATTTCAAAAAGGTTGTCCGGTTAATCAATCCGGAACTATTGGAAGGGTTGTATGAAGCTCGTTCATGCAAAAGAATGCTCCGTTATACCGGCGAGGAACACGATTTTTTTAGATATGGTGAAATCTATTATTCCATCGATTTCACTGGTGCAACCTATTCGTTTGAAGGGTATGTCAAGGATAATGGAAAGCCGAAACGCATCGGGTGTGCATATTTTGATTGTTGAAAAATCAAGATGACGGAGTTGCTGAGACATGTCAGTAAGCTACTTCATTGGTAACAGGCGACGAGACCGGCGATGTGCAGTTAAGCGTCATGATTCGTCGCTACTCTGCGTTAAGCTGAAACAATATGATGGCTATTAATACGATTTATGGAGGTAAATGATGGGAGCTAGCCTTTTTAGCGTTTTTGCTGAACTAACTGGTAACGGAAAAGCGCAACCGGTTTTTGAAGGGCTTCAGGTACAGGCGGAGCTACGAGAGACATTGGCGATTACCTCAATCTCGCAGTCCTATCGAAACACCACCTCTAAAAATATGGAAGTTGTCTATACCTTCCCGCTTCCGCTTGATGCAGTGTTACTGGATATGACTGTTACCCTGGGGAACAAAACACTCACGGGTATGGTTATGCTCAAACAGAAAGCAGAGAAGCAGTATCAAAAGGCTATTGCTGACGGAGATGCCCCAATCATGCTTCAGAATCCACAGCCTGGGGTTTATACAATGAACCTTGGCAACCTGTCGCCTCAAGAGAATGCCAAGATCACGATCCGCTATGGAACGTTTCAATTTTGGCAGGGTGATACTCTCCGCTATCACTTGCCGACAACAATTGCCCCACGTTATGGTTCGTCGAAAAAGGCCAGATTTAAACCTCAACAAAATCCGGAAACTTCGTTGCTTGTCGAAAATATCTTTACGTTCGAGATGAGGATTATCGGTGATATGGCAGAAAGACTCATCGAGTCTCCCAGTCACAAGGTCGTTATTGAACGGGGCTCGGAAGGTAAGGAAAGTGTTGTCAGTTTTGTCCAAAAATCGGCATGTATGTATCGCGATCTTGTCATTACCGTCAAAAAAGGAAATCAGCAGGCTGCTTCAGCCACTGTCGAACGGGAAGGCGACGAATATCTGCTCTGGGGAAGTTTTCAACCGCAATTTGAGCTGGTTGAAGACAGCTCACCCCGTAGCATCAACGTAGTTGTCGATTGCTCCGCTTCGATGATGGGTGACTCAATTGCTCAAGCAAGAATAGCACTGTTACGGATACTGGATGAGCTTAGGCCACAAGATTGGTTCAATATCGTTTGTTTTGGTACTGAAGCCATCGCTCTTTTTAATACCCAAACCAAAGCTGATAAAGAATCGCTTTCATATGCCCGTGGCTTTTTTAAAAAGCTGGATGCGGATATGGGAAGAACAAAGATGGGTGGGGCATTGGAAATGACTGAACAACTCCGTTGTCCGGAAAGGATTCAGCAGGATGTCCTTATAATTACTAACGGAGAAATCTGGGAATGGGAAAAAGTTGTCGCCAGGGCGCTTGAATCTGGCCATCGCTACTTTACCGTTGGAGTTGGAAGTTCTGTTTCAGAGGCATTCTTAAAGACCCTTGCAGAACAAACCGGCGGCTCATGTGAGCTGATAGCCCCGAATGAAAATATTTCCGAGCGGATTTACCGTCATTTTAAACGGATCTACGCCTCACGATCAAGTGACAGCGAAGGAATTTGGCCAGAGATACCACTTCGGATATTTCCGGAGATAATGCCGTGTGTCTATGACGGTGATACCTGCAATATCTTTGCGTGGTATGCGAAGCCGCCTGTTGGAAAGCTGCAGCTAAAGATTTCTCTGCCAGATAACACCGTGCAGGTTCAATCGGCCGATATTTCACCTTTTACAGAAAAGGATGACTCTGACATGGTCATCTCGCGAATGGCTGCCGCACTCAAGCTTTGTCAAATCAACGAAGAAGAGACTGGACAAAAACTGGCGGTAAAATATCAGCTCGTCAGCAGATGGACCAACTATCTGGCAATAGTAATTCGCGATAATGGAGAAAAAGCCGATACCCAGCCACAATTACACAAGGTCCAGCAGATGCTGGCGACCGGATGGGGCGGCATTAGAAGTGCTCGGAAGTCATCCAGTGGACCTTGTTCTACTTTTATTGACGATGATGATTATTATGACAGACCAGATCTTTTTCCAATAAAAACTCCGGATGAATCCGAACGTCACAATTTGAAAGGTCCCTTCTTGGATCTGTTAGACATGACGCTTAATGAGGACATACTGCCAACCTCGATACGTTTTCCACTGTTACCTGCCTATATCTCATCCGTTCTTACATCACTCGTCGAAGAGGGTTTCGATGAGCAGGTAGTAGTAATTATATTCCTGTATAGTCTTGCTACATCAACGATAGGAAGAAATCTTTCTCAGCAGGCTAAATTGGTAATTAGCAAAGCATACATGGAATTACAAGTTGACCATGATACAGTAAAATTCATTACGGAGCGATTTAAATTGGTCTTGAGAAAAGCTGCAAAGAAAACGAGGTTGAGGAAAACGCGTACTGTGTAACTCATATTTTTTCGTAGGCCGGATCAAACGAAGTGGATCCGGCATTGTTGCCATAGCCAACTTTGTTGCCGGATGCGCTGCGCTTCATCCGGCCTACGGTAGTGCGTAGTTTAAAATGTTACAGGGTATAAGACATGTCAGGAAACACCTTCATTGGCAACAAACCACATATCTGCGTTGTCGGCGCAGGCGTAACCGAACTTCACGCGGTCAGCAGCATGGCAGGACAGATATTGGAAATTACCTGCTTGCACTTGCCGGTGACAATACCAATGTCGTTACCGGCGTAATCTATGACGATAGCCAAGCAGAGAATCTGATTGTGACCGTCATAGCAAAAGAAAAGTATTCTGGCCATTTGGTAGTGCCTGACCATCCTGAAATTGCCCGGTGGGTTGCTGACATTGATGACGATAGACGTTCCATTCCGGCCTTTGAGCGCAAGAAATGGTTTTTGGATGCCAATGAAAGCAAGATAGGATAGAAAGGCGCGTATGAAAACAGCTCTCAGCAAATCACGCTATACCCGTGGCCTGCAGTGTCATAAATCACTCTGGCTTTATACGCATGAATTCAATTTGCGCACAAAGCCGGATGCCGGAACTACTGCCCGATTCAACGAAGGACATCATGTCGGAGAACTCGCCCAACAACTCTTTCCAGGAGGGGTAACAATCGCCTACGACAGCCAGAACCACGAGAGACAGGTCCGTAAAACGGTATCGGCCATGAAAACAGCAAAGGTCATCTATGAAGCGACCTTTTATTATGACGGTGTGCTGGTCATGGCAGACATTATGCGAAAGGTACGCGGCAGCTGGGAACTTTATGAAGTGAAGTCAAGCACCGGTCTAAAGGATATCTACCAGCACGATATCGCTGTTCAGTATCATGTTATTTCCAGTTCCGGGATCAAGATCAGCAAGGCCTGTCTGGTGCATATCAACAATGAATATGTCCGCAAGGGCGCAGTTGATGTACACGAGTTTTTTACCACGGCGGATGTTACCGCCGAAGTCAAAGGCGAGCAGGCAGAAGTCAAAAAAGAAATTGCCAGACAACTAAAGATGCTTGATGGCAAAGAGCCCAAAATCGAGATCGGCCCTTATTGTGAAGCCAACTATGGCTGTGATTATCGGAGTTACTGTTGGAAAAACATTCCGGACAATTCGGTTTTTGATCTGGGGGGCAGCAAAACGAAACGCTACGAATTATATCGAGCTGGTTTTGAACTCTTGGCAGACATCCCTTTGGAATCAGTTAAAGGTCAGCAAAGGTTTCAGGTGGAATCTTTTCAAAAGAAAAGCACCGTCATTGAAAAAGCTGAGTTGCACAGTTTCATCAAAACTCTTCGCTATCCCCTCTGTTTTCTCGACTTTGAAACCTTTCAATGTGCCATCCCACCGTATGACGGTCTGAAACCTTATCAACAGGTACCGTTTCAGTACTCCCTGCATACACTGAAAAGCGCCAAAGGGAAACTTCAGCATCAGGAATATCTGGCGCAGCCACATATTGACCCAAGAAAAGAGTTTATCGACTCCCTTCTGGAGGCAATCCCGGAAGATGCCTGTGTGTTGGTTTACAACAAGGCATTTGAAGTGGACAAGCTGAAAAAGCTGGCGGAGCATTTTCCTCGCAAGCGGAAGAGAATCCAGCAGATAATTGATTCCGTAGTTGACCTCATGGTGCCATTTCAGAAGAGACATCTTTACTCGTGGAAACAGCAGGGATCTCATTCCATCAAGGCTGTACTCCCGGCATTCGTCAAAGGCATGACCTATGAGGGGATGGAGATTGGCGGCGGCAGCGCGGCAATGGAGGCGTATCATGAGATGGGGCGGTTGATTGACAAACCAAAGGAACTTGCCAAACTGCGGAAGGCGCTGTTGGAGTATTGTTGTCAGGATACACTGGCGATGGTGAGGTTGCTGGAGGTAGTGGAAATCAAATCAAAATGCAAGTAGTGGCTGGCCGAAGATAAAACGTACTCTCGTCGGCATATGTCTTTTACTTGGCATATTCTCCAGATGGTCGCTTCATTACTTTAGGGCGCGCGGACGGCACAGTGCGTACCTGGAATGCCGATACCGGCGAGTGCGTGTGTACTTTGGAAGGACACGAACGTTCCATTATGTCACTCTCCTACTCTCCCGATAGCTGCTTTCTTGCTTCTGCCGACGGCCGTAATGTCATACGAATATGGGATGCCAAACTTGGAAAGCGCTTGCATGTTATTGAGGGGGATAGGGAAATTGACTTTTGTTGTGCTACCATATAGCTTAATAACCACAAATACCGCGTTACTGATGTGAGGTTTAAATAAATGATATCATCGGATCTTGCATATTCTTCCTCTCAACCTATAAATCCCCCTCCAATAAAATCTATTGAGATCTGTAAAAAGTTTTTTGATGATTATGCTCACATAACAAATTCTACTCGAAACGAGTTTGAAAAGTTTTTTGACAACTATGCACCGCACGCTGTTCGCGTGAATGAATTAAGGAAGAAAAAAGCCCCAAGATTTAATATTTTTTCTTCCTTAGATATTTGTAGAGATGAATGTATAACGTCAAAATTCATCGCAACCCTTTTAGACCCTCATGGGATGCATGATCAAGGTTCGTTGTTTTTGAGGTCATTTTTTAAATTTATCCTGAATGATGACATTTCTGAACAAATAGCAAACCGCGCAAAAGTTTTAACTGAAGCACATATTGATGAGTCGGGAAGACTAGATATCCTGATTGAAGTACCCGCTCCCGAATATCGATTTATCGTTATTGAAAATAAAATCAATGCTCAGGAGAGTCCTAATCAGATAGGAAAATATCAGGGGTGGTTGAAACGTCAAGTTTCGGGGCAACATAAGATTGTTTTTCTAACGCCGGATGGAAGAGAATCTGAATCTCTTTGTAAAAATGAAAATGAAATACCCGTTATTCCACTATCCTATTATAAATTGGTTGATTGGCTACGATGCGATTTTGACACTCTGCCTAAAAGAATTGCTTTTGTAGTTCGTCAATTTTGCGAAATTTATAACAAAGATCTTATCGAAGGAGTCAACATGGATGCCGAATTAGAATTATTTATGAGACATAAGCTTTCAGATGCATGGGATATTTCTGAAGCATTCTCTGAAGTCCGCGACACTATTTATAATGCTTTTTGGAATCATGTAGCCAAATTCATCACAGAACAGCTGGGCGAATCTTCGGTTGATTGGTCTGCATCAGCAAACTCAGGCAAACCTCATGGTTTGTATATTAGATATAAAAACGACGGAAGGCTTATAAAAATTGGCGCAAGAATGTATACAGAAACAAATAAAGATTGTGCTTATGGTATATGGATTTCTCGAAAAAATATGAATTGTAGAACAATCCAGGGGCTTGCTGAAGTAAAAATAATTTCCGAATCTTTACAAAAAGAAAATTTTAAATACTCTAGCGGCAAAATTGCCTCTAAAAAATTAAAAGACATAGTCGGTATTGAATTAAGTTACGAAAAAGATGCTCTCTTAACCATGAATGCTGATAATGATGGAGATCATATAATAGCCAAAAAGATAGCGAATGCCATTTTTGAATTATTCATGAAATATCAAACCGAGATTACTAAGATAAATGAACTCTATTATTCTGGGACGGAAAATTATCAAACTGACACCGAACAAGATGAGGATTAATTCACTTTTTAAATCTTTGTAAGTAGTAATAGAGAATGTGGAAGGAGTTACAAGGGCCTCCACATTTAATGTAAGAGGTGGCCCATCACCCAAGGCCTTGTCCTCAGCAAAAACTCTCTCACCTTGCGAAGATCAAACATGGTGTCACAGTCCGACCGGAGCTGCCTTTCCGCATCAATCCAAATCGCTGCGTTCCCGATAACCCCACCAATTTTCGACAACTCCCCTGCCACATTGGCAGGGGACAAGCCGCCCGCATAGCCGCAGCAAATACCGTCCAACGGCTCCGGCCATTCATCCGGCAGAATTCCCGCGCCATGTGAAGTATCAAACAGCGCAGCGATGTTGTTCAATTCCAACTCCTTGCAATGTTGAACAATCTCGTCATTAACACCATCCTGCTGGAAAATTACCGTTTGGCCGTTGTCCCGCAGTTTCAGCAGGCTGTGCGGCAGCTTCATGTAATCAACATCGTGCGGTTCACCATGCGTATTGATCTGCCAGCGTTGAAACATTCCCGGTGACATGAAATCCTTGTGGATATTTGAGAAACCCCGTTCCGGCCATCTGCCAAGCAGAATCTCACGAACCCACTCAAAACAGATGTGCCCGGAAAAATTCATGCCGCGACCGCAACACGTATCAACCAGCTTTGCCAGCCACGCATCCGACGGGAATCTTGACCAACCTGTTTTTGAGCCACGCGCAAGCTGGATGCCGAATTCAACAAACGGGAATTCCTCCGCCAGCGCGATAAGATCATGCGGGTCTGTGCTATCTCCCACCCCGGAAACGGTTACCTTTGTCAGAAATTTTCTCATATCTTTGAACAGGATCTTCCACGATATTTCATACACGACAGTTACAGTGTCTGTTTGTGCTCAAATTGTTAGGCAGAAATACAGGCTCAGTATTTTCGAGATCTCGACAAAAGGTGGATACCGGTCTTGGTTGGAAAGAAAATCGAATCACCGGCATTACCGCGAAGGATAACATGGTACACAGCTGAAGGAAAATATTTGTGGGGTTTGCGACCCATGAGAGCGATTTAATACCAAACATCCAAAAGTCAAACCTAACCCAATTGGTGTTCTTTGTTGGTTGTAAACAGTCCGTCTTGCTTGACATTGTTCAACAATAGTTTTTTGTTCAGATAGTCAGGATATTCATCGACAATGGCGATATTATTGATTACCAAAGTGTTACCTTGATGTTTCTATTCTGTTTTTGCAACTTCACCAAGTACGATAAATGGTCGAATGGCAGTTCGGACACTCGGGGCGCTCTTTTTTTTTATACACACTGCCTTTGTATTTAAGATGATGGGATAATTCACGTCCATCAATCGTTGTAAAGTTGAATGAACATACGTTGCATCTTTTTGGATGAGCAAAAATATCAAAAAATGTATCTATATGCGGCAAGTCAAGTAGATCTGTTTTTTGTCCTTTGATTCGTTTTTTTATATTTCTGTCAAGTAACTGTGGCAATATAAAACCAGTTGCAATTACAGTCACTCTTATTACGTCACCAATACTATCATCTAGAACAATTCCTATTTTTATTATTGCTTCCCCATACACTCGCTCGTGAACGATAAGATTCACCGTATTATAATCGTCAATAGTCATGCTGGACGGCCCGGTGATATTAACTAAAACTCCTTTAAATTCTAAAATGTCGATATCCTCCATCATCGGACTGGAGAACGCCATGTTTATTGCCGCAGAAGCTTTATCCTCCCCAGTCCCGGTTCCAAGCCCCATCATTGCAATACCTCGGATTCTCATAATTGCTCGTACGTCAGCATAATCAAGGTTCATAAAGCCTGTGGGCATAATCAGTTCAGAAATTCCCCTTACTGCCTGATACAATGCATCGTCAGCAGGTTTGAATGGGTTGAGCAGAGACATTCTTTTATTCGCCTGAGTAATTAAGCGATCATTGTTTATAACTATCAGAGAATCAACGCATTTTACGAGTTTTTCAATCCCTTTCTCAGCTATTCCAGTTTTTACCTTGCCTTCAAAAGAAAACGGTTTAGTGACGATTCCAACAGTGAGAATCCCTGCCTCCCGTGCCACTTCAGCGATTACTGGGGCTGCACCGGTGCCTGTTCCACCTCCCATTCCGGCAGCTATAAATAGAAGATCGGTCTCTTTGAGAAGTTCAACTAACTGTGAACGTGACTCCATAGCCGCTCCTCTGCCGATATCCAGTTTGACACCCAAACAAAATTTTGTAGTTCGCTGGTTTTTGAGTTGAATTTTAGTTGTGGCTTGTGACCTTTGAAAAGAGTCAGAATCACTGTCAGCTATTATGAAATCGACATTTTGCATATTGCTCGCAATCATCGATTCTACGGCATTGACACCTCCGTCACCGACACCAATTACCTTGATTCTGGGGCTAGCTTCTATCGTTTCAGGCATTTGGTTTCTCCTTCAAATATCTTCATCATTCTCGTCAGCCACCCCGCCATCCGGAGCTTCAATGTCTGGAAGGAACTTTTCCAGAATTCTGTCCGGAACCATACGGTACTGAGACGAATCCTCTCCCTCGGCAATAAACAAAAAATCGTTGAACGGAACAAGACAGTAATTGGTCTCGGCGAGGACAGCAGCGATTTCCTGCAAAAACGAATCGTTCAAGTGTGGAACGCCAGCCAGGGTGCGGTGCTGCGGCCAGGTAATGCGGAAGGCTTCGTAGGATTCACTTCTGAAACTTTCATTGTACAGATCAGTGAGAATGCTTGCGGTTTCTGCTGCTGTGCGTACCATGACAGGCCTTCTCTTTTAATGAACAATGTAATGTCTTCTACTGCTTTTGGATCACCCTGAAATTCCTAGTATGCCTTGTTTATTATCAGCTTATCCTGTTGAGAAAGAAACATTAGCAAGCACTTTTTATCCCTTAAATGCTTTTTGGTGCCACTCTTCCAAGCTATAAATCTCGATGCCTAATTCACTGGCAAGGTCATCGACCGGTTCTCCGCTCATAAGACGCAGGACAACTTCGGCAACTTCCTTTTTGCGGTTGGGGCTCCAGCATTTGACTTTTGGTTGAGCCATAGGATAAAAGTCCGGTAAATCCAGTTCGTCATTATCTAACATATTTTTCACCTTCCTCATTTATAGCAATCCCGATTACAGATCTCGTGTTATTCAGAAGCTGTTATTCAAAAAGTAAATAGTAAGCATCCCCCACCAGAGGTGGGGGATTACCTAAAAGAATTTAACTCCAAAATATGTGGATACTGAACTCGATGCTGATTACCTGCGACAACAGCAGAAAAGAGCGACCTGTCATTCATGGCAACGCCTAACAATCAATATCTTCATCATTCGGATCAGCGACCCCGCCATCAAGAGCCTCAACGTCAGGCAGGAACTTTTCCAGAATCCTGTCCGGAACCATACGATACTGAGACAAATCCAGCTCCCCAGCAATAAACAGAAAGTCGTTGAACGGGACAAGGCAATAATTGGTCTCGGCAAGAACAGCGGAGATTTCCTGCAAAAACGTATCGTTTAAACGCGGAACGTCGGCCAGGGAGCGGAGCTGCGGCCAGGTAATGCGGAAGGCTTCGTAGGATTCACTTCTGAAACTTTCATCATACAGGTCGGAAAGGATATGTGCAGTTTCTGCTGCTGTTCGTGCCATGTCAGGCCTCCTCTGAATATTTGATGATTCAGTATGGCACGAGTACGCGACAATTAGTGTCGCGTACGAAGATATTGGAAAAGAAGACAAAGAAAGGACTTGGAGACGTAGCTTCAAGCCCTAAATTAAATATTAAACGTGATCAGATCAACCCCTGCAGGTAATTGAATTCCGTAGTTCCCGGCAGGTCGCGGCCGGCCTTGAAGGCTGCCAGGACTTCCCCCCACTGTTCACGGGGCGTCTGGCGCAGATCGATCACAAAGGAGCTGCAACGGTTGCGGCGCAACTCGGCATGCCGCCCGGTCAATGAAAAGGGGGTGGCGGCACTGATGGTCTGCAAACCGTCCCGGGTGGAGACGCTGTACTGTTCACCCCGGTCGGAGGTAAGCGGGATATTGGTATGCACATCCTTGAAGCGGATCTTGGTGGTCATGACCGGCAGCGGCGCATAGACGATCATCTTCCTTTCCAGCGGGAGCTGGGCGGCACAGAGGCGGGCCAGATTCTCCTGGTCATCCTCCAGGTAGAGCGTGGCAGATTCGGCGCCCAGTTCGTGCCACTGCAGCAGCGCCTGGCTGTTGAGTGAAAAACAGCGGTGCCAGGTTGAGATCCGCACCCCTTCCAGCCGTTGCAGCAGGGCAAAATGGGAGAGGTTGGCGACTTCAAAACGACGGAAACCGGCGCGGTGCAACTGCAGCACGGTATCGCGATACAACTCCATGTCGCGGTCAAACAGGATAAACGGCAACTGCCAGACGACCTCTCCTTCGGAGCCACGAACCTGGTTCAGCATGGTCGGGATGGCATGAATAGCGGCCTTGGAAAGATTGATGATCACGCAGTCGGCGCCGTTCTGCAGCGGATAGCGCCAATCGCGGGGGGTATCCAGCACCACCGCCAGACGTTCGGCCGGGAGTTGCTGACCGGAGAGCGGCGCTACGGCAGCCAGTTCCTTCAAGGCCGCCGAGCGGGCGGCAGAGCTCCGTTCACGGCTCCGCTCTGCCACGGCGGTTGCCAGATAACGGTAAAACTGGCGCCGCATCTCCTTGAACATGGCCGACGGTATCAGGCGGGGAGGGAAATCGGGCGCGGTCAGGCTTTCCAGGGTAAAGGGGGTGTCACCGGTTTTGGAAAACTGGTTGGTGAGAATGGTGGCCATGCTTTCGGTACGGGCCGGTTCCAGCGGGCCGACCTGATAGCGAAAATCGTAGCTTTCGCCATACACCTGCCCCGACACCAGCACCTGTTGATCCTCCAGCGACAGTTGCAAGCGGCACGGCATCCCTCCACCCGACACCGATTCCAGGCGGCGCTGGCAGGCGTTGTCGCTCAGGGTGAACGCCTCGTTGGATGAAACCTTGTAAATCGAATCACCGGCGGTGAAGACAAAGGGGGTGTCAACCTCCACCATGGCGCCGGCCGGGGCATCCATGACTTTTTTGCGATTGACGAATAGTTCACGAATGGTCCAAGCCTGGCCGGCCATGTCGCTCTGGGGCTGTACCCGCAGACGGTCACCCACATGCAACGGGGTGCGGGTTTCAAAGCTCAGGCGTTTTGCATTCTGGCTTTTGACCGTACCGGTATAGCGCCCGGTTCCCCCCTTTTGCCACGGATTGGCGATATCCTCCGGGTTGTGGGAGCCGAGGAAACCTTTGGTCGGGGTTCTTCCGAAGGAACTCTTGAGCGTCTCCTTGGCCTGTTTGAGTGCCTCCTTGTGCCCGCCAGGCGGGGCATCCAGCACCGTGCGGTAGGCCTGAACAACGCTGGCCACGTACTCGGCCGACTTCATCCGCCCTTCGATCTTCAGTGATTTGACACCGGCCGCCACCAGCTCCGGCAGCAGGTCGATGGCCGAAAGGTCATTGGTGGAAAAGAAGTGTCCCTGCTTGCCACGATGTCCGTACAGTCGCCGGCACGGCTGGGCGCAACGGCCACGGTTGCCGCTGTGTCCTCCCAGGTAGGAGGAGAAGAAGCATTGCCCGGAGACCGAAAAGCAGAGCGCGCCATGTACAAAGGTTTCGATTTCCACCGGCGTGGAAGCGGCAATGGCGGCAATCTCATCCAGCGCCAGTTCCCGCGCCAGCACCGCCCGCTGGAAACCGAGCTGGTGGAGCATCTGCACTCCGGCGCTGTTGTGGATCGTCATCTGGGTCGAGGCGTGCATCGGGATGGTGGGGAAATGATTGCGGATCAGACGGGCCACCGCCAGATCCTGCAGGATCACGCCATCGATCCGCATGGCTGCCAGTGCTGCCAGGGTATCGACCAGCTGGGGGAGTTCCCCCTCCTTGACCAGGGTGTTGAGCGTGATATAGATCCGGCGGCCGTTGGCATGGGCATAGTTGAGCATCCGCTCCATCTGGGAGAGGGAAAAGTTTTTGGCGCGGGCGCGGGCGGAAAAATCGTGCATACCGGCATAGACCGCATCGGCCCCCATTTCCATGGCGGCAAAAAATGATTCCATTGATCCGGCGGGCGCCAGAAGCTCCACCTCACTCGGTTTGTGTGGCATACGGTTATCTCGTTTCATGAAAGTATCTCAGGTCACGTTACGTGTAGCGTGATTGATTGTAGCGGGGGAGTATAAACTAAAACCGACCATAATGGTATGATCTGTTTTTATGAGATTTCTCTGGCTCGGCAGTTGAAAAAGGAGAACCGCACCCACGTGTGCGGCGTTTTTGCGTTCTAACGAAATACGGGCAGTGTCCGGAATCCCCCCCAACATTAGAACTCTTGACAATTATGCACATTTCCCCGATAAGTAGTTCATTTTTCAGAGAATATTTAGATAGTTTGTTAATGCACCTTCTACTTACCTTTAAATCCGGGCAGTGTCCTGGATTTATTCCGCAACGTGTTCGATTGGAAGGAGAATATAGTAATGGAAGCAATGCGTAAAATTTATCGTCAGTTGCCTGATACTTTGAAGATGCCAAGGAATTTGCAGCACCGGCGGGTTGAAGTGATTTTGCTACCCCTTGATTCTGAAAAAAAATCCGAGGCCGTTTTCCGGGCTGTTGATTCTCCACTAGCACGTTTTGCCGGAGCTTGGGTGGGTGAGCTATTGAGTTAGAGAAGATCAGGGTGTATATGAGGTTCGTGAGGATTTCAAATGATATACCTGCCGGATACAAACGCACTGATTCGTTTTTACTGCAATTGGAGACAGTAGTAAACAAACAACAAAATACAAACTCCCTACAAGCATGGCTTTCCAAGCAACTTTATCAGTCCTCTCGGAATAAATTGCATACATCGCTGTTACAATTGAAATCAAAGGGAAAAATACGCTGGCAAAGCCGGTAAAGGCTTTGATAAATATGTACGGTAGTATGAGTAAGACAAAAGAACCATCTGGGGGCCTCAAAGACGACAGACTGGCCAGGTGATAAAGACCGAATCCAATCCAACCAGATATTGCTATGGCCAGTGAGATAATTTCTATTCTCATTCATTTATCCCTTTAATTTATTGCGACCAACAGGGTGCCCGATTCACCGGCCATTGGGCCGCGTGCAACCGGCTGGTTGAACTTGTCTATTTCTTATACTTGCCGCTGAGATTGACGTATCGTGTCATATACTGTCCTCACGTTCTCGATATTTACAAAAGCAGGCGGAGCATTCCGACCGCTACCGGGGATGGAACTCACGGAAGACATCATCCATGATGGGAAAAGGCCGGTAGCTCCAAAAATAATCGTGCCGGTGTTATCTCCTTTTTCCGAGAGTGATATTTCACCCAGAGTTTTCAAAGAAAGCGACCTGAGACTACGACTGAAAAGCCCTCCACTGATCAGAACTCGCTCGTTGGTGACCGCATACCATGTTTTTTCACGTGCCTTTGCATCGGCAAAGAACCGACCGATGACCATGTAGAGACCGACCAGAACAAAAGGGATTCCCCAAAGTTTAAAGAAGAATGGCGCGCCAGTGGTAATAACAGAACTTTCCCAAAATATGGCAAAGCCACACCAGAGGATGCTAAAGGGGATGAAAATGATGTCTCCAGGTGACAAAGATAAGCCAGCACGTGGCTTGCCACACCAGATAAGCTTTTCTCCACTCCCAAGTTCTCTGGCGACCTCCATTTCGACCATTCCGTTCATAAACACCTCCAGTTAATATCAACTCATCCATTTATTGCAGTTCAACGGTGTGGGAAACAATAAGGGGACAGACACTGTGCCTGTCCCCTTATTGCTGACCCACAAATCAATGTATTGCTCGGATCGTATTGTTGCCGGTATCCGTTACATAAAGGTTTGTTCCATCCGTGGTGATGCCGCTGGGAATATAAAAAGTCGCTGCCGCTCCTATGCCGTCTGTAGCTCCGGTTGTACCCACTGAACCCGCCAATGTTGTAACAGTCCCCGTGGATAGTTCTATTTTGCGGATCGCGTTATTGCCGTGACTTGGTGCATTAGTGTGACCTGAATTTAGTGGATATTGCATCATTTCTGTCACATAGAGATTAGTGCCATCTGTGGAAATACCCGTGGGAAAAAAGAAACTCGCAGCCGCTCCTATGCCGTCAGTCGATCCTGGTATGCCCGCTGTCCCTGCCAGTGTTGAAACGGCTCCGGTGGCTATAACTATCTTGCGAATGGTGCTGTTGAATGTATCTGTAACATAAAGGTTTGTCCCGTCTGTGGTAATTCCAGTAGGACTATAGAATCTCGCTGCCGCACTGTTTCCATCAGCCGACCCGGTAGTTACAGCTGTGCCAGCCAGTGTTGTAACAGATCCAGTAGAAATCACTATCTTTCGAATCGTACTGTTTGTGGTATCGGTAACATAGAGGTTTACCCCATCCGTAGTAATGCCTTCAGGGCTAGAGAATCTCGCTGCTGCACCGATGCCGTCAGTTGATCCGATAGAACTCGCAGTGCCAGCTAGCGTTGTGACAGCCCCTGTGGATATTTCAATTTTACGAATAGTGTTGTCGAGACCATCCGAAACATAGAGATTTGTTCCGTCCGTGGTGATACCGCTGGGACTATGGAAGCTTGCTGTTGTACTAGTGCCATCTGCTGATCCGATAGTCCCTGCAGTACCTGCTAGCGTTGAAACGGTTCCTGTGGATATTACCACTTTACGAATCGTCTGATTGGATGAATCGGAAACATAAAGATTCATCCCGTCTGTGGTAATTCCAGTAGGACTATAGAATCTCGCTGCCGCACTGTTTCCATCAATCGACCCGGTAGTTACTGCTGTGCCAGCCAGCGTTGTAACTGTCTTGGTTAGAGAAAGTGGGACTCCCTGAATTGCTCCACCCATTTGAACTTTGTTGACAGTGTTAACATCGTTGCTGCCATTGCAACCACTCGACAACATCGTGGCACAAGTCAGCAGAAAAAAAGCAAATAATGTAAAATGTGTTTGATATCGGCTAGTTGCCATAAAATAGCTCCTGAGTTAAGTCAAGAAGAATGTTTATACTCGGTGGAGAGCAATAAGGGGACATGGAACAATAAGGGGACAGGCACCAATTACTCTTTCCTTTTCCGCCCTTTTTGCCACCCTCTATGTCTTAACGTGGATTCAAGTCCCATACTCGCGCATATCTCGTCTCTCCAGTTTTCGTATCCGAAAGGCGCTTGCCGGTTGACGCTATTCCTTATTTTCTCAATTTCTACGTCGGTTAACGGTGTATCTACAAATACAGACCAGTCCTCGGGTAAAGGAAACGGTAGTTGATCGGGCTGCGATTCTTCCGAGTCGGCATTGCGCACTTGGTGCGATGACCACGGCCATTGCGCGGCCGTTAGCGACAACATTGCTCTTACCGGATTTCCTTCTATGTAGCGAACTATCGTCAAAAGATGCTCGTTATCCTGAACAATGAAACTCTTGTATCTACCTTGCCACAGATGACCGCTGGTGCCGTAATGCTTGTGATAGCGGCGGACATGGGTCGTCATCACCCATTGCATCCATTTATTTAGCTGAGATGCCTCTTCCG
>Ga0209798_10000865_pt1 | contig 18552 bp, 16 predicted proteins | sample DOMMetBare3Fresh_FD_187475 | JGI IMG/M metagenome (GOLD analysis project Ga0209798, IMG submission 187475) | Wetland sediment microbial communities from St. Louis River estuary, USA, under dissolved organic matter induced mercury methylation -... | ecosystem: Environmental > Aquatic >...
TAGTAGTAGCCGTTGCGCGAGAAGTTCGCGACGACCTTGCGCGTCTCGCCGTTGATCGAGACCTCGTAGAGCATCTTGGGGCTCGGCGTATCGAAGTCCCAGTGCTCGTTGGGCGTCTCCTGGAAGTACCAGACGATCTTGCCGGTGTCGGCGTCGAGCGCGATAGTGCTCGCCGTGAACAGGTTGTCGCCCGGACGGAATTCAGGATCGAAGCTCGGGAAGGCGTCGCCGGTGCCGTAGAACAACAGGTTCGTGGCGGGATCATAGGAGGCGGTCTGCCAGACGCCGCCGCCGCCCACGCGCCAGGCGTTGTGCTTGTCCTTCCAGGTCTCGGAGCCGGGCTCGCCCGGGGCTGGGATGGTGAAGGTGCGCCAGGCGAGCTGGCCGGTGTTGACGTCCCAGGCGCCGACCCAGCTGCGGGTGCCGAGCTGTCCGCCGGTGCTTTCGCCCTGCAGCACAAGCTCCTTGCCGCCGCGGGTCTTGATCGTCAGCGGTGCGGCCGTGAACCCTTGGGTCTTGGCTGAGGGCGTGCCGGTCGCGGGATCGGTGGGCGCTGCGGCATTGACCTCCCAGATCACTTCGCCGGAATCGCGGTTGAGCGCGATCAGCCGCATATCGTTGGTGGGGATGAAGACCTTGTTGCCATACATCGCGATCCCGCGTTGGGTGCGAGACTGCTTGATCTTGGGATCGTGACGCCAGAGCGGCACGCCCTGCGTCCCGCTGCGAACGTCGAATTTCATCACCCGGCCCCAGGTGTCGTTGACGTACATGAAGCCGTCGTCCACCAGCGGGGTCGCTTCTTCCTTGCCGCGCAGCGTTCCGCCGGTCGCCATCCCGCCGATCGAGATGATGAACTTGAGCTTGAGATCCTTGGCGTTGTCGCGATTGATGTCTTTCAGGCCCGAATGCCTGGAATTGTCGTAGTCGCGGTGAACCATCAGCCAGTTCTGCGGCTCGTTTGGTGCGTTGAGCAGTCGCTCCGGCGTCACGTCCGCCGCGGTGGCCGGACTGACGATGGCGGCAAGCCCAATTGCGGTCAGTGCGCCGACTGTTCTCAGCATGATTTCCTCCCTGTTTACCCTAAGCGAATTCTAGCGGTGGCCCGAAGCCCTAAAATCAGTCGGGCGCTGCCGCGTCTTGGCAACCATTCTAGCGATGGCCGGCGGGCCGCGCCACCGACCCTTGGCCAAAAGTGCCCCTTGGCCAAAAGTGACCCGGCCAAAAGTGCCCCGTGGCCAAAAGCTTGCGTCTACCGCCCCGCACCTATATAAGCCGCGCCATCTCACACGCGGACCTTGGCTAAACAAGCCGTCCGGTGGCTCGGCGCCCTCTTTAACACAGGGAGGGAGGTTGGAGCTCACGGGTCCGCGGCGGCACAACCGGAGAATGACCATGGCGCTACCTGACTACAGCATGCGTCAGCTTTTGGAAGCTGGCGTTCACTTTGGCCACCAGGCCCACCGCTGGAACCCGAAGATGGGCGAGTACATCTTCGGCACCCGCAATAACATCCACATCATCGATCTCGCCCAGTCGGTGCCGTTGCTGCACCGGGCCCTGCAGGCGGTGAGCGATACCGTCGCCAAGGGCGGGCGCATCCTGTTCGTCGGCACCAAGCGCCAGGCGCAGGACGCGGTCGCGGATGCGGCCAAGCGCTGCGCGCAGTACTACGTGAATTCCCGTTGGCTCGGCGGCACGCTTACCAACTGGAAGACCATCTCGGGCTCGATCTCGCGCCTGCGCAAGCTCGACGAGATGCTCGCCTCCAACGAGGCCGGCGGCTACACCAAGAAAGAACGCCTCGATCTGCAGCGCGAGCGCGACAAGCTCGACCGCGCGCTCGGCGGCATCAAGGACATGGGCGGGCTGCCCGACCTCCTGTTCGTGATCGACACCAACAAGGAAGACATCGCGATCAAAGAGGCGCGCCGGTTAGGCGTCCCGGTCGCGGCCGTCGTCGACACCAACTGCAACCCGGACGGCATCACCTTCATTGTTCCCGGCAATGACGACGCCAGTCGCGCCATCACGCTCTATTGCGACCTCATTGCCAGGGCCGCCATCGATGGCATCTCGCGTGCGCAGGGCGAGATGGGTATCGACGTCGGCGCGGCCGCCGAGCCGGTCGTGGAAGAGCTGCCGGCGCCGGCGGCGGGACCCGGCTACGAGGTGCTCTCCGGACCGCGCGGCGTTGCCGACGATCTCAAGAAGCTCGCGCACGTTTCGCCCACGATCGAGAAGAAGTTCAATGATCTTGGCATCTTCCACTATTGGCAGATCGCGAGCCTCAGCCCTGATGCGGCTCACAAGATCGGCGAGGAAATCGGGCTGCCCGGCCGTATGGAAAGCTGGATTGCCCACTCGAAGGAACTGACCGCGGAATGACCGCCCTGCCTGGCCGACCGGCCAGACATCAACGTCACAAGCATCCACAACGTCACAAGCATCCACAACGTCACAAGCATCAACGTCACAAGCAACAACGTCACACGTCGACAGTACCAAGTTGTTACAGCACCAGGACGTGAATGGCCGGGACGAGCCCGGCCATGGCGCCAAAGGGATATCGTTCGATGGCCAATATTACCGCACAGATGGTCAAGGAGCTGCGCGAGCGCACCGGCGCCGGCATGATGGATTGCAAGGCCGCGCTCGGAGAGACCAGCGGCGAGATGGAGGCGGCGGTCGACCTCCTGCGCAAGAAAGGGCTCGCCAAGGCTGCCAAGAAGGCCGGCCGCATCGCGGCAGATGGCCTGATCGGAATCTCTGTGACCGCCACCAAGGGCGTGGTGGTGGAGATCAATTCCGAGACCGACTTCGTCGCCCGCAACGAGTTCTTCCAGGGCCTGGTCAAGATGATCGCCGACGTGGCGCTCAGCGCCGGCACCGATCTCGACACGCTCAACAAGGCCAAGATCGGCAACATCCCGGTCGCCGACGCTATTCAGGATTCGATCGCCAAGATTGGCGAGAACATCTCGCTGCGGCGTGCGGCATCCATCGAGGTCAAGCAGGGCGCGGTCGCCAGCTACATGCACAATTCGGTGGGCGAGGGGCTCGGCAAGATCGGCGTGCTGGTCGCGCTCGAGTCGGCCGGCAAGGCCGACGAGCTTGCCCAGATCGGCCGCAAGATCGCGATGCACGTGGCAGCCTCCAACCCGCAGGCGGTCGACCCGTCGGGCCTGAGCCCCGAGGTGATCCGGCGCGAGAAAGAGGTGCTGGCCGACAAGGCCAAGGCGCAGGGGAAACCCGCCAATGTCGTCGACAAGATCGTCGAATCAGGGCTCAAGACCTTCTACAAGGAAGTCTGTCTGCTCGATCAGCCCTACATCCATGAGCCCGACAAGAGCGTAGCCCAGGCCGTCAAGGAAGCCGAGGGCAAGGCCGGCGCCCCGATCAAGGTGACGGGCTTCGTCCGCTACGCCCTGGGTGAGGGCATCGAGCGGGAGGAGAAGGACTTCGCTGCCGAAGTTGCGGCCGCGGTCACACCGCGCTGACTATTCCGCTTCCGGCCATGGTGCGCGGCTGACCGGAAGGCAATCACCGAGCGAGCCCCTTATGGCCAGTGCCGCCGATTTGAAGTTCCTGCACCGCGTGCAGCAATCTCTGTCAGGAACTTCAAATCGAAAAGCGGCACTAGAAATCATAAGGTTGCTAGTGCCCCTTTGCTTCCGAAGTTCGTGTTAGAGGCTGCGGCGATGGATGACGAACTTCGGAAGCGGGGCACTAGTCCGATCTACCGCCGCGTGATCGTCAAAGTGTCGGGCGAGGCCCTGATGGGGCCGGATTCGTTCGGAATTCATCAGCCCACCCTGGAGCGGATCGCCGCCGATCTGGTCGCTGCACGCGCGCTCGGGGTCGCAATCGGTGTCGTCGTCGGCGGCGGCAACATCTTCCGCGGCGTCAAGGTGTCCGAGCAGGGCATTCCGCGGGTGACCGGCGACACCATGGGCATGCTGGCGACGGTCATGAACGCGCTGGCGCTGGAAACCGCGATCGAGCGGGCGGGCGCGCCGGCGCGCACGATGTCGGCGCTGGTCATGCCGGGCGTCTGCGAGACCTACGAACGGCCGCGCGCCCTGCGCCATCTCGAGGAGGGGCGCCTGGTCCTGTTCGCGGCCGGCACCGGCAATCCGTTCTTCACCACCGACACGACCGCGGTTCTGCGCGCCGCCGAGATCGGCGCGGGCGCGGTGCTGAAGGCAACCGACGTGGACGGGGTTTACAGTGCCGATCCCAAGAAGGACAACAAGGCTGAGCGTTACGCTCGCTTGACCCATCGGGAAGCGCTCGAGCGCGGGCTTAAAGTCATGGACGCCACCGCCTTCGCGCTTGCCCAGGAAAATCATATGCCTATCATCGTATTCTCGATCCACGCCAAAGGAGCGATTGAGGCGGTCCTGCAGGGGCAGGGGCGCTCGACGATAGTCAGTTCGTAGTGCCCCGTTTCCGAAGTTCGTGATACGTCGCAGCACCCTCTGACACGAACTTCGGAAACAAAGGGGCACTGGCAGCTCTATGATTCTAGTGCCGCTTTTCGATTTGAAGTTCCTAACCGAGTCTGCCGCATCTGGTGTAGGAACTTCAAATCGGCGGCACTAGAGGGCTCGCCCCGATTGCTTCGGGCACGAAGCGGTCGGACAAGGCGTCCCGTAACGTTCCACCAAACGGCTTTCAAGGGGCATTGCCATGGCAGCCGCGACGCACGACATGAATGAGCTCAAACGACGCATGCAGGGCGCCGTGCAGGTCTTGAAGCAGGAGCTGGGAGGCTTGCGCACCGGCCGGGCGTCCGCGACCCTGCTCGATCCGGTGCAGGTCGAGGCCTACGGCAGTCACATGCCCCTCAATCAGCTGGCGACCGTCAGCGTCCCCGAGCCGCGCCTGCTGACCGTGCAGGTCTGGGACAAATCGATGGTGCATGCCGTGGAAAAGGCCATCTCGGCCTCCAATCTCGGGCTGTCTCCGTCGACCGAAGGCCAGTTGCTGCGGCTGCGGATTCCCGAGCTCAACGAAGAGCGGCGCAGGGAGCTCGTCAAAGTCGCGCACAAATATGCCGAAGCCGCTAAGGTCGCGGTTCGCCATGTGCGGCGTGATGGCTTGGATGTGCTCAAGAAGCTGGAAAAGGATCACAAGATCAGCGAGGACGAGGGCAAGCGCTCGTCCGAGCAGATCCAGAAGACAACCGACGAGATGATCGCGGAGGTCGAGCGGATGATGGCCGCGAAGGAGAAGGAGATCCTCACGGTGTGAGGTGCCATTGAATGTCCAATGCCGAGGCGTTGACCAGTGTACAAATCGGCGATTTTGCCGTGCCGCGTCACGTTGCCATCATCATGGACGGCAATGGCCGCTGGGCGGCCGCGCGTGGGCTGCCACGCAGCGAGGGGCATAGGCGCGGAGTCGAGGCTTTGCGCCGCACCGTACGCGCGGCCGGGGATCTCGGCATCGGCATCCTGACCATCTTCTCGTTCAGCTCGGAGAACTGGTCGCGCCCGCCAACCGAGATTCGCGAGCTGATGGGGCTGCTGCGCCGTTTCATCCGGAACGATCTGATCGACCTGCACCAGAACGGCGTGCACATCCGCGTCATCGGCGAACGCGAGGACCTCGATCCGGAAATCCGCCGCATGCTCGAAGAGGCCGAGGAGCGCACCAAGGACAACAATAAGCTCACCCTGATCGTGGCGTTCAACTACGGTGGACGCCAGGAGATTGCGCGCGCGGCACAACGGCTCGCGGCCGAGGTGGCGGCCGGCCGCCTGCTGGCGAGCGAGATCACCGTGGAGCGGATCTCGGGCTGTCTTGACGCGCCCGACCTCCCCGATCCCGATCTGATCATTCGCACCAGCGGCGAGCAGCGCCTGTCGAATTTCCTGCTTTGGCAGGCAGCCTACAGCGAGCTGGTGTTCGTCCCGACCTACTGGCCGGATTTCGACCGCGCAACGCTCGAAAGCGCCATCGCAGAATTCCGGCGTCGCGAGCGCCGATTTGGCGGCCTGATCGCGAAGACCGGCTCCTGAGAATGGCCAACGCGGATCCCGCGCGCCCAGTGCCTGCCGCCAGCTCCGGCGGTAGCGAACTGACGCTGCGCATCCTCTCGGGACTGGTGCTGGCCCCGCTGGCAGTGGGCGTAGCCTATCTCGGCGGCTGGATCTTTGTCGCGTTCTGGGCGATCGCCGCCCTGACGGTGTTGTGGGAGTGGTGCACGCTGGTCGCCGGCGGCGAGCGGCGCACGGTTCTCCTGACCGCAAGCGCGGCCGTCCTGCTTGCAGTCCTGCTCGCGGGCGCGGCCGCACCCACTCCGGACGGCAGTCACAGCGCTCGCCTGGTCGCGGGAGGCACGCTGCTCGTGATGGGCGTGCTGGCGACAGCGGCGTTGGCACCGAGCGGCCGGCGTGTCTGGACGGCGGCCGGCATTCCCTATGCGGGGCTGCTCGGAATGGCGCCGGTCGTGCTGCGCAACGATGCGCAATATGGTTTCCTGGCGATCGTCTTTCTGTTCGCGGTGGTGTGGGCCACCGACATCGTCGCCTATTTCGTCGGACGCGCAGTGGGCGGGCCGAAGCTTGCGCCGCGGATCAGCCCGAAAAAGACCTGGTCCGGCGCCATCGGCGGCACAGTTGCGGCCATCGCAGCCGCGCTCGCCGTCGCGATGGCGGCGGGGCTCTCCGATCTCATGGCCTTGGGATTGCTCGCCGCAGCCGCTTCGGCGCTCGCGCAGGGCGGGGACCTGTTCGAATCGGCCCTCAAGCGCCGGTTCGGTGCCAAGGATTCGGGTCATCTCATTCCCGGCCACGGCGGATTGATGGATCGACTGGATGGTTTCGTGGCGGCGGCCGTTCTTGCTGCGGTGATCGGTCTCCTCCATGGCGGCGCCGGTCAGGCCGCGCGCGGGCTCTTGGTGTGGTGATGTAATGTCGACAACCGCCGTCCCGTTGGATCACCAGTCCGGGCCCGCTCCCGAGCGCAGCGTCACCATCCTCGGTGCCACCGGCTCGATCGGGGCCAGCACCATTGACCTGATCAAGCGCGATCGATCGCGCTACCAGGTGGAGGCACTGAGCGCCAACACCAACGCCGGCGCTCTGGCGGCGCTGGCGCGCGAATTGAACGCACGTTTTGCGGCGATCGCGGACCCGGCCGCCTACGACGAGCTGAAGTCCGCGCTTGCGGGCAGTGGCATTGCGGCGGGCGCCGGCGAGAGCGCGCTGGTCGAGGCGGCTGCTTATCCTGCGCAATGGGTGATCGGCGCGATTACCGGGGCAGCTGGGCTCAAGCCCACACTGACGGCGGCCGAGCGGGGCGCCATCGTGGCCATCGCCAACAAGGAATGCCTGGTGTGTGCGGGCAGCCTGTTCATGCGCCGCGCTGCGGCCGCCGGCGCAACGCTGCTGCCGGTCGACTCCGAGCACAACGCCCTGTTCCAGGCCATGAGCGGAAGCCGGCGAGCGGACGTGCGCCGCGTCATCCTCACCGCTTCGGGCGGACCGTTCCGGACCTGGTCGGCAGCGGCCATTCGAGCGGCGACGCCGGAGCAAGCGCTCAAGCATCCGAACTGGACGATGGGACAGAAGGTCACCATCGATTCCGCGACCCTCATGAATAAGGGGCTCGAAGTTATAGAGGCCCATCACCTTTTCGCGCTGGCGCCGGACGAGATCGATGTCCTCGTGCACCCCCAGTCGATCGTGCATGGGCTGGTCGAGTTCCGCGACGGCTCGCTGATCGCCCAGCTGGGCAGCCCCGACATGAGGATCCCGATCGCGCATTGCCTGGCTTGGCCGCAGCGCATGTGCGGGCCGGCCGAGCGGCTCGATCTCGCCCGCCAGGGGACGCTGGTCTTCGAAAACCCCGATCTTGAGCGCTTCCCGGCGCTCAGGCTTGCCCGCCAGGCGCTCGAGGCGGGGGAGGGCGCGCCGACTATCCTGAATGCCGCAAACGAGGTTGCGGTCGCCGCATTCCTCGCCCGTGGCCTGCATTTCCTGGGGATTGCAGCCCTGGTCGAGGCGACATTGGAGGCTGCGGCAAAGCGGGGGCTGGTGCGGGAGCCAACTACCGTTGAGGATGCCCTTGCTGTTGACCATGATTCGAGAAGGCTGGCGAACCAGATATTGCCCGAAATTGCCGCAAAGGCATCATAAGCAAGTCCGGTCCTGGCCAAACAGGGCGCTAGTGCCGCCGATTTGAAGTTCCTACACCACGTGCGGCGAACTCGGTTAGGAACTTCAAATCGAAAAGCGGCACTAGAATCATAGAGTTGCTAGTGCCCCTTCGCGTCCGAAGTTCGTGCCAGGGTGCTGCGATGGATCGCGAACTTCGGAAGCGTGGCGCTAGCCTGGGATGGACGGACGAATGGATTTGGTCAGAGGGATCATCAGCTGCTGGGGTGGGCTGCCGGTTCTCTTCGTTTTCAGCCTTGTCGTGTTTGTTCATGAGCTTGGCCATTTCCTGGTAGCCCGTTGGTGCGGCATCAGGGTGCTGGTCTTCTCGATCGGATTTGGCCCCGAACTGTTCGGTTTCAACGACCGCCGCGGCACACGGTGGAAACTCTCGGCCATCCCGCTCGGCGGCTACGTCAAGTTCCTGGGCGACGACAACGCCGCCAGCGTACCCGACCAAGCCGCCATGGCCCAGATGTCCGAGGCGGACCGGCGGGAAAGCTTTCCCGAGCAGAAGGTCGGCTCGCGTGCCGCCGTGGTGGCGGCAGGCCCGATCGCGAACTTCCTCATGGCGATCGTGATCTTTGCCGGTCTCGCCATGGTCCTCGGCAAGCCGAGCACGGCCGCTCGCGTCGATATCGTGCAGCCGGGCAGCGCCGCCGAGGAGGCCGGCTTCCAGCCCGGCGACGTCGTCCTGACGATTAACGGTCGCCGCATCGACAGCTTCACCGAAATGCAGCGAATCGTAAGCCTGAGCGCGGGGGAGAAGCTGACCGTCGTGGTCCAGCGCGGAGCGACCGAGGTCACCTTGACGGCGATACCCCGGATGCAGGAGGTGAAGGACCCGTTCGACAACGTGATACGCCGGGGCATTCTGGGCATCAGCCGGTCGCCCGATCCCAACGAGCGCATGTACGAGCCGGTGTCTCCAGTTGCCGCGGTCACGTGGGGGGTCACCGAGACCTGGTTCGTGATCGAGGGCACCCTGACGTCGATCGGCCGGATGTTCGCCGGCCGCGAATCGGCCGACCAGGTCGGCGGTCCAATCCGCATCGCCGAGGTGTCTTGTCAGGTCGCCACCATCGGGATGGCGGCGCTGCTCCATCTCACCGCGGTCCTGTCGATCTCGATCGGATTGCTCAACCTGTTCCCGATCCCGCTGCTCGACGGCGGCCACCTTTTGTTCTATGCCATCGAGAAGTTGCGCGGCCGGCCATTGTCCGATCGGGCCCAGGAATTTGGTTTCCGGATTGGCCTTGCGGTGGTCTTAATGCTCATGATCTTTGCGACCTACAACGACATCAGCCGCTATGTACGGCGTTGGTTCATCTCGTAAAATCTTGTAGAAATGTGGCACTGGGGTAGTGGCGTGGCCGTGGAGCAACGCTTTGGGATTAAAGGGGAAAAAGTTGGTCGTGTTGCTTTGCAGAGGGGCCTAAACCGGCTAGAAGCAGAACGCTAGAGACGGGGACGACTCTCAGGCAGCGACGACGAATCTGACGAAGCGACTAAGGCTTGGGGAACAGAGGGCTCGGGACGAATGGGACTGGGAGTGCGGATCACTCGGGGGCTGGGCGTAGCTTGCTTCGTCCTGGCAGGGGTTGTGTTGGGCGCTGCGCCGGCGGTCATGCCGACGGGAGCCGCCTACGCGCAAACCGTAAATTCAATCGTGGTCGAGGGAAATCGGCGGGTCGAGGCCAATACGATTCGCTCGTATTTCAAGCCTGGGCCGGACGGCCGGATCGGCGCTTTTCAGATCGACGAGGCCTACAAGGCGCTCTTGGCCACGGGCCTGTTTCAGGACGTGCGGATTCAGACGCCCGGCGGCCGAATCGTCGTGAGCGTGACCGAGAACCCGGTCATCAATCGCATTGCCTTTGAGGGCAACTCCAAGGTCAAGGACGAGCAGCTCAAGCTTGAGATTCAGTCGCGTGAGCGTGGCACGCTCTCGCGCCCGGTGGTGCAGTCGGATGTCCAGCGCATCGTCGAGGTTTACCGGCGCAGCGGCCGCTACGACATTCGCGTCAATCCGGTCATCATCGACCTGCCCAACAGCCGCGTCGATCTCGTGTTTGAGGTCAACGAGGGTGCGCGAACCAACATCCGAACCATCGAATTCGTTGGCAACCGCACCTATTCCAGTTTCCGCCTCAAGGAGGTGATCAGGACCGCCGAGTCGGGGCTGCTGCCGTTCCTGCAGAGCACCAACATCTACGATCCGGACCGGATCGAGGCCGATCGCGAGCTGCTGCGCCGCTTCTATCTCAAGCACGGCTACATCGACGTGCGCGTGCTGGCGGCTTCGGTCGAGTTCGACCCGGGAGCACGCGGTTTCGTGATCAAGTTCATCATCGAAGAGGGCGAGCAATTCCGGGTTGGCACGGTTGACGTGCGATCAAACGTGCGCGCGCTCGATCCGGCGCTGGTGCGCTCGCGGCTGCGGGTGTCTCCGGGCGAGGTCTTCAACACCGAGGCGGTGGAGAAGACCGTCGAGGACATGACGATCGAAGCGGCCCGGCAGGGATTCGCCTTTGTGGCGGTGCGCCCACGCGCGGATCGTGATTCGCAAGGCCGGACCGTCAACATCGCCTTCACGATCGAGGACGGCGCGCGCGTCTACATCGAGCAGATCAACATTCGCGGCAACGTCCGCACCCGCGATCACGTCGTCCGGCGCGAGTTCGACGTCGCCGAAGGCGACCCCTACAATCGCGCGCTGATCGCCCGCGCCGAACGGCGCTTGAAGAACCTCAGCTACTTCAAAGAGGTCAAGATCTCGACCGAGCCCGGATCGGCACCCGACCGCGTCATCATCAACGTCAACCTGGAAGAGCAGTCGACGGGCGAGTTCTCGGTCGCGGGCGGGTTCTCCACGGCCGACGGCTTCATGGGCGAGGTCAGCATCGGCGAGCGCAATCTGCTCGGCCTCGGCCTCTACGCCAAGGCAGCCATCCAATACGGGCAGCACTCGCAGGGCTATCAGCTCTCGTTCGTGGAGCCCTATCTGCTCGGATACCGAATCGCGTGGGGCCTCGACCTGTCGACGAAGGTGCAGAAGTCTACGCAGTACACCTCCTATGAAACCAGGACCACCGGCGGCAGCACGCGCTTCGGGTTTGCGTTGCGCGAAGATCTGGCGTTGCAGCTGCGCTACTCGCTGTTCAGCCAGAAAGTCTCGCTGCCCGACGTCCTGCGCAATTGCAACAACCTCAACCCAGACAGTTCCCTTGGCCTCTTCCCGACACCGGACAAGCAAGGGCTGATTGACCCGGCAACGGGGGCGGCATTCACCACCAACTGCTTCGCCGATGGCGAGGCTTCCCTGGCGGTGCGGCGCGAGCTGGCGCAGGGCGCAGTCCTGACCTCGCTGGTCGGCTATGACCTGAGCTACAACACGCTCGACAACAACCGCAATCCGACCAGCGGCGTGCTGGCAGTCCTGAAGCAGGACTTCGCCGGCGTCGGCGGCGACGTGTCGTATCTGCGCACGACCGCCAACGTCCGCAGCTACTACGAGGTTCTGCCGGATGTCGTTGGGTTGCTCAACCTGCAGGCCGGCATCATCACCGGCCTGGGCGGCAAGAACGGCGATGGCGGCAGCGTACGTATGCTTGACCATTTCCAGATGGGCCCGCAGCTCGTTCGCGGATTTGCTCCGTCCGGAATTGGCCCGCGCGACCTGACGCAGTTCAATTTCAACGGCACGCCCGGCGATGCCCTTGGCGGCTCCATGTACTGGGGCGCGAGCATGGAGTTCCAGACGCCGATCTACTTCCTGCCCAAGGATGCCGGCGTCAAAGTTGCGCTGTTCGCCGATGCGGGCTCGCTCTGGAACTACAAGGGCCCGACCAGCTGGCTGACCGGCCCGGGAGCGACGGGAGAGATTATTTCGGGCTCCATCTGCGCGACGCCGCCGTGCCCGCTCGACAACTCGATGCACGTACGAGCATCGGTGGGCGCAGGCCTTCTCTGGGCATCGCCGTTCGGACCGATCCGTTTCGACTTTGCCGTGCCGCTCATGAAAGAGCCTTACGATCGGAAGCAGTACTTCCGGTTCGGCGGCGGGACGACGTTCTGACCGCGTCTGCTAGAGGCGCCACGGTTGCCATGGCATGAGCACGCCCTTCTTCTTCAGGCGGGGTGCGGGCCTCTCGCTGCGGGAGATCGCGACGATCGTTGGCGGCGATCCTCCCGAGGGCGCCGACCTCGAGCGTCGCATCAGCGGTATCGCGCCGCTTGATCGCGCCTGCCCGAACGATCTCTCGTTCCTCGACAATCCAAAATATATAGAGATGGCTGCGACGACGGCGGCCGGTGTCTGCCTGACGACGCAGCGATTTGCTGGCGCGCTGCCCGCCCGGGTTTGCGTCCTGCGCGTACGTGAGCCCTACCGTGCCCTCGTCGAGGTGGCGCGCGCGCTGTTTCCGGATGCGCTGCGGCCGGCCTCGCTGTTCGACACAAGCGGCGTTCTGCCGGGAGCCCACATTCATCCCACCGCGCGCCTGGAGAACGGCGTAACGGTCGACCCGGGCGCCGTGATCGGGGCTCGCGCGGAAATCGGCAGCGGAACGGTGATCGGAGCCGGGGCCGTCATCGCGACCGGCGTGCGCGTCGGCCGCGATTGTTCGATCGGCGCGAACGCATCCGTCATGCATGCGCTGATCGGCGATCGCGTGATCATTCACCCCGGCTGCGCCATCGGGCAGGATGGCTTCGGGTTTGTCCGTAGTCCCAAGGGCGCCCGCAAGGTTCCCCAGGTCGGGCGGGTCATCATCCAGGACGACGTCGAGATCGGTGCCAATTCCACGGTCGACAGGGGGGCCATCCGGGACACCGTGATCGGGGAGGGGACCAAGATCGACAATCTCGTCCAGATCGCGCACAACGTTTGGATCGGACGCCACTGTTTGCTGGCCGGACAGGTGGGCATATCGGGTAGCAGCACGGTCGAGGACGGAGTCATCATGGGCGGCCAGGTCGGAGTGTCAGACCACATGACGATTGGGCCCGGTGCGATGCTTGCGGCCCAATCCGGCCTCATGAACGATGTTCCTGCGGGGGGACGATGGGCCGGAACGCCGGCTAAGTCGGCCAAGCAGTGGTTCCGGGAGGTCGCAACCTTGGAGCAACTGGCCAAGCGGGGACGCGGCGGACGGCACGAGGACGATGAGTGAGGCGCGGGATGGCTGACGCCGGGACCACACTCGAGGCCGCCGACATCGCCACCATCCTCAAGGCGCTGCCGCACCGCTATCCGTTCTTGATGGTCGACCGCATCATCAACATCCGCGGCGACCAGAGCGGGGTCGGAATCAAGAACGTCACGGTCAACGAGCCGCAGTTCATGGGGCATTTCCCGGAGCGGCCGGTCTTCCCCGGCGTGCTCATGATCGAAGGCATGGCCCAGACCGCCGGTGTGATCTGCATTCTGGCGGAAGCGATGGCCGAGAAGAAATCCGTCTTCTTTCTCACCATCGATCACGCCAAGTTCCGCAAGCTCGTGCTGCCCGGCGACACGCTCGAATATCACATGACCAAGAAGGCCCACAAAAAGAACATGTGGTGGTATCGCGGCGAAGCTCGCGTGGCGGATCAACTCGTTGCCGAGGCGGAAGTCGGCGCCATGGTCGTGGTCGAGTAAACCGATGACCGCGATCGATCCGACCGCCCGCATCGCCGAGGGAGCGGCGATCGGACCGCAAGCCACGATCGGCCCCTACTGCGTGATCGGCCCGGACGTCACCGTCGGCGAGGGGTGCATGCTGGTGGCCCATGTCCACGTGACCGGCCATACCACGATCGGGCCGCGCACCAAGATCTATCCGTTCGCCTCCCTCGGCGCTCCGCCACAGTCGGTCAAGTATCGCGGCGGGCCGACGCGTCTGGTCATCGGCGCGGCTTGCGATATTCGCGAGCACGTCACCATGAACCTCGGCACCGAGGACGGCGGCGGCATCACCAGCGTGGGCGACCGCGGCTTCTTCATGGTCGGCTCGCACGTCGGGCATGACTGCCACGTCGGCGACGACGTGATCCTGGCCAACAATGCCGTCCTCGGCGGTCACGTCACGCTCGGCAACAGGGTGGTCCTCGGAGGCGCCGCCGCCATTCACCAGTTCGTGCGGATCGGCGAAAGCGCCATGGTCTCCGGCGTCAGCGGAGTCGGGGCGGACATCATTCCGTTCGGCTTCGCCATCGGCCAGCGCGCCGTGCTCGACGGACTGAACGTGATCGGGATGCGCCGGCGCGGATTCTCGCGCGACGACATCCATCGGCTGCGTGGCGCCTATCACGCGCTGTTTCTGGGCGAGGGGGTGTTCCGCGACCGGCTCGCACGGGTCGAACGCGCTTATGCGGACGACGCCCTTATCGGCGGGCTCCTTGCCTTCATCCGGGCCGGGGGCTCTCGCCCGCTGATGCACCCGGAGCCATCGGGTCCTGCGAGCAGCGCGGCGAGCCCTGGCAGCGCCGATACCCCGCCATGAGCGCGGCGGCACCGCCCGACGATCCCCTCGCGATCGTCTGCGGGGCGGGCAACATGCCTTACCGGGTGGCCGATGCGGCGATCGGGTGCGGTCGGCGCGTAGTGCTGTTTGCGCTCACCGGCTGGGCCGATCCCGCTCAGGTCGCGCGCTATCGGCACCACTGGGCGCGGCTCGGCCAGCTCGGCCGCCTGCGCCGGATCGCGCGCCAGGAGGGCTGCCGCGACATCGTATTCATCGGCGCCTTGACGCGTCCCGCCATCACGCAGCTCCGCTTCGATCTGACGACGCTCACGTTCCTGCCGCGCATCATCAAGGCGTTCGCGGGCGGCGACGACCACCTGCTGACCCGCGTCAGCCGCATCGTCGAGGACCTCGGCTTCCGCCTGGTCGGCGCGCACCAAGTTGCGCCTGAGATTTTGGTCCCGGCCGGACAGCTCGGCCGTCATGCTCCTTCCGAGCGCGATCGCGCCGACATCGCCGCGGGCCGCGCGCTGATCGCCACGATCGGGCAATTCGACGTCGGCCAGGCGGTGGTGGTGGCCGGCAATCGCGTGCTGGCGGTCGAAGCCGCGGAGGGCACCGACCGCATGCTGGCGCGCATCGCGCAATTGCGCAGCGAGGGAGCGGTCAGGCTTCCGGCAAAGATCGGCGTGCTGGTCAAAACGCCGAAACCCACTCAAGATCGCCGCTTCGATCTTCCCTCGGTCGGCACGCGCACGGTTGAAGCCGCCGTCGCGGCCGGCCTCGCCGGCATCGCGGTGGAAGCACATGGCGTGATCACGGCCGACCTCAGTGACATGGTGCGTGCCGCCGACGCGGCGGGGCTGTTCGTCGTCGGCATTCCGGCGGATGGGCGGGACGCGCCGTGAACGGACGATCCGCCCGTAAGGCCCTCGACGTGTTCCTGGTGGCCGGCGAGAGCTCGGCCGACGACCTTGGCGCACGCCTCATGCGGGCGCTGGCCTGCGAGCGCGCCGTCTCGTTTCGCGGCGTCGGTGGGCCACGCATGAGCGCGGCCGGGATTGCCAGCCTCTATCCGGTCCAGGATCTGTCCGCCATTGGTCTCGGCACTGTCATTGCCAAGCTTCCCACGCTGCTGCGACGCCTGCGCGAGACCGTCGAGGCGATCGTGGCCCATCCGCCCGACGTGCTCGTGCTGATCGATGCGCCCGATTTCACCCACCGGATCGCCGCTCGCGTGCGCCGGCGGCTGCCGCATCTGCCGATCGTCAAATACGTGTCGCCGACCGTATGGGTCTGGCGGCCCGGACGCGCGCGCGCGATGCGGCCGTCGATCGATCTCGTGCTGGCCTTGCTGCCGTTCGAGCCCGAGGTGCATCGCCAGCTCGGCGGTCCGGACTGCGTGTACGTCGGTCACTCGCTGCTGGAGCATCTCAACGATCTGCGTCCGTCCGCCGATGAGGAACGGCTGCGGGCGGCGTCGCCGCCGCTGGTGCTGGCGCTGCCCGGCAGTAGAACCCACGAGATCAAACGCCTCGCCGCCGTATTTGGCGACACGCTCGGCAAGGTGGCTGCAACACATGGGCCGCTTGAGGTGGTGCTGCCGACAGTGCCGCACCTGGTGCCGCTGCTGACCGAGCTAACGGCGCGCTGGCCGATGCGGCCGCGCATCGTCGTCGATCAGGCCGAAAAGTATGCGGCGTTCCGCCGGGCGCGCGCGGCGCTTGCCGCCTCCGGCACGGTCACGCTCGAGCTTGCGCTCGCAGGCGTGCCGAGCGTGGCGGCGTATCGCATTCCCGCGCTCGAGGGGCTGCTCCTGCGGCTGATGGTGAGAGTTCATCCGGTGATCCGAGCGCACTCGGTCATCCTCGCGAACCTGGTGCTTGGCGAATTCGCGATCCCCGAGTTTCTGCAGGGCCGCTGTACCCCAGAGAATCTGGCGCCGGCCTTGGCGGATGTCCTGGGCGATACGCCTGGCCGTCAGCGCCAGATCGACGCGTTCAAGCGGTTGGAGGCGGTCCTCGGCGCGGACGGCATCGATCCGAGCAAGCGCGCCGCCCAGGCCGTGCTCGATCTGCTTGAACGGCGATCAACCTAGCGCCCGGTTTCCGAAGTTCGTGAGTCGTCCCAGCACCCTCTGACACGAACTTCGGAAACAAAGCGGCACTAGCAACTCTATGATTCTAGTGCCGCTTTTCGATCTGAAGTTCCTAACCGAGTTTGCTGCATGTGTTGTAGGAACTTCAAATCGGCGGCACTAGCGCTGATGGAAAGTCGTGCTCACAGGCGCCGTATCGCTTGGCCAGGCGGCCGCTTGCCCTTACCATGCCCCGCCACACATCCCGCAAAGGCCCCTCGTGACCGGTGACACCAGCATCAAAGCCGCCATCACGGGCGTATACGGCCACCTCCCCGCCGACGTGCTCGACAACGAGGCGCTCGCGCGCATGGTCGATACCAGCGACGCGTGGATCACGGAGCGCACCGGCATCAAGGAGCGGCGGATTCTCAAGGGGGAGGGGCTCGGGACCTCGCACATGGCGGCCGAAGCGGTGCGTGGCCTGCTCGAGCGGACCGCGACGCGCCCGCAGGACGTCGACCTTCTGATCTGCGCCACCACGACGCCGGATTTCGTGTTTCCCTCCACCGCCAACATCGTCTGTGACATGGTGGGAATCCGCAACATCGGCAGCTTCGACGTACAGGCCGCCTGTTCGGGCTTTGTCTACGCGCTGACCATTGCGACGCAGTTCATCGGCACCGGGCAATGTCGGCGGGTCGTTGTCGTCGGCGCCGACAAGATGTCGGCGATCATCGACTATACCGATCGTGCCACCTGCGTGCTGTTCGGCGATGGGGCGGGCGCCGTGCTGGTGGAGCCGAGCCCGAACGGTCACGGCATTCACGACACCATCATCCGCTCCGATGGCGCCGGCATGCCCCATCTGCATCAGAAGGCCGGGGGCAGCCGGTTGCCGCCGAGCGCAGAGACCGTGGCGCGGCGCCTGCACTACGTCCATCAGGAAGGCGCGTCGGTCTACAAGTTCGCGGTTGCCCGCATGGCCGAGGTGGCGAACGAGCTGCTGACCCGCAACGCGCTCACCCCCGATCAAGTGGATTGGCTGGTGCCGCATCAAGCCAACCGGCGCATCATCGAAGCGACCGCCGAGCGCATGAATCTCCCGATGGATCGCGTGATGATGGTGATCCACAAATACGGCAACACCACCGCGGCCACGATCCCGCTCTGCCTGTGGGACTACGAGACGCGGCTCAAGACCGGCGACCGCCTGATCATGGCCGCGTTCGGCGGCGGCTTCACCTGGGCGGGGGCGTATTTGACGTGGGCGTATGAAGCCACGGCGGGGGATGATGGGGCGGCTTGGGGTGGAGTAACCCGCTAGCAACCTACGGGGGCACCAGTCGGGCTCGCAACTATCACTGCGCAGTGCTATGTTTATTGAAATGGAGAGTTGCAATGGGCGATCTGGCTCGGATTGAGATTGAAAGCGATGTTGCCGATGTCGCCGCACGTCGCGCCGCCGAGGAAGGCATGAGTGTTACGGCCTATATTTCGCTCCTGCTACGCAGGAGCTTCGAAAGAGCCCCCGGCGAGGAAAGCATTCTTGCCTACGACCATGTCTATGATGGGGGGGAGCTCCGAATTGACAGGGAACCCGGCGAGAGCGACGAGAGCCACAAGAACCGCTCCACCCTGTATGACAACGTCTTTGGCCGCCGGGATTGATGCTTCGTAGAGGAGATTACGTCCTCTGCAACTTTCCCTTTCGTGAGTTTCACGGACCGGGGCCGTCGCCTCACATTGTGCTGTGCGCTGCGACTGGTCGGCAGGGCGGTACGAATTTTGCGATTGTCTTCTACACCACGTCCCGGACGGACTACCAGGGCGCGCGGCGCCCTCGCCAGTACCTTCTTGTTAG
>Ga0209798_10000866_pt1 | contig 18551 bp, 20 predicted proteins | sample DOMMetBare3Fresh_FD_187475 | JGI IMG/M metagenome (GOLD analysis project Ga0209798, IMG submission 187475) | Wetland sediment microbial communities from St. Louis River estuary, USA, under dissolved organic matter induced mercury methylation -... | ecosystem: Environmental > Aquatic >...
GGCGGCCTTCAACTGGATGCTCATGTCCATCGCGATGCCCAGCGTCGGATGGATCGGGCCCTGGATTGCGTTGGCCTTGGCGATCGGGCTGCCGGCCTGGTAAGCGAACAGGTCCACCGTGTGCGCCGCATGGTGCCACAGCAAGTGGTCGGTCCAGCTGCGCGGCTGGCCGAGCGCGTTCATGTTCGTGCGGCGGAAGAAGTAGGTCTGCACGTCCATCTGCTGGATGGCGAACTCGCCCGCGGTGATGCGTTTGTGCACCCACTGGTGGCTCGGATTGAAGCGCCGCGTGTGACCGCACATCGCCACCTTGCCGCTGCTCTTCGCGCGCGCGACGACCGCTTCGCCATCCTTGAGGACGTCGCACAGCGGAATCTCCACCTGCACATGCTTGCCGGCCTCGAGGCAGGCGAGCGTCTGCGAGGCGTGCATCTGCGTGGGCGTGCACAGGATGACGGCATCGACTTCCTGGATCTTCAGGCTGTCGGCCAGCTCGGTCGTGACATGGGCGATGCCGTACTTGTCGGCCACCTCCCGCGTCTTGGCCAACTCGCGGCTGACGACGGAGATGACCTTCACGCCGTCGATGTTCCTGATCGCGTCGAGGTGCTTGATGCCGAAGGCGCCGGCTCCAGCCAACGCAACTTGAATCGTCATGTGTTCTCCAGGATCAGGTGACCGACGGCCGTGTTCGATGCGGGCACGTGGAAGAAACGGTGGCGCACTCGCGGCGCGTTGTCGCTCATCGCGCCGCGCGCGATCAACCACATCACCAGTTCGATACCCTCGCTGCCGGCCTCGCGCACGTACTCGATGTGCGGCATCTTCGACAGTGCCTCGGGCTCGGCGATCAGGCGGTCGAGGAAGCGGTTGTCCCACTCGGCGTTGATCAGGCCCGCACGCGGGCCCTGCAGCTGGTGGCTCATGCCGCCGGTGCCCCAGATGTGCACGTTCAGCGGCTCGTCGTAGCTCTCGACCGCCTTGCGGATCGCGCGGCCGAGGTTGAAGCAGCGCCGCCCTGACGGCACCGGGTACTGCACGACGTTGACCGCGAACGGGATCACCGGGCAGGGCCAGGCCTTGGGCTGGCCGCACATCAGCGACAGCGGCACCGTCAGGCCGTGGTCGACCGGCATCCTGTTGACGATCGTCAGGTCGAAGTCGTCCTGGATCACGCTCTGCGCGATGTGCGCTGCGAGCTCCGGATGGCCGATCACCTTGGGCACCGGGCGCGGGCCATACCCCTCGTCGGCGATCTCGTACTCGGCGGCGGTGCCGATTGCAAACGTGGGGATCAGCTCGAGGCTGAACGCGTTCGCGTGGTCGTTGTAGACGAGGAAGACGACGTCGGGCTTGTTCTCGCGCATCCACCGCTTGGAGAACTCGTAGCCGTCGAATACCTTCTTCCAGTAGGGTTCGTCGCTCTTGCCGAGGTCGAGCGCGGCGCCGATGGCCGGCACGTGGCTGGTGTAGACGGAGGCGGTGATGCGGGCCATCTCAGGCTCCCTTGCGACCGGCAGCACCCTGCGGTTGCCGATGCGACTGCGCGTCGCCGTCTTCGCCGAGGAACCGGTTGCCTTCGACCGAACGGCCGCCCTTGATCATCATCTGGCGGTACTCCTCTTCGCTCATGCCGGTCATCGAGCCGGCCATCTGCTGGAAGCTCTTGCCGTCGGTGGCGCCGATCTTGGCCAGGAAGTAGATGTTGCCGCCGGCAGCGATGCAGCGGTTGAGGTCGCGCGCCAGCACGCCCTGCTTCTGCTCCTCGGTCATCGGCCACTCGTCGAGGTAGGCGCGCTCGTCAGCCTTGAAGCGCGCGCGGTTGTCGGCCTTCATCAGGCTCATGCAGAACTGGTTCAACCAGTAGCCCTTGCGCGACTGCTCGGCGTCGAAGATCGTCGTGCCGGGGATGTTCTTGTACGGTTTGTCCAGAGCCATGGCTATTCCTCGTCAGGCCAATACAGGCGCATCGGGTTGGTGACCAGCATCTTGCGTTGAAGCTCGGTCGTCACCGCGATGTGCGGGATGAAGTCCACCAGCAGCCCGTCGTCGGGCATGTGGGTCTTGAGGTTCGGGTGCGGCCAGTCGGTGCCCCACAGCACGCGATCGGGAAAGGTCTCCACCACGCGGCGCGCGAACGGCACCACGTCGCGGTAGGGTTGGCGCTCGCCGGTCAGCGCCGGCGGGCCGGCCACCGACAGGCGCTCGGGGCAGCTCACCTTGCTCCAGACGTTGTCGTGCTCGCGCATGAACTTCAGGAACAGCCCGAACTCGGGCCCGTCGACGGGCTGGCTCACGTCGGGCCTGCCCATGTGGTCCACCACCACGGTGGTGGGCAGCGCGGTGAAGAAATCCCACAGCTCGGGCAGGTCGACCGCCTCGAAGTAGATGACCACGTGCCAGCCGAGCGACTTGATGCGCCCGGCGATCTCCATCAGCTCGTCCTTGGGCGTGAAGTCGACCAGGCGCTTGACGAAGTTGAAGCGCACGCCGCGCACGCCGGCGTCGTGCAGATCCTGCAATTCGCGGTCGGTGACGCTGCGCTTGACGGTGGCCACGCCACGCGCCTTGCCGTTCGAGCTTGCGCAGGCGTCGGCCAGCGCGCGGTTGTCGGCGCCGTGGCAGGTGGCCTGCACGATGACGTTGCGCGCGAAGCCCAGGTGGTCGCGCAACGCGAACAATTGCGCCTTGCTCGCGTCGCAGGGCGTGTACTTGCGCTCGGGCGCGAACGGGAACTCGGCACCGGGTCCGAACACGTGGCAATGCGCATCGACGCTGCCGGCTGGCAGCTTGAAGCGTGGCTGGCTCGGGCCGGCATACCAGTCGAGCCAGCCGGGCGTCTTTTCGAACGTCGTCATCGGGGCTTCCGTTTCTCGAGGATGCGGTCCGCCTCGACACGCCAATCCGCGCTGCGGGCAAACGCCAGCGTGCCCCTGGCGCCGAACACGCCGGCATCGGCCAAATCAGCCACCCAGGCCTGGCGCTCGGCCGTGCCCGCCGCGCCCCACGGTGCGAGGCCCGCCTCCGAAACCGTGACCGCCACCTCGCGCACCTCTTCGCTGCGGCGCCGGCCATGCTCGATGACGCGCTGGAAGAAGTAAGCCGCCTGCTTCTCCCAGTCGATGCCGGGAAAGGACTCGCGCAACGATGCGATCACCGCGTCCTCGACGCCGTAGTGGCGGGCGGTGGTGAAGCTCTCGATCACCATCGCCTCCAGGCCCTTGATCATCACGCTGCGGCACATCTTGGTGGCGCTGGCCACGCCGAGCTTGGCGCTGGCGACCTTGGGCGCGAATCCAAGATCGTTCAGCATCGGCGCCAGAGCCGGCGCATCGGGACCTCCCAGCAGCAACGGCACCTTGAGGCGGTACGGCGGCACCGAGGTCATCACCGCGCCCTCGACATAACGGCCGCCGGCGGCGTTGACGACCTCCGCGGCGCGGCATTTGGCGCCGGGCGAGGCGGAGTTGAAGTCGAGGAAGAAGGCGCCGCGCTGCAGCCCTGCCGCCGTCGCCTCGGCCGCAGCCACGGTCTGGCTCGCGGTGACCGCCGACACCACGAGGTTCGCACCCTGTGCCGCACGCGCGTGCGAGGCGGCGAGCACCACGCCATGAGCCGCCGCATGCTCGCGCAACGGCTGGCCGTCATCGGTGTCGAGCTTGAGGTCGTAGGCACTGATTGCAACGCCGCGGGCGCGCAGGTCCTCGGCCAGGATCCGGCCGACTTCGCCGTAGCCGATCAAAGCGACTTGCATGTCAGTTGCTCCGTGTCGCCGAGGCGACGCCCGCGACGCATGAATCCAGCGCCGCCCAGCGACCGCCGCGGATCCGGCTTGGCCGGTCCGCCAGCCGCTCCCCCCTGGGGGGAGCGGCGAAGCCGCTTCGGGGGGGATTCACGTCAGTCGATGTAGCGCAGACCAGCCGCCGCAAGCGGCTCGCGCATCTTGTACATGTCCAGCCCGAGCACGCCCGAGGCCAGCTTGGCGCGCTTCTCGCCTTCGTTGGCCTCGCGCTTAACGGCGGCGTCGAACGTCGCGGCGGCCAACGCGCGTGGCACGCAGACCACGCCGTCGTCGTCGGCCACGATCACGTCGCCGGGATGCACCAGGGCCCCGGCGCAGACGACCGGAATGTTCACCGAGCCGAGCGTGGCCTTGACGGTGCCCTTGCTGCTGATTGCGCGGCTCCACACCGGGAAGCCCATCTCGGTCAGGGTCTTCACGTCACGGCAGCCACCGTCGATCACCAGAGCGCGCGCACCGCGCGCCTTGAAGCTGGTGGCCAGCAGATCGCCGAAGAAGCCATCGGTGTTGTCGGTGGTGACGCCCGCCACCACGATGTCGCCCGGGCGGATCTGCTCGGCCACGACGTGCAGCATCCAGTTGTCGCCCGGCTGCATCAGCACCGTGACCGCAGTGCCCGACACCTGCGCACCGGCGTAGATCGGGCGCATGTAGGTCTTCATCAGGCCGACACGGCCCAGGGCCTCGTGCACGGTGGCGCTGCCGAACGCGGCCAGCCGGTCGGCGACCTGTGCGTCGGTGCGCTGGATGTTGCGATAGACGACACCGAGTTCATACATGACTATCTGCCCCTCTTCTTGAGCGCGGCATCGAGCCGCGGATAGACGCGCCGGGCGTTGCCCTCGAACACCATCGCCTTCTGCGTTGCGGTCAACTGCGTCGACGCATCGATGTAGCGCTTGGTGTCGTCGTAGTAGTTCCCTGTCTCGGGGTCGATGCCGCGCACCGCGCCGATCATCTCGCTGGCAAAGAGGATGTTCTCCACCGGCACCACCTTCGTGAGCACGTCGATGCCCGGCTGGTGGTACACGCAGGTGTCGAAGAACACATTGCCCAGCAGGTGGTCCTTCAGCAGCGGCTTCTTCATCTCCTGCGCGAGGCCGCGGTAGCGGCCCCAGTGATAGGGCGCGGCGCCGCCGCCATGCGGGATGATGAAGCGCAGGGTCGGAAAGTCCTTGAACAGGTCGCCCTGGATCAGCTGCATGAAGGCCGTGGTGTCGGCGTTGATGTAGTGCGCCCCGGTGGTGTGGAAGCAGGCGTTGCAGCTGGTGCTGACGTGGATCATCGCCGGAATGTCGTACTCGACCATCTTCTCGTAGACGGGGTACCAGTGACGGTCCGTGAGCGGCGGCTCCTTCCAGTGGCCGCCCGACGGATCGGGGTTCAGGTTGATCGCCACGTTGCCGTACTGCTCGACGCACTTCACCAGTTCAGGAAGGCAGGTCTTCGGGTCGACGCCGGGCGACTGCGGCAGCATCGCGGCGGGGATGAAGTGCTCGGGAAACAGCCGGCTGACGCGAAAGCAGAGTTCGTTGCAGATCGCGGCCCAGGTGCTGCTCACCTCGAAGTCGCCGATGTGGTGCGCCATGAAGCTCGCACGCGGCGAGAAGATCGTGAGGTCCGAGCCGCGCTGGCGCATCAGCTTCAGCTGGTTGGTTTCGATCGTCTCGCGGATCTCGTCGTCGTGAATGTTCAGTTCGGAAACCCGGGGCATTGCCCCGGGATCGGAAATGCCCGCGATCTGCCGGTTGCGCCACGCCTCCAGCGCCTTCGGTGCCGTGGTGTAGTGGCCGTGGATGTCGATGATCACTGTGCAGTCTCCTGGGACGGTCAGGCGGGATCCATGCCCTGGCGCCGCTTGGCGTCGGCGGCTTGCGGCGACGCAAGGAAGGCGATCAGGTCGCGCGCCGCTTCGGATTGCGCGCTGGCGGCGCACACGCCCGCCGAAAACGTGGTGACGATCTGGATCGCGGCCGGCAGCGGGCCGACGATGTCGATGCCCGGCGCGTTGAGCAGCTCGCTCAGCTGCTGAAACCCCAGCGCCACGTCGCCGCACGCGACCAGCGCGGCCACCGGCACGCCCGGCGGCGCAGTGACCAGCCGTGGCGCGATGGTCCGCGCGATGCCCCAACGTTCGAACAGCCTGGCCAGCTGCACACCGCTCGGACCGGTCGAACAGCCCAGCGTGGGCGCGGCCAGCACGGCTCGCTTCACGGCCTCTTCGCTGCCGATGTCCGGCCGCAAAGCGCCGGAGCGCACCGCGACGGCCACGCCCGAGTGCAGCAGGTCCACCTTGCTGCCGGCGACCACAGATCCCGCCGCCAGCAGCTTGTCGATGGCGTCCGACGCCAGCACGACGACGTCGAACGCCTCGCCAGCCTGAACGCGCCGGGCCGCATCGACGCCGCCGACCGACTCGATGGCCACGCGTGCGCCCGTGCGCTGCTCGTACGCAGCCGACAGCTCGGCCAGCAGCAAGCGGGTGGCCATGGAAGAAATGCCGGTGATCGGGGCGGCAGCCATGCAGCGATTGTGCGCGGCCGGGGCATGCCGGGCCAGCAGGGCCGGCGACTAGCAGCTATTGCAAACCGGCATGGCTGGGCGAGCCGTGGCGCGAGGCGCTCCTCCGCCGCAGCGATGCTCACGGCCGGCCGGGGTCGTCCGGCATCGGGCGTGAGGGCGCACCGTCCTCTTCAGGCCCGCCGTCATGGCCTTCCCAGGCGTAGCGCTTGGGCGGCAGCACATCCCTGTGCCGCAGTGCGATCGCCAGCACCACGCCGATCAGGGCCCCCGCCAGATGAGTTTCCCAGGACACGCCGGACTGCACGGGCAGCACGCCCCAGGCGAGCGAGCCGTACATGAAGCTGACCGCAAGCGATGCGGCGATCGCTCGCCGGTCCCTGCGCAGCAGGCCGGCCACGAAGACGAAGGCGACGAAGCCATAGACGAGTCCACTGGCACCGAAGTGCACGGACTGTCTTCCAACCAGCCACACCACGAGATTGGTGCCGAAGTAGACCGCTGGAAACACACGCAACGTCGAAACCGGATAGAGGAACAGCATCGCCGTGCCCAGCACCAGCAATGGCAAGGAGTTCGCGAGCAGGTGCGCGAAGCTGGCATGCACCAGCGGTGCGAAGGCGACGCCGACCAACCCGGACCATTCGCGCGGGCGGATGCCGGACACCTCGGGATCCAGGTCCAGCGCCCAGCTCAGCAGGAAGACGAACCAGAGCACCGCGACGAAACCCAAAGCGATCCGCGCCGCCAGCCGGAAGTGGCCTCGCGCCCGCTCGGAATCCGTGTAGGCAGGGTCGGGCACATGGATCTGCATCGCGCCACAGGATAGCCTTCACCACGGCCGGCAGTGGGGCGCGCCGTCGCAACACCCGCTGCGCTGGATCCCTTGCCTGCGCGAGCACGACTACGGATTCGGTAGAGTTTCGGCGTCGTACGTGTTGGGCGGGCGTATGGACACAGGCGCGGCACGTGCGGCCGGCCCTCGATGCCGACCGCTTCACTCCATGGGGGCTTTCAATTGACGATCAAACTCTATGCGTTCGACACCCCCAACGGGCGCAAGATCAGCGTGGCTCTCGAGGAGATGGAGCTGCCTTACGAAGTGCACGTCGTGGACCTCGGCAAGGGCGAGCAGTTCGACCCGGCCTTCCTGAAGATCAGCCCGAACAACAAGATCCCGGCGATCGTCGACACCGACGGCCCGGCGGGCGGCCCGATCAGCGTGTTCGAGTCGGGCGCGATCCTGATCTACCTGGGCGAGAAGACGGGCCGGTTCTATCCGCGCGACCTGGCGGCGCGTGTCCCGGTGCTGGAGTGGTTGATGTTCCAGATGGGCGGTTTCGGGCCGATTCCCGGGCAGGTGCATCACTTCGTCGCGCTGGAGGACCACGGTGAGCGCCGCTACGGCCTCGACCGGTTCATGGCCGAGACGCGGCGACTCTACGGCGTAATGGATCGGCGCCTGGCCGAGTGCGAGTACTTCGCCGGCGAGCTGTCGATCGCCGACTTCGCGATCATCGGCTGGGCATGGCGCCATCCCCGGCACCGAGTCGACCTGTCCGACTTTCCGCACGTGCAACGCTGGTATCGGGCCATGATGGCGCGCCCGGGCGTCGCGCGCGGTTTTGCCGTGCCGTTGCGCCACACCGTCCAGGCGGGTTGAGTCCCTTCACCTTCGCCAAGCGCTTCGCGCCCGGATCTCGGATTCCAGGGCGGGCGCGCCAGGGCGCCGGGCCGCGGCCGGCATCGGCTCAGCGGCTGCGGGCCTTGCGCGCAGGCGACGGCAGCCGCGCCACCAGATCGGTCAGCATGCGACGCGCCTCGCGCGTCAACGGCGTCGGTGGCTTGGTGGCCGATTGCGCCAGGCACAGCACGCTGGGCAGTTCCGGTTGCACGATTCGGCGCACCACCAGTTCAGCCGCGCGGCCCGACGCCGCCACCGCGCTCGCATTGAGCACTGCGTTGCCTATGCGGGCGCAGACGAGATCGATGATCGCCGGAATGCTCGAGACCTCGCAGTCGATGCGCAGCGGCACGCCGGCCATCGTGGCCTGCGATTCGAGCAGGCGTCGCAGCGACTGGTGGCGCTCGGGCAGGATCAGCGGCACGTCGCGCAGCTCGCGCAGCGGCACCGTGTCGCCGGGCATGCGCCGCCCGCGCGGTGGGCGCGGCTGCACCAGGCACAGCGGCTCGCGCAGCAGCGGCGTGAACTCCAGCGCCGCCGACGGCTCGGGGTTGTAGACCAGGCCCAGGTCGGCACGGCCGCTCGCGATCCACTCGGCGATGTAGGCACTCAAGCCTTCGATGAGGGTCACTCGCGCACGCGGGAGCTGCGCCCGGAAGGCCTCGATCAGCGGCTGCGTCAGGCGCCGGCCGATCGACGGCGGCAGGCCGATCGTCACGTGCCCGACCGGCGCGTCGCGCTGTGCACCGAGCTCGGCGCGCGCCTGCGCCACCTGCTGCAGGATCTGCACGCCATGGTCGAACAGGCGCCGCCCCGCAGGCGTCAGGCTGACACCCCTGCCGTTACGCAGCAGCAAGGTCTCCCGCAGATCGGTCTCGAGCAGGCGCACCTGGCGCGACAGCGCGGGCTGGGCGATATCGAGCACGCGCGCGGCCTTGCTGAAGCTGCCCAACTCGGCCACACGCACGAAGCTCTCGAGCTGCCGCAGGTTCATCGCGGACGATTCCAGTGACTGGCCCGGCGTGCGGTGCATCCGGTCGTGCTTGACCCAGCGCAAGGGGGCGCCGCGCAGAGCGGTTCAAGCTGCCGATCAGCGAGGAGACACTCGAGATGATTCCCCAGGCCCTGCGCATCATCCAAGAGGAGCATCAGGCGCTGTCGGCGATGCTGCTGTCGTTGTCGATGCTGGTGCGGCGCGCCCACCAGGACAAGCAGCCACCGCCGTTCGACGTGCTGCGCGCGATGCTGTTCTACGTCGACGAGTTCCCCGAGCGGCTGCACCACCCCAAGGAAACGCAGCTGCTGTTCCCGAAACTGCGTCACCGCTGCCCCGAGTTGGGCCCGGTGCTTGACCAGCTCAACGACGACCACGCGCGTGGCGAGGCCTCGGTGCGCGAGCTGCAGCATCGCCTGCTCGGCTACGAACTGCTCGGCGAGCCGCGGCGCGAGGCCTTCGACAGTGCCGCCGAGGCCTTCGTCGAGCGTTACCTGCGCCACATGGCGCTGGAGGAAAGCACGGTCCTGCCCGCGGCGCGCGCGAACCTCAATGCAGCCGACTGGGCCGAACTCGACGATGCCTTCGCCGCGAACCGTGATCCGCTGGCCGGGCATGGGGATCGCAACGCCTACGGGCCGCTGTTCCAGAAGATCCTTTCGCAGGCACCGGCGCCGATCGGCCTGGGCCCGTAGCCGCATCACGTTCGAGCCCGGGCGTGCAGACGGGCGCACGCGGGCGGGCATGGCGTGGGCGCTTCAGCGCGCGGCCGCGCCGCGCAGGCGGGTGCCGTCCGGCAGCGGGACCGCACGGTGCAGCACGTCCTCGGCCAGCCACGCCGCCGAACGGCGCGCGCGCTCGGCCACCACCGACAGCGGCAACTGAGTGTAGTCGTCGTTGAAGACCTCGAAGCTGTAGTCGCCGCGGTAGCCCATGCGGTGCAGCTCGATCACCAGGCCCCGCAGCTCGTCGCTGTGCACGCCCTCGCCGGGGAACACGCGGAAGTGGCGCGCCGTTTCGATGCGCTCCTCCACGGTGCGGATCTCCTGCCACATGAAGTCGGCCAGCTGCACGAGGTAGATCTTGTCGGGGTCCACGTCGGCCAGCGCCTCGGTGGGCGTGCGGGTGGCAAAGCTGTGGAAGCTGTCGACACCGACGCCCAGGTTCGGCGCATCTGCGCGCTCGACCACGCGCCAGGCGCCGACGATGTCGTTGACGTGGCGGCCCCAGGACAGCCCTTCGAACGCGACCTTGATGCCGTACGGAAGCGCCATCATCGCGAGCTTGCGCAGGTCGCGGGCGATCACCGCCTCGTCGTCGCTGGCGTGGCGGCTGGTCGACGAGCAGGCCAGCAGCACCGGGCTGCCGAGCGCAGCGCACATCTCGATCATCGAGCGCGCGATGTCGACCTTGTAGTCGTGCAGGTGGCCCGACAGGCCCTCGAAGTCGCGCAGCACCTGGAAGCCGGTGACGCGCAGGCCGCTGGCCTTGACCTCGGCCACCGCAGCCTGCCAGCCGTCGGGGTGCCCCACCAGGTCGCGCGCGGCGAGCATCACCTGGTCGAAACCGGCCTCACGGATGGCGCGCAGCTTGGCGGCCAGCGGGCCGGCCAGGCTGATGGTGTCCATGCCGAAGTCGGCGATGTACTCAGCGCTGCGGTTCATCGTGGTGCACGAGTTCGAACATCACGCCGCCGAGCGCGGGCCGCGTCAGTGCGCCGCGCACCTCGGTGTGCAGCGCATCGGTCTCGACGAAGTCGACGCCGCGCGCGCGCAGCGCCTTCACCGCAGCGGGCACGTCGGGTGCGCCGAACGCCACGCGCTGCAGCCGCTCGCCGGTATCGTCGACCACCAGTGCCTCGGGCTCGATGAGCTGCAGGTAGAAGCTGCCGCAGGGGCTGGCCAGCACGCTGCCCTTGGGCAGGATGCCGAAACGCTCGTCGGCCGGCAACGCCGTGAAGCCGAACAGCGAGGTGTAGAACGCGCACCAGTCGGCGCTGCGGTCGCTGCCCACGTACTGCACGATGCCGAACCAGTGCAGCCCGGCGACGGCGGCGACCTTCGGATCGACGGTGGGAATCGGCACGAAGTCGACGTCGTAGATCGAGAACTCGCGCCAGCGGTCGACGAAGTAGATGCGGCTCGCGCCCGCGCCGTGCACGCCGGGGATGTGCAGTTCCATCGGCTGCACCTTCACCGGCACCGGCCAGGCACCGAGGTCGACCACGCGCTGCCACGCCGCGCCGGCGTCGCGCACGCGCAGCGCCACCGCGGCGATCTGCGGCGTCTCGCTGTCCGCGGGCGATGCGCCGTGTGCATTGACGACGATGTTCATGCCGCCCTGGCGGTACAGCAGCACCTCGCGCGAGCGGTGGCGTGCGATCGGCCGAAAACCGATCGACTCCAGCACCTGGCCCAGCGCCTGCGGCCGCGGCGTCGTGTACTCGACGAACTCGATGCCTTCGATGCCCAGCGGATTGGTGACCTCGACGCTGGCTTCTCGTTCGAGTAGTGCGTTCATTCGCGCTCCTGGATCAATTGGTGGAAATGCGTGTCCACGCGCGCGGCGTCGGCCCGGCGGCCGGTGAACAGCTCGAAGGCACCGATGGCCTGCCCCACCGCCATGGTGCCACCATCCACGACACGGCAGCCGGCGGCACGCGCCGCTTTCAGCAGCTCGGTCTCGAGCGGGAAGTAGACGATCTCCGAGACCCACAGCCCGGGTCGCAGCAGCGAAGCCGGCAAGGGCATGCCGGGCAACTTGTCCATGCCGGTGGGCGTGGCGTGGACCAGGCCGGTGGCGCGCGCGAGCGCCTGGGCGGCATCGGCGGACGAGCCCATGCGCGTGCCGCCGTAGTGCCGGCTCAGCTCGGCGGCCAGTTCGGCCGCGCGCCGCGCGTCCTGGTCGACGATCATCAGCTCGCGCGCCCGCATGCGGCACACCGAGTGGGCGATCGCCGAGCCCGCACCCCCGGCACCCAAGAGCACCACGCGCGCCAGGTCGGCATCCGGCAATGCACGCTCGAAACCCCAGCGCCAGCCGCTGCCGTCGGTGTTGTGGCCCACCGTGCGGACCGCGTGGCCGTCGGCGTGGAACACGACGGTGTTGACCGCACCCATTGCCCGCGCCTCGTCGGACAGCTCGTCGAGCAGCGGGATCACTGCCTGCTTGCAGGGGTAGGTGATGTTCAGGCCGGCGAAGCCCATGGTCTTCGCCGCGGCAATCAGCGTCGGCAGGGCTTCGGTGCCCTGCCCCGTTCGGTCGAGGTCGATCAACTGGTAGTGCAGCCGCAGGCCTTGGGCACGCGCTTCGGCCTCCTGCATCGCGGGCGTCAGCGAGCGCTGGATGCCCTGCCCGATCAGGCCGCAGAGGAACTTGTCGTTCGTCCGGGTCACGATTCAGCCCACTGGCCCGCCTCAGCCAAGCACGCGCATCGACAGGTCGATCGCCCGCACGTCCTTGGTCAGCTTGCCGATCGAGATGCGGTCCACGCCGGTGGCGGCGATCTCGCGTACGCTGGCGAGGTCCACACCGCCCGAGACCTCGAGCAGCGCGCGGCCGGCGTTGATCGCCACGGCGCGGCACATGTCCTCGCGGCTGAAGTCGTCGATCAGCACGCTGGCGGCGCCGGCGTCGAGCGCTTCGCGCAGCTCGGCGAGGTTCTCAACCTCGATCTGGATCTCCACGCCGGCGTTCAGCGCCTGCGCCGCACGCAGCGCCGCAGTCACGCCGCCGGCCGCGGCGATGTGGTTCTCCTTGATCAGGATGCCGTGCCACAGCGCCAGGCGCTGGTTGCGCCCGCCGCCCGTGCGCACCGCGTACTTCTGCGCCTGGCGCAGGCCGGGCAGCGTCTTGCGTGTGTCAAGGATCGCGCAGCCGCGCGGATTCGGCGACACGCCGGCGATCGCCTCGACGTACTGGCGCGTCACGCTGGCCACCGACGACAGCGTCTGCAGGAAATTGAGCGATGGTCGCTCGGCAGACAGCAGCGCGCGCGCGTCGCCCTCGATGTGGCACACCACGGTGCCGGCCGCGACCTGCTCGCCCTCGCCCACCGACCATTCGGTGCGCGTGGCCGCGTCGACCGCCTTCATGCAGCCGTCGAACCAAGGCCGGCCGCAGATCACCGCCGGCTCCTTGGCCGTCACCGCGGCCTGCACGCGGCGACCCGCGGGCACGAGCTGCGCGGTCCAGTCGCCACGCCCGATGTCTTCCATCAACGCATCGCGCACATTGCGCGCGATCGCCTCGTCGAGCGTCTCGTTGTGGTCGAAGCGGATCGTCATGCGCGCCGCGCGGCCAGGCGCGCCGTGTCGCGGCGATCGATCGGACCGCACGCGATGCCGAGCGGGTGCTGCCGGTCGTCGTTCATCGTTGCCTCTCATGCTGTGCCCGCAGCGCCTCGAGCCATGGCGCGGTGCGGTCGCGGGCGGCCGCCAGCGCATCGTCGATTTCGAACGCGCCGCGATGCGCTTCGAGGTTCGCGCGCATGCGCTCGCGCTCCACATGCAACCCGGGCGCCGCGTCGGCCAGTGCCGTCACGGCACCCGCGGCGCTGACCCACAACCCGGCCCACTCGGCCAGCTCGGCCTGCCAGCCTCCAAGCGCGCGTTCATGCTCCTGCGGCATCGCGGCCAGCAGCGCGGCAGCGCGCTGCGGCACGCGCTGGGCGGCGGCCAGCACCACCATGCTGGCCACCGGCCGGCGCTCGTGCGCCATCGGGTCCGAGGCGTCGCGCGCGGGCCGCGCAGGTTCGAGTACCTCGCCCACGTCGGGCTGTCCGAGCAGCGAAAGGTCGCGCGCGATCTTGCCGAGCGCGCCGACTAGCACCGCCGTCTCGCAGCCCAGCGACACCCACGCGTCACGCTGCGTGGGCCCCACGGCCGTCTGCGTCGTCAGGCCAAGCCGCTCGGCCATGCGCGCGGCCACCGCGGGGCCGCGCGCGCCCATCACCGCATGCGTGCCCGCGGTGCCGCCAAGCTGCACCTGCAGCGCGTCGTAGGCGGCGCGTGCGATGCGCGCGCGTCCGCGCAGCAGCGGCGCAGCCCAGCCGGCGACCTTGAAGCCCAGCGTGGTGGCCGAGGCGGGCTGCATCAGCGCGCGCGCAAGCATCGGCGTGCCGGCTTCGCGCGCCGCCAGCGCGAGCAGGGAGCCGATCAGGCGAGCAAGGTCGGTGTCCACGCGCGCATGCACGCGCTGTGTCACGACCGCCATCGCACTGTCGATCGCGTCCTGGCTCGTGCTGGCCCAATTGACCCACGGCAATGCCGTCGCATCGTCGGCCGCTACGCGTTGCTTGAGCGCAGCCACGACGGCAGTGGCCAGGTCGCCGACGCGGCCGGCGGCGGCAACGGTCGCATCGATGTCGAACAGCTCAGCGCGGCAATGCCTGCCGATCGTCTGGGCCTCAGCCACCGGAACCAGGCCTTCGGCGGCCTGGGCCCGCGCAAGCGCGGCCTCGAAGTCGAGCAAGGCCTGCACCATCGAGGGCGCGGCGAAGGCGTCCAGCGCGTACCGCGTGGACAGGAAGCCCTCGAACGCGCCGGTGCCCATGCGCGGCGAGCGTTCAGGCCGCGGCGGTGGCGCCGCCCGCCGCGGCGTGGCGCGCAACACGACGTTCGATCAGCGCGCGCATCAATCCGAGCGAGAACTGGTGCGCGTAGATGAAGGCGAGCACGCCGCTCTTGTGCAGCTGCGCCAGCGTGGCGGGCGGCAGCGCGGCGAACTTCTCCTCGCTGACCGCCAGGAAGCCATCGACCGTGAGCTGCTTGCCATCGGGCAGCGTGGCGTCGAAGCGCATCGGCTGCAGCAGCTCGAGTTCGAGCAGGCTGCGACCCAGCAGCCGCGTGCGCTGTGCCTCGCTCTCGATCTGCTCGACGAAGCGACGCGTCTGCTCGAGCATGGCCGAGGGTTCGCCCTTCTCGTCGAACAGCGGGTCGCCCTCGGTGTCGGACAGCGCGTCGGCCTTGCTGTCGATGACGACGACGTAGGTTTGCGCGTCGCTGGCCGCGATGCCCATCGGGTAGCCGCGCAACACCGCCGGCACATAGCGCGCGGCCCAGCTGCCGTCGGGCTGCAGCATCAGGTTCTCGCCCTGCGCCAGGCCGAGCACCGCCATCGGAGCGACGTCGCGCTTGCCGTCCGGGCCGTTGCCGGCCTCGACGAACACGATCGGGTAGTCGCGGCACGCGTCGATGAACTCGACGGCGGTGAGGAACAGCGCATTCAGCCCCGCGGTGCGATCGAAGCGAGTCGATCGCGACTTCAGGCGCATGTGGCGATGCTCTTTGCGGTCGATCGCGATCGGCGCGGCGAACAGGGCGGGATCGATCATGTCGGTGCCCGGCCGGCCGCTCGAAAGGCGCCGAGCGCCCCTTCGGGCTTTCGCGAACGGGCTGAGCCAGGGGACAGTGTCATGCAGGTTCTCCGGGTTCGGGAACGGGTGCCACCAGCACCTTGTCGATGCGCTTGCCGTCCATGTCGACGACCTCGAATCGCCAGCCGTCCCACTCCACATGGTCGGTCGTGTGCGGAAGGCGACCGAGCAGAAGCATGATCATGCCAGCCAGTGTGTTGTAGCGCCCGCGGTCTTCCTCGGGCAGGGTCTTGAGTTCCAGACGGTCCTTCAGCTCGGGCACCGGGATCAGGCCGTCGCACAGCCAACTGCCGTCCTCGCGCCGCACGGCCCAGGCATCCGAGGGCAAGGGCGTGCCCAACTCGCCGGTGATCGCCTCGAGCACGTCGCGCTCGGTGATCAGGCCCTGCACCTCGCCGTACTCGTCGACCACGAACACGAGGTCCGCGCTCGTAGCGCGGAAGTGCTCGAGCAGTTCCATGCCCGACAACGTTTCGGGTACGAACACAGCCGGGCTCAGGTGATCGGTCAGCGACGGCGTTTCGCCGCGGGCCAGCGCTGGCAGCAGCTTCTGCGCCGACAGCACACCCAGCACTTCGGACAGGCCCTCGCGGCACACCGGATAGCGGCCGTGCGGATGGGCCTCCATCTGCACCAGCATGTCGGCCAGCGGCGCGTCCGCATCGAGCCAGACGATCTCGGTGCGCGGCACCATCATCGAGCCGATCTGGCGATCGTCGAGGCGGAACACGTTGCGCACCATCTGGTGCTCCTGCTCCTCGATCACGCCGGCGTCCAGGCCCTCTTCGAGGCTGGCGGCGATCTCCTCCTCGGTCACCGCGCGCGCGTTGTCGGCGCGGATGCCCAGGATGCGCAGGATCGTCTCGGTGACCATCGTGAGCAGCGCGACGAAGGGCCGCGTCGCGGCGGACAGCCAGTTCATCGGCGTGGCCACCAGGCGCGCCACCGTCTCTGGGTACAGCTGCCCCAGCCGCTTGGGCACCAGCTCGCCGAAGATGATCGTCAGGAACGTGATGATCACGACCACGAGACCCGTCGCCGACCATTTGGCCCACGACATGTGCATCTCGAAGGTCTTGGCGAGCCACTCCGAGAGCGGTTCGGAGAACGCTGCGTCGCCCACGATGCCGTTCAAGATGCCGATCGACGTGATGCCGATCTGCACCGTGGACAGGTACTTGGTCGGGTTCTCGTGCAGCTCGATCGCTGTGGCCGCGCCTCGCTCGCCGGCTTCGACCAGCACCTGGAGGCGCGCCTTGCGGCTGGCCGTGAGCGCCATCTCCGACATGGCGAACACGCCGTTGAGCAGGATCAGGAAGACGAGGAGCGCGACGTCCATCGAGCGAGGGCGGAGCCGCCCCCGGGGGCCAGACAGGACGGTCAGCGTAGCAGAACACCGGATCTGCTCCTTCGCCGGCAGGCTCTACTGGTGCTTGTCGCACCCTGCCCGGCGCAAGGGCCGAAGACGATACGGCAGGGCAGTTGGCGCGTTTGGGGGCGGTGGCGTGCTGCCGGCGTTGATGGGTCGGCGTGAGAGGCAGCAACGGTCGGCGGACGGTTGCGAGGGATGAGCGGCTGGAACCTGCCGGCGCAGAATGCGAAGAACCGATCGGTGGCGATCCGCCGAGATGGGCCCGAGGTCGAATTCGGGATCCACCGGATGAATACCGGTTTCAGCGACAAAGAGCAGGCGTCCAACCCATGTCGACCAATTCAGTGTTCCTGGCTCCCGGTGAAGGCGAGACGATCTTCTCGGTCAGTTCCACGCCGATCAAGTTCGGTCCCGGCGCGCTGAGCGAACTCGGGGCGGACGCGCAGACCCTGGGCATGAAGCGGGTCGCGTTGTTCGTCGATCCCCATGTGCTGGCCAGCGCTCCCGGTGAGACGGCCCTCGGCGCGCTGCGCGCGGCGGGCGTCGATGTCGAGGTCTATCGCGAAGCGCGTTGCGAGCCGAACAGCGACTCCTTCGAGGCGGCGGCGCGCTTCGCCCGCGAAGGCGCCTTCGACGGCTTCGTCTCGCTCGGTGGCGGGTCGGTGATGGACACCGCCAAGGCCGCCAACCTCCTGTCCACCTACCCCGACGAACTGATCGCATACATCAACGCGCCGATCGGTCGCGCGAAGCCGATCCCTGGCCGGCTGAAACCGCACATCGCGTGCCCGACCACCTGTGGCACCGGCAGCGAGACGACCGGCATCACGATCGTCGACCTGAAGTCCGCCGGCCTGAAGACCGGCATCGCGTCACCCTTGCTCAAGCCATCGCTCGCGATCATCGACCCCAAGACCACCGAGACGCTGCCCGGCGGCGTGGTGGCAGCCACCGGCTTCGACGTGCTCACCCACGCTGTCGAGTCGTACACGGCGCGGCCCTACACCAGCCGGCCGCGGCCGGTCCATCCATCGCAGCGGCCGCCTTACCAGGGCTCGACCCCCTACAACGACATCGGGGCGATCGCCGCCATCCGCCTGGGCGGCAAGTACCTCGCCCGCGCGGTGCGTGACCCGGGAGACAAAGAGGCGCGCCACCAGCTGATGTTCGCCTCGACGCTGGCCGGTCTGGCCTTCGGCAGCGCCGGCGTGCACATCCCGCACGCCATGTCCTACTCGGTCGCGACCCTCAAGCATGAATTCACCGCCACGGGTTACGAAGGGCGCGACGCCATGGTGCCGCACGGCATCGCGGTGGTGATCAACGCCCCGGCCGCCTTCCGCTTCACGGCGTCGGCCAACCCCGCCCGGCACCTGGAGGCGGCCGCCGCCCTGGGGATCGACGTGGCCGGCGCTTCGCCCGAAGACGCGGGCGCGATCCTCGCCGACGCCTTCATCGCGCTGATGCGCCAGACCGGGCTGCCGTCCGGCATCGCCGCGCTGGGCTACGGCGAGCCCGACGTGCCGGCCCTGGCCGAAGGAGCCTTCGCCCAGCAGCGCCCGCTGGTCATGGCACCACGCAGTGTTTCCAGGCTCGACTTGGAGGCCCTGTACCGCGACGCCATGCGATATTGGTGAGCGCCGGGAGCCTGCGCAGCCCAGGACGAGGACTTCGAGAGCCACCCGCCGATGCACGTGATGGGCGTCAATGCGGCACAGCGCAACCTGCCGTGGCCTCACGGTCGACATGTCCTGGTCCCGTTCGGCGCAGTTGTGCGTTTCGAGCTCCATCGATCCCATCGGG
>Ga0209798_10000868_pt1 | contig 18514 bp, 16 predicted proteins | sample DOMMetBare3Fresh_FD_187475 | JGI IMG/M metagenome (GOLD analysis project Ga0209798, IMG submission 187475) | Wetland sediment microbial communities from St. Louis River estuary, USA, under dissolved organic matter induced mercury methylation -... | ecosystem: Environmental > Aquatic >...
GTCGTCATCCTCAACCGCTCTGACGCCAAGGTCGGGCTGAACACCGAGGATGTGGTGGCAGCCATCAAGCAGCCGATCGCCGCGATGATCCCGAGCAGCTCCCACGTGCCCGCCTCGGTCAACCGTGGTGTGCCCATCGTGCTGGACGAGCCCAAGCATCAGGTCTCCCTGGCTCTGCGTGCCTTTGCCGACATGCACATCGTCAACGCCTCGGCGCCGCGTCCGTCGGCCTCGGCCGGCTCCTCGGACCAGCTGGGACAGCCTTCGCCGCGACCGAAGGCTCACCGGCGCCTGTTCGGTAAGGGGGTCAGGCCATGAGCCTGACCGATCGCCTCGACCAGGCCCGGCGATCCCTGCCGACGTCATCGAACGGTCATGAGTCTCCGGCGGCTGAGAGCGTGGCTGCGGCCCGGATCCGCGACCCCTTCGCCCATGTGAAGGCCAGCGTGCACCAGGCCCTGATGGAGTCCCTCGGTCCACAGCTGTACGACCCGCACCTCGAGCAGAGCGATCTGGAGCTGCGGGTTCGCCAGACCCTGCAGTCGGTCCTGAACTCCGAGAACACGCCGTTGGCGGCATCGGACCGCAACCGCATCGCCCAGGAGGTCGCCGACGAGATCCTGGGTCTGGGGCCGCTGGAGCCGCTGCTGCGAGACGGCGAGATCACCGAGATCATGGTGAACGGGCCGAACGACATCTTCGTCGAGCGTTCGGGCAAGATCTACCCGGTGGACGCACGGTTCACCAGTGACACGCACCTGCGCCGCACCATCGACAAGATCGTCAGCCGGGTCGGTCGCCGTGTCGACGAGAGCTCTCCGATGGTGGACGCCCGGCTGGCCGACGGCTCGCGAGTCAACGCGGTCATTGCGCCCATTGCCCTGGATGGAAGCATCCTGACCATTCGGAAGTTCTCCCAGGACCCGTACACCGACCTGGACCTGATTGCCTTCGGGACGTTGAGCGTGCAGGCGCGCGACTTCCTTCGTGCCTGCGTCCTCGGGCGGCGCAACGTCGTCATCTCCGGCGGGACCGGCTCCGGTAAGACCACACTGCTCAACGTGCTGTCCAGCTTCATCCCCGACGACGAGCGCATCGTCACAGTCGAGGACGCGGCCGAGCTCCAGCTGCGCCAGCGCCACGTGCTCCGCCTCGAGTCCCGCCCGTCCAACACCGAGGGCAAGGGTCAGATCTCGATCCGGGACCTGGTCAAGAACGCCCTGCGGATGCGGCCCGACCGCATCGTGGTCGGTGAGATCCGCGACGGGGCCGCCCTGGACATGTTGCAGGCCATGAACACCGGCCACGACGGGTCCCTGACGACGGTCCACGCGAACACTCCCCGCGACAGCCTCGCCCGGCTGGAGACGCTGGTGCTCATGGCTGGCATCGCGCTACCCGTCCGGGCCATCCGCGACCAGGTGTCCAGCGCCCTGGAGCTGATCGTCCAGGTGGCCCGGCTCAAGGACGGCAGCCGCCGGGTCACTGCCATCACCGAGGTTGAGGGCATGGAGAGCGACGTCATCACGCTTCAGGACATCTTCACCTTCGACTACGGCGCCGGCAGGGACGAGAAGGGTCGTTTCCTCGGTCGGCTGCGCAGCACCGGCCTGCGCCCGAAGTTCACCGAGCATCTTCACGATCTGGGCATCGACCTGCCCTCTGACATGTTCGTCCGCGGAGCGGGCTGATCATGGGCCACGAGGCGGCACGCGCTCGTCCTCGGCTCGCCGGCTTCGGGCTGCTCGCCGCTGTGCTGCTGACGGCGACCGCATCTGCGACCGTGCCGGTCATCGCCTCGGCGGCACCGGCACCCGCACCGGGGGGCGTGTCCCTGACCGATGTCCGGGTCACCAAGTCCGGTTTCAGCGCCATTCTGACTGCCCGGGCGGTCGGCGGCAACAAGATCGACCCCGCCTCGGTGAGGGCCACGATCGGAGGAGTTCGCACGCCGCTGTCGGTCAAGCCGCTCGCCCAGGAACGTCGGGTCACCACCTTGCTGATCGACACCAGCGGCTCGATGGGGGCCGCAGGGATGCAGACTGTCGTGCGCGCCGCCGACGCGTTCCTGGCCTCGGTCCCCACGGATGTGTACGTCGGCGCTATCGCCTTCTCCACAGCGCCCAGGGTGGTCGCGAGTCCGACCCTTAACCGCGCCGCGGTGCGGGCCGCGATAGCGGGGCTCACCTCACAGGGTGAGACGAGCCTGTACGACGGGTTGGCGGCCACCCTGGCCCAGCTGGGAACCTCCGGCGATCGCAGCTTCATCCTCCTCAGCGACGGCGGCGACACCCGAAGCCGGCACACCCTGGCCCAGACGCTCGCGGCTCTGTCGAAGTCCGGGGTTCGCACCCAGGTCGTCGGTTTCAAGACCGACGAGACCCAGGGGTCGGTCCTGAGCAACCTCGCGTCCGCCGGGCACGGCAGCGTTGTGGCGGCCGGGAACAGCGCCGCGGTCTCGGCGGCGTTCACGGTGGCCGCCCAAGCCCTCGAGTCCCAGATCCGGGTCTTCTTCACGGCTCCGCCGTCCTCGGGTGGCATCCAGTCCCTCGTCGTGTCCGCCGCGGCCGGCGGCCGGACTCTCACGAGTCTGACGTCGGTTGACCTGGCGGCGCTCAGTCTGCCTCCATCGGCTTCGCCGGCGCCGTCAACGGCTCCGGCTTCAGGGGTGAGGTCCGCACCACAGCCGGCGGCTGAGGATGGACCTGCCGGGGCCTGGGTGCTCGTGGTGGCGTTCGTCGCCATCTTCTTCGGCCTGGCCGGGCTGGTCGCCACTGTGGCGATGCCCACGTATGTCTCGCGCCGCCAACGTCGCGTCGACGCGATGGAGGGTTACCTCAACGGCGTGGGGCCCAGCCCTCTGGACGAGCGGTCCGCGGTGAGCGCGATCAGCGCCAGCCTTATCAACATGGGCGACAAGCTGATGGACAGCCGGAACTCGACACCGAAGACGCAACGCCTTCTCGAGCGCTCCGATCTGCCGTTTCGTCTCGGCGAGTGGGCGGTTCTTCGGGTCGTCGCCATTGTCGTGGGTGTTGCCGCCGGCCTGGTCCTGATTCACGGTGGTCCGACGGCGATTCTCGCCGGCGGCTGCCTCGGGGGCCTGGCGGGGGTCATCGGGCCGGCCCTCTTCCTGAAGCTCGCGGCATCGAGACGAGCCAAGAAGTTCGAGGCCCAGCTGCCGGATGTGCTCACGCTGGTCGCCAGCAGCCTCTCGACGGGGTTCTCCCTCCTGCAGGCTCTCGACGCCGTGGCCAGGGATGCCGCCCAGCCATCGGCCAAGGAGTTCTCCAGGGCGCTGGCCGAGACTCGGATCGGCACTGACCTCAATGAGAGTCTGGAGCACCTTGCGGACCGGATGGACAGCAGCAACCTCCGCTGGACCGGGATGGCCATCAACATCCAGCGTCAGGTCGGCGGCAACCTCGGAGAGACCCTGCGCAACACCGCGGCGACCCTTCGCGACAGGGAGTCACTTCGACGTCACGTCAGCGCGCTCTCGGCCGAGGGCAAGCTGTCGGCGTACATCCTGATCGCACTTCCGATCGGCATATTTTTCTACATGATGGGCGTGAACCGGGCGTATGTCGAACTGCTCTGGACCACCATGATCGGGATCGGGATGCTCGGCGCCGGCCTGGTCTCGCTCGCGATCGGTGTCTTCTGGATGCGCAAAGTCGTCATTGTGGAGGTCTAGATGAGTGTTCAGCCGTTGCTGCTGCTCGGCGCCGCAGGTGTTGGCGCAGCCATTGTCATGCTGCTTCTGGTCGCGCTGGCAGGTAGTGACACCGCTACCGGAGTTGCCCGCGGCCTCTCGATGATCGAGAACTCCGTGTCAGCCCAGGATGTCGGGCGAAACGAGCTTCCCGCCCTGGACCGTCTCGTGACTCCCTTCCTCTCGGGGATGAAGGGCCTCGCCCTGCGGCTGTCGCCCTCGGGCACCGGCGGCCGGCTCACCCGTCTGCTGGATCTGGCCGGAAACCCCACAGGCTGGACGGTCGAGCGGCTGCTGGGCTTCAAGGGCGCTGGTCTGCTGCTGGGTGGTTTCCTTGGCATCTTCTTCGGGGGTCTGAGCCTCAAGGGACTGCTCATCGGCGCCGCCGGCGCCGCCGGCGGGTTCCTGCTGCCGGATCTGCTGGTCATGAACACCGGTGCCAAACGGCAGGAGGTGCTGCGACGGGGCCTCGCCGATGCGCTGGACATGTTGACCGTCTGCGTCGAAGCCGGCCAGGGGTTCGATGGCGCCATCCTGCACGTCGCGCGGTCGGTCGAAGGTCCGGTGGCCGGGGAGTTCGCCCGGATCCTGGCCGAGATCCAGATTGGCAAGTCTCGCAGCGATGCGTTCTCCTCGCTGTCGGCACGCACGAAGGTCGCCGAGATCCGGACCTTCGTCACGGCGCTGGTCCAGGCCGACCGGCTGGGCCTTCCGATTGGCAACGTGCTTCGTGAGCAGTCCGTGCAGATGCGGCTGATCCGTAGGCAACGGGCTGAGGAGAAGGCTCAGAAGGTGCCCGTCAAGATCCTGTTCCCGATGTTGCTGTGCATCTTCCCGGCGTTGTTCATCGTGATCATCGGTCCCGGGGCCATCCAGATGATCGACACCTTCAGCAAGCTGTGAGGCCGGGCGCCGGGCGCGGCGCCGGGCTACCCGCAGGCCAGCAACGCGGCGCTGCAGGCGCACCATGGGGTGCGAAGATTCCGGTGGCGTCGCGTTCTGCTGTGGTCATGGGGTGGCCAACGGGGTGAGACTGCTTGGGTCCGTCGCGGTCGACCCCGAATCCTCTGTAGTGCCTGTGAACCTGTAGGCCAGCATGGTGGTGGAGGGCGCCACGGGAACCGTGGATTGGTGCCTTTGAGCCCGAGCGTCAGACCTCCAAATATCCCTGCCCTCTCCGCGACGGACAACGTGGTGGTCCGTCGATTGGGAAGCGGGTGGTCGTGATGGAAGTCGTACACGTGCGGTGTGCTGGCCTGGACGTGTCCAAGAGGGACGCCAAGGTCTGTGTCCGGGTTGCGGGCGCTGGGCGTCGGAAGACCGTGGAGACGGTCACGACCTGGGGTTCGATGACGAGCCAGGTCCTGGCCCTGCGTGAGCACCTAATCGCTGAGCAGGTGACTTGTGTGGTGATGGAGGCGACGGGGGACTTCTGGAAGCCGTTCTACTACCTGCTGGAGGACTCTGGGTTCGAGGTGATGTTGGTCAACGCCCGGCACGTGAAGAACTTGCCTGGCCGCAAGACCGACGTGTCCGACGCAACATGGCTGGCCCAGCTCGGTGCCCACGGACTGGTTCGCGGTTCGTTCGTGCCACCCGAACCGATCCGGCACCTACGTGACCTGACCCGGGCCAGGACCGCGATCACCCGCGAACGGGGTCGCGAGGTCCAACGGCTCGAGAAGGTGTTGGAGGACGCCGGCATCAAACTGTCTTCGGTCGCCTCGGACATCGTGGGCGTCTCGGGACGGCTGATGCTGCAGGCGCTGATCGACGGGCAAGACGACCCTGCGGTGTTGGCCGATCTGGCAAGGCGACGATTGCGTTTGAAGATCCCCGCCCTGACCGAGGCGCTGACCGGCCGGTTCACCGATCATCACGCGTTTCTGGCCGGTGTCCACCTGGACCTGATCGACCGGCACACCGTCGCGATCGACGAGATCACTGCCCGGATCGAGGTGGTGATCGAACCCTTTCAGGGTTTCAGGGACCTGATCTGCACCATCCCCGGGATCGGCCATCTGACTGCTGATGTGATCGTTGCCGAGACCGGCGCGGACATGACCCGGTTCCCCACCGCGGGACACCTTGCTTCTTGGGCCGGGACCACACCCGGGCTCAACGAGTCCGCAGGCAAAGTGAAATCGACCAGGACCCGACCCGGGAACCCCTATCTGCAAGGCGTCCGAACGCGCCAAGAACCGGGCACTTCACCAACTCCAAGCCATGGGCTACCACGTCACCCTCGGACGCACCGGATAACAACGAGCCGCTGACGCGAAGAGTGAATCTTCGCGTCAGCGGTCTGCGTAGCCGTTCCTGCGTGCTCAGCACCCCACGACGGGCGGCTGCCCTCGCGACCCAACGAGCGGAACAACGCTGAGGGGGCCGTCACGTCGAAGCTGCGAACGGCGGGCTCTCAGCTGGTAACGGGTCGGTCCGGCCTGACGAAGCCAAGGCGGACCGCGGCCATGATGGCGCTGGCCCGGTTGTGTGCGCCGAGCTTCTCGTAGACCCGGGCAACATGGGTCTTGACGGTCGACTCGCTCATGAACAGCTGCCTGGCAACCAGCGCGACGGAGTCGCCATCGACGAGCCGCATCAGTACCTCGGTCTCGCGCGGCGTCAGGATCGGCTTCGCGGCCGTCACGGTGTCGCGACGACGCAGGGCGGCCCCCAGCCCGGTCGCGGTGAACGCGTCCGGAGCCGTGGCGGCCCGGCGGATCGCCCCCAGCACCTCGTCGGCCGACGAGCTCTTGAGGACGAGCGCGGAGGCGCCGGCGTCGAGGGCGTCGAGCAGGGTGTCGTCGTCGTTGTGCATCGTCAGCACCACGATGCCCAGCTCGGGGTGGGCCAACCTGGCCGACCTGGCCAGGGTGAGCCCGCTCCCGTCCGGCATCGTCACGTCCACGACCAGTACGTCGGCGTCGCCCTGGGCGACGAGAGCCTGGCCTCCAGCCACTGACGAGGCCTGGGCCCGGACGGCGAGATCGGGTTCGGAGTCGATGAGGCGCGTGATGCCCTCGCGGACGAGGTTGTGGTCATCCACGATGACAACCTGGATAGTCATGGGATGAGATGCATCCTTTCGGGGACGGGGTGTTGCAGGTGTCTGGGCGAGCGGTCGTTGAGAGTGAGACTCACAGAGACTCCCTTGGGTCCGGGCTGGACCTCTATCACGGCGCCCATCGCTGTCAGCGGGTGATCCAGGAAGGAGTCGGCGCCCAGTCGGGACTCTCCGTCGTGGCTGATGTGCAGCCAGGTCTGCGGGGCGTTGACCTCGAGGCGGGCCTGGACCCCGGTGACACCGGGGGCATTCCGGGCGTCGTTCAGGACGTCGAGGATCAGCCGATAGATGAGGGTCTCCAGATCCGCCGGCAGCCGGTAGGGCGACTCGCTCAGCTGAAGCCCCACGGTCAGCCCGGTGGCGGCTCCGAACTGCTGGAGGCGGGCGCCCACCACGGCGCCGAGACCCTGGTCGGGCCGAACCGCCAGCCGCAGGTCGGCGATCCGAAGGCGCAGGTCGGTGAGCACCCGGCTCAGGTCCGCGCGCGCCTCCTCCAGCGTTGGCACGAACTGGGGAGCCTGCGTTGCTGCCTGGCCGCGGGCGACGTCGATGCGATAGCCGAGGGCCACGAGCTCCTGGGCGATGCCGTCATGCATCTCACGGGCCAGGCGTTCGCGTTCCTCGAATGCTGCCTTCTGCCGGAGGGCGGCGAAGATCAGCGCGACGTCCACCTTGGCGCTGTGGCTCTCGGCAAGGTCAACCAGAGCGTGAAGATCGTCATCGGCGAAGGGGGCAGAGGCGAACCGGTCCACGACGACCACGCCGATGCGGGCACCATCGGAGTCGCGCAGAGGAGCGGCTGCAATCGCCCTCTCCTCGTTGGCCGAGGACCAGAAGCCTGCCTCAGCGACTCCCGTGCGCCAGACCCGCCCCAGCACCGAGTCGGCGGTTGTCGGGTTCGGCCATGGCAGGCGGTCGATCCCGCGTAGAGCGAGCGGAACCGCCGGCTCAGCGCCGACGCCGACGAGGACGGCCATCCGGCTGCCCGGGATCTTCTCCTTCACCGCATGCAGCAGCAGCTCGGCGGAGGCCGGCGCATCGAAACCGCTGTCGAGCGCGCCGGAGAGGTCGCTCAGGCGTCTCAGCAGACGGCCTGCCTCCTGGGCGGCCGGGGTGTCTGGTGACCTCGGCCCGGTCCTGCGCTCCTTCAGCCTCGCCGTCCAGGCGCCCAGCATGCCCAGCGCGAGGGCCAGGATGGCCCACTGCAGGTTGGCGGTGAGGTGGGGGGTGCCGAGGGTCCCACGGCTCAGGGCCACGCCGGTGACGACGAGCGTCGAGATCGCCACGGCAGCGGCCGCGGCCGCGCGACCTCGCACCTCCCCGGCACGGAGGGCGGGAACCAGGAGCAGCAGCATCGGGGGGGACAGGGTGGGGGTCGGGTCTGCAGCGATGGCAGCCCCCGCGACGGTGGCGCACGTGAGGGTCACGATCAGGGCTTCGCTTCGACGGGTTCGGGACTGACCCGGGCCGAACCCCAGGAGGCTGCCGGCCGCGAGGTCGAGGATCACGACCACGACTGCCCATGGCAGCAGGCTGAGCACGCCATGACCATGGGATCCCACGGCAATGGCCAGGGCGATGACGGCGGACCGCAGCAGGGTGGGTTGTATCGGGGACCACAACGTTCGCACCGCGATCCCCTCTCATCTCCCAACCTGGGCTTGACTCTCATCATCGCGGTCGCCGGGGCCCCCTGTCCCCTGAATGGCCGAATCCACGTCCCTGTCTCACCGCGCACCGTGCCCTGTTTTCCACAACCCTTCGGCCGTTTGGGCCACGGTCCACAGACTGTGTCGTCACGTGTTCGCGGTGTCCACGCCAGGACAGCCTCGGGTGCATGACCCTGACCGGTGTACTGCGTCGTTCGCTGGCGGCCACGCTGGAGACGGCGCTGCCGACCACCTGTGGCGGGTGCGGCGCTCCCGGCCTCACCTGGTGCGCGACGTGCGAGGACGAGGTGAGCCGTTCCGCCTACCCGGGGGGCCCCAGGCAGGTCCGCCCCCGGCCCTGTCCCGAGGGCTACCCGCCCACCTGGGCCGTGACGCCATACGGCGGCGCGGTGCGCTCCGCCCTGGTGGCCTTCAAGGACGGCGACCGTCGCGATCTCAGGACGGTCCTGGCGCCGATGCTGTCTGGCGCGATGGCTTCGGCGCTGGGCGCGGACCATCACCTCAGCAGCGTCCTGGCGGCCGGCCGTGGTCCGGTGATCGTCGTCCCCGTTCCGTCGTCACCCTCTGCCGTCCGCCGGCGCGGGGACGCACCGCTGGAGCTGTTGGCCAGTGCCGCCCTCGGGCAGACGGCTCGCTGCCAGATCGACCTCAGGTTGTGGCCTGTGCTGCGGCTTCGGCGCCGGGTCGCCGACCAGGCCGGGCTCAGCCACCGGCAACGAGCCACCAACGTTGAGCACGCGATGCAGGTGCGGGCGAGATGGCAGGTGAGCGTCCACGGAGCCACCTGCCTGTTGGTCGATGATGTGCTGACCACCGGGGCAACCCTCACTGAGGCTGCCCGAGCCCTGCGGGCAGGCGGCGCGGGCCACATCGCCGCCGCCACGGTCGCGGCGACCCAGCGACGCAGCGTCCCCCCTGGTGGAGCTGCCCACGATGCGGGGTCCCGACCGCAGGTCCCAGGCTGGACCTGACCCGGGTATTCCTAATCGGTGTATCGCGTCGACCATGCGTGGACTACCGTTCAAGTATGAGCCCCAGGGTCGCCGTTCTCACGGCGCGGTCGGGCGCCGGCACCGTCGGACGGTGGGCGCCTAGGGGCGTCCTGGGGTGTCGGCCGGGACGGGGGTGGTGCGGCGGCTGAGGGCCTGGCGCGGGCCATAGCAGAGAGCAGTTATTCACCTAAGGAGGACTCCCGTGGAGATCGTCGTCACTGGACGGCACGTCCAAGTTTCAGAGCGTTTCCGCCGTCACCTGGACGAGAAGTTGGCCAAGGTTCCACAGCTCGCGCCGCGCGTTCAGCGCCTCGACGTTGTGGTGACCCACGAAGCCAACAAGCGCCAGTCCAAAGCATGCGACCGAGTCGAGATCACCTGCCATGTCAAGGGACCTGTCGTGCGGGCCGAGGCCATCGCCGACGACAAGTACGGTGCGCTCGACATAGCAATGGACAAGTTGCTGGAGCGTCTCAGGCGTGACCACGACCGACGTCGAGTGCATCGCGGCCGACGAGTACCGGAGTCCGTCTCGCAGGCCACCTCGCGCCTTGCCGGCGATGAGCTGAGCCCGTCGTCCGGCGCCGGGATGTCCCCGGACCAGGATGCCGCGGAGGTCCTGGGCGCAGAGGGGGACTCGCCTATCCACGTGCGTGAGAAGATCCACGCCTCCACCCCCATGGGTCTGGACCAGGCGCTCTACGAGATGGAGCTCGTCGGGCACGACTTCTACCTGTTCCACGACAAGGACACCGATCAGCCCAGCGTCGTCTACCGCCGCCGTGGTTGGTCCTACGGGGTGATCCATCTGGACGTCTCGGAGGAGCAGGCCCGAGCTGTCTGAGGGTGACAGCCGTCTGACCCTGTCTCGATGTTGACAAGGGCGCCGTGCGAGTGGTTCGTACGGTGCCCTTGTTTGCGTCTGCGTGTCATGATGTTCGGATGACCAAGAACGGTGACATCGCGGAGCAGGCGCCCGATGGCTCGGGAGTGCCCGGCGAGCCCATCAGGGTGCTGGTGGCCGATGACCACGTCCTGTACCGGCGAGGCCTGGAGCTCGTGCTCGGGCAGGAGTCCGACATCGTCATCGTCGGCGAGGCTGGTGACGGTCTCGAGGCGATCCGCCGGACCGAGGAGCTGTTGCCCGATGTCATCCTCATGGACGTGCGAATGCCGCGTCGCACCGGTATCGAAGCCTGCCTGGCCATCAAGGAGCTCGCACCGTCGACCAAGATCATCATGTTGACCATCTCCGATGAGGAGGGCGACCTCTATGAGGCGGTCCGGGCCGGGGCGAACGGGTACCTGATCAAGGACGTGCCTGGCGAGGAGATCGTCAGAGGCCTTCGGGCGGTGCACGCCGGGCAGTCGCTCATCTCGCCGTCGATGGCCTCGAAGCTGCTGTCCGAGTTCGCTCAGATGATCAAGAAGCAGGATGAGCGGCTGACGGCTCCGGTCCCTCGGCTGACCGAGCGCGAGCTCGAGGTGCTCAAGCTGGTGGCCCGCGGCATGGCCAACAAGGACATCGCCCGCGAGCTCTTCATCTCGGAGAACACCGTCAAGAACCACGTGCGCAACATCCTGGAGAAGCTCCAGCTGCACTCGCGGATGGAAGCGGCGATGTATGCCTTCCGCGAGAAGATTCTCGATCTGCCCGATTGACCCGACCGACCCGACCGACCCGTGGTCGGGGCGACCATCTCCGCAGGATCGGGGGACCTTGACGATGAGCGGGCGGCCCGACCCGAACGAGCTGACGAACCTGTACCGCCGGCGCTTCAGCCAGCGCGACCTCGAGACCAAGCGCGCGATGTGGCAGGTGCTGGCCGAGCGCGTCTTTCAACCCTACGTGCCCACCGGGGGGACGGTTGTCGACCTCGGTGCGGGCGGCTGCGAGCTGGTGAACGCGCTGGTGGCCGCGCGCAGGGTGGCCGTCGACCTGAACCCGGATACGAGCACGTTCGCGGCGGCGGGGGTCGAGGTGCTCCTGACGGCATCGGAGGACCTCTCGGGCCTGGACGATGCGTCGGTGGATGCCGTGTTCACGTCGAACTTCTTCGAGCACCTGCCGAACAAGGACGCCCTCCTGCGCACCCTCCAGGAGAGCCACCGAATTCTGAGGCCGGCCGGTCGGATCGTGGTTCTGATGCCCAACATCCGCTATCTTCCCGGGCGCTACTGGGACTACTTCGACCACCAGCTCCCGCTGACCCACCTCAGCCTCTCTGAGGGTCTGGAGCTGGCCGGGTTCGAGGTCGGGCGGGTCGTTCCCAGATTCCTGCCGTACACCGTCAAGGACTCGCCGGTGCGGATCCCGCCCGTGATGGTCCGCGCCTACCTCGCCCTTCCCATCATCTGGCCCATTCTCGGTCGACAGATGCTGGTCGTCGGCGCGCGACGCTGAGCCGAGCCGTGGGGGCGTCCGTCCACCCCCTGGCGGACATCACGACAGCCCCGGCTCGGCCGGCTCGGCCGGTTCGGCCGGACTCAGAGAAGGCCGTCGTCCACGGCCCGCTCGATCCAGGGAATGACCTCGGCAAGCATGGTGTCCAGCGTGGTCGTGGCCTCGAAGCCGAGGACGCGACGCGCCTTGCCCACGTCCGGCACGCGCCGCTGCACGTCGTGCGCGAAGGGCTCGTCGTGGGTCAGGGCAAGGGGCCGGCCCGGGTTGATGCGAAGCCAGATCGCCTCTGCCAGCTCGGTCACGGTTGTCGACTGAGAGGTCGAGAGGTTGAAGTCCTCGTTCACCGCCGACGGGTGCGCCATCGCCGTCGCGATCCCGGCGGCCAGGTCACCGGCGTACGTGTAGTGACGTACCTGTGAGCCGTCACCCAGGAGGTGCAGCGGGTCCTGGCCCTTGAGGATCTTCTGGGCGAGGTCGGGCACGACATGGCTCATCGCCAGCTTGACGTTGCCGCTGGGGATCTCGACATCGCCCAGGGCCCGTTGCTCGCCTGTTCCGACGCAGTTGAACGGCCGCAGGATCGTGTAGGGGAGCCCATGCTGGTCCCAGGCGGCGCGCGCGAAGTACTCGACCGCCAGCTTCTGGAATCCGTACGAGGAGTGTGGCGGCGGTACCGCGCGCTCGTCGCCCTCGACGGAGGGCCAGTGGTCGGTGGACTCGTAGACCATCGAGGAGCTGAGATAGGTGACCTTCTTGAGCCGGCCGCCGCGGAATGCCTCCAGTGCTGCGTCGCACGTCGAGGCGATGATGCGTTCGTTGGTTGCCAGCAGGTCGTAGGCATAGGTGTGGAAGTAGGAGATGCCGCCGATCATCGCCGCACCGGCGATCATCTGGTCGCAGTCGGCCAGCAACTCACCGAGCAGGCCAACGTCCCTGGCGTCCCCCCTCACGAAGCGGTATGACGGGTGGGAGTCGTAGGACCTGGCGACCGGTCCGTACTTGGAGTAGTCGTCCAGGCCGGTGACCTGGTATCCACGACCGAGCAGCTCCGGCACGAGGTAGCCGCCGATGAACCCCGCCGCCCCCGTGACGAGTACCCGCTGCCCTGCCGGGGCGCCGGCGTCGGCCGGTGTCACACCGGGTTCCGGGTGGTGGTCAGGCCGTGGTCGCCGGCCCGGGGGTGATCGGCGGCGAGCTTGCGTGCTCCTGCCCTGCGCCGCATCTCCTCGCTGCTCAGCGCCGGACCGAAGGCATAGGCGTACCAGCGCAGGTACTCGGGGATCCACCTGCGTAGCTGGAAGCTGGACCTGCCGGCGGTCCGGTCGAGCCAGATGGTCGGCACCTCCGCCACCGGCAGGCGCATCCGGCGCGCCTTGGCGGTCAGCTCGAGCCCGATCTCGAAGCCGCACCTGCTCTCGATCCCGACCTCACGCACGAACTGCGTCGAGTAGGCCTTGAAGCTGTTGGTGGCGTCTCGGGTGCCAACGCGTGCCAGGAGCCGCAGGGAGGCGCCGGCGGACCGGGACAGGGCTCCCTTGACCAGAGAGCCACCAACCTGCTGCCCGCCGGCGGAGTACCTCGACGCAGCCGCGACCACGACGCCCCTCTCCACGAGGCGGGCGAGCTCGTCTATCTGACGAGGGTCGTCGCTGCCGTCCGCCATGGTCACCACGACCACGGGATTGCGCACGTGGTCGATGCCGTATCTGATGGCGTTGGCCGGACCCCGTCCGTACGTGCTGACCAGCGCCCTGAGCCGTGGCTCGTGCCGTGCGTAGGCGCTCAGGTCCGGCAGCGTCGTGTCCTGCTCGAAGTCGACCACCACGATGATCTCGCAGTCGAGCTGAACCCCGTCGAAGATGCGGTCCAGAACGGGAACGATCGCGGCGCCTTCGTTGTAGGCGGGGATGACCACTGACACTGCCGACCTCACACTCGCGCCCCTTGACCCAGCAGGTTCCAGATGTCGACGACCGGGAGCGCCGGGTCAAGGTCCCGGTAGACATCGTGAGGTGCGGCAATGATGAGCAGGTCGGCCTCGGCGAGCACCTGCTCCAGGGGGAGCAGGGTCTGGTCCGAGGTGACGTAGGGGTCCGTCGCCAGCACGCAGTCGGCCCGGAACCGCAGGATGCGCCGTAGCTTGTAGGCCAGGCTCGAACGCGTGTCGTCGCTCTCGGCTTTGAACGCCATCCCCAGAATGCCCACCTTCATGGCCGAGAGGTCGTACTTCTGGTTCAGCCGGGAGACGAGGTACAGGGGGAGGCCCTCGTTGACCAGCATCGCCGAGTGGCCGAGGGCGAAGGCGTTGTCGCTGAAGGCCGCCAGCTGCATCGTGTCCTTGAACAGGCAGGGCCCGGCGGCGAAGCCGGCGCCGGGCAGGTCGGCAGCCCGGGGGTAGTCGTGCGCGAGCGCGCTGCGGATGGTGTCGTAGTCCAGCCCGTGGTCGTTGGCCATCATGAAGAACTGGTTGGCCGCGGCGAACTTGATGTAACGCCACGTGTTGGTGAACAGCTTGGCCAGCTCCGCCTCCTCGGGCTCGAGCTCGATGATGGAGCTGGTGAGCTTGCCGAAGAGCGAGGCCGCGCGTTGTCTGACCTCCGGAGAACGTGCAGCGACCAGCTGGGGCAGCTCGAACAGCTCGGTCATCGCCTGGCCCTCGGCGATTCGTTCCGGGCAGAAGGCCACATCGACGCCGAGGCCGCGACGGACGAACATGTTCTCGACCCGACGCGTCACCCCTGGGTACACGGTGCTGCGGAGCACGATCAGCTGGCCGTCGCGAAAGTGCGCTGCCACGTCCTGCAGGGCACGCGGGACTGCGTCCGGGTCTGGGTTCAGGTGCTCGTCCACCGGTGTGCCGACGACGACCACCACGCCTTCGCCGAGACTGATGACGTGGGGGTCGGTCGTTGCGGACAGGGTGCCGGAGCTCAGCGCGTCGCGCAGCAGCTCGATCGCCCCGTCTTCGCGAAAGGGCAGCTCACCGCGGCTGACCTGCTCCACCGCACTGGCGTTGACGTCGAAGATGCACACCCGCAGGCCGCGAGAGGCGAAGGCGATGGCGAGGGGGAGGCCGACGTGGCCGGCACCGCCGACGACAACGACGTCGTGCTCATAGCGGGGTGGGACGAACTGTCTCAGCACGGCTGCTCCGGGTCCGTCCAGCTCCGGCGGCACCGCACGGTGCGCCGAGCAAGCGGCGGGGTTACCGCTTACCCAAGGGTACGAACCGCAGTGCCGGTCCGTGGGCGTTTTGGGCTAACTGTGCCTTCGGCAGTCAGATCGACATGTCGCCGATCAGGTGCTCGTGCAGGCACAGGATGTTGCCCTCGCTGTCGGCGAACCAGGCGGCCTTCTCGGTGCCCATGACACAGACGTGGTCGACGGTCTTGAGGTCCGGCAGGTCGTAGTCCAGGAAACCCACGCCACGGCTCTGGAGGTCCCTGACCTCGTCGGTGATGTTCTCGACCTCGAACGTGAGCACCGTGTGCGGGCTCTGGGCGCCCTCCTCGGCTGGCATCAGCCCGATGGTCGCCCCGGCCCCGGTCCGCATGAGGTGGTTACCCCCCACCTCGTCGCCGAGGTCGACCAGGCCGAGCCGGTCGCGGTAGAAGTCGGTTGCCCGAGATACGTCGACAACCGGCAGGATCGGCGTCAGCTGAGCGTTACTGATCATGGGATACCTCCGGGTGGACTCGTAGGGTCATGCAGGGATCCCCTTCATTCTGCCTCCGTCAGCACCGGGCCACAACAGTCGTCCGCACCCGGGTCCGCGGTGCCCGTTGCCCGCCGTAGGGTGCTGTTGTGCCCTCCCCGCCGCGCCGGCTGACCCAGTCCCAGGCCCGGCGCATCGCCATCGCGGCCCAGGGTCTTGCCGACCCGAGGCCGGCGTCGGGGGCCGTCACGTCGCGTCACCTGCAGCGGGTCGTCGACCGCATCGGCGTCATCCAGATCGACAGCGTCAACGTCCTCACCCGCAGCCACTACCTCCCTTTCTTCTCCCGCCTCGGTCCCTACGACATGGCCCTGCTCGACCGTGCCCGAGACGTCGCGCCGCGTCGTCTGGTCGAGTACTGGGCCCACGAGGCGAGCCTGGTCCCGCCGCAGACCTGGCCGCTGCTGAACTTCCGGATGAAGCGGGCGCTGTCGGACTCCTGGGGTGGCATGCGGCGGGTCGCCCATGAGCATCCCGAGCTCGTGCAGGCCGTCCTCGCGGAGGTCGCCTCCCTGGGCCCGCTGACCTGCCGCGAGCTCGAGTCCGCCCTCGAGCACGACCTGCCGCGGGACAGGAGCGAGTGGGGATGGAACTGGTCCCTGGTCAAGTCCGCCCTGGAACATCTCTTCTGGTCGGGACAGATCAGCAGTGCCGGGCGGACGTCGCAGTTCGAGCGGCGGTACGCCGCGCTCGAACGGGTCCTGCCCAGGAGTGTCGCGGCCGCGTCCATCCCGCCCGATCTGCGTCCTTGCGACGACGAGGCGTTCCGCCGTTTGATCCTGATCGCGGCCAAGGCCCACGGGGTCGGTACCGAGCAGTGCCTGCGGGACTACTTCCGGCTCAGACCCGACCAGGCCGGCCCGGCCCTGCAGTCCCTGGTGGCAGCGGGCGAGCTGACCCGGGTGAGCATCGACGGGTGGAAGCGGCCGGCATACCTGCACAGGGACGCCCGCATCCCTCGCAGGGTGCATGCCGAGGCCCTGCTGAGCCCCTTCGACTCCCTGATCTGGCAACGGGACCGGACTCTGGCGTTGTTCAACGTCCGCTTCCGGCTGGAGATCTACGTCCCGGCGGCGCAACGTGTCCATGGCTACTACGTGCTCCCGTTCCTCTACGGCGAGACCCTGGTCGCCCGGGTGGACCTCAAGGCGGACCGCGCGGCGAACGTGCTGCGCGCGAACGCGATCCACTGGGAGCCCGGCGCACCCCCGCAGGCCCGGGGGGCACTCGAGCGGCACCTTGCCTCGATGGCCTCGTGGCTGGGACTGGGCGCCGTGGCGGGCCGGTCGCCGGGGTCAGCCCGCGACGTGCCACTCGTCGGCCAGCAGGTCGAACCGCACCAGGTCGGCGAACGTCCCGTCACCCAGCGGCTCGGCCCGCCGGTCCCGGCCGACCTGCACGAAACCGTTGGTCAGGGCAATGTGGGCTGAGGCGGTGTTGCCGTCAGCGGCGTTGAGCCGAAGGCGCTGGCGCCCGAGGCCACCGTCCTCGCGGGCGAGGAAGGCGTGTCGCACGGCCAGTCGCACGGCCTGCGACGTCATGCCGCGGGCACGGGCCTTGGGATGGGCCCAGTAGCCGATCTCTGCCGAAGTGCCCAGCGCGTCGCCCAGGGACATCACCGCCACCGAGCCGAGGCACAGGTCGCTGGCCGGGTCAGCCATGCACCAGAACAGGCCCTTTCCCTCGCTGATGTCGACGTGGCGTCCGGCGATGTAGGCGTGGGCGTCCTGCAGGGTGTAGGGCGAGGGCAGGCTGCCCAGCCAGTGCTGGGTCCGCTCGTCGTTGCAGGCCTGCACGATCCGGTCGGCATCCGTATGCCGCCACTGTCGCAGCCGGACTCCGTGGCCTTCCAGCGTGATCGCCTCGACGGCGAGGTCCGGGCGCTCGATGAAGGAGAGGGGCTGGGAGGCCAGCAGCTCGAAGTAGGTGCCATCGGACAGCGAGCCGTCGGCCCGACGCCAGCCCTGGTGGTCCGCGCCCCACTGGGTGAAGCCGGCAGCCCGCAGGACTGCCCGGGACCGATGGTTGTCGCTGTCGGTGGCGGCGTGGAGCCGGGTGAGACCGAGCCCGCCGCGCCCGACCGGCGTGAAGGCGTGCGCGATGACCGGTGTGAGCGCCTCGCCGAGGATGCCGCGGCCTCTGGCGCCGGGCCTCAGCCAGTAGCCGAGCTCCCCCTGGTAGCGGTCCTGGGCCGGACCCATCCGAAAGACCTGCACGTTGCCGAGCATGGCGTCGGTCGCCGCGTCGGCGACGCACCAGTGGAGGTCCTGCCCGGTGTCCATCTCCGCGCGTCTTCGTGCCAGCCAGGCCGGGAAGTCATCCGGTCCGGGCTGGGCGCCGGCGGGCATGAATCGTAGGCTGTCGTCATCAGGGCCCTGGCCGGCGCCGGGGGTGTCGGCGTCTCGCCATGGGCGCAGGCGCAACCGGGTCGTCTCGAACACCGGTGGATGATGGGGTGGCTGGTGGGAAGGCGTGGTCGGCGGCACTTCTGCGGGGGTCGCGGCGTTCTCAGCGGACACGGCGTTTCCAGTGGACACGGCGTTTTCCGAGGACGAAGCGGGAGGGTGGGTCATCACCGACTAGCCTAGGTGCAACTGAGTACTGGTCCGCATCATTGTTGATTTCATCAGGAGCGTCTCGTGCCGATTCCGATCATTGACCGACTGCTGCGCGTCGGTGAAGGCCGCATCCTCAAGAAGCTCGAGGTCATCGCCAGACAGGTCGACGCGATCGAGGAGGACTTCGAGAGGCTGACCGACGCAGAGCTACGCGGCGAGACGGAGGTCTTCCGGAAGCGGCTGGCCGACGGTGAGAGCCTCGACGACCTGCTGCCCGAGGCCTTCGCGGCCGTCCGTGAGGCGAGCAAGCGGACCATCGGCAAGCGTCACTTCGACGTGCAGATCATGGGTGGGGCGGCCCTGCACCTGGGCAACGTCGCCGAGATGAAGACC
>Ga0209798_10000869_pt1 | contig 18512 bp, 7 predicted proteins | sample DOMMetBare3Fresh_FD_187475 | JGI IMG/M metagenome (GOLD analysis project Ga0209798, IMG submission 187475) | Wetland sediment microbial communities from St. Louis River estuary, USA, under dissolved organic matter induced mercury methylation -... | ecosystem: Environmental > Aquatic > Freshwater...
GGGCAAGGTGGACGCGCTCGAGTCGGCGGTGGGCGTCCCCGGAGAGCGGGACGCGGCGCTCGAGGACCGGGTGAAGGCCGTCCAGCGCAAGGGCTTCCTGCGCCGCCACCGGCTCCAGCTCACCGCCATCGTGGCGCCGACGCTGAACGACGCCTTCTTCCAGAAGTACGCCTTCGGCGGCCGGCTCGCGTACTGGTTCCAGGACAGCTTCGCGCTCGCACTGAGCGGCAACTACTTCGCAACCGCCCGCACCGACTACGTCCGGCTGGGCGCCCGCGCCTTCCAGAGCCAGCTGCTCGCGAGCCAGCTCTACGGCAACGCCATGGTGGAGGGCGTCTGGTCGCCCATCTACGGCAAGGCGGCCTGGCTCGGGAAGAGCATCGTGCACTTCGACGTGTTCCTCCTCGCAGGGCTCGGGGCCGCCTGGAGCGCCACCAGCGCCGCGCCCCGCAACGAAGGGCCGCACCTCGCCGCCGACTTCGGCGGCGGCATCCGCTTCTACCCGAACTCCTGGCTCGCGCTCGAGATCGGGGTCTCGGCGACCCTGTACCCGGACCAGAAGGACAAGGCCGTCCCGGCCACGATCCAGAACGTCGTGGTGGCGGGCGCGGGCGTGTCCTTCTTCTTCCCCTTCCGCTACGAGTACGTGTACCCATGACCGCGGCACGGCGAACGGCGACCGGGGTGGCCATCGCGGCGACGCTCGCGCTCGCCGCCCCGCGCTCCGCGAGGGGGAGCGAGGCCGACGCGTTCGAGAACAAGGTGCCGCCCATCTCGGGCCAGCTCTACATGAAGGCGGGCCGCTTCGAGCTCACGCCCACCCTGAACCTGTCGGTGAACGACCCGTTCTTCGCGAAGTACTTCGGCGGGCTGAAGCTCGACTACCACCTCACCGAGTCCTGGAGCGTGGGGGTGACCGGCGCCGCCGGGACCTCCTCCCCCACCGACTCGGCGAGCATCTGCACGGCGAACCAGGGCTGCGCCAAGCCCACCGACGCCCAGCTCTACCAGGTGCCGGGCCGCATCCGGTCGATGGCCGGAGCCGAGCTGGCCTGGTCCCCGGTCTACGGCAAGCTCAACGTCCTCGCCGAGGTGCCGGTGCATTTCGACCTCTCGATCCTGGGCGGCGCCGACTGGATCTCCCACGACGAGGTCCTGAGCGCCGCGGAGGCGAACGGCGGCGCCGTGCCGGCCCGGGCCTCCAGCATCGGGGTCCACCTGGGCCTGGGCATGCGGCTGTTCCTGTCCCGCCTCATGGCGCTGCGCCTCGAGGTGAAGGACTACGTCTACAAGGCGGACGTCGGCAACCTGGACAAGAGCCAGCTGCAGAACCAGCTCTTCGTGGAGCTGGGCCTCTCCTTCTTCTTCCCGGGCGTCCGCGGGGGGAATCCGTAGGAGTGCCGATGCCACGGAACCGAGCCAGGGACGTCCGGATCCTCGCAGCGGCGCTCCTCGCCGCCGCGGCCTCGCAGGCGGCCGGGCAGGGAATGGGCATCGACCTGTCCCAGCCCAGGAAGAAGGACGAGGCGAAGCCGCCCGCCGAGAGGCCGAAGGCGGCGCCGCCGCCCGTCCGGCCCAGCGCCCCGATGACCATCGAGGGCATCAACGTCGCCGGCCGCAGCGCCGGGAAGCAACGCATGGACGCCGCCCGGCGGCTCTTCGACGAGAAGCGCTACGAGACGGCGGCCCTCGCGTTCCACGAGATCCTGAAGGAACGGACGCTGGCGGAGGAGCACGACGAGGCCCGCTACCGCCTGGCGCGCTCGCTGTACCGGCTGGAGCTGTACCACTCGGCCCTCTCGCGCTACCAGGAGATCCTGGCGAAGGGGCCGCAGGGGTCGAGGTACTTCCCGAACGCGCTCGCCGGCATGTTCGCCGTGGGTAGCCGTCTCGCCAACGACCAGATCGTCTTCACCATGGCGGCGCGCTTCGCCGGCGAGAACCTGCCGCCCCACTTCCAGGACCGCTTCCACTACCTGCTCGGCCGCTACTCCTACGAGCGCGGCCGCGCGCTCGCCGAGGCCGGCCAGGCCGCCGAGGCGCAGAGGGCCTACGAGGAGGCGCGGAGGTACGCCGCGCAGGTCCGCGCCGTGCCGCCCCCGCCGCTCCCCGGGGCCGAGGCGGACGAGGAGGCCGAGGGCGACCTCTTCGCGCGGGCCCGCTTCCTCGAGGGCGTCGTGCTGTACGCCCAGGGAAACCAGCCCGCCGCGGTGGAGGCCTTCAAGGACGTGGTGCGGCGCACCAACCCGCGCAAGACCACGAGGCCCGACCCCAAGGTCCGCGAGGTGGCGTTCCTGGAGCTGGCCCGCATCCACTACGAGAACAAGCAGAACCGCTACGCCATCTTCTACTACGGCAAGATGCCCTGGGGCGAGGAGCTGTGGCTGGAGGGGCTGTGGGAGTCGTCCTACGCCTACTACCGGCTCGGCGACTACGAGAAGTCGCTCGGGAATCTCCTGACGCTGCACTCCCCGTACTTCCAGGACGAGTACTTCCCCGAGTCGTACGTCCTCAAGGCCATCATCTACTTCGAGAACTGCCGCTACCCGGAGGCCCGCGCCATCCTCGAGGAGTTCAACGGGCGCTACGAGCCGGTGTACGCCCAGCTGAAGGAGCTCACCGCGCGCAGCTCGGCGCCGTCGGCCTTCTTCGACCTCATCGAGCGGGCGGAGAAGTCGAAGGACGAGGGCGTGATGCGCAAGGTGATGAAGATCGCCTTCACCGACAAGGCCATCAAGCGGCTCAACGACTCGATCCTGGAGGCCGAGCAGGAGATGGACGACGGGATCGGGCGCAGGGACGCGGGATTCCGCACCTCGGCACTGGCTACCGAGTGCCTCGCCACGCTCAAGGCGGAGCGGGCCAAGCTGGTGGAGGAGGCGGGGGCGCGGGCCCGGCAGAAGCTGGAGTACGAGAGGGACGCGCTGCGGGAGCTGCTGGAGCAGGCGCTGCGCATCAAGATCGAGGTCGCCCGCAAGGAGCGCGAGGCGCTGGAGATCTCGCTCGCCAAGGGAATCCCGGTGGACGTGGTGCGCCGCTACCAGTTCTCGACGGCGGTCTCGGACGAGCACCAGTACTGGCCCTACCAGGGCGAGTTCTGGCGCGACGAGCTGGGGACCTACTCCTACACGCTCACCAAGGGCTGCCGGGAAGGGCCGACGGTCCGCCCGACCCCGGTCCGCTAGCCCGGCGCGCCGGCGATGAGGAGGAACCCGTTGCGATCGTGGAGACGGTGGGTGGCCCTCGCGTCGGCGGCGGCGCTGGCCTGGGCGGGGGCGGCGGGCGCGGCCGAGAAGAAGCCGGCGCGCGAGGTGGACCTCGGCAAGAAGCGCTCGGTGTCCCCGGACGCGTCGCTCGCCGGCACCCTCGAGTCGGCCAAGGCGAAGAAGCCCGAGGTCCGGGGTCCCGCGCTCGACTTCGAGACCTTCCGCTACCAGATCGAGGTGGAGGTCTCGGGCAAGCGCCGCGAGGAGATCGCGGACTTGAAGAAGCTCATCCAGCTCGGCGGCTCCCCCGCCGAGATGCCGGGCTGGCTCTTCCGCCTGGCCGAGCTGTACTGGGAGGAGTCGCAGTACAGCTTCTTCGAGGCCAACCGGAAGGACGACGAGATCATCAAGCTGGGGCGGGGCGCCCCGGCGGCGGAGGTCGAGCGACTGAAGGGCGAGAAGCGGGCGCTCGAGGAACGCTCGCGCGGGTTCCAGTCCGAGGCCATCGAGCAGTACAAGGAGATCTTCCGGAAGTTCCCGAGGTACAAGCGGCTCGACGAGGTGCTCTTCTTCCTCGGCGAGAACCTCACCCGGCAGGGCAAGCAGAAGGAGGCGCTCGGCGCCTACAAGGTGCTGGTCACGCGCTTCGAGAAGTCGAGGTACGTGCCCGACGCCTGGATGGCGTTCGGCGAGTACTACTTCAACAGCGCCGACAAGGGGAAGCGCAACGATGCGCTCGGAAACGCCCTCAAGGCCTACAAGCGCGCCGCCTCGTACACCGAGAGCTCGGTCTACGGCTACGCCCTCTACAAGCAGGCCTGGGTCTACTACAACCTGGCGCGCTGGAGCGAGGCGCTCGACCTCTTCCGCGCCGTGATCTTCTTCGGCGACCTGCCGACCTCGACCATCGCCGCCGACAAGAAGCTGGCCCTGGTGAAGGAGTCCCGCAAGGACTACGTGCGCACCTACAGCCACGTGGGCGCGCCCGAGTCGGCCGCGGAGGAGTTCAGGCGGGTGGGGGGCGAGTCCGGCTGGTTCGACATGCTCCGCAGCCTCGCCGGCCTGTACTTCGACGAGGGCAAGGACCGCGAGGCCATCCTCGTCTACCACCAGCTCATCCAGGCGAAGCCCCTCTCGCCCGAGTCGCCGCTGTTCCAGTCCCGCATCGTCACCTGCGCCGGCCGCATGGGGAAGAAGGAGTTCGCGGTCCAGCAGGCCCGGGTCTTCGTGAAGATGCTGAAGGAGATCGAGGCCTCGAACACCGTCACCGACGAGAAGGGGAAGAAGCAGCTCGAGGAGGCCCGCGCCTCCGCCGAGAACACGCTGCGCACCCTCGCCGTGCAGTACCACAACGAGTACAAGAAGGCGCGCGACGAGCCGGTGGCCGGCCTGGCCGCCGAGGTGTACGAGGACTACCTCGCCATCTTCCCCGACACCTTTCACGCCTACGAGATGCGCTTCTTCTCCGCCGAGCTGCTCTTCGCGCTCGAGAAGTACCCGCGCGCCGGCGAGGAGTACACGCGGGTCGCCGTCGCCGACGGCAGGGCGGTCGACGCGAAGCAGAAGCCCGGCAAGTATTTGCAGGACGCGCTCGAGAACGCGGTGTTCGCCTACGACATCGTGGCGAAGACGTTCGAGGAGACCGAGAAGCGGGCCCCCTCCGATCCCAAGCAGCGCCTGCAGATCCCCAAGGCCAAGCAGCAGCTCCTCGAGGCCTGCCAGCGCTACGTGAAGTACGCGCCCAAGGGGGACAAGTACGTGGGGGTCTCATACAAGGCGGCCAACATCTACTACCGGTACAACTGGTTCGCCGAGGCCACCAACCTCTTCACCGAGATCGCGCTCGACCACCCGAAGGACGAGGTGGCCGGCTACGCCACCAACCTGGTCCTCGACGCCTACAACCTCCTCGGCGACTGGCGCAACGTGAACGGCTGGGCCAAGCGGTTCTACGCGAACGTGGAGCTGGTGAAGGCCCACCCGCAGCTCAGGGACGACCTGGCCCGCATCATCGAGCAGAGCTCCTTCAAGGTCATCGAGGAGTACGAGCGGGCCAAGAACCACCGGAAGGCGGCGGAGGCCTACCTGGCCTTCGTGCGGGAGTGGCCGGCCTCGAAGCTCGCGCCCACCGCGCTCTACAACGCCTCGGTGGACTGGGCCAACGCCCGCCAGGTGGACCGCGCGGTGCAGGTGCGCGAGCAGCTCGTGGAGCGCTACCCCGCCGACCCGCTGGTGGCGAAGTGCATCTACGCCAACGGCGCCGACTACGAGGCCATGGCCGACTTCGAGAAGGCGGCGGCCCACTACGAGCGTTACTTCGAGGAATGGCGGAAGTCCAGGGGCGCCGCGCCGCGGGCGAGCGCGAGGAAGGGGCGCCGCCCGGCGAGGCCGGAGCCGGCCCCGGCCGCGCCCGGCCTGTACGACGAGCAGAAGGCGCAGGACGCCCTCTACGACGCCGGGGTCTTCCGCGAGGGGCTGCGGGACTGGCGCCGGGCCGAGGCCGACCGCGCCGCGTGGCTCGCCACCTGGCCCGATGCCAAGGAGGCGCCGAAGATCTTCCTGTCCGTCGCCGACCTGTACGCGAAGGAGAAGGCCACCGCCAAGGAGCTGAAGCAGCTCGAGGAGTACCAGAGGCGGTACGCCAAGGACCCGACCGAGTGGCTCGTCGTCCAGCACCGGATCGCGCGCCTCCTCGAGAAGTCCGGCAACGCGGCGGGGGCGCGGCGTGCCCACGAGCAGGCGGTCCTCTACTACCGGGCGAAGAAGGCCCAGGTGACCGAGCGCGGGATGCCGGTGGTGGCCCAGGGGATGTTCCTCGAGGTCGAGCCGGACTTCGAGCGCTACGACCGCATCACCCTCGACGTGAAGCCCAAGCTCCTCAAGGCCCAGCTCGAGGTGAAGGGCAAGAAGCTCGTCGAGCTGCAGCAGAAGTACACGTCGGTCGTGAACCTGAAACAAGCCGAGCCGGCGGTGTGCGCGCTCTACCGCATCGGCCTCGCCTACAAGCACTTCGCCCAGACCCTCTACGACGCCCCGATTCCCAAGGAGCTCAAGGCGCTGAAGCGCCAGGACGTGATCGACGAGTACAAGGCCCAGCTTTCCCAGCTCGCGGCGGCGCCGGAGCAGAAGGCGGTGGAGGGGCTCGAGTACGCCATGACCAAGTCGCGCGAGTACGGCGTCTCGAACGACTGCTCGCGGCGCGCCGCCGAGATCCTGGTGAAGTACAAGCCCGAGAAGTACGGGGCGCCGCAGGAGCTCGTGCCCGCGCTCGCGGCCAAGGTCCCGGGCTCCCGCGAGGGGCATGGGCTGCTCTCCTCCATCCAGCCCCCGGCCCCCGCCTCGGCGGCGGAGGAAGGCGCCACCGCCGCATTGCCCCCGCTCGCGACGCCGCGCCCGGAGGCGCGCCCGGAGGCGCGCCGCGCCGAGGCCCCCGCGGCCGCGCCCGCGGCGCAGGACGACGCCGATCGGCCGCTGCCGAAGGCGCGCGGCAAGAAGGCCCCGGCGCCGGCGCGGCCGCCCGCCGGGACCGACGACCAGGACGAGGACCTCCTCGAATGAGCCTGCGCACGGACATGCGATTGCTCCCCCTCGCGCTGCTCGCCGCCTCGGCGTGCGCCGGGGCCGGGGCCGCGTCCCGGCCGGCGCCCGACGCCGAGCCCGCCCGCCAGGCCGCTCCGCCCGCGCGGGCCGCCGCTCCAGCGAAGGCGCCCGCCCCCGCGAAGGCTCCGGCCGCGGTGAAGGCCGACGCCCAGGAGGCCCCGGCCGTGTCGCCGAGGGGCCAGCGGCTCTTCGACGAGGCGGTGGCCTCGCTCGAGGATCAGAAGAAGCTCAAGGTCCCGACCGACTGGGAGCTGCTCGAGCGCAAGTGGCGCGCCGTCACCGACGCCGAGGACCTTCCGGAGGCCTGGTTCAACCTGGGCGTGGTGCTCGAGCGTCGGGGGCGCCCCTCGGAGGCGCGCGCCGCCTACGACCGCGCCCTCTCGGCCCGCCCGGGCTTCCGCGAGGCGGCGGTGAACAGGGCCATCCTCGACGAGGCGGGCGACGACCCGCGCCGCTCGGCAGCGGAGTATGCCGCCCTGGCGAAGCGGTACCCCGAGGACGCGGCGGTGCGGGTGCGGCTCGCCGCCCTCTACCGCCAGGCCGGGCAGCTCGACGAGGCCTGGCGCCTCGCCCGCGAGGCGCTCATGCGCGAGCCCCGCGCCGTGGGCGCCTACAAGGTGATGACGCGCGTCGCGCTGGAGCGGGGCAATGCCGACCTCGCCGAGCTCATCGCGCTGCGGGCCCAGAAGATCGACGCGGCCGACCCGGAGCTCACCTTCTTCGTCGGCGAGATCCTGGCGAAGCGGGGCGACGAGGCCGCCGCCTCCGTCCAGTACCGCAAGGCCCTCGCCCAGGCCCCGGGGTTCCTCCCGGCGCGCTACGAGCTCCTGAGACTCGCGCTCAAGGCCCAGAACTGGGAGGGCGTGGTGGAGCAGGGCAAGGCCATCGTCCTCGTCGAGCCCGACGACCCGCGGGTGCACCTCGCCCTGGGCGTCGCGCAGCGGTACCTCGGCCAGGCCGACCCGGCCCTGGCCGCCTACGACCGGGCCCTGTCGCTCTCGGGGGGGAGGCTGCCGGAGGTGCACCTCGACCGCGGGCTCCTGCTCATGAAGGTGAAGAACGAGTGCGAGCCCGCCATCGCCGAGTTCAGGCGCTACCAGCAGCAGGCTCCCGCCGCTGCGGCGAGCTCGCCGGCCTACGCGCTGCAGAAGGAGTGCGAGCAGATCCTGGTGGCCAACAAGCAGGCGGAGGAGGCGGCCCGCCAGATGCAGCAGGAGGCCGACCGGAAGGCTGCGGAGGAGGCGCGCAAGGCGGCGCCCGCCCCCAAGCCGGCGCCGGCCCAGGGCGAGCCGAGGTAGGACAAGGACCGATGCCGCGTCTTTCTGGCGAGCGGCGGGCGGTGATAAAGTCCATGACGATGCCGGGAGGTGCTCCGATGCGCAAGTTGCTGTTCGCGGTTGCGGCGGCGCTCCCCCTCGCCGCCGGCGCCCAGGCCAAGAAGGAGGCGCCGGCCCCGAAGGTGGAGTACGAGAAGAAGACCGTCATCAACTTCGAGGACGACACCATCCAGGGCGACCTCACCCGGCCCGACGGCGAGTACGTCGAGGCGCGCAAGAAGGTCGAGCACTCCAACCTCATCAAGATCCGCGAGAACTGGCGCGACAAGGTGATGCTGGCGCCGGACGACCTCTAGGGAGAGATGGCCACACCCCTCACGCTCAGGGTCTACCGCGGGGACGATCTCGTCCGGACGGAGCAGTTCGCGCGGGACATCATCAAGATCGGGCGGCTGTCGTCGGCCCACCTCTGCCTCGAGGACGAGAAGATCTCCCGCATCCACTCGGTCATCGAGGTGGCGGGCGACGGCTCGATCTCCATCATCGACATGGGGAGCGCCGAGGGGACGTTCGTCAACGGCAAGCGCGTGAACCGCGGGCCGCTCCGCGGCGGCGACCAGATCGCGCTCGGCGGGCTCCGCATCGTGGTCGAGGAAGGTGCCGCGGCGCCGGCGCCCCCGGCTCCGGCGGCGGAGCCGGCAGCGCCCGGGGAGCGCATCGACGAGACCACCGGCGCGGAGCCGATCCCGAAGGACGCCGCCGCCCCGCCGCCCGACGCGCCGCCGGCCCCTCGGCCCGCGGCGGCCCCGCCACCCGAGCCCGCGATGGCTCCCGCTCCCTTCCCCGCGTCCGCCCCGGCAGCGGCGCCCCCTTCCCCCGTCACCGCCGCGCTCGCGCCCAGGGCGGCCGTGGCGCGCGCGCCGGCCCGCAAGGGCGGGAGGCTCGCCCCGGCGAAGGCCCCCGTCCCCGTCGCGAGGCCTGCCGACGACCCGGCGCCGGTCGTGCGGCGCGTGCAGAAGAAGGCGCGCGCCCCCGAGGCCGAGTCCGGCGAAGTGGGCGTCGAGCTGCGCATGTTCTGGGGGGAGACGCTCCTCGACGCCGGCACCTTCGTGCGCCCGTCGAGGCCCGTGCTGGTGGGCGAGACGAAGAACTGCCACTTCCTGCTCACCGGCCCGGAGCTGCCGGTGGCGCAGTTCCCCATCCTCCGCTTCGAGGACGGCGAGTACCGCTTCACCTTCGCGCGCGGCATGACCGGCGACCTCACCGAGCGGGCGACGACGACGACGCTGTCCCAGCTGGTGAAGGAGCGCAAGGCCGTCGCGGACGGCGCCATCGACGGCGCCTTCCAGGTCCCGGTGCCGCAGCACGGCGTCGTGCGGGCCTCCTTCGGCTCGGGCATCCGCATGGAGGCCCGCTTCAAGAAGCCGCCCCGTCCGGCCATGGTCCCGTGGTGGGAGCGCATCAACTACCAGTTCCTGAACCTGTTCCTGGTCCTGTTCTTCCTGCAGGCGGGGTTCATCGTTGCCGCGGCGAACTTCCCGTACGACACCGACACCGTCGCCGACGACCTCTACAAGAACCCCTCCCGGATGGCGAAGTTCGTCATCAAGCCGCCGGACCCGCACCCCAAGTCGAACCCCTACCTCGAGCGCCTCCAGAAGGAGCTGAAGCGCGAGGAGCCCGGCGAGATGGCCGAGAAGCACAAGGGGACCGAGGGGCAGATGGGCAAGAAGGACGCGCCCAAGACCAACGCCCGCAGCGCGCCCAAGGCCATCGACCCGAACGCCAAGGACATCGTCAAGAACTCGGGCCTCATCGGCCTGCTCGGGCGCGGCAAGGGCGGCGGGCTCTCCACCATCTTCGGGCAGGGCGGGCTCGGCGGCGACCTCAAGGGCGCCATCGGAAACATGTTCGGCCCGGTGGTGGGAGACAGCTACGGACTCGGCGGGCTCGGCCTCAAGGGCAGCGGCTCGGGCGGCGGCGGGCAGGGCGAGACCATCGGCATCGGCGGCGTCGGCACCAAGGGGCGCGGCGGCGGCCTCGGGAGCTACGGCACGGGCGTCGGCGGTCTCGGGAAGAAGGGCGACCGCGACGTCTCCATCCAGGCCGGCACCGCCGCGGTGGTGGGCTCCATCGACAAGGAGCTCATCCGCAAGGTGATCCAGGAGCACGCCAGCCAGATCCGCTACTGCTACGAGCAGGAGCTGCAGCGCGACCCGAAGCTCGAGGGCAAGGTCTCCATCCGCTGGGTCATCAACGCCGACGGGCGCGTCGCGAACCCGCAGGTGGACTCGGGCTCCACCACCCTCGGGAGCGACCGCGTCCACCGCTGCATGATGGACCGCATCGCCAGCTGGGAGTTCCCCAAGCCCAAGGGCGGCGGCATCGCGGTGATCACCTACCCGTGGATCCTGCGGGCGTCGGGTGGAACGGGAGGGTAGGCCCACATGAAGCGTGCCCTCTTCACCCTGATCCTCGCCCTGCCGCTCGCCGCCGCGGCCCAGGAGGCCGCGCCCCAGCTCCAGGAGGACCCGCGTGCCGCCCGGTTCCGCGACGTCGAGCGAGGATTCTTCGTCGGCTCCGAGATCGGGTACCACGGCATCCTCAAGACCCCGGTGGCCGACCCGGCCCGCTTCCCGTATGCGCCCGGCGGCGGCGGGGGACGGGCCGGCGGCCTGCTCGTGGGCCTGTCGGTCGGATACGACCTGACGAGCCGGCTCGCCCTGTCGCTCTTCGCGCTCGCCTCGGACCTCAAGGCCGACCCGTCCTACGGCGCGTTCAACGTGGTCGGCGGCGGCGCCGACGTGCGTTTCGCCGTGCTCGCGTCCTCGGACTCGAACGAGGTGGAGCGCCTCTACGGTTACGTTCACGCGCGGGGTGGGTACACACGGACCTATCCCAACGGGCTCTTCGGCACCAACACGCTGCTCGCCCAGGGCGGCGTCGGAATCGAGTACTACACGCGGCTGCGCCACTTCTCCGTAGGGGTCGCGCTGGACGGCCTCTATTACCCCGAGCCCAAGGCAGCCGGCTTCGCGGTCACGCCGACGCTCCGCTACACGTTCTAGCCCTCGCCAGGCGCTCTCCCGCCTCCGCCACGCCCCCCGCCGCGGCAGGCGCCGCGCTCCGAAACCGCGTTGTCCGGCACCGCGAAACCGCGCCGTCCGGCACCGAAAAACCGCGTTGTCCGGCACCGGGTCTGATCTGGGGCAATGTGTGGAAATATTTGGGGTTTCGGCGAGGACGCGAGTTTGACCCCTCCGCCGGGGCGACCCTATACTGACCTCGAACTTTTCGAGTGTTTCCGGCCACCTTGAGCACTGCAACCCTGGAAGAACGCATCCGGCACCACCTCGAGACGCTCGAGGCCGCGCCCGGGGACAAAGAGGCCTTCAAGGCCCTCGATGCGCTCTACCAGAAGCACGCCCGCTTCGAGGAGCTGCTGCGGCTCTACGAGGAGCGCGCCCGCCTCATCCCCGAACCCGGCGCCGCCCCGGAGCTGCTCGAGAAGGCCGCGGAGCTCGCCCGCCAGAAGCTCCGGGACCCCGCGCGCGCCGAGGCCCTCTACCGGCAGGTGCTGGATGCGGCGCCGAGGCATGCCGCGGCGCTGCGGGCCGTCGCCGAGCTCCGGCTGGCGCGGGGCGACATCGCCGGGCTCGCCGAGGCGCTGGAGGAGGAGGCCGACCGCACCGAGGATCCGAAGGCGTCGGCAGCGCGCTACCTCGCGCTCGGGCGGGTCTTCGAGGAGCGGCTCTCCCGGCGCGACCGGGCGGCGCTCTTCTATGCGCGGGCCTGGCGGATGGACCCGTCCCTCACCGAGGCGCGCACGCGGGCCCTCGCCTGCACCCTGGCGCTTCGCCGCTACGGCCACGCCAAGCGCATGCTGGACGCGGCCCGCACCGGCGGCGCCGAGCCCGCGTCCCTCGCCGGCGAGTACGCGCGGCTCGGGGCCCTCCTCGCCCAGGAACCGCTCGAGCACGGCCTCGCCGTCGAGGTGCTCGCCGAGGCGCTGGCCCTCGATCGCAGGTCGCCGGGCGCCGCCGCGGCCCTCGAGAAGCTCAAGGGCACGCCGCGGACGTGGCGGGAGCAGGCGAAGGCGCTCGCCGCCGAGGCCGCCACGTCCAAGGACCGCCGCGAGACGGCCCGGATGCACCTCCGCATGGCCGAGCTGCACGCCGCCTACGACCCCGACGCCGCCCCGCGCGTCCGGGAGCACCTCGACCGCTGCATGCTGGCCTGGCCGGGGATGCCGCAGGCCCTGGACTTCGTGGAGCGCTGGTACGGCGAGCGCGAGGACTGGCGGGGGCTCCGCGACGAGCTCGCCCGATTCGCCGGCGCGACGCGCGACCGGGCGGCCCTCGTGGCGCTCCACCTGAGAGTCGCCATGGTGGACCTCGTCCGCTTCGGGGACGCGGACCGCGCGCTCGAGGCGCTCCTGCGAGCCAACGAGCTCGACCCGGCCAACGAGCAGGCGGCGCTCCAGGCCTTCGAGATGCAAGTGGACGCCGGGCGCACCGACGAGGCTCTGGGCGTCCTCGAGCGGCACCTGGCAGCCGCGCCGCAGAAGCCGCAGCACGCGCCGCTCCGGCACCGGGCGGCGGAGATGGCGCTCTCCACCCTCGGCGACCGCGAGCGGGCCCGCCGGCACCTCGAGGCGGCCCTTCGCGCGGCGCCGGGCTTCGCCCCGGCGGCGAAGGCGCTCGCGCCCCTGCTCCAGGAGGCCGGCGAGTGGCGCCCCCTGGTCGAGGCGCTGGAGCTGCAGGTCGCCGCCGAGCCCGATGGGGCGGAGCGGGCGCGGCTCCTCGAGCAGATCGCCGAGATCCAGATCGAGAAGCTCGCCAGCCCGCGCGAGGGCATGCGCCAGCTGGCCCGTTCCCTCCAGCTGGATCCGCGCCGCGCCCTCACCCGCAAGGCGATGGAGGCGGCCGCGGTGCGGGCGGGCGCGTTCCTGGACCTGGCCCGGGCGTACCGCGCCGCCGCCGACGCGGCTGCGGGCGACCCGAGGACCCGAAAGACGCTCCTGCGCCGCGTCGCCGAGATCCAGGAGCGCGACCTGGGACAGATCGAGGAGGCGGTGCGGGCCTACCGCGCCGTCGTCCAGATCGACCCGGAGGACCAGGGGGCGCAGTCGGCTCTCGACGCCTGCCTCGCCCGGGCCGGGCAGCACGCCGAGGTGGCGGCGGGGCTCTCCCGGAAGCTCGCCGAGGCCCGCGGCCGCGAGAAGCGCGACATCGGGGTGAAGCTGGCCCGCATCCACTTCGAGGCCGGCGAGCCCGAGCGGGCCGCCGCGGCGTGGCGGGACGTACTCGCCTCGGGCGCCGAGGACCCCGAGGCGCTGCGCGGCCTCGCGGCCGCGCTCGAGGCCCAGGGCGGGAAGAAGGCCTCCGCGGAGCTGGTGCAGGTGCTGGGACGGGCCGCGGGCTTCTCCGGGCCGGACCGCGCCGAGATGGAGATGAGGCGCGCCGCGCTGCTGGCAGACCCGCTGGAGCGGCTCGGCGAGGCGGCGGCCGCCTGGCTCGCGCTCCTGCGCGGGGGAGGGCTCTCGGCGCCGCAGGTGGCCGAGGCGGTCGGGGCGCTCGAGAAGCTCCTGGCCCGCGGCGTCGACCCCGTCCGCATCGCCCAGGCGCTCGCGCCCCTCCACGCCGCCGCCGGCGAGGCCCACAAGCACGTCGCCATGCTCGAGCTGCTCGCCGAGAGGCTCCCGGAGGGCGCCGACCCGCGGGAGCGGACCCGCCTGCTCCTCGACGCCGCCGCCATCCGCACCGAGCGGCTCGGCGACCTGCGCGGGGCGCTCGACGCAGCCTCCGCCGCGCTCCGCGCCTCGCCCGCCCATGTAGAGGCGAGGCGCCGCTGCGAGGAGCTGGCCTCCCGGGTGGGCGCCTGGGGCGAGCTGTACGGGCTGCTGGTGGAGACCGCGAGCCGGCTCGCGAAGCGCCCGGAGGACGAGCGGGCGCTGCGCCTGCGCGCCGCGCAGGTCGCCGAGCAGGAGATGGGCTCCAGCGAGGACGCCGCGGCCCAGCTCCGCCGCTGCCTGGAGCTCGGACCCGCCGACCTCGACGTGCTGGCCTCGCTGACGCGCATCGCGTTCGCCGGCGAGCGCTGGGAGGAGGCCTGCGACCTGCTCCTCGAGCGCGCGCGGCTCGCCTCCGGGCCGGAGAAGACGGCGCTCCTCACGCAGCTCGCCGACACGCTCCTCGAGCGGCTCAGGAGTCCGCCGGCCGCCGCGTCGGTGTACCGCCAGGCGCTGGAGCTGACGCCTCCCGAGCAGAGGACGCGCCTGCTCCCGAGGCTGGCGCGGGCGCTGGAGCTGGCGGGCGACCCCGACGGCCAGGCCCGGGTGCTCTCCGAGCTGGCCTCGCGCTCGCGCGACCCCGGCGAGTCGGCGCGCGCCGCCGTCCAGACCGCCCGCCTGCACGAGGAGCGGGGCGACAGGAAGGGGGCGGTGGAGAGCTACCGCGCCGCCCTGGAGCGGAGCCCGTCCGACCCCGCGCCTCTCGCCGCGCTGGAGGCCCTGCTCGGGGAGGCGGACCCCGAGGTGGCTCTCGCCGCGGCCCGCGCGCTCCGGCCGGCGTACGAGCGGCTGCGCGACCCGCGCCGCCGCGCCCGCGCGCTCGAGGTCGAGGGGCGCGCCCTCGCCGAGCCCGCGGCGCGCGCCGCCGCCTTCCGAGAGGCCGCGTCCCTGCGCGAGCGGGAGCTGGGGCAGCCGGCGGAGGCCCTCGCCGACCTGGCCGAGGCGGTGCGCGCCGTGCCCGGCGACCCGCTGCCGAGGCAGGACATGCGGCGGCTGGCCGAGGAGAGCCACCAGGCCGAGGCCTTCGCCCGGGCCCTCGAGGAGATCCTCCCCGCCCTGAAGGGCGAGGCGGCCATCCAGGCGCTGCGCGAGCTCGCCGAGTGGCACGAGCGCCTGCTCGCCGACCGGGCCAGTGCGGCGGCCTGCCTGGAGAAGGTGCGGACCCTCGTGCCGGGCGACGCCCAGGCGCTCTCGGGGCTGCGGCGCCTCTACCGCGCCTCCGAGCGGTGGGCCGACCTGTGCGACGTCTGCGTCGAGATGGCGTCGAGGAGCGGCGATCTGGCCGAGCGCGCCGAGCTGTGGCGGGAGGCCGCGGCCGTGGCCGAGTCGAGGCTTTCCGACGAGGCGCGGGCGGCCGACGCCTGGCGGAAGGTGGCCGACCTCGACCCGGGCGACCCGGCCGCGGTGGCGGCGCTGGAGCGGCTCAACGAGAAGCTCGACCGGGCCGAGGAGCTCGCCTGGGCGCTGGAGCGCCGCCGGGCCGCGGGCGCGCGCGATCCCGACGTCTCCTTCCGGCTGGCGGAGCTGAAGCGGACGCGGCTCGACGACCCGGCCGGCGCGCTGGCGCTGCACGCCGAGATCCTGCGGGCCGACCCCACCCACGCCGGCGCGCGGGACGCCCTGGTCGGCCTGTCGCGCACGCCCGGCCCCATCGGCCGCGAGGCGCTGGCGATGGCCGACGCGCTCTTGCGCGCCCTCGGCGAGCACGGGAGGCGCGTCGAGGCCCGGGAGGGACGGCTCGCCAACGTCGACGACCCCGCCGAGCGCGCGCGGCTCCACGCCGAGATCCGCGCGGTGCTCGAGTCCGATCTGGGCCAGCCGGGCGAGGCGCTCCAGGCGGCCCGGCGCGCCCTCGCCGAGGGCGGGCGCGCCCGCGTCGAGGCGCTCCGCGAGCTGCCGCGGCTCGCCGAGGCGGCGGGCCAGCCCGAGGAGCTGGCCCGCGCCTACGAGGAGGCTGCCCCCGCGGCCAGCGGCGCGGAGGCGCTGGACCTCCTGCGGCGCGCCGCGCGCGCCCGCGAGCGGATCGAGGACCGCGCCGGCGCCGTCGCGGACTGGAAGAACGTGCTCGCGGCCTCGCCCGACGACGCCGAGGCGCTCGAGGCGCTGGACCGCCTCTACAGCGGCCAGGCCTCGGCGCGGGAGCGGCTCGACGTGTTGCGACGCCGGGCGGAGCGGGCGGGCGGCGCGGAACGTTGGAGGCTCCAGCTCCAGTCGGGCGACCTCCTCGCCGGCACGGTCGGCGACGCCGCCGGCGCCGCGGCCGCGTACCGGGCGATCCTCGCCGAGGACCCGAAGAACGCGGCCGCCCTGGAGGCCCTCGACCGGCTGCTCACCCGGGAGAAGCGGACGGGGGAGCTCGCCCCGGTCCTGGCGGCGCTGGCGGAGGCGCGTCGCTCCGACCCGGCGAGGAGGATCGAGGCGCTCGCCCGCCGCGCGGCGCTCCTCGAGGCCGCTCCCGATCCGAGAGAGACCATCGAGGCGTACGGGACGATCCTGGCCGAGTCCCCCCAGGAGCCCGCCGCGGTGGCGGGCCTGGGGCGGCTCCTCTCCCGCCCGGACGCGCGCGGGGCGGCGGCGCGCCTGCTCGAGGACGTGCACCGGGCCGCGGGCGACGCGCGCAAGCTGGTCGCGCTCCTCGACGTCCGGCTCGAGGACGCGGACGCCTCGGAGCGGGCCCCGCTTCTCGCCGAGATGGCGGCGCTGCACCAGCGGATCGGCCAGCGGCCGCAGGCCTTCCTCGCCAAGCTCCGGCAGTACCGGGAGACCCTGCGCAAGGGCGGCGACGACCCCGCGGTGCGCGCGGAGCTGGAGCGGCTCGCCGCCGAGACCGGGTCCTTCGAGGACCTGGCGGGGGCCTTCGAGGACGCGCTGGAGCAGGGCGCCTCCGGGGCGACGGCGGTGGATCTGCGCCGGCGGCTCGGCACCCTGTACGCGGAGCGGCTGCAGGACCCGGCGAAGGCCGCCCGCTGGCTCGAGGAGGCGGCCGCCGCGGCCCCGAGCGCCGAGATCTTCGGCGCACTGGCGCGGCTGTACCGCAAGCAGAACGCATTCCGGGAGCTCGCCGAAGTGTATCGCCGTCACGCGGCCCTCGCCGCGGACGCCTCCCAGAAGAAGGACCTCCTGTTCGAGGTGGCCACGATCATGGAAGATCATCTCTCCGACCGCGATGGCGCCATGGAAGCGTACCGGCAGATCCTGGCCGTGGACCCGGAGGACCCGAACGCCCTCCGGCTCCTCTCCCGCCTGCTCGGCGCGGCCGAGCGCTGGGACGAGCTGACCGAGATCCTGGAGCGCGAGGTGGCCATCGCCGACCGGCGCCCCAACTTCGGCGCCGAGGCCGCCGAGCTGCGCTTCCGCCTGGGCCGCATGAAGCAGCAGCGTCTCGCCGACCTGCCCGGCGCGCTCGAGTGCTACCGGGGCGTCCTCGCCAAGGTCCCGCGCCACCCGGCGGCGCTGGCGGCGCTGGAGGAGCTGGCGCGGTCCCCGGGCCCGTCGTCGGCCGAGGCCGCGAACCTTCTCGAGCCCATCTACCAGCAGGAGGGGGAGCACCAGAAGCTCGTCGAGACGCTGGAGTCGCGGCTGGCGGGCCTGGAGAAGCCGGCCGAGCGCGCCGCCGTGCTGCGGCGCATGGCGCAGGTCTACGCCGGGCCGCTGCGCAACGCCGAGATGGCCTTCCTCACCTCCGGCCGCGCGCTGCGGGAGGACCCCGACGCGCAGGAGACCCTCGACCTGGCGGTGCGGCTCGCCGAGACGGCGGCCCTGGAGGAGGAGCTGGCGGCGCTGCTCGCCGAGAGCGCGGACCGGGCCCGGGATCCCCGGGCGCGCGCCGAGTACCGGCGGCGCCTGGCGCGCATCGCCGGCCGCGCCGGCGGCGACCCGGCCCGCGCCGGCGAGGAGTGGCAGCGGGTGCTGGACCTCGTTCCGGACGACGCCGAGGCGCTCGAGGCCCTCACCGGCCTGCAGCGCGCCGCGGGCGCGGGCGAGCCCCTCGCCCAGGTGCTGCGCCGCAGGCTCGGGATCGAGGAGGACCCGGCCCGGCGGGCCGCGCTCCTCGCCGACCTCGCCCAGGTGCAGGAGGAGCGGCTCAAGGACCTGCCGGGGGCGATGGCGAGCCTGCGGCGCCTGCTCGAGGCCGATCCGCGGAACCGGGAGGCCCACTCCCGGCTCGACCGCCTGTGCGTCAAGGCCGAGCGGTGGGTGGAGCTCGCCGACGTGCTCGCCCGCGAGGCCGCCGCCGCCGACGCGGCGGGCGACGGCGCCGGGGCGGTGGTCCTGCGCTTCCGGCTGGCGGAGCTGAAGGAGACGCGGCTCCTCGACCGCGAGGGCGCGCTCGCGCACTACGAGGAGGTCCTGGCCGTGCGCCCCGACCACGCCGAGACCATCGGCCGGCTCGAGGGACTTCTACAGAAGGACCCGGGCAACGCCCGGGCGGCGTCGGCCCTGGAGCGGGCCTACGAGGCCGCCGGCGCGTGGGAGAAGTACGCCGCGGTGCTGGAGGTGCGCGCCACCGAACGCCCGGATCCGCTCGAGCGCAAGGCGCTGTTCCAGGCCCTGGCCGAGGTGCGGGAGAAGCGGCTCAAGAACGCCGAGCTGGCCTTCCTGGCGCTGTGCCGCGCCTTCCGCGACGACCCGGGCGAC
>Ga0209798_10000872_pt1 | contig 18479 bp, 20 predicted proteins | sample DOMMetBare3Fresh_FD_187475 | JGI IMG/M metagenome (GOLD analysis project Ga0209798, IMG submission 187475) | Wetland sediment microbial communities from St. Louis River estuary, USA, under dissolved organic matter induced mercury methylation -... | ecosystem: Environmental > Aquatic >...
CACCGCCGAGATCCTCGTCGTCACCACGCCGCAGGCGGCGGCCGCGGAGGTCGCCGAGCGGGCCGGGACGGTCGCGCTGCAGACCCACCAGCGCATCGCGGGGGTGATCGAGAACATGGCCTGGCTCGACCTCCCCGACGGATCTCGGATGGAGCTGTTCGGGTCCGGTGGCGGTGCTGCCGTCGCGGCCGCGCTCAGCCGCGCGGTCGGGGCGGACGTGCCGCTGCTCGGTCAGGTCCCGATCGACGCCGGGCTGCGCGAGGGCGGTGACTCGGGGCGGCCGGTCGTGCTCGACGACCCGCAGGCGCCGGCGGCCGTGGTGCTCACCGGGATCGCGAAGCGGCTCGGCTCCCGCCCGCGCGGCCTGGTCGGTCGCCCGCTGTCGGTGACCCCGGTCCGCGGCTGAGCGCTCAGGTCGCGTCCGCGTCGAACGGGGGCGGGGCGTCGGTGCTCGGCAGCGGCGCGGGGCGCGGCGCGGGTGGGGTCGGGCGGTCGTCATCGACGTCCAGCAGGGCGCGACTGACGGCCCGCCGGGGGTCGAGGCTGGTCAGGTCGAGGTCGGCGAGCTCCGGCCCGACGACCTCGCGCAGTTCGGCCCGCACCCCGGACGACGTCTCGCGCAGCTGGCGCAGCAGGCGCGCGGCCTGGGCGGCGATCGACGGCAGCCGGTCCGGGCCGAACACGAACAGCGCCGCCACGACCAGCAGCACGAACTCGGGGAACTGGATGCCCAGCACCGCCCCAGCGTAGACGCCTGCGCGACCGGCCGGTCAGCCCTCGGCCGAGCCCAGCCGGATGACGGCCGTCGCCTTGGCCCCCGACCGCAGGTAGTCGAGCCGGACGTCGTCGTTGGGACTGCGGCTGCGGATCCGGACGATCAGGTCGTCGGGGCGGGCGACCGGTGTGCCGTCGAACGCGGTGATGACGTCGCCCGGGCGCAGCCCGGCCCGGTCGGCCGGCCCGCCCGCGGTCACCTCGGCGATCCGGCTGCCCTCGCCGTCGTACGCAGGGTCGAGGCTGGCCCCGATGATCGGGTAGGTCGCCACGCCGTCACGGATCAGCTGCTCGGCGACGCGGCGGGCCTGGTTGATGGGGATCGAGAAGCCGAGACCGATCGAGCCGCCCGAGCCGGAGATCCCGGACGACAGGGTGGCGATGGCCGAGTTGACGCCGATCACCCGGCCCTGACCGTCGAGCAGTGGGCCGCCGGAGTTCCCCGGGTTGATCGCCGCGTCGGTCTGCAGCGCGCTGAGGTAGGACCGTTCGGAACCGTCGTCGCGCCCGGTCGTCACCGACCGCTCGGTGGCACTGATGATCCCGGTGGTGACGGTGCCGGCGAGGCCCAGCGGCGATCCCACGGCGATCACCTGGTCGCCGACGACCACCGAGTCGGAGTCACCGAGCGGCGCGACCGGCAGCCCGGCCCGGTCGATCTTGAGCACCGCCAGGTCGTAGGTCGGCGACCGGCCGACGATCCGGGCGTCGTTGGCGCTGCCGTCGGCCAGCCGGACCGTGATCGTCCCTCCCGTGGTCGCGTCGGACACCACGTGGTTGTTCGTCAGCAGGTAGCCGTCCTGGCGGATGACGAAGCCCGACCCGGTCCCCGAGCCGCCGGAGGCGGACACCTCGATCGAGACGACGGTCGGCAACAGCTGCTGGGCGATGCCCGCGACCGACTCCGGCGGCCGCGACAGCGAGCCGGTGGGAACCGCCCCCAGGCTGGCCCCCGGGTCGGTGGCCGCGCGATCGTCGCGGGTGAGCAGCCAGGCCGCGCCCGCGCCCCCGGCGGCACCGGCGAGCAGGCCGGCGACGAGCGCGGCGGCGACCAGGGTGCCCGTGCGCGGCCCGGAGCGGGCGGGCGGCACCCGCCCCAGGGTGTCCGAGAGCACGACCGGCAGCGGCTGCGTCATCGAGTACGGGGGCGGAACCCCCGGTGCCCCAGGGGCCGGTACCCACGGGTCCGCAGCCGGACGGTCCGTCCACCCGCGATACGGGTCGTCGGTCGGCTGCTGCTCGGTCATGGCCGGGTGCTCCAGAGCTGGTTCACGCGAACGGGTTCAGCCAGGAGAGCACACGACGGCTGCCCCGTTCCAGTCGGGGGACCAGGCCGGTGCGCTGCGGACCGTGCGGCAAGGCGGCGACGACAGCCGCCAGCGTCTGCGGCGGCGCGTCCCCGATGACGGTGAGCACCTGGCCGCCGGCCGACCAGACGATCTGGTCCGGGAGCCCGGCCCCGGCAGCGACCCGGTGGCCGCCGACGACCGCCGGCCGCAGTCCCGGGGTGGCCGGGTCGAGGTGCCCGGCCTGCTCGAACACGGACACGGCAGCCAGCCCGTCGGAGTAGGTCAGGTGCATGATCGGACCGCTCGGTCCCGGCAGTTCGCGGGCGTCGACGAGGGTGAGGCCGCCCAGCGTCGCCGGGCAGGGGGCCCCGGTGGCCCGGTAGCGGGTCAGCTCGGGATCGGCCAGCTCGGGCCCCAGCGCGGCGCGCACCACGGGGGGCAGGTGCCGGTGTGGGGAGGCCTCGGGCACGAGCATCAGGAACACCGAGGCGCGAACCGTGCGGCCTTGAGCGTCGTACATCTCCCGGCGCAGGACCAGCGAGTTCTCGGTGTCCAGCCACAGCCGGGCCGCAACGCCGCCATCCGGCCGGCGGGCCTCCACCACGTGGGCCGTCCGGCCGGCGACGGTCGAGTCAGCGGCCCGACCCAGCTGGTACGAGCGGGTCAGCAGATCGAGCAGGCGGGCGGGCTCGACCGGGTCCGGGTCGGCCGGGGCGGGATCGAAGCCCGACGCGGACGTTCCCGCCGCGTTCGTCGAGGGGACCCGCACGAGCAGTCCGCTGCCCGCGACGTGCTCGATCTCCAGCCGTCGGCTGACCGGTCCGCCGGCCGACCAACCGGACACGAGCTGCACCCCTCGATAGGAGACCGACTCGGACGCGCTGACGGCGCGCAGTAGCAGGGCGACTGCCGACGGGTCGCTCCCTGCAGCCGCGGGAACGGCTGGTCGAACCGACCCGTCCGCACCCGGTGCCAGCAGCACGGCCGCGGCGAACGCCGCCACCACCACCGCCACCCGGTTCACGGGGCCCCTCCGAGACGCATCGGCTGGGCGACGGACCCGTCGCCGAAGACCAGCGGCGCCAGGGCGGGCTCGGCCATCGGGATCCCGACGGTCGTCGCCGCGTGCTCGCGGGTGAGCAGGTCGACGGCGGGGACCACGGCCGGGCCGTCGGGCGCTCCCCCGGCGGCGTACGCCGTCCCGAGTCCCAGCAGGGACAGCGAGGCGATCCCGGCGCCGGCCAGCGCCACCCGTCCCCGGGGTGTCTGCGGCCGGTGGAGACGGCTGAGCAGGGGCCGTCGGCCGGGGGCCCCTGCGGGCACGGCGGCCGCCAGCCCGGTCAGCCGCGCCCCGAGATCGACCGGCGCCGCGGGCGGGCCGAGCTCGGACAGCAGCCCCTTGACGGCGACCTGCTGCTGGTAGTCGGCCCGACAGGCTGGGCAGCCCGCGAGGTGGACGAGGACCCGCTCCCGGGCCGGACCGGCGAGCAGGCCGTCGACGAGCGCCGCCAGCAGGTCCCCAGGGTGCCGGTCGGTCACGGGCGGAGCTCCGCGGCCGGTGGGGCGGCCGACCTGGGTGCCCGGTGCGCGAGCACCTGGCGCAGCTGGGTGCGGCCCCGATGCAGCCGGCTGCGCACCGTCCCGATCTTGATGCCGAGGGTCGCCGCCACCTCCTCGTAGCTCATGCCCTCGATGTCCGCGAGGACGACGGCCGCCCGGAACTCGGGGGACAGGGCGGCCAGCGCCCGCTGGACGTCGTCGTCGAAGAGCCGGTCGTCGACCTGCTGGGCGGGTGACGGCTCCCGGCTGGGCAGCCGGTCCGCCGCCGTGTCGACGAGCGGTTCGAACCGGATGCGCTGGCGGCGCCGCACCTGGTCGAGGAACAGGTTGGTCGTGATCCGGTGCAGCCATCCCTCGAACGTTCCCGGGGTGTAGCTGGACAGGGAGCGGAAGACCCGGACGAACACCTCCTGGGTGAGGTCCTCGGCGTCGTGCCGGTTTCCGGTGAGCCGGTAGGCGAGCCGGTAGACCCGCGCGCTGTGCGCGCTGACCACGTCCTCCCAGCTCGGCGCGGCCGCGTCGTCGACGGCCGCCGGCGGCCCGCCCAGGGGCGCCCGGTCCCGGTCGACCCTCGGCTCCGGCACGACGCTGCTCCTCGCCTGTGGTCGGCGCAGAGCCCGGTGCTGCACCGGTGCCGACGTCGTCATTGTCCCACCAGCCCGCTCGGCGGCACGTTCGTCGGCTCGCGCGGCTCCACGGCCGGTCAGACGACCGGGGGCCGCGTCACGTTCCGCGTCCGGGTGCGCGGGCCCCCTGCGCCCGCCTAGGACACGCCCCAGGTGGTCACCAGACGACGGCGTTCTGCATGGCCCACAGGGCGGCGGCGGCTCGGGTCGAGACTTCGATCTTGGTGTACACGTGTTGGATGTGGTGGTCGGCGGTCTTCGGTGAGATGACGAGCCGGTCAGCGATCTCCCGGGTCGTCAGTCCCCTGGCGGCCAGGCGGAGCACCTCGACCTCGCGACCGGTGAGCCCGCCCGGGTGCGCACGCGGGCGCGACCCCGACGTGAGCGGCTCGCCGTGGCCGGCCGCCGTGAGCACGGCGTCGGTCGCGCGCTGCTCGAGCACCCCTTCAGCCGCAAGCCGCCGCAGCTCGGAGGCAGCCACGCTCTGCGAGGACGCCGGACGGTCGGCGCGGTCGGTGGTGAGCGCCACATAGATGTCCGTGGCGGCAAGGACGCCGGCGCAGGGATCGAGGGCATCGATGCCCAGCCGTCTGTGGTAGCCGCTGCCGTCGGCCTTCTCGTGGTGCGCGGCCGCGACCGGGCTCAGCACCGCGAGCGCCGGCGACCGGCGCAGCATCTGCTCGGTGAGCATCGGGTGCAGCTCCACGCGGTCGAACTCCGCGCGGGTGAGTGGACCGGGCTTGTCCCAGATCGAGTTCGGGACGGCGGTGGTGCCGAACTCGTGCACGAGCGCGGCCCGCCGAAGCGTCGTGATCGCGCCGTCGGTGAAGCTGAGCAGGGTGGCGGCGTCTGCGCACAGCTCGGCGCACCGTCTGCTGTGGCCGGCCATGAACGGCGATTTCAGGTCGATGAAGTCCGACACCACCGTGAGCGCGTCGTCGAGCTCGACCCCGTGGAGGGTGCGGTGGGGCTCCGGCTCGAGCTCGAGCACGGCATCCCACGGGTCCACCTTGCGCAGCCGATCGAACCAGTTGGCACCGTGCACCGCGAACAGGTCGGCCAGGGCTGGGTCGTACGTGCGGTCGGCACGCTCACGCGCGGCATCGAGTGCCTCCTCAGGTGAGAAGAGCCGGCCGATCGCCTCCATGTCGTGGCTGAGGTGCACGACGCGCATCGCCAGCGGGATGTCCTCGCCACTGGCGCCGGCGGGGTAACCGTTCCCGTTCCACCGCTCGAAGGTGAAGCGCAGGGCCTGCCGCACCTCGGGGGCGAAGTGGAGCCGCGCCAGCAGCATGTCGCCCACTTCACAGCCCGACGCGAAGTTGTGCACGGCCCACTCGTGAACGCCTGCTTGGATCGTTCGAACGACCTCATCCTGCTCTTCGGGGGTACGGCCGGCGGTGGCGAAGGCGAGCACGTCGCGCATGACCTCGGCCGGATTCGCGGCATCGTGCACCAGCGTCTGAGCACGGATCGCGATCTCGTCGCCGAAGACGGTCGCGACCTCGTGGGCGTGGCCGGTGCACCCGATGTAGCGCATCAGGGCAACCCAGTAGACGGTCTCGCGCACTTGCGCATCGAAGCCCGCCTCCTGGCTCAGCCACACACCCAGGAGACAGGACCGCAGCTGCGACTCGAGCGGCTGTCCGAACGCGTTGTCCTGCGCGAGGGCCAAGGTCGCGACGAGCTCACCCATCCGCAGGCCGGGTGTGGAAATAGGGAGACCTCCCGATGTGCGCCCAATCCCCGATGACCTTGGGTCGACGTTAGCCCTCCGAAGGGTTCCGACGATGGCAAAGGAGCAATCACCATGAACGCAGGGTTGGGGAACGAGACGTGGGCAGCAGGCACGAAGGTGCAGCGACGCGGCTGGCGGCTGCTGCCCCTGGTCGCCCTTCTCGCGCTGGGTCTGGCGGGCCTGGGCACGGGCTCGGCGAGTGCGGCGACTCCGCCGGCTCCGTTCAAGGCAACGGTCACCGGCACGCTGACCCCGACGAGTGACTCGACCTTCGCTCTCGCTGGCAGCGGCAAGGCGGGAAGCCTGGGGAAGGTCACCTACGTCGGGAACGTGCAGATCACCAACGTCGACCCCGTCACCGGGGTGATCACCGACACCCTGGTGGAGACGCTGACCCTGCCGAACGGAGACACGATCACGCTCCTGTGCCAGCAGGTCGCCCTACCGATCCGTCCGGGTGTGTACAACGGAAGCGATCAGTGGGTCGTGATCGGCGGAACGGGCGGGCTCGCCGGTGCCACGGGCTCCGGAGTCGGCGAGACCCACGTCGACCTCAACCGTGGCACGTTCGACAAGTCGTCGACCGGGACCATCGCGATCGGCTCGTAGCGCCGACACACCATGGCCCGTGGCCCCGGAGTACCTCGCCCGGGGTCACGGGTCGTCGCCGCTCCCCCTCCGCCCCCGCTCGGCACTGGGCTCCGCCTCCGGTGCGCCAGCCGTCGCCTTCGATAGCCTTGACCCGCCCGGTCGGCGGACGTCGTCGGCCAGCGGCGAGCCGGGGAGGCAGTGATCAGCACGCCGGACCTGCAGGGGAGCTGGGCGTTCGCCGAGGGGTTCCTGCCCGAGGACGCGGTGCTCGCGACCGCGCGGCAGCGGGCCGAGGAGGTGGGCTGCGTCCCTGTGCTGCCGGGCGCCGGGGCCGTGCTGCGCTTCCTGGCCGCGGTGCTGGCCGCCCGCGCCGTCGTGGAGGTCGGGACCGGGACCGGGGTGTCCGGCGTCCAGCTGCTGCGCGGCATGACCCCCGACGGGGTGCTCACGACGGTCGAGGCGGAGGCCGAGCACCTGCGTCTGGCCCGGCAGACCTTCGCCGACGAGGGGGTCCCGCCCCAGCGCACCCGCACGATCCTGGGGCGCGCGCTCGACGTGCTCCCGCGCCTCACCGACGGCGCCTACGACCTGGTGTTCTGCGACGGCGACAAGCGTGAGTACGCCGACTACCTCGAGGAGGCGCACCGCCTGCTGCGTCCCGGCGGCCTGGTGGTGTTCGACAACGCCCTGTGGCACCACCGGGTCGCCGACCCGGCGCAGCGCGACCCCGACACCGTGGCGATCCGCGAGGTCGGCCGCACCCTGCGCGAGGACGAGCGGTTCCTGCCCCTCCTGCTAGCCGCCGGCGACGGGCTGCTGCTGGGCCTACGCCGCTAGAGCCGGCGTGCGAGCTCATCGAGCCACTGGGTCAGTCGGTCCCAGTAGCCGGGGGTCGACAGCACGATGTCGTGGCCGACGTGAGGGAGGGTCACGAGGGTGACGTCGTCGTTTCCGGCCTCGCCGAGGTAGCGGGCGTAGAGGGCCGCACTCCTCTCGGTGGGTTGCACGATGTCGTCCTCGCCGAAGAATGCCAGCACCGGGCTGGTGACTCTGGTGAGCTGGTCGCGCGGATCCACCAGCAGGGAGTGCTCCGCGGCAGCCCGCACGGCGCTGATCTGGTCGGGCGGGACGCCTCTCAACGCGGGCAGGACGACGGTTTCGAGGTTGAGGGCGGCGGCCCAGGAAGCCTCCTGGATCGACGTCAGGATCGCGATCCCCTCGTTGAGGTTGTCGGCAGGGCGGCGCGGGTCGGGTTCGTAGACGACCGCGGCGAACGCTCGCCAGGGGCCGGGTCCGAGCCGTTTGGCGGTCTGCTCGTTCAGAACGCGGAACTGCGGGTCGGTGAGTTGCCAATCGACGAGCAACCGCCCGAACAGCGTGGCTCGCTCGACGTCCACGGCTTGAAGGCCGGCGGCGCGGCTCTGGGCTTCGATCCCGTAGATCTGCTGCTCGGCGACGGACACACCGGAGCCGGAGACCGAGATGATGAACGCGACCTCCTCGGGATGTTCGGCTGCCACGGTCGAGATGACCCACGCCTGCTGGCTGATGCCCCAGAGCCCGACCTGGTCGCCGCGGATGGCCGGAAGCCCCGTGAGGCGCTGGAGTGCCGCCGTCACCTGGTCCGCCTGGGCCGCGAGGTCCTGCAGCCCTACGTCGCCCCCGGATCGGCCGACGCCTGGCGGGTCGTAGCGCAGGGCCGCGTAGCCGACCTCGGCCAAGCGACGAGCGAGGTCTGTCTGGTACCGATCCGACACCCCGGAGGGGTGTCCTCCAGCTGGGCCGGCCGAAGGAGCGGCGATCACGACCGCGGGATGCAGCCCTTCCGATGCCGGTGCGGTCAGGATCCCGTGCAGCTCGACGGACCCAACCGGGAACGTCAGGTCCTGTTCGATCCACGGCGCAGTCGTCGCCCCCGGCGTGGTCGTGGCAGCCTCGTCCTGGCCGCCGCACCCGCCGGCCACGAGCACCAACGCCACGATGACGACAGCGCGGCGACCCCACGGCGTCATGGCGCACTTCCCTCGATGCCTTGAGCATCTGCCCCCGGGCATCGTCGGCACAGAGGCGAAGGCCCGTTTCCAGGACTGGACGCGGGGCGGACCTGGCCGATCCCCCTCCTGGCCCGAGGCGCTAGCGCCGAGGTCCGGACTGGGCGGGCGGCCCGAGCCCTTCGAGGTAGCGCAGCAGCAGCCGCACGCCGAACCCGGTGGCGCCCTTGGCCACCTCGTGCTCGTCGGCCTCGGCCCGCCCGGTCCCGGCGATGTCCAGATGGGCCCAGGCGCGGGGGCCGGCGAACTCCCGCAGGAACAGGGCGGCCGTGATCGACCCACCCCCGACGCTCGGATCGGTCACCGCGTTCCGCAGGTCGGCGACCGGTGAGTCCAGGGCGGCCCGGTAGTCCTCGACCAGCGGCATCGGCCACAGCCGCTCGCCACTCGCCTCGGCGGCGGCGAGCAGGGCCGCGGCCAGCCGCTCGTCGGTGGCGTACACCGGGGCGTGCCGGCGGCCCAGGCCCATCGTCGCCGCACCGGTCAGCGTGGCGATGTCGACGACGACGTCCGGGTCGAGCCCCGCGTCGGCGTACGCCAGCGCGTCGGCCAGCACCAGTCGGCCCTCCGCGTCGGTGTTGACCACCTCGACGCTGCGCCGTCCCCCGTACGGCACGAGGACGTCCGACGGTCGCATCGCCGAGTCACCCGGCAGGTTCTCGGCGAGCGCGAGCAGCGCGGTGACCCGCACCCGCACGTCGAGGTCACGCAGGGCGCTCATCACCCCGATGACGGCGGCGGCGCCGGCCATGTCGGTCTTCATCAGCTCCATGCCGGCGGCCGGCTTGATCGAGATCCCGCCGCTGTCGAACGTGATGCCCTTGCCGACCAGGACGACGTGCGGCACCCGACCACGCCCGCTCGGCCGGTACCCGACCTCGACGAGCCGGGGCGGCCGCCGCGAGCCAGAGCCGACCCCGAGGATCCCCTCGAAGCCGCCCGCCCGCAGGGCCGGCTCGTCCCAGACCGCTGCTTGGCCGCAGCCGGCCGGAAGACACGCGCTCAGCGCCTGGTCGGCGAGCCACTCGGGGGACTTCTCGTCCGCCGGCGTGTTCGCCAGGTCCCTCGCCAACCAGACGGCGGCGACCGTCACTGCGGCCCGCCACAGTGCGGCCTGCCCGGCGTCGGGACGACGAACCACAACCTGGACAGCCGACGTGACGACGGCGTCGCGGGCCGTTCCGGAGCGCCGGGGCACCGTGTAGGCGCCCAGGCCGTAGCCCTCGGCGAAGGAGCGCACGGCCTCGGCGGCGCTGCGCGCCACGAGCGTGCAGAGCACCCGCGCCCGACCCGCGCACCGCCTGGCCAGCGCCGCGCCGGCCCGCCGCAGGGCCGTCACCGACTCGTCGCCGACCCCGACCAGGACGACCAGGCTCGGGCCCGAGCCGGCCAAGGGCACCGCAACCACCTCGCCCACCCGCCCGGTGGCCTGGGTCAGGTGCACGCTGACGTCCACGCCGAGCCTGGCAGCCAGGGCCTGCGAACCCGTCGACAGGCAGGCCCCGGTGCCGTCGGCCGGCACCACGGCGAGCGCGAGCGTGTCGACGAGGCCCCGCTGGGCGAGGGTCTGCGCCTGGGGCGCCGCAACGGCCGACAGGTGCGGCGGCCCGGCCCGGGAGGCCAGGGGAGCCCGAGGCGTTGCGCTCATCTGGTGCACCTTCCGCGGACGGTCGACGGCCCCGGCCGACCACGTCGGGTCGGCTCGGGGCCGTCGTCGTCAGGTCGTCGTCGGGATCAGCCCAGCACGGCCTTCAGCGCATCGCCGAGCGCGCCGGCCTCGTCGGCCGACAGCTCGACGACCAGGCGCCCGCCACCCTCCAGCGGGACGCGCATGACGATGCCGCGCCCCTCCTTGGTGACTTCCAGCGGACCGTCGCCAGTCCGCGGCTTCATGGCCGCCATGAGCGTTCCCCTTCCTCGTTGCAGGGCCGAATGCGCGGGACGCTGCGAGCCCGGCCGGTATCGACGTCAAGTATCCCGCATCCCGCGGGTCCTGCGTGACCCGGAGCGGCAGACTGGCCCGATGCACGCGCGATCCGCCCTCTTCGACCTGTACGGCGACCACCTGAGGTCCCGCGGAGGCCGGGCACCGGTGGCCGCCCTCGTCCGACTGCTCGCCCCCCTGGGGGTGTCCGGTCCGGCGGTGCGGACGGCGGTCTCCCGAATGGTTCGCCAGGGTTGGCTCGATCCCGTCGCGCTGCCCGGTGGACCGGGGTACGCGCTCACGCCTCGCGCGACCGTCCGCCTCGACGAGGCGGCGGGGCGGATCTACCGCGACGTGGCGCCGTCCTGGGACGGCTGCTGGCACCTGCTCGTGCTGCAGCGCCCCGCCGACCGTGCCGCCCGCGACCGGCTGCGGGCCGGCCTGACGTTCCTCGGGTACGCACCGCTGGATGACGCCGCATGGATCGCCCCCCGTGCCTCCACCGAGGTGGACGCGCTGCTGGACGCCGAGCAGGTCCGGGCCGACCGGTTCCGGTCCAGCTACGACGGCGACCCGGCCCGGCTCGCCGCGCGCGCCTGGGACCTCGACGCGCTCGGGCGGGCGTACCACCGATGGCTGGCCGACGCACAGGACCTGGTGACGGCGGACGGCCTGGGACCGCCGGACGACGAGACGGGCTTCGCGGTACGCAGCCGCCTCGTGCACGAGTGGCGCAAGTTCCTGTTCCGGGACCCCGGTCTGCCCCCCGCGCTGCTGCCGTCGGACTGGCCGGGGACGACAGCCGCCGAGTTCTTCACCCGCGAGGCCCAGCGGCTGGCCCCGCCGGCGAAGCGGTTCGTGACCAGGACCCTCTCCGAGCGTGCGTCGGCGGGCTGAGCGCGGCGTGGGTCAAGGCCGCCAGCCGGTCCGCGCCGCCCAGCGCTCGGCCTGCTCCAGCGTGTGCCGGACGAAGCGGCTCTTCCGCTCGGTGTAGGCGAGCCGAGAGGTGCGGTAGCGGACCGCGAGATCGTCCTTCAGCGCGGCGTAGGCGTCCCGCCGGTCCGCGTGCGCCCGCAGGTAGGCGGCGAACAGCAGGTGGTCACGCTCCCACGGCGAGCCCGACTCGCACACGTGCACGTGCACCGCCTGCCCGGCGGCGACGTCCAGCCCGTGCCGGTCGGGCTCCCGCAGGAACCGGTGGCCGGGCTCGCGGGCCCGCAGCGCCCAGCCGAGCCCCTCCAGCGCCGGCAGGTAGCCGGCCTCGTCCTCGACGTCCGGCACGCTGACCTGGACGTCGAGGATCGGCTTGGCCGGCAGGTCGGGCACCGACGTCGAGCCCACGTGGTCGACCCGGACCGCGGTGTCGCCGAGCGCCCCGGCGATGAGGTCGCGCACCCGGGCGAACCGCCGCGGCCACTCCGAGTCGGGCGGGACCAGCTCGATCGGCCGCGACCCGCTCGACTCGCCGAACAGCTCGATGCCGTAGCCCCGGGCGTGGCAGCCGACCAGGTGGTCGTTGACCATGCCGACCGCCTGCATGAGCGCGTACGCCGTGGTGGGGCCGACGAAGGCGAACCCGTGCCGCTTGAGCTCCTTGGCCAGCGCCACCGACTCCGGGGAGGTCGACGGGACGTCGACCAGGGTGACGGGGGCTGGCCGGGCCCCCGTCGGCTGGAACGACCAGGCCAGCACGGACAGCCCGTCGGGCAGCCCTGCCGCCGCCCGCGCGTTCGTGACCGCCGCCTCGATCTTCGCCCGGTTCCGGACGATGCCGGCGTCGGCCATCAGCCGCTCGACGTCGTCGGCGCCGAAGCCGGCCACCGCCGCGATGGAGAAGCCCGCGAACGCGCGCCGGAACGCCTCCCGCTTGCGCAGGATCGTCAGCCAGGACAGGCCGGACTGGAAGGCCTCGAGGGTCAGCCGCTCGAAGATCCGGTCGTCCCCGCGCAGCGGGCGCCCCCACTCGTCGTCGTGGTAGGCGACGTAGTCCGCAGCGGCCAGCCCCCACGGGCAACGGGCCAGTCCGTCCGGTCCGACGATCGGACCGCTCATCCGCCGCTCCGGCGCTCCGCCTCGATCGAGCGGGCGAACCGGCGCAGCGACGCCCGCACCCCCGCGACCAGGGCCGCCCGCGCCAGGGGCCAACCCGCTCGGCCGACCGCCCCGAGCGGTAGGTCGAGATCCTCCGACCAGACGAACCGCGACCGGTCGCCCGGCAGCGGCAGCACCTCGAACAGCCCGGTGCCTCGCACCACCCGTCCGGTGTGTCGCACGCCGCAGCGCAGAGGAGGGTCCCACTCGGTGATCACCATGGTGTCCAGGAACCCGAGCCGGCCGACGCCGGTGAACGCCTCGATGCCGCCGCCCAGGCCTGCCCCGCCGGCCGACGTCCCTCGCACCGTGGTGCCGAGCATCCAGTCCGACTGCCGCTCCCAGTCGACGACTGCAGCCCAGACGACGTCCGGGGGTGCGTCGACGACGACGTCGACGCTGACGTGGGCCGGCTCAGCCATCACCCGCCACCCGTCCGGACGCCTCGGCCGCCTCGGCCGGTCGACCCGCCTGCTCCAGCTCGGCGATCCGCTCGTCCTTGGCCTGCAGCTCGGCGGCCAGCCGGTCGAGCACGTCGTCGACCTGGTCCATCCGGTAGCCGCGCAGCCCCACCGCGAACCGCAGCGCGTCGACGTCGGGGGCCCGGACCGACCGGTCGGGGGGCAGTACCGGCTCGGGACGGTCGACGACGGCTGGGCGGAGCCCGGCGATCCCGCCGGTCGCCGCCACCGCGACCCCGCCGAGGACGGCGATGCCGAGCAGCACCCACAGCAGCTGGATCACCTACCTGCTCCTCTTCCGATCGGGGCCGAACCGTTCGTGGCGCCCACGGCCACCGATCGTGCCACGCTTGGCCCGATCGCGCCGTGAACCGCGATGCGTGACCGACCGGCGGAGGAGGCCCGTGGAGCTGCGCCTGGCCGGCCGGACGTTCTCCCCCACGGACCTGCTGGTCATGGCCATCGTCAACCGGACGCCGGACTCGTTCTTCGACCGGGGGGCGACGTTCGAGGAGTCGGCCGCACTGGCCGCCGTGGACCGCGCGGTAGCCGAGGGCGCCGACATCGTGGACGTCGGCGGGGTGAAGGCCGGCCCCGGGGCGGAGGTCGACGCGGCCGAGGAGATCCGCCGGACCGCCTCGTTCGTGGCCGCCGTGCGGGCCCGGCACCCGCACGTGGCGATCAGCATCGACACGTGGCGGCCCGAGGTCGGTCGGGCGGCGTGCGAGGCGGGCGCCGACCTGATCAACGACGCGTGGGGTGGGGTCGACCCCGACCTGGTCGGAGTGGCCGCCGAGCACGGGGTCGGCTACGTCTGCACCCACGCGGGGGGCGCCCGACCGAGGACCCGTCCGCACCGGGTGGCCTACCCAGACGTGATGGCCGACGTCGTCGCCCGCACCGTGGCCCTGGCCGAGCGGGCGGTGGCGGCCGGCGTCCCCAGGGACGCGGTGCTGGTCGACCCCGGACATGACTTCGGCAAGAACACTCGGCACTCGTTGGAGGTGACCCGCCGCCTCGGCGAGCTGGTCGCGACCGGTTGGCCGGTGCTCGTCTCGCTGTCGAACAAGGACTTCGTCGGTGAGACCCTCGCCCGGCCGGTCGGCGAGCGGCTGGTGGGCACGCTCGGCGCCACGGCGGTCAGCGCGTGGCTGGGCGCCCGAGTGTTCCGGGCGCACAACGTGAGCGAGACGCGTCAGGTGCTCGACCTGGTGGCGTCGATCCGCGGAGACCGACCCCCTGCCGTGGCCCGCCGCGGGCTGGCCTGACGGCCGGGGTCGGCCGCGGGGGCTCAGGGCTCGGCCTCCAGGATCTCCTCAGCTGCGGGCACCTCGGCCGGCATGGCCTGGGCCAGCGCTCGTTCCAGCACCGCGAACGCCTCGTCGACCGACGTCGTCCAGGCCAGGGCGTCCCGGGCGTGCGGTCGGACGAACCCGCCCGCCACGAGCTCGTCGACCTGCCGGCGCAGCGACCCGAAGACCCCCGCGGGGTCGAGCACCACGACCGGCTTGGCGTGCAGGCCGAGCGTGCGGGCCACCCAGGCCTCCAGCAGCTCCTCCAGGGTGCCGATCCCGCCGGCGAGCACGAGGAAGGCGTCGGATCGGGCGTCCATGAGCCCCTTGCGGGCCCGCATGTCGGGTGTCACGACCAGCTCGTCCGCCTCGTGGTCGGCCACCTCGGCGGACACCAGCACCTGGGGGATCACGCCGACGGTTCGAGCGCCGCCGGCACGGGCGGCCCGGGCGACGGCCCCCATGGAGGAGACGGCGCCGCCGCCCGAGACGAGCGTCCAGCCCCTGCGGGCGAGCGCCGCCCCGACGTCGGCGGCCAAGGCCGGGTGCTGCGGGTCGATCGCCTCGCTCGACGAGCAGAACACGCACAGCGCGGTCACCGGCGGGGCGCCGGAGACCTGCCGTTGCCGCGCGCGGCCCGCTGCTCAGCCTCGACCATGGCGGCCAGGGAGGCCTCCTCCTCGGCCCGCTTCTCCTCCCGCTCCTCCTCGGCCCGGCGGATGAAGGCCACCGCCTCGTCGACGTCGTCGGTGAGCTGGATCAGGTCGAGGTCGGGGGGGGAGATGCGGCCGGACTCGAGGACGGTGCCCCGGATCCAGTCGATCAGACCCTGCCAGTACCGCGTGCCGACGAGCACGACGGGGAACGCGGTGACCTTGCGGGTCTGCACCAGGGTCAGCGCCTCGAACATCTCGTCGAACGTGCCGAACCCCCCGGGGAGCACGACGAACCCCCGCGAGTACTTGAGGAACATCGTCTTGCGGGCGAAGAAGTAGCGGAACACCAGGCCGATGTCGACCCACTCGTTCATGCTCTGCTCGAAGGGCAGCTCGATGCCGAGGCCGACGGAGACGCCGCCGGCCTCGCAGCAGCCTTTGTTGACGGCCTCCATGATCCCCGGCCCACCCCCGGTGATGACGGCGTACCCGGCGTTCGCCAGCTCGGCCCCGAGACGCTCGGCGAGGGCGTACTCCGGCTGGTCGCGCCTCGTGCGGGCGCTGCCGAACACCGAGATCGCCGGACCCAGCTCAGCCAGCGCGCCGAAGCCCTCGACGAACTCGGACTGGATCCGCAGCACCCGCCAGGGGTCGGCGTGCACCCAGTCGGCGGGCCCTCGAGCCTCCAGCAGGCGCTGGTCCGTGGTGGTGTCCTGCACCTGGGACCGGCGCAGCCGCACCGGCCCGCGCTGCCGCTCGCGGGGTCGCTCCGGGTTCGGCGGCTCGGTCACCCCGTCACGGTACCGGCCGGGTCGGGTCGACCCGCTTGACTCCAGAGTAGTTGTGTGTTCAACTTATTTTATTGAACCAACAACTAGCATCCGCCCACACCCTGGAGCCCTCCCATGCAGTCCACCACCCTCCTGCCCACCGTCACCGGCACCTGGGCCATCGACCCGGCCCACAGCCGGCTCGGCTTCGCCGCCAAGCACGCCATGGTCACCACCGTCCGCGGCGGCTTCCTCGAGTTCGACGGCACCCTCGTCCTCGACAGCGACGACCCCAGCCGGTCCACCGCGTCGGTGACCGTGCAGGCGGCCAGCTTCACCAGCGGGAACCCCCAGCGCGACGGCCACGTCACGAGCGCGGACTTCCTGGACGTCGAGCACTTCCCGACGCTGACGTTCTCCGCGACCGAGGTGCGGCGCACCGGTGACGACACGTTCGTCATGGTCGGGGACCTCACGATCCGTGGGACCACCCGCCGGGTCGAGATCGCGGCCGAGCTCAACGGCGTCGACCGGGACCCGTTCGGCAACGAGCGGATCGGCTTCGAGGGCTCCACGGCGATCAGCCGCAAGGACTTCGGGCTGACCTGGAACGTGGCCCTCGAGACCGGTGGCGTGCTCGTCTCGGACAAGGTCAAGATCGAGCTCGACGTGTCGGCGATCCGGCAGGCCTGAGCGCACGCGGGACCGCTGTCCCGGTCCGTCGGTCAGGCGGTGAGCCAGGCCCGGAGGTGCTCCTCGCAGGCCAGCACCTGGGCCTCCTCGACGAACTCGTCCCGGGTGTGCGCCAGGGACGGGTCGCCGGGACCGTAGTTGACCGCCGGCACCCCGAGGGCGCTGAACCGGGAGACGTCGGTCCAACCCAGCTTGGGCCGCACCGGCGCGCCCGTCGCCTCGACGAAGGCGGCGGCCGCCGGGCGGTCCAGGCCGGGCAGCGCGCCCCCGGCGGCATCGACCGGCGTCACTCGCCACTCGTCGAACACCTCCCGCAGGTGCGCCTCGGCCTGGTCGATCCCGCGGGTCGGGGCGAAGCGGTAGTTGACCGTCACCACGCACTCGTCGGGGATCACGTTCCCCGCCACTCCCCCGCGGATCCCGACGGCGTTCAGCCCCTCGCGGTACTCCAGACCGTCGACGTCGACGACCCGAGGGACGTACTCGCGCAGGCGCTGCAGGATCTCCGCCGCCGCGTGGATCGCGTTGACCCCCATCCACGAGCGGGCGCTGTGCGCCCGCACTCCGCCAGCCGTGACGTCCACTCGCATGGTGCCCTGGCAGCCCGCCTCGACCGCGGCGCCCGACGGCTCCATGAGCACGGCGAAGTCGGCCACCAGCCACTCGGGGTGGGCGTCCCCGATCCGCTTGAGCCCGTTGCGGGTCTCGTCGACCTCCTCGCCGTCGTAGAAGACGTAGGTGACGTCGCGGGTCGGCTCGGTGACCGTGGCCGCGAGGCGCAGGGCCACCGCGACACCGCCCTTCATGTCGCACGCGCCCAACCCGTGCACCCGTCCGCCCTCTCGTCGCGCGGGCAGGTTGCCGGCGTCCGGGACGGTGTCCAGGTGGCCGGCGATGACCACCCGCTCCGCCCGGCCGAGCTGGGTGCTGGCGACGACGGCGTCTCCGTCGCGGCGCACGTCCAGGTGCGGCCAGGGCGTCAGCGCCTCCTCGACCAGCGTGGCTAGGGTCCGTTCGGATCCGCTCACCGAGAAGACGTCGACGAGCGCCGCGGTGAGGGCCGGCCCGTCCATGCCGAGGTCGAGGGGGCGCACCCGGCTACCGTAGCGGCGTGATCGACGCCCCCCGAACCGCCTCCGGCGTGGGCCTGGCCACTTACGACGGGGCCGGCCGGATCCTGGACGTGTGGTTCCCCCACCCCGTGCTGGGGGCCGACCCGCCCGTCCCCGACGGCCTGGCCGACCTGGCGGGTGCCGACCCGCGCCGCGGCACCAGGTCCGAGGTGCTCGTCGTGTCGGCCGACCTCGACGCCCCGCCGGTCGACGCAGCCGACGTGTACCTGCGACTGCACCTGCTCTCGCACCGGCTGGTCCGGCCGCACACGCTGAACCTGGACGGCGTCTTCCCGCTCCTGGCGACCGTCGTCTGGACCAACCACGGGCCCTGCCCGGTCGAGGGGTTCGAGGTGGTGCGGGCCCGGTTGCGCGCCGCCGGCCCGGTCACCGTGTTCGGCGTGGACAAGTTCCCGCGGATGGTCGACTACGTCGTCCCGGCTGGGGTGCGGGTCGCCGACGCCGACCGGGTCCGGCTCGGCGCCCACCTGGCGGTGGGGACCACCGTCATGCACGAGGGCTTCGTCAACTTCAATGCGGGCACGCTGGGCACCTCGATGGTCGAGGGCCGGATCAGTGCGGGCGTCGTCGTCGGGGACGGGTCGGACATCGGGGGCGGGGCATCGGTCATGGGCACCCTGTCCGGGGGCGGCCAGGAGGTCATCCGGGTCGGCGAGCGCTGCCTGGTCGGCGCCAACGCGGGGATCGGCATCTCCCTCGGCGACGACTGCGTGGTCGAGGCCGGCTGCTACGTCACGGCCGGGTCGAAGGTCACCCTGCCGGACGGCGCCGTCGTCAAGGCCGCCGAGCTGTCGGGGGCGTCCGGTCTGCTCTTCCGCCGCAACAGCGTC
>Ga0209798_10000873_pt1 | contig 18450 bp, 16 predicted proteins | sample DOMMetBare3Fresh_FD_187475 | JGI IMG/M metagenome (GOLD analysis project Ga0209798, IMG submission 187475) | Wetland sediment microbial communities from St. Louis River estuary, USA, under dissolved organic matter induced mercury methylation -... | ecosystem: Environmental > Aquatic >...
CAGAGTGTCATCGTGCCCGAGGGTGACGTGGTGCGGCGGACGGCTCAGCGGCTGCACGCTGCGCTGGCCGGCCGTGTGCTCACGACGACCGACCTGCGGTGGCCGTCCCTGGCGACCGTCGACCTCACCGGACAACCGGTCCTCGAGGTGGTGAGCGCCGGCAAGCACCTGCTCACCCGGATCGGCTCCGGCTGGACCCTGCACTCGCACCTGCGGATGGAGGGGTCCTGGCACGTGCACCGCACCGGTGAGCCGTGGCGCGGGGGCCGGCCGGACCACGGCATCCGCGCCGTCCTGGCCAACGACACCTGGACCGCGGTCGGTCACCGGCTGGGCATGCTCGACCTCGTCCGCACCACCGACGAGGCCGGCCTCGTCGGGCACCTCGGCCCCGACCTGCTGGGCCCCGGCTGGGACGCCGCGGACGCGGCACGCCGGATCGCGGCCGAGCCGCACCGCCCGGTCGGCGAGGCCCTCCTCGACCAGCGCAACCTTGCCGGCGTCGGCACCTTCTTCATGACCGAGGCGCTCTTCCTGCGCGGCATCACGCCGTGGACGCCGGTCGCGGAGGCCGGCGACATCGACGCGCTCGTCGACCTGCTGCACCGGCTGCTGACGTCGAACGCCGACCGCGCCGTCCAGTCGACGACCGGCGACACCCGTGAGGGCCGCTCGCAGTACGTGCATGCCCGCTCGGGCAGACCGTGCCGCCGGTGCGGCACGACCGTCCGGGTCGCCCCGATCGGCCGGGCCCCGACGGACCGGGTCGCCTTCTACTGCCCGGCCTGCCAGCGCGGACCGGCACCGACGGACGCCGGGGGGGCGCAGCGGCCGCTCGGCAGCAGCCGGGGACCGCGGACCGGGTACCGGCCGCCGCGCTGAACCCACAGCACATCGGTTCCACATGGCGGGCCATCCTGCTCCGGGCGGCATCCGAGGTTACGGTGGCGTAGGAAACTCGTCTCCACACCGCCCCCTGGGAGCCCGCCATGCCGCCGTTCACGCAGAAGGAGCTCCTCCAGGAGCTCGACCCCATGGTCGCCAAGGAGCTCGACCGGCACCTCGTGGTCGCCAAGGAGTGGATGCCGCACGAGTACATCCCCTGGACCGAGGGCAGCAACTTCGACGGACCGTTGGGCGGTCAGCCCTGGGACGTCAGCCAGTCCAAGGTCAGCGAGACCGCCCGCACGGCGCTCGTCGTCAACCTCCTCACGGAGGACAACCTCCCGAGCTACCACCGGGAGATCTACCAGTCCTTCGGCCCCGACGGCGCCTGGGGCACGTGGATCGGCCGCTGGACCGCCGAGGAAGGTCGCCACGGGATCGCCATCCGCGACTACCTGCTGACGACACGATCCGTCGACCCGGTCGCGCTCGAGCGCGAACGCATGATCCACATGACGCAGGGCTTCGAGAGCTCCTACGAGCTCGACATGCTCCACACCGTCGCCTACGTCTCCTTCCAGGAGCTCGCGACCCGGATCTCGCACCGCAACACGGGCAAGTTCACGCAGGACCCGTTCTGCGAGCAGCTCCTGGCCCGGATCTCGGTCGACGAGAACCTCCACATGGTCTTCTACCGCAACCTCCTCGCCTCGGCGCTGGAGATCGCGCCGGACCAGACGGTCCAGGCGGTCTGGGACGTCGTGGAGAGCTTCCAGATGCCCGGCTCGACGATCGAGGGCTTCACCCGCCGCTCGCTGCAGATCGCCCTCGCAGGGATCTACGACCTGCGCATCCACCGTGACGAGGTGCTGAACCCCGTGCTGAAGTTCTGGAAGCTCTTCGAGATCGAGGGCCTCACCGCCGAGGGCGAGCAGGCTCGGGAGAAGCTGGCGACCTTCATGGACGGTCTGGACAAGAAGGCCGCCAGGTTCGAGGACAAGCGGGCCATGCTGCAGGCCCGGCAGGCCCAGCAGGCCTGACGACCGCAGCCGGGCGTGACCGGCTCCAGGCAGCGCTCCCACCCGACAGCGGACGGACGTCCCGTGCAGGCGTGATCATGGTGCGATCCATGACGGCGCGGTCCGTGCCCGACGGACGCCGGTGGCACGGTCAGGAAGACCAGGGGCGGTCAGGCGGCGCTGACGAGCCCGCCGGCGCGCAGGTCGACGCCCTGCGTCAGCTCGTCGGGCACGGTGTCGGGGACCGTGACCTCACTCATCGTCACGCCCTCCGTGGCGGCGACGCGCTCGCTCACCTCGCGCAGGACGAACGACAAGGGCATCTCGAGAGCGCCGCAGATCGAGGCGAGCAGCTCGGAGGACGCCTCCTTCTGGCCGCGCTCCACCTCGCTGAGATACCCGAGGGAGACGCGTGCCACCGAGGAGACCTCGCGCAGCGTCCGACCCTGCTGGCGGCGGGCGTCACGAAGGACGTCGCCGATCTCCTGTCGCAGCAGAATCACGGTCCGCCCTCCTCTCGCCTGCTTCCCTCCGGGTAGTACCTCGGCGCGCCCGGGCAGGGGCTGAAGTCGGTGACTCGGCGTCATCGCGAGATCCCGCCCGGTGTGCCTGGCACCCACCGTACCCCGCCGCACCGACGAACGCTCTGCAGGGGCACGAGGAATCATGTCGGGGGAACTCCGCGGCCGCCGCCGGTGTTCCGGGCTGCGGACGCGGGGCGGGCGCCTTCGCTGAGAGCGGACAGGAGGAGGTCGAGCGCCGCTGCGGTCGCCGCCGCCCGGACGACGGCCCGGTCGCCCGGTACGTCGAGTTCGACGACCCGCTCGTGCACCACGCCGCCCTCGCCGGGGACCCCGGCGACGGCGACGAAGACGGTCCCGGCCGGTCTGCCGTCCTGCGGGTCGGGCCCGGCGACCCCGGTCGTCGCGACGCCGACGTCGGCCGACAGCCGCCCCCGGACGCCGCGAGCCATCGCCAGCGCCACGTCCGGGTCGACGGCGCCACGCTCGGCGAGCAGGCGGGAGTCGACGCCGAGGAGCCGGTGCTTGAGCTCCGACGCGTACGCGACGACCCCGCCGCGCAGCACCACCGAGGCCCCCGGGACGTCGACGACCCGGGCCGTGACGAGCCCGCCGGTGAGGGACTCCGCCACGGCCAGGGTCAGCCTGCGGGCGGTCAGCACGGCGACGAGCGCGGCCGCCGCATCTGCCGGCGCGGACGCCGGGTCGGGCGGCGCCGTCACGCGCCCGGACGGGGCACGGCCCGGGCGGCGCGGCGCCGCGCCGTCCGGTCGCTCGACGCGACGAGCGTGGCGGCCTTGGCGACGTAGTCGGCCCCGGTGACCAGGGTGAGCGCGACCGCGGCCGTCATGAGCACGAGCTCCACGGGGTGCATCCACGTCGGCAGCGGCAGCACGTAGAGCGTCACCGCGAGCGCCTGAAGCGCGGTCTTCGCCTTGCCGCCGCGCCCCGCCGGCATGACGCCGTGCCGGATGACGAAGAAGCGCATGAGCGTGATCCCGACCTCGCGCAGGAGGACCACCACGGTGACCCACCACGGCAGCTCGCCGAGCAGCGACAGGCCCACGAGCGCCGTCCCCATGAGCGCCTTGTCGGCGATCGGGTCGGCGATCTTCCCGACGTCGGTGATGAGACCACGGCGACGCGCGAGCTCGCCGTCGAACCGGTCCGTGACGACCGCGACGACGAAGCAGGCGGCGGCCGCGAACCGCCAGGACGTCGCCCGCCCGTCGCTGTAGAGCAGGAGCCAGCCGAAGACCGGCACGAGGACGATCCGCAGCAGGGTCAAGGCGTTCGCGACGTTCCAGATGCTCACGCCGACGACGGCGGGCAGCGTCACCGGGTCGACGACCTCGCCGGCCCGGCGGGCCCGCTCGACGCGTACCTCGTTGGCCCTGGCCAGCGCCTCCCGGGCGCGCTCGGCGGCGATGGACTGCGGCCGACCGGCGGCCGGTCCGACCGGCCGGAGCCGGTCGTCGCGGCCCCGCCCCCCCGCGCCGGCAGCGCTCTCGCCGTGGGCCACGTCAGCTCCCCCCGACGGGGCAGGCGACGAGGTCGGGGCCGTCGCTCGCGACGACGACCGCCCGGACGAACTGCCCGACGGCGGCGGACGCGCCACGGGCGCCGGCCACCCCGGCACCGGGGTCGGCGTCGCCGTCGAGGACGACGAGCCGGGTCAGGCCGTCGACCTCGGGGCCCTGGTGCGCCGCACGGCCGACGGGGACGCCCGCCGGCCCCGGCGGCAGGTCGCTGTCCTCGCCGTCCTCGTGCTCCTCGACGAGCACGTTGACGACGCACCCGATGCGGTCCTCGGCGCGCTGCGCGACGAGCTCGTCGACGAGCGCGCTCACCCGGGCGACGCGGGCGCCGACCTCCTCGGGGTCGACGTGGCCGTCGAGGGTCGCGGCCTCGGTGCCGTCCTCGTCGGAGTAGCCGAAGACGCCGACGACGTCGAGCCGGGCGGCACCGAGGAACGCCTCGAGCTCGGCGAGGTCGTCCGCCGTCTCCCCCGGGAAGCCGACGATGACGTTGGACCGGATCCCCGCGTCGGGCGCCAGCTCGCGGACCCGCTCGACGAGCGTGAGGAAGTCCGCGCTGCCGCCGAACCGGCGCATCCGGCGCAGCACGGCCGGCGAGGCGTGCTGGAAGGACAGGTCGAAGTAGGGCGCGACGCCGGCGGTGCCCGCGATCACCTCGGCCAGGCCCGGGCGCATCTCGGCGGGCTGCAGGTACGAGACCCGGACCCGGTCCACCCCCTCGACCGCGGCCAGCCGCGGCAGGAGCGTCTCGAGCATCCGCAGGTCGCCGAGGTCCTTGCCGTAGGACGTCGAGTTCTCGCTCACCAGCAACAGCTCGCGGACGCCGCGCGCGGCGAGCCAGTGCGCCTCGGCGAGCACGTCGTCCGCCGGCCGGGAGACGAACGCCCCGCGGAAGGCGGGGATCGCGCAGAAGCTGCAGCGGCGGTCGCAGCCCGAGGCGAGCTTGAGCGGCGCCCACGGTCGACCGTCGAGCCGGCGCCGGACGACGCGGGGGCCGCTCGCGGGGGCCGTCCCGGGGGGCAGGTCGGGCAGGTCGTCGCTCCGGTCGCGCGCGACGCCGGCGGGCGGGCTGTCGAGGAGCACGGTCGTCCCGGCCCCGGCCGCACCGTGCCCGGGGACCGCGAGCCGGCTGGCCTGCCGGGCGGCAGGGCTCACCGGGAGCAGCGTGCGCCGGTCGCGCGGCACGTGGGACGCCGGGCGCTCGCCGTGGAGCACCGCCTCCAGGCTCGCCGACAGGTCACCGTAGGAGTCGAACCCGAGGACGGCGTCCGCCTCCGGCAGCGACGCCGCGAGCTGCTCGCCGTAGCGCTCCGCGAGGCAGCCCACGGCGACGACGGCCCGGGTCCGGGTGGCGGCGTCGTCTCGCACGTCCACGGCCTCGAGGAGGGTGTCGATGGAGTCCTTCTTCGCCTGCTCGACGAAGCCGCACGTGTTGACGACCGCGACGTCCGCCTCCGCCGCGTCGTCCACCAGTCGCCAGCCCGCCGCCTCGAGCCGCCCCGCGAGCTCTTCGGAGTCGACGTCGTTGCGGGCGCACCCGAGGGTGACGAGGGCGACGCTGCGCGGTGCGGACACCCGCTCAGGGTATCCGCGCCCCGGGGTCCGGCCGCGCCACGGGAGCCGGGTCAGTCGTGCGCGCCGTGTCCGTCGTCGAGCAGCGACCGCATCGAGCGCGTGGGCGCGAGCCACGCGCCGCCCTCGGGCAGGTTGTCGAGCCGGACCCGCGGCAGCGGTGTCATGAACGCGCCGGGGACGTCTTCGAGGTCGACGAAGGAGATGAGGTCGGACTCCTGCGCGTACCCGGCGACCTCGGCGAACGACAGCACGACGACCTCGACACCGGTCCGGGCGAGGTCCTCGAGCGGCTCGAGGAAGTTCCGGCCGTCCCCGCTCGCGACGACGAGCCGGTGCAGCCGGTGCGAGCGGGCGCGGGCCGCGATGTGCTCGAGCATGTCGGCGTCGATGTCGTCCTCGGGCCCGAGCTTCGGGCGCGCGAAGACGGCGTAGCCGAACGACCGGATCGCCTCGATCCAGCCGCGCATCGAGACCGCGCCGCCGGGTGGCACGTTCGCGAAGACGCAGCCCTCGACCTCCCGCTCCTGCGCCGCGGTGAGCAGCCAGCGGGCGACGGCGTCGAAGCGCGGCCGGCTCGCCGGGGTCGGCCGGCCGCCGATGACGTTCGACAGGGTCATGTCGATGTTCGGCGCGTCCCAGACGAGCAGGTCGAGCGCCTCGAGCGTCCCCGGCCCGCCGTCGTCCGCCTCGCGCGTGCTCGGCTCGGGCGCGTCGACGGGCGTCACCGCGGCACCGTCCGGCGGGCTGTCAGTCGTCGTCATGTCCGGGCTCCCACAGGTCCGCCACCCGTCCGGCGTCGTCGTCGGGCGGTTCGTCTCCCCGCATGAGAGCCAGTGTGGCGGGTAGGTCGTCCGGTTTCACGAGGACCTCGCGAGCCTTGCTGCCCTCGCTGGGTCCGACGACGCCGCGGGACTCGAGCAGGTCCATGAGGCGGCCTGCCTTCGCGAAGCCGACACGCAGCTTGCGCTGCAGCATCGACGTCGAGCCGAACTGGGTCGTGACGATGAGCTCGGTGGCCTGCACGAGCAGGTCGAGGTCGTCGCCGATGTCGTCGTCGACCTGCTTCTTGACCACCGGCGCCGAGACGTCCTCGCGGTAGCTGGGCTGGAGCTGGGTCTTCACGTGCTCGACGACCGTGTGGATCTCGGACTCGGTGACCCAGGCCCCCTGGACGCGCATGGACTTGCTCGTGCCCATCGGCAGGAAGAGCCCGTCGCCCTGGCCGATGAGCTTCTCCGCGCCGGGCTGGTCGAGGACGACGCGCGAGTCGGTGACGGACGACGTCGCGAACGCCATCCGACTCGGCACGTTCGCCTTGATGAGACCGGTGACGACGTCGACGCTCGGCCGCTGCGTGGCGAGCACCAGGTGGATGCCGGCCGCGCGCGCGAGCTGGGTGATCCGCACGATGGAGTCCTCGACGTCCCGCGGCGCGACCATCATGAGGTCGGCGAGCTCGTCGACGATGACGAGCAGGTACGGGTACGGCGTGAGCTTGCGCTCGCTGCCGGGCGGCGGCGTCACCTTGCCCGCACGGACGGCCTTGTTGAAGTCGTCGATGTGCTTGAAGCCGAACGCCGCGAGGTCGTCGTAGCGGGCGTCCATCTCCTTGACGACCCAGCCGAGCGCCTCGGCGGCCTTCTTCGGGCTCGTGATGATCGGCGTGATGAGGTGCGGGATGCCCTCGTAGGCGGTGAGCTCGACCCGCTTGGGGTCGACGAGGATCATCCGGACCTCGTCGGGCGTCGAGCGCATGAGGATGCTCGTGATCATCGAGTTGACGAAGCTCGACTTGCCCGCTCCGGTCGCCCCGGCGACGAGCAGGTGAGGCATCTTCGCGAGGTTCGCCACCACGTAGCCGCCCTCGACGTCCTTGCCGACACCCATGATCATCGGGTGCTCGACCTTGCGCGCCGCCTGGCTGCGCAGGACGTCCCCGAGCGAGACGGTCTCGCGGTCGGCGTTCGGGATCTCGATGCCGATCGCGGACCGGCCGGGGATCGGCGACAGGATCCGGACGTCGGCGCTGGCGACCGCGTACGCGATGTTCTTGCTCAGCGCCGTGACCCGCTCGACCTTGACGGCCGGGCCGAGCTCGACCTCGTAGCGGGTGACCGTCGGGCCGCGCGAGAAGCCGGTGACCTGGGCGTCGATCTCGAACTGGTCCAGGACCGTCGTCAGCGCCTCGACGACACGGTCGTTCGCGGCGCTGCGGGCCTTGGGGGCGCTGCCCGGGGCGAGGATGTCCGACGGCGGCAGCGTGTACGTGACGTCGCCGGCGAGCAGGAGCTGCTCGACGCGCTGCGGCAGCTGGGTCGTGGACGGCGGCTCGAGCGGGCTCTTCGAGACGGCTGCGGACTCGGTGCCGTCCCCGGCCGCGGTGGCAGCGGCACCGGCGGCAGCGGCGCGGCCGGCGACCCGACCCGTCAGGTCGGCGACGTCGGGTGGAGTTCCGCCCTTCGCCGCGGCGATCGCCTCGTCGAGCGGCGTCGAGCGCTTCTCCCCCGGCCGCAGCCGACGGCCGTTGCGGGCTGCGACGACGACGGCCTGCTCGTACGCCTCGTCGCCGGCGAACCCGCCCTCGGCGTCGTCCGCACCCCTGCGACGGCGGCGCAGCGCGTGCCGGCCGGCCGGGAGGTCCTCGCCGTCCGCGCCCTCGGCGTCGTCGTGGACGTGCCCTGTGAGCCGGTCGTGGAGCTGACGGATCCGCTCTGGGATCGCGTGCACGGGCGTCGCCGTGATGACGAGGAGGCCGAAGAAGGCCACCAGGCCGAGGATCGGGACGGTCACGTAGACCGTGACGGCGGCCTCGATCGGGGACGACGCGAGGTAGCCGATCATGCCGCCGGCCTCGCGCATCTTCGTCTTCCCGCCCGGCGGGGTCGGGATCCCGGCGGTGACGTGGACGAGGCCGGTCGCGGCGACGGCCATCGCGAGCAGCCCGACGGCGACCCGGTTGTTCGCCTGGACGCGGTCGGGGTGGCGCAGCAGGCGGGCGCCCAGACCGAGGAGCACGAGCGGGACGGCCAGCCCGACGCGGCCGAAGGTCCCCGCGACGACGGCGTGGACGCCGTCCCCGAACCGGCCGTCGAGGCCCCACCACTCGCGCGCGGCGACGACGATCGCGAGCCCGATGAGGAAGAAGCCGAAGCCGTCCCGGCGGTGCGCGGGGTCGAGGTCCCGGGCGCCGGTCCCGATCCGGCGGGCGGTGCCGCCGACGACGTGCGCCGCGCCCATCCAGACGCCACGGACGGCACGGACCGGCCACGGCGGGCCGACCCGGCGCGGCGAGCGGCTGTAGCGGCGGCCCGGCGAGCGGCTGCCGGTCGCCGTCCTGGCGGGGGCACGGCCGGTCGTGCGAGAACCACCGGTGGCCACGGTGCGCCCGGACGAGGCCCGGCCCGAGGACCGGGCGGATCTGTCCGAGGCGCGCCCGCCGGGGGAAGACGTGCGGGTCGCCATGCTCGCGAGGCTACGGGATCGACCCATCGCCACACGCGTCACACGCCGTGGCCCGGACGGCCCGTTCCGCCGTCGCAGGCGTCCGGGCGATCACGCTGGGTGCCGCGGAGGTTGACCGGGGGTCGCCCGGGGCCGCAGCCGGACCAGAGCCGAGGGTGGCTGGACGGGCGGCCGGGCGGGCCGTGCCGGTGGGCCACGACGCCCTCACTGCAGGCCGACCGCGGCGAGGTCATGATCGTGAGGGATCGCGCGGCAACCGGCCGTCGGATCTCGCACACTGACCGGCCCGGCGGGCGATCAGGCCGGGTCGTCGAGTCGAGGCCGGAACCCGCGGCTGCGGTAGAGCGCGAGCGCGGACCGGTTGTCGGACATCGCTCGCAGGGCGACCTGCGAGTGGCCGGCCGCGGCGGCGACCCGACACACCGTCGTCATGAGCGCCCGGCCGAGCCCGCGTCGGCGGTGTCCTCGGGCATCGCGTCCTGGGGCATCGCGTCCTCGGACGGCGTCGTCAGTCGCCGAGCGCCGCGAGCGCCGCGGCCGTCCGGGCCGCGAAGGCGGCGTTGTTCCGGACGAGGGCGATGTTCGCGGTCAGGCTCCGCCCACCGGTGAGCTCGTTGATCCGCCCGAGCAGGTACGGCGTCACGTCCTTTCGGGTGACGCCCGCCCGTTGGGCGTCGGCGACCGCCTCGTCGATCCGGGCGTCGATCTCGGCCGCCGGCAGCGCGTCGGCCACCGGGATCGGGTTGGCCACGAGGACCCCGCCGCGCAGCGCGAGCCTGCGGTGCTCGACGAGAACCGCGGCGAGCTCGTCGGCCGAGTCGACCCGGTGGTCGACGGGCAGCCCGCTCGTCCGGGAGAAGAACGCCGGGAACTCGTCGGTACCGACCCCGATCACCGGGACGCCGCGGGTCTCGAGCACCTCGAGCGTCTTCGGCAGGTCGAGGATCGACTTCGCGCCGGCGCAGACGACCGCGACCGGCGTCGACCCGAGCTCGTCGAGGTCGGCGGAGACGTCGAAGGTGTGCTCGGCGCCGCGATGGACGCCGCCGATCCCGCCCGTGGCGAAGACGACGATCCCGGCCAGGTGCGCGAGGTACATCGTCGCGGCGACGGTCGTCCCGGCGGTCGCCCGGCGGGCGACGAGCGCCGGCAGGTCACGACGGGAGGCCTTCGCGACGTCGCCGGCCGAGCCGGCCTTCGCGAGCCGCTCCAGCGCCGCGTCGTCGAGCCCGACGCACAGCCGGCCGTCCAGGACGGCGATCGTCGCCGGGGTCGCGCCGTTGGACCGGACGACGTCCTCGACCCCGCGCGCGGTCTCGAGGTTCGCCGGGAAGGGCATGCCGTGGGTGATGATCGTCGACTCGAGAGCGACGACGGGCCCGGCGGCGGCGAGCGCCTCGGCGACGGCAGGGGCGAGCTCGACGCTCATGGCAGCAGGTCCTCCGGGGACAGGTCGGGCCGAACGCTGTGCTCGGACGCGACGGTGAGCAGGGCGACGCGGGTGCCCGACATGCACGCGTCGGCGAGGTCCTCGCCGCGGACGAGGGCCGCCAGGGTGCCGCCGATGAACGCGTCCCCGGCACCGGTGACGTCCACGACGTCCGGTGTGCCGACGACGTTCATCCCGGCGATCCCCCCCGGCATGAGGACCAGTGCGGGCCGGTCCCCTCGGGTGAGGACGACGTTCTCGGCCCCCAGCAGCCGGCCGACCTCCGCGAACGCGGTGTCGACGGCCGACGGCTCGTCGTCCTCGTCGACGGCGACCCCGCGCACCTCGGCGAGGGCGCGTGCCTCGGCGAGGTTGAGGAACAGGACGTCGACGCCGTCGAGGTCGACCGGCAGCCGGACGACCTTGGCCGTGGACACCGCATCGACCGCGACCCGGGCGCCGGCTGCCCGGGCGACGGCGAGGCACCCGGCGAGCACCTCCGGGTCGAGGTTGCAGTCGAGAAGCACCCAGGCGGCTCCACGGTCGGCGAGTGCCGCCTCCAGGTCGGCGACGGCGACCTGCGCGAGGACGTCCATCGCCGCCATGCCGATCTCCAGCTCACCGGCGGGGTCGAGGACGGCGACGTACTCCGCCGTCGAGGCGGCGGGCACGCTGCGGACGCCCGAGGTGTCGATGCCGGCCTGCTGGGCGTGGGCCAGCAGCCCGAGCCCGGCGGCGTCGTCACCGACGCACGAGACGAGCGTGACGTGGACGCCGAGCCGAGCGAGGTTCTCCGCGACGTTGCGCGCGACGCCACCGAAGGACGAGACGCCGCGCGCCGGGTTCGACGTGCGGGGCACCGCCGGCGCCAGCAGGTGGAGCAGCCGGTCGACGACCGCGCCACCGACGCAGACGACCCGGCCGGGCGGCGTCCCGCCGTCAGCCGGGACCGCCGTGCCGGCCGCCGTCACGCTTCGATCACGAGCGGGATGATCATCGGGCGACGGCGGTACGACTCGTTGACCCACCGGCCGACGACCCGGCGGACCACCTGCTGCAGCTGGAGGGAGTCGGTCATGCCGTCGTTGGCCGCCTCGCGGATGGCGTCGGCGATCCGCGGCCGGACCTCGTCGAAGATCCCGTCGTCCTCGGCGAAACCGCGGGCGTGGATGTCGGGTCCGGCCACGACCTTGCCGCTGCCGGAGTCGACGACGACGACGATGGAGATGAACCCCTCCTCGCCGAGGATCCGCCGGTCCTTGAGGTCGACCTCGGTGATCTCGCCCACGCTCGACCCGTCGACGTAGACGTAGCCGCACTCGACGGCCCCGGTGACCTTCGCGACGCCGTCCACGAGGTCGACGACGACGCCGTCCTCGACGACGACGACCCGGTCCGCGGGAACTCCGGTCTTCACTGCCAGCTCGGCGTTCGCGACGAGGTGCCTGACCTCACCGTGCACGGGCATGACGTTGCGCGGCCGGACGATGTTGTAGCAGTACAGGAGCTCGCCGGCGCTCGCGTGACCGGACACGTGGACGCGCGCGTTGCCCTGGTGGACGACCTTCGCGCCGAGCCGGGTGAGCCCGTTGATGACCCGGTAGACGGCGTTCTCGTTGCCGGGGATGAGCGACGACGCGAGGACGACGGTGTCGCCCCTGCCGACCCGGACCCGGTGGTCACGCCCGGCCATCCGGGACAGCGCGGCCATCGGCTCGCCCTGGCTGCCGGTGCACATGAGCAGGACCTCGTGGTCCGGCAGGTCGTCGACGGCCTTGAGGTCGACGAGGACGCCGTCGGGCACCGTGAGGTAGCCGAGGTCCTTCGCGACACCCATGTTGCGAACCATCGAGCGACCGACGAGCGCGACCCGGCGGCCATGGGCGTGGGCCGCGTCGAGGACCTGCTGGACGCGGTGCACGTGCGAGGCGAAGCTCGCGACGATGATCCGGCGGTCGGCCGCGGCGAAGACCCGGTCGAGCACCGGGGTGATCTCCCGCTCCGAGATCGTGAAGCCGGGCACCTCGGCGTTCGTCGAGTCGACCATGAAGAGGTCGACCCCCTGCTCGCCGAGCCGGGCGAACGCCCGCAGGTCGGTGATCCGGCCGTCGAGCGGGAGCTGGTCCATCTTGAAGTCGCCGGTGTGCAGCACGGTGCCCGCGCCGGTCCGGACGGCGACCGCGAGCGCGTCGGGGATCGAGTGGTTCACCGCGACGAACTCGCACTCGAAGGGGCCGAAGCGCTCCACCTGGCCCTCCGCGACGGCGAGGGTCAGCGGGGCGATCCGGTGCTCGCGCAGCTTGGCCTCGACCAAGGCGAGGGTGAGCTGGGAGCCGACGAGCGGCAGGTCGGCGCGCAGCCGCAGCAGGTACGGGACGGCGCCGATGTGGTCCTCGTGACCGTGCGTGAGCACGACCGCGACGATGTCGTCGAGCCGGTCGGCGATGTAGCCGAAGTCGGGCAGGATCAGGTCGACGCCGGGCTGGTGGTCCTCCGGGAAGAGCACGCCGCAGTCGACGACGAGCAGCCGCCCCTCGTGCTCGAGGACGGTCATGTTGCGGCCGACCTCGCCGAGGCCGCCGAGGGCCACGACCCGCAGGCCGCCGGCGGGCAGCGCGGGGGGCAGGCCGAGCTCGGGGTGCGGGTGGCTCACAGCAGCCCCGCCGCCTCGAGGTCAGGGCGCAGCGCGGCCACCTGGTCGGCCGTGGCAGGCACGAGAGGCAGCCGCGTCACGCGGTTGCCGAGGACGCCCCTCAGCTCGAGGGCGGCCTTCGCCATGATCGCTCCCTGGGTCCTGGTCATGATCGCCGTGACGGCGGGGATGAGTCGGTCGTGGACGGCGCGGGCCGCGGCGAGGTCGCCGCGGTCCGTCGCGGCCACCATCTGGGCGTACTGCGCGCCGGCGACGTGACCGACGACGCTGACGACGCCGGCGGCGCCGTGGGCGAGCCAGGCGAGGTTGAGCGCGTCGTCGCCGGAGTAGTAGACGAGCCGGGTGCGGGCCATGACGTCCGAGCCGGCGAAGAGGTCGCCGGTCGCGTCCTTCACCGCGACGATCCGGTCGTGCTCGGCGATCCGCAGGAGCACCGGGGTCGTGATCCGGACGCCCGTTCGGCCCGGGATGTCGTAGACCATGACCGGCAGGTCGGTGGCGTCCGCGACGGTCGTGAAGTGCGCGACCAGCCCGGCGGCCGGCGGTTTGCTGTAGTAGGGCGTCACGACCAGCAGACCGTGGACGCCGAGCTTGGCCGCCTCCTGCGCGAGCGCAACGGTGTGCCGGGTGTCGTTGGTGCCGACGCCCGCCACGACGTGGGCGCGGCTGCCGACGGCCTCGAGGACGGCGCGCAGCAGCGCCGCCTTCTCGTCGTCCGTCGTCGTCGGCGACTCCCCGGTCGTCCCCGAGACGACGAGCCCGTCGTGACCGAGGTCGACCAGGTGGCTCGCGAGCGACTGGGCCGCGTCGAGGTCGACGTCCCCGTCGGCCGTGAAGGGCGTGACCATCGCGGTGAGGACCGCCCCGAACGGTCGGGCGGCGGAAGACTGCGGCATGCGGCCAACGGTACCGCCGGCGTCCGTGGCGGGCAGGGCTGCGGGCCGTGACCCGGCGTCGCCGCCGCGGTCACGGGGTCGCGCGGGCGCCGGCCGGTGGCGACGCGTCCGCGCCGGTGCGGCGGAAGGTCGAGACGGCGTAACGCAGCCCGGTCACGGACTCGCTCCACCCGGTACCCGGGCAGCGCTGCGCCGCCGACCAGCCGGGGCCGAGCACCGGCGCCTGGACGTCGCCCTCGACGTCGAGGTCGACGGTCGTGACGACCGCGGTGGACGCGATGCCGGCGAAGGCGGCGTACACCGCGGCCCCGCCGATGACCCAGTAGTGGCTGAACTCCGCGGTCACCTCGGCGACCGAGTGCGCGACCGTCGCGCCCGGCGCGTCGAGGTCGGCGCGGGTGGTGAGGACGACGTTCGTGCGGCCCGGCAACGGCCGGTAGCGCGCCGGCAGCGACTCCCAGGTGCGCCGGCCCATGACGACGACGCCGCCCCGGGTCAGCCGGGCGAAGTGATCGAGGTCCTCGGGCAGGTGCCAGGGCAGCACCCCGTCCCTCCCGATGACCGCGTTCCTGCTCTGCGCCCAGACGAGCCCGACGCTCACACGGCCACCGCGCCGCGCAGCGCGGGGTGGTGCCGGTAGTCGACGAGACGGAAGTGCTCGACCGTGTAGTCGAACAGGCTCGGCGCCGGGTCGACCTCGAGCGTCGGGAACGGGTACGCCTCCCGGGTGAGCTGCACCTGCACCTGCTCGACGTGGTTGGTGTAGATGTGGCAGTCGCCGCCGACCCAGACCAGGTCGCCGGGCACGAGCCCCACCTGCTGGGCGACGAGGTGCGTGAGGAGCGCGTAGCTCGCGATGTTGAACGGCACGCCGAGGAACATGTCGGCGCTGCGCTGGTAGACCTGGCAGGAGAGCCGGCCGTCGGCGACGTAGAGCTGGAAGAGCAGATGGCAGGGCGCCAGGGCCATCTCGGGCAGCTCGCCGACGTTCCAGGCGGAGACGACCATGCGTCGCGAGTCGGGGTCGGCGCGCAGGGTGCGCAGCAGGTCGCCGATCTGATCGACGTCCCCGCGCGACGTCGGCCACGAGCGCCACTGCTTGCCGTACACCGGGCCGAGCTCGCCCGTCTCCGAGGCCCACTCGTCCCAGATCGTCACTCCGCGCTCCCGCAGCCAGCCGACGTTCGTCTCGCCGCGCAGGAACCACAGCAGCTCGACGGCGAGCGAGCGGAAGTGGACGCGTTTGGTCGTGACGAGCGGGTACCCGGCACCGAGGTCGTAGCGCAGCCTCTCGCCGAACGTGCTGAGGGTGCCGGTGCCGGTCCGGTCGCCCTTGGCCGCGCCCGTCTCCAGGATGCGGCGCAGCAGTTGCTCGTACTGGGTGTCCGGCACCACGGCCCGCGCCCCCTGCGGCACGTCGGTCGCCGCGGCCTGCACGTCGCCCATGGCGTCACCTTCTCCTTCGACCAGGCCGGCAGCCTAGCGACGACCGGTGACGGTCACGTCCGCATCGCGCGGACGACGCGCACGCCGTCCGGGCCGGCGAGGAAGCGGACGTCCGCGAGCGTGCCGACGACGAGGTCGGCGTCCAGCTCACCGGCCGCGTGCGTCGTGCAGACCGACAGCGTGAGGGCGCCCGCGGCACGACCGGACGCCAGACCCGCGGGAGCGTCCTCGACGACGAGGCAGCGGGCCGGGTCGACGCCGAGCCGGCGCGCGCCCAGCGCGTACGGCTCCGGGTCCGGCTTGCCGACCCTGACGTCGCTGGCGGTGACGACGACCGCCGGGGCGCCGAGCCCGGTGGCGGCGATCCGGGCGGCCGCCAGCGTCGCGGTGCACGACGTGACGATCGCGGCCCGGCCGGCGGGCAGCGCGGCGAGCGCGGCGGCCGCCCCGTCGAGGACGCGGATGCCGCCGTCGGCGTCCGCGACCTCGAGCTCCTCGATCCGGGCGAGCGCGCGTCCGCGCACCGGCTCGGGCAGGACCGCATCGACGATCTGCTTCGCCGGGACGCCGTGCCAGCCGGCCAGGCGCTCCATCGGGACCCCGAACTCGCCGGCCCAGTGCAGCCAGGAGCGCTGCACCGACGCGGTCGAGTCGAGGAGCGTGCCGTCCATGTCGAACAGGACGGCGTCGAAGGTCGCGCTCAGGACCGGCGTCGTCACAGCGGCGCCCGGGGCCGCGGCGGGCTCGGTCGAGGTCACCGGACGACGCTATCCCGGACCCGGCCGCGCTCCGCCACCGCCCGACCTTGGAGCCACGCTGCTACGTTCGGCGACGTGCGCGCACCGGGCGGCGGTCCCTCCGACGGCATCCAGAGCGGCAGGCCCGCTGCGGCCCGCCGGAGGGGTCTGCTCCACCTGCTCTTCCAGGACTGGGCCGCGAACGCCCGCAACCCGAAGGGCCGGCTCGTGTGCGTCGCCTTCCGGCTCGCCCAGGCGGTCCGCCGCGCGCCGGCCCCGGTGCGGTTGCTCGGGACGCCGTACCTCGTGGTCCACCGCATCGTCGTCGAGTGGCTGATGGGCATCGAGCTCAACTGGAACGCCCAGGTCGGGCCGGGCCTGCAGGTGTGGCACGGCCAGGGTCTCGTCGTGAACTCCCGGGTCGTCATCGGCCGCGACGTCGTGCTCCGGCAGGCCACCTCGCTCGCCGCGAAGGTGCACTCGGACGGCGTGTCCCGGTCGCCGCGGATCGGTGACCGGGTCGACGTCGGCGCCCACGTCGTCGTCCTCGGCGGCGTGACGGTCGGCGACGGCGCGGTCATCGGTGCCGGCTCCGTCGTCGTCCAGGACGTCGCGCCCGGTGCGGTCGTCGCCGGGAACCCCGCCCGACCGGTCGGGTGAGAACCCGCCGGGCACGCGACACTGGAGCCATGGACAGCGCCGACGTCCTGCGCCCGAGCGTCGCCGACGCGTCCGTCCGGCCGGCTCACGCCGGCGACGCGACGGCGATCGGCGCCGTCCAGGCCCGGGCCTGGCGGGCCGCGTACGCAGGCATCCTCGACCCGTCCGCGCTCGAACGACTGACGCCGGACGCGCTCGCCGCACCATGGCACGACGCGGTCTGCCGGCCGCCGACCGGCCGGCACGCCGTCCTCGTGGCCTGCGCGGGCAGCACCGTCGTCGGCTTCGCCGCGGTCGCCCCGAGCACCGACCCGGACGCCGGCGAGCACGACGGTGACCTCGTCGTCCTCGCCGTCGACCCGGCGCACCGCGGTGCCGGCCACGGGTCACGGCTGCTGTCGGCGAGCGCCGACACGCTGCGGTCCGGCGGCGCCCGAACCGTGCGCGCCTGGGTGCCGGACGACGACGAGCCGCTGCGGGCCTTCCTCGCCTCCGCCGGCGCGGTCCCGGACGGCGCGCGCCGCACCTACGCCGCGCAGGACGGCCGTGAGGTCGTCGAGACCCGGCTGTCGGCCACGCTCGGGGCATGACGCCGGACCCGGCCGCGGGTCCCGCCGCGGGGACGCCCACCAGCCGGTCCCGGCTCGTCGGCCTCGACGTCGCCCGCGGGCTCGCCCTCGTCGGGATGATCGCCGTCCATGTCACGCCGTCCGGCGGCCCGGGCGACCCGGTGCCGTGGGCGTACGCCGTCGCGGGCGGCCGGGCCTCGGCCCTGTTCGCGGTGCTCGCCGGCTGCGGGATCGCACTCGCGACAGGTGGACCGCACCCTTGGGCGGGGCGACCGCTCTCGGACGCACGTCGCGCGGTCGCGGCCAGGGCGGGCGTCGTGGCGGCGGTCGGGCTGACGATCGGCGGGCTGCCCACCCCGGCCGCGGTGATCCTCGCCTACTACGGTCTGCTGTTCCTCATGGCACTCCCCGTGCTCGGCTGGGGAGTCCGGCGACTCGCCGTTGCCGCCGCGGTCTGCGCCGTGACGACCCCGGTCGTCAGCCATCTCGTCCGCCGCGGCTGGCCGCCTGGTCCCGGTCCCAACCCCGGCTGGGCAGACCTGGTCACGGCGCCCGGCGACCTCGCCCGGACCCTGCTCCTCGACGGGTACTACCCCGTCCTGACGTGGTCGACGTACCTTCTCGCCGGGCTCGCCGTGGGCCGGCTGCCGCTCGCCTCGGCACGTGCCGCGCTCGCGGTGGTCGCGGGCGGTGCGGCACTCGCGGTGGCCGGGCTCTCGATCGGTGCGGCAACGCTCGCGACGGCGGGTACGGCGGCCCTCGGCCGCAGCACCGGCGCGACGGCCGACGAGGTGCTCCGGCGCCTCGCCACGTCGTCCTACGGGACGTCGCCGACGTCGTCCTGGTGGTGGCTGGGCACCGCGGGGCGGCACAGCGGCACGACTCCCGACCTGCTGAGCACCACCGGGACGGCCCTGCTGACGATCGGGGCGATCCTGCTTCTGGCCGCGTCGGCAGACGGCCCGGGCGCCGCCCGGGGCGGCCGCACCGGACGACGCCTGATAGCCCCGCTCGTCGCGGCGGGCTCGACGACGCTCACGCTCTACACGCTGCACGTACT
>Ga0209798_10000874_pt1 | contig 18443 bp, 27 predicted proteins | sample DOMMetBare3Fresh_FD_187475 | JGI IMG/M metagenome (GOLD analysis project Ga0209798, IMG submission 187475) | Wetland sediment microbial communities from St. Louis River estuary, USA, under dissolved organic matter induced mercury methylation -... | ecosystem: Environmental > Aquatic >...
CACCGGACTCGGCGACGGCACGTTGCTCGACGGCACGCGATTGCTCGGCAGTCAGCGCCCGGTACATCCGCACTCCCCTCATAGAGCGCGGGCGACCCCAGATGGGGCCGCCCGTTGGATCACAGTTCTGCTTCCCCCGACGAGGGTGCCGGTTCGTCCGGCTCTCCAGCGACCTCGGCGCCCACGTCGTCGAGCATAGCGCGCGCTTCCTTGAACGAGCGAGCGAGCTCGGCCATGGGATCGTTCTTCTCTTCTTTGCGCGGGCGCGCGTCCTCGGTGATCGCAACGGCGGACGCCACTGCCGTGGTGTGAGTGAACGACAGAGACAGGTGCATCTCGATCACACCCAGTTCGGCTGCACGCTCGGCCGCGCGGCCGCTCAATCGCGGCACGGGGCGGCCGGTCGTCTCTCGGCTCACTTCCACGTCTGAGAAGCGCATACCGGCAAACCCGGTCCCCAGCGCCTTGAGCACGGCCTCCTTGGCCGCGAAGCGCAGGGCGTAGTGGATGCCCGGACGCGAACGCTTGTCGCAGTAGCGCCGCTCCTCTGCCGAGAAGAGACGCTCCTTAAGACGCGGCCGACGGCGCAGCGCCGCCTCCATGCGCTCGATCTCGACGATGTCGACGCCCAGCCCGAGAACCGCCATCGCTACTCCACCGTCACTGACTTCGCGAGGTTGCGCGGTTGATCCACGTTGCAGTCTCGCAGCTTCGCGATGTAGTAGGCCAGCAGCTGAAGCGGAATGGTCGCAGGGATCGCGGAGAGGGCCTCGCTTGTCTGCGGGACGTGCAGCACGTGTTCGGCATGCTGGCGAATATCCTCGTCGCCCGAGGTCGCCACCGCGATGACCTGCGCTCCGCGCGCGCGCACCTCTTGGATGTTGCTGACGACCTTCTCGTAGGTGTGTCCCTGGGTCGCGATCACGACAACCGGGACCTCGTCGGTGATCAGCGCGATCGGACCGTGCTTCATCTCGCCGGCCGCGTATGCCTCGGCGTGGATGTAGCTGATCTCCTTGAGCTTGAGTGCCCCCTCCATCGCGATCGGTACGCCCACGCCCCTGCCGAGGAACAGCGAGCTCGATGCGTTGGTGTACGCGGCCGCACACTCCTTCAGTTCGCCTTGGTCCTGGAGGATCGTCTCGACGACATCGGGCAGTTGGATGAGTTCACCCCAGAGCCGGTCGATCTGATCGGTGCCCAGCGTTCCTTTGGCTTGCGCCAGCTTCAGTGCGAGTACCGCGAGAGCGGCGATCTGCGACGTGAAGGTCTTTGTCGCCGCCACGCCGACCTCGGGTCCGGCGTGCGTGTACAACACGCCGTCACTCTCGCGGGTGACGCGGGACCCCACGACGTTGGTGATCGCGATGACCTTCGCGCCGCGCTCCCGGGCTTCACGGACGCCGGCGAGGGTGTCGGCGGTCTCGCCGGACTGCGTGATCGCGACGACCAGCGTCAGGTCGTCGACGATGGGATCGTTGTAGCGGAACTCGCTCGAGACCTGCACTTCAACAGGCATGCGTGCCCACTGCTCGATGAAGTTCTTGGCGACGAGCCCGGCGTGGTAGCTGGTACCGCACGCGATGATGAACACGCGCTCGATTCCAGCGACCTGCTCGGCGGTCATCGCAAGCTCGGAGAGCTGCACCTCGCCGTCGACCATTCGGCCGCGAAGCGTCTCTCGAAGCGCCTTGGGCTGCTCGTAGATCTCCTTGAGCATGAAATCCTCGAACCCGCCCTTCTCGGCGGCTTCAAGGTCCCATTCGACATGCATGGTCTCGGGTTCGACCCGTCGGAGGGCGAGGTCGTAGACCTCGATGGAGTCGGCGGTCACGACGGCCAGCTCGCCGTCGTGGAGGGCAACCACCTCGCGCGTGTACTCGAGCACCGCGGGTATGTCGCTCGCCACGATGTTCTCGCCCTTGCCGGCACCGATGATGAGCGGCGAGTCCTTGCGGGCCGCGACGATGATGTCCGGGTGATCGAGATGGACGATGGCGAGGGCGTACGCGCCTTCTAGCCGTTGGATGGCCCGGGACGCCGCCTTCTTCAAGTCGCCCTCGTAGTAGCTCTCGATGAGATGTGCGACCGTCTCAGTGTCGGTCTCCGAGCGCAGGATGTGGCCGGTGGCGCGCAGCTCCTCACGCAGTTCGATGTAGTTCTCGATGATGCCGTTGTGCACCACGGCGATGCGCCCCGAGCAATCTGCGTGCGGGTGCGCGTTCTCCTCGCTGGGCTTGCCGTGCGTCGCCCACCGCGTGTGGCCGATGCCGATGGTGCCCGGCACGGGCTGGGAGTCGATCGCGTTGCGCAGGTTCACGAGCTTGCCCACGCGCCGCACAACAGAGAGATTCGAGTCCTCGACGACCGCGACACCGGCCGAGTCGTAACCTCGATACTCAAGGCGAGCCAAACCGCCGAGCAGAACGTCACTGGCCTGCCGCGGTCCGATGTATCCGACGATTCCACACATAGAAGCAACCAGCCTCTCGAAAGAGTGAGTGTTAACAAGTAGTGAGGCATGTCCCGCGGCATGCGAGGGGCGCTCGTGCGCCGTCTATAGCGGGATACCCCATATCCGTCGTCTCTTTGTCTCCGCGGTCACCCGCGGGCTTTGTAGACGACGTCACGACTGTGGGTTCAGCCGGAGGGCCATCCGCCGAGTCTTTCGATCGGCCCTCTCCTCGTCGACTGGAATCTGCGAGTCTCAAACTCGTCGCGTCGCCGTCACAGCGGCGACTCACCAGTCCTGGCGCTTGCGGTGCAGTCAGCGTTCGATAGCACCTCCACTTCTCATCGAAGATACGCGTCGATTGTACCAGCCAGTGGAGCGCAATGCGGTGACGGCGCGGTGACGAGAGGCCACCCTGCGAACTACCCCAGCTCGCTGCGCACGATGGCCACGAGCCGATCGACGGCGCCCTGTGCCTGCTCGGCGTCGGCGGCCTCCGCCATGACGCGCACGAGCGGCTCGGTCCCGCTGGCACGCACGAGCACGCGCCCGGTCTCACCCAGCTCCGCCTCTACCTCGTGGATCGCCGAGGAGATTGCCGCGCTCGTCGCGAGACGCGCCTTGTCGGCGACGTGGACGTTCACGAGCACCTGCGGGTAGCGCGTCATGACACCGGTGAGCTCGGAGAGCGGCTTGCCCGAGTCCCGGATGGCGGCAGCAAGCTGCAGGGCGGTGACCAGCCCGTCGCCGGTGGTGTTGTGGTCCAGGAAGATGATGTGGCCGGACTGCTCGCCACCGAGGTTCGCGTCCATCGACTGCATCTGCTCGAGGACGTAGCGGTCGCCGACCTTCGTCTTGACCACTGATATGCCGTGATCGCGCATGGCGACTTCGAATCCCAAGTTCGCCATGACGGTGGACACCACGGCTCCGCCGGCGAGTCGGCCGTCTTCGGCCAGACGCACGGCGCAGATGGCCATGATCTGGTCCCCGTCGACCTCGGCGCCTCGTTCATCGACCGCGAGCATGCGATCGGCGTCTCCGTCGTGAGCGATGCCGAGGTCGTAGGAGTCGGAGCGAACGAGATCCGAGATCGGTGACAGGTCGGTCGATCCGCAGCCGACGTTGATGTCGAGTCCCGTCCAATCACAGTTGATTGCGGAGACCTCGGCACCCAGGCGGCGTAACGCCTCAGGCGTCGCGATGGCCGAGGCGCCGTGACCGCAGTCGATCGCGATGCGCATGCCACAGAGGTCGCCGGAAATGGTCGAGACAGCGTGGGCGATGTAGCGCTCAAGCGCGTCCGACACGAGTTCAACGCGGCCGACACCCGCGCCGGTCGGTCGCACCCAGTCTCGCTCGCCCGAACAAAACGCCTCGATCTCGTCCTCGAGATCGTCGGGAAGCTTGAGGCCTTCTCGGCTGAAGAGCTTGATGCCGTTGTACTCGGGTGCGTTATGGCTCGCCGAGATCACGACACCGCCGTCGGCGCCGAGCTCGCGCACGAGGAATGCTACGGCCGGCGTGGGCACGATACGGCATACGAGCGCGTCGCCGCCGCCGGAGGTGATACCCGCCACAAGCGCGGCTTCGAGCATGTTGCCGCTACGCCGGGTGTCGCGCCCGACCACGATGCGGCCCGCGCCCTTGTCGCCGAGGAAGTGCCCGGCGGCCTCGCCGAGCTTGAACGCAAGCTCGGGCGTGAGGTCCTTGTTGGCGACGCCACGAACCCCGTCGGTTCCGAACAGCCGCGTGCTCATCCGTATTCCTCCCGATAGCAGTCGGGGCTTGCCGCATGCGGCAAGCCCCGATCCGAGTCTCGATGGCGCAGTCCGCGTCCTAGCGCTTGGAGAACTGCGGACGCTTGCGGGCCTTCTTCAGGCCGTACTTCTTGCGCTCGACCATACGGGGGTCGCGGCGCAGGAGGCCAGCCTTCTTGAGCTCGCCGCGGTACTCATCGCCCGCCTCGAGCAGCGCACGGGCGATGCCCAGGCGCAGGGCGCCGGCCTGACCGGAAACGCCGCCGCCGTGCAGGGTCGCGATGACGTCGAAGCGATCGACGGTCTCGGTGACCTTGAACGGAGTCGTTGCGAAGTTGACGAGCGCCTCACGGCCGAAGAACTCGGCAGCGGGCTTCTTGTTGCAGGTGATGACGCCGGTACCCGGCACGAGACGAACACGGGCGACCGCGTTCTTGCGGCGACCGGTGCCCAGATAGACAGCCTTGTTCTCAGCCATGGATTAAGCCTCCAGCGTGATCTGACGCGGCTTCTGAGCCTCGTGCGGATGCTCCGGGCCGGCGTAGACCTTGAGCTTGCGGTTCATCGCGCGACCGAGGGTGTTCTTCGGCAGCATGCCCTTGACGGCCTTCTCGACGATGCGCTCGGGGTGCTTGTCCAGCATGCGCTGGAACGAGACCTCCTTGAGACCGCCGGGGAAACCGCTGTGGGAGTAGTAGTTCTTCGTGTTCGCCTTGTTGCCGGTCAGGCGGACCTTCTCGGCGTTGATGACGATGACGAAGTCACCGGTGTCGACGTGGGGCGTGTAGGTCGGCTTGCGCTTGCCCTTGAGGATCTGGGCAATCTCGCTCGCGAGCCGGCCAAGCACCATGTCCGTAGCGTCGACGAGCAGCCACTCGCGCTCGACTTCGCCAGGCTTGGCGTGGTAGGTCTTCAACGGGTCCTCCAACTGCTTACGGAATAGTGTGTTCGCGTCACGGGGCTGGCGGAAACGAACCCTGCCATTCTATCTGCGAGAATCCCCAGCGTCAACGCAACACGCGCCCGGGCGTATCCACCCCCGCCGAGAAGTACCCGGGGCTACCCTATCCACACGTCGTCGGGGTACGTCACCGAGTGCAGCGTGAGCCCGTGCGCGGGCGCCGTCGGGCCGGCAGCGGAACGGTCGCGCGCTTCGAGCGCACGCGCCACCCACTCCGCGTCGCGCCTGCCCGCTCCCACCTCCACGAGCGTGCCCACGAGCGTGCGCACCATCGAGTGCAGGAACGCATTGCCGACGACCCGCACCTCGAGACATCGCTCGCCGAGGTGCTCCGCCGGTGCGATCTCAACGACGTCCAGCCGCCTTGTCGTCGTCTTGCCCTCCGCGGACTCGGTCACACAGAAGCTCTTGAAGTCGTGCTCGCCCACAAGATGCGCCGCACCCGCCGCCATCGCGTCGACGTCGAGATCGCTCGCAACGTGCCACGCGAACTCGCGGAGGAACAGCGGCGGAACCGACCCCGAGACCAGACGGTATCGGTACTCGCGGGCGGTCGCATCGAATCTCGCCGAGAACCCCGCGCGCGCCAGGCGCACCTCTCGGACCACGACTCCGTCCCCCGCAAGGGCATCGAGTGAGCGGCGAAGGCGCGACGGCTCGGGTTCGCTGCCGCTCGCCTCAAAGCTGACGACCTGCCCGAGCGCGTGGACCCCGGTGTCGGTCCGCCCGGCGCCAACGGTCTCGACATCGCGCCGAAGGGCGGTGGCCAGAGCCGCCTCGATCCGCCCCTGAACAGTGTCGAGCCCCGGCTGGCGCGCGAAGCCGGCAAATGGCGCACCGTCGTAGGCGACGGTGAGCGCTATCGCGTGGGGCGCGGTGGTGCTCTCGGCAGACATGGGCGACATCGACTCCTTCCCGTCTACCGTACTACGACGACGGCGACGCACACAGCAACCGCCACGAGCAAGGCGAGCCAGTCGACCGGACGCATCACCAGTTGCCGCAAGCGAGTCCTGCCGACACCCGTGTAGCAACGCGACTCCATCGCGAGCGCGAGGTCATCTGCGCGACGGAAGAGCCGGACGAACAGGGGCACGAGCACCGGCACCCAAGCGCGTGAGCGCGTGAGCAGCCCGCCCTCGTCGAAGCGGGCGCCGCGCGCGGTCTGCGCAACCACGATGCGCTCGGCCTCCTCGGCGGTGGTTGGAACGAAGCGCAGTGCGATGGACAGCATCATCGCGACGTCATCGACGGGGAAGCGCACGACGCCGAGCGGTCGCATGATCGACGACAGCCCGTCGGTGAGCGCGACCGGCGAGGTCGTGAGCGTGATGAGCGAGGTGCCCATGACGAGCAGCAATATGCGCACGGCGAAGAACGCCCCGGTCGCCAACCCGGGTCCGTCGATCGAGATCGGACCGAGATGGACCGCCGGATCCGGTGCGTTCCAGCGCAGCCCGTTGACGACGAGCGTGAACACCAGCAACCACGCAACCGGCTTGAGACCGCGCAGCGCCAGACGCCACGGCACCGAGGAAATCGTCACGATCGCGGCAACCACCACTCCCGCCACGGCCATTCCGAGCCACGTGTCGACCGAGAAGAGCGCGACGGTGAAGGCCGCGGCGACACCAAGCTTCGCCCTCGCGTCGAGGCGGTGTACCGGCGAGTCGGCCGGCACGTACTGACCGAACGGGACGGGGACTGCCACTAAAGCCACCCCCCCGCCTCGGCGAGCCGTCGTCCCGCACGATCAGGATCGAGCACGAAGCCGTCGATGCTCAGGCCGGCCTGACGCGCGAGGCGCTGCACTTCGAGCACGTCGGGAGCGACGAGTCCCGCGCCGACCAGCACGTCAGGATCGGCGACAACGTCGCTCGCCTGTCCGTACCAGTGAGTGGTCCCCGCGGAGAGAACCAGCACGCGATCGGCCTCGCCGAGAAACTCCTCGGCAGTGTGGCTGACCACGACGACGCCGGCACGCTCGCGGGTGTGGAGGATCAGTGACTTCAGCAATCGGCGTCCGCCGGCGTCGAGCCCGGCGGTGGGTTCGTCGGCGAGTAGATAGCGCGGGCGCATCGCGAGCACCCCGGCGATCGCCGCCCTTCGTGCCTCTCCACCCGACAACGAGAACGGCGAGCGGGTTCCGAACACCGCCGGCGCGAGACCCACGGCTTCGAGCGCTTCGCTCGCCGCAGCCTGCGCAGAGACGGCGTCCATCCCGAGGTTCTTCGGCCCGAACGCCACGTCGTCAATGAGCGTGTCGGCGAAGAGCTGAGACTCCGCGTCCTGGAACACGAGCCCGACCGCTCCCCGCGCGCTCGCGCGGTCCAGCGGATCGTCGTCGATCGTGGCCGAGCCCGAGCGTGGTTCCATGAGCCCTGCCGCGATGCGCAGGAGCGTCGACTTCCCCGAGCCGGTCGCACCCAAGACGAGCACGAGTTCACCCGGCGCGACGTCCAGGCTCACACCCCTGAGCGCGGCCTCCGCGTAGTCGGTGTCGGCAGCGTAGGTGTAGGAGATGTCTGTGAGCCTCAGCGACACAGCGCCTCCGCGAGAGCCGCCGGCCGCAGATCGGTGAGGTTGAGCGGCACCCCGCTATCCGCGAGCGTCCGAGCGATGACGGCGATCGGCGGAAGCTCGAGACCCCACGCGGGAAGGTCATGGGTCGCCCCGAACAGCTCCTCTACGCGTCCCTCGAAGACGGTCTCACCCTTCGACAGGACGAGTGCATGATCGGCGAGGGCGGCCTCCGCGAGATCGTGGGTCACGAGCAGGACTCCGTGACCAGCCGCCCGAAGTGAGCCGATCAGCGCGAGAACCTCTGAGCGTCCCTCGGGATCGAGCATCGACGTCGGTTCGTCCATGACCACGTAGCGTGGCCGCATCGCCAGTGCGCCCGCAATGGCAAGGCGCTGCTTCTGTCCCCCGGACAGAAGGTGCGGCTCGCGACGTTCGAGTCCGCCGAGCCCGACGGACTCGATCGCCTGGTCGACGCGACGCCGTATCTCGTCCCTCGGCAAGCCGAGGTTCTCCGGCCCAAACGCGATGTCGTCCTCGACCGAGGTCGCAACGATCTGATCGTCGGGGTGCTGGAACACCACACCCACGAGCTCGCGAACGTCGCGCGTTCGGGCCTGGTCCCGCGTGTCGATGCCATCCACCGTGATGGAACCCGAGTCTGCGCCGAGAAGACCATTCGTCATTCGGACGAGCGTTGACTTCCCCGACCCGTTTGCACCGAGCACGGCGACGATCTCGCCCGGCTCCAGCGCGAGCGAGACCTCACGCAGCGCCGCCACTTCGCCATCGGGCAAGCGGTACGAGAAGCTGACGGTGTCGAAGCGGATCAGGGTGGCTCCTTTGCCGAACTTGGCGGCGGCGATGCAGCGAGGGCCTCCCGCAGGAGGCCCTCACATGGTAGCGCTCTGACGCCCAAGGCGGGCGCATGGCCAGCTAGTCGACGAGCTCCATGATGACCATGGGGGCGGCGTCGCCCTTGCGCGGGCCGAGTTTGAGGATGCGGGTGTAGCCACCGTCGCGACCCTCGAAGCGATCCTTGTTGTCGAAGACCTTGGCAACGACTTCCTTGTTGCCGAGCGCCCGGATGGCCATGCGACGTGAGTGCACGTCGCCCTTCTTCGCCCACGTGATCGTCTTCTCGACGAGCGGACGAACCTCCTTGGCACGGGTCTCCGTGGTCTTGATACGGTCGTTCGCGAGAACCGCGATGGCCAGGCTCTTCAGCATCGCCTTGGTGTGCGATGCATCGGTGCCGAGCTTACGACCCTTCTTGAGGTGTCTCATTTCTTTCTGCTCTCCCGATTACTGCTTCAGGCCGAGGTTCATGCCCTGGAGCTTATCTTTGACCTCTTCGATGGACTTCGCGCCGAAGTTGCGGATGTTGAGCAGGTCCTGCTCGGAGCACTCCGTGAGCTGGCCGATCGTATTGACGCCTTGGCGCTTCAGGCAGTTGTAGGAACGGACCGACAGGTCCAACTCCTCGATCGGCGTATCGAGAACACTCTCGCCTTCGTCGGTCGGCGCCGCGAAGATGCCCTCATCGGTCATCTGCGTCGAAGCCTGCTCGACGAAGAGCATCATGTGCTCGTCGATGATGCGACCGGCACGGGCGACAGCGTCGCTCGGATCGATCGCGCCATTGGTCTCGACCTCAAGGGTGAGCTTGTCGTAGTCGGTGCGCTGGCCGACACGAGTGTTCTCTACCACATACGTGCAGCGAGACACCGGCGAGAACAGCGAGTCGATGGTGATGACCCCGATGGGATCCTCGACACGCTTGTTGCGGTCTGCCGACACGTAGCCGCGGCCGAGACCTACGCGAATGCTCATGTCGAGCTTCGCGCCGTCGTTCAGCGTCGCGATGACGTGCTCCGGGTTCACAAGCTCGAACTCGGACGGCACCTTCAGATCGGCACCCGTCACAGTGGCGGGACCGGTCACCGAAAGGGTCGCGACAGCGTCACCGGCACCAACGCCGGCGTCGCGAAAGACGAGCCCCTTCACGTTCAGAACGATGTCGGTGACGTCCTCGCGGACGCCATCGATCGAGGCAAACTCGTGCTGGATGCCCTCGATGCGAATCGAGGTCGCGGCTGCACCCTGCAAAGAGGAGAGCAGCACGCGGCGCATGCAGTTGCCGAGTGTGTAGCCGAAGCCGCGCTCGAGCGGTTCGACGACGTAGCGTGCGACGCGGTCGTCGATGGTGTCGACCGTGACCTGGGGCCTCATGAACTCTGTCATCAAGCAGCCTCCCTGGCTTCTCGGTCCGATTACTTCGAGTAGAGCTCGACGATCAGCTGCTCGCGAACCGGTGCGTCGATCATCTCGCGCGTCGGCAGCGACAGGATCGTGCCCTGCAGCTTCTCGATGTCAACCTCGAGCCAACCGGGGACCTCGATCTTCTCAGACGCGATGAGCGCCGTCTTGATAACGAGGAGGTCCTTCGACTTCGGGCCGATGGCCACGAGGTCGCCCGGACGGACGCGGTACGACGGGATGTTGACGCGGCGTCCGTTCACGTGGATGTGATTGTGGCGGACGATCTGGCGGGCCTCGTCGCGCGACTTGGCGAAGCCGAGTCGGTACACGACGTTGTCCAGACGGCTCTCGAGAATGCGGAGCAGGTTCTCACCAGTGATGCCCTGCTGGCGGCTGGCCAGGGTGTAGTAGCCCCGGAACTGCTTCTCGAGCAGGCCGTAGATACGCTTGGTCTTCTGCTTCTCACGAAGCTGTACGCGGTACTCACTGTCGCGCGGCCGCTTCTTGCCCGCCTGACCCGGCGGGTACGGGCGACGCTCGATGGCGCACTTGTCGCCATAGCAGCGGTCCCCCTTGAGGAAGAGTTTGATCCCTTCGCGGCGGCACAGACGGCAATCCGCCCCGGTATAACGTGCCATCTTCTCTACGTTCCCTTCAGGTAAAGCTACACGCGGCGGCGCTTGCGCGGCCGGCAGCCATTGTGCGGAACAGGGGTACAGTCCTGGATGCTCGCGATCTCGAGGCCGGCGGCCTGAAGCGAGCGGATTGCGGTCTCGCGACCCGAACCCGGGCCCTTCACGAAGACCGAGACCTTGCGCAGACCGTGCTCTTGCGCCATCTTCGCCGCCGCCTCGGCAGCAAGCTGCGCGGCGAACGGAGTCGACTTGCGCGAGCCCTTGAAGCCCACGGTCCCTGCGGACTGCCATGAGATCACGTTGCCCTGGGGGTCGGTGATGCTCACGATGGTGTTGTTGAAGGTGCTCTTGATATGCGCCTGGCCGACTGCGATGTTCTTGCGCTCGCTGCGCTTCAGGCGAGTCCTAACGTTCTTCTTCTTAGCGGCCATGCCTACTTGCCCTTCTTCTTAGCGCCGATCTGGCGACGCGGACCCTTGCGGGTGCGTGCGTTGGTGTGAGTGCGCTGACCGCGGACCGGCAGGCCCTTGCGGTGGCGCAGGCCGCGGTAGCAGCCGATCTCCATCAGGCGCTTGATGTTCTGCGCGACTTCACGACGAAGATCACCCTCGATCTTGAGGTTCTTGTCGATGTACTCACGCAGACGAACGACCTCTTCTTCAGTGAGGTCGCGAACGCGCGTGTCCGGGTTGATGCCGGACTCGCGCAGGATCTGCTGGCTGGTCGTCAGACCGATGCCAAAGATGTAAGTCAGACCGATCTCAACGCGCTTCTCGCGCGGAAGATCGACACCTGCGATTCGGGCCACTCGTGTTCCCTCCTAGCCCTGGCGCTGCTTGTGGCGCGGATTCTCGCAGATAACGAGAACGCGGCCATGGCGCCGGATAACCTTGCACTTGTCGCACATCTTCTTGACCGAAGGACGTACCTTCATCTTTGAACTCTTCCTTTCGGCGGTGCTAGCTCTATCTACACGCCCAGCCGCAGGCGTATCTTGTCGCGCGTCGACCGGCACACACGGCGCCGGGAGTGTCCACTACCGGTCTCGAACCGCCTACTTGTAGCGGTACGTGATCCGGCCGCGGCTCAGATCGTACGGAGAGAGCTCCACGACGACCTTGTCGCCCGGGAGGATGCGAATGTAGTGCATGCGCATCTTGCCCGAGATGTGAGCAAGCACCTTGTGTCCGTTCTCCAACTCAACGCGGAACATCGCGTTGGGCAGGGGCTCGACCACAGTGCCTTCGAGCTCAATGGCGTCGTCTTTCTTCGTCACTCTCTCCCTAGCTCCCTTGAGGGGCCTGAATCCGCAAGTGGTTATAGTACCGCAAGCGCTACCAGGCCGTCTAGAATTTCTTTCTACCCGTCCCGTCCTACTCGGCCGTCAGAATCAACGGACCGTCCTCGGTGATCGCCACCGTGTGCTCGAAATGCGCCGAGAGTGACCCGTCCCGAGTCACGACGGTCCACCCATCGGACAGTGCTTCGACCGCGTGCCCGCCGGCGTTGATCATCGGCTCGATCGCCAAGACCATGCCCGCCTCGAGGCGAGGACCTCCGCCCGGCGTGCCGTAGTTCGGCACGTTGGGATCCTCGTGCATCGCACGGCCGATCCCGTGCCCGACGTACTCGCGCACCACGCCGAAACCCTGCGCCTCGGCAACCGCCTGGACCGCCGCGCCGATGTCGAGCAGGTGGTTGCCCACCAGGCACTGCGCAATGCCCGCCTGCAGGGACTCGGCAGTCGTCTCGAGCAGCTGCTTAGCACGAGACGAGACGGCGCCGACGGGAAACGTCGCCGCGTTGTCACCGTAGTACCCGCCGAATATGGCACCGACGTCCACGGAGATGACGTCGCCTTCGCCGAGCACGACCTTGGGCGAGGGTATCCCGTGAACCACTTGGCTGTTGAGCGAAGTGCACAGTGTCGCGGGGAACCCATGGTAGCCCTTGAACGCAGGCTGTGCTCCCTCGCTGCGGATCGCCTCCTCGGCGATCGCATCGAGTTCGGCCGTGCTGATGCCGGGCCGGACAGCCTCACCCACCAGACGCAGAGCCCGGGCGCTGATGCGCCCGGCCTCTCGCATGGTTTCAAGTTCAGCTGCGGACTTGCGGACAATCACGCCGTGGCTACGCTTCCAGAACGGTCTGGACGTCGGCGAACACCGCGTCGACCGAACGGTTGCCGTCGATCTCGTGCAGGAGCCCTTTGCCCGCGTAGAACGGTACGAGCTGAGACGTGATGGCGTCGTAGTCTGCGAGGCGCTTGGACGCAGCCGCCTCCGTGTCGTCGTCGCGCTGGTAGACCTCGCCGCCGCACGCGTCACAGACCGCCGGGTCGGCCGGCATCTCACCCATGACGTTGTAGATCCGACCACACCCACGGCACTGGCGCCGCGAAGTCAGTCGGCCCATGAGCACGTCGCGCGGTACCTCGATGGCCACGACGCCGTCGAGCTGCTTGCCCATAGATGCAAGCGCGCCGTCGAGCGCCTCGGCCTGAGGAAGAGTACGGGGGAACCCGTCGAGCATGAACCCGGCATCGCAGTCTGGCTGCGAGAGCCGGTCCTTCACCATGGCGATGACGACCTCGTCCGGAACGAGCTGACCAGCGTCCATGTAGCGCTTGGCCTCGACACCGAGATCGGTGCCTTCGGCGACGTTCTTGCGAAAGATGTCGCCCGTCGAGATGTGGGTCAGCCCGTACTTCTCGACGATCTTGGCCGCCTGCGTGCCCTTACCGGCACCGGCTGCTCCGAGCAAGACGATGTTCATGCTTCCCTCCCCTGTCCCGACCTACTTGAAGAATCCGTCGTAGTGACGCATCTTCAGCTGGCTTTCGATCTGGGTCATGGTCTCGAGGGCGACGCCCACCATGATCAAGATCGACGTACCGCCGAACTGCTTGACCAGGTTGCTGCTGGTCGCGCTGAAGATGATCGACGGAACCACCGCGATGACGCCGAGGAACAGCGCGCCCGGAAGCGTGATCCGGTTGAGCACGTTCTCTATGTAGCGGACTGTGGCGTTGCCCGGACGCACGCCCGGAATGAAGCCGCCGCTCTTGCGCAGGTTATCCGACAGATCGATCGGGTTGAAGATCAGGGCCGTATAGAAGTACGTGAAGAACACGATGAGGATGAACTCGAGCGTCCAGTTCACGGGTCCCGAAGCAAGCGAGTTAGCGGCGTTCGTGAGCCACGTCGGCGGATTCGGGATCAGTTGCGCGAGCTGCGTCGGGAAGAACAGGATCGCCGACGCGAAGATGATCGGGACGACGTTCGCGCCGTTGATCTTCAGCGGGATGTAGGTTCCACTCCCGCCGTAGACCCGGCGACCGACTACGCGCTTCGCATACTGCACGGGGATACGGCGCTGGGCGCGCTCCATCGTCACGATAGCCGCGATGATGAAGAGCACGATCACGACCATGATCACGGTGAAGTACCAGCTACCGAACGTGACCGACTGCACGATCGCGGTCGGGAAGCGCGACACGATGCTCGTGAAGATGATCAGCGACATACCGTTGCCGATACCACGCTGGGTGATCAACTCGCCGAACCACATGATCAGCGCCGTGCCCGCGATGAGCGAGGTCACGATGACCAAGCTGGTGAACCAGAAGGGCGGCAGATTGGGACCAGAGGTCGGGAGCGCACCGGGAACGCTGCGGAACAGCGTGAGCAGACCGAGCGCGGACATCGTGCCGATGCCCAAGGTGAGGTAGCGCGTGATTTGCGTGATCTTGCGCTGACCGGACTCGCCCTCTTTGGCCCACTGCTCGACCTTCGGAATCACGCCCTGAAGGAGCTGCATGATGATCGACGCCGTGATGTAGGGCATGATGCCCAGCGAGAACACGGCGAACTGCTCGAGCGCGCCGCCCGAGAAGAGGTTCAGCAGGTTGAGCGACGCAGCGTTCTCAACCTGCGCCTGGATGACGGTCGTGTCCACGCCCGGCACCGGAATGAACGAACCGACGCGGTACAGGCCGATGATCGCCAGCGTGAAGAGGATCTTGCGACGAAGTTCCGGTACCCGGAACGCATTCGCGATCGCAGTTAGCACGGCGTCTCGACCGTCCCTCCCGCGGCCTCGATCTTGGCCTTCGCAGGGACCGACACCTTGTCGACCTGAATGGTCAGCTTCTTCGTGATCTCGCCGTCGCCGAGAACCTTGACGAGTTCGTTGGCCGACTTGATGACGCCCTTCTCAACCAGGGCCTCGCTCGTGACAACGTCACCGTCGACGAAGAGCTCGTCGAGCCGCGCGACGTTGACGACGGAGTACTCGACACGATTGCGGTTCTTGAAGCCCGGGAGCTTCGGAAGCCGCATGTGCATCGGATTCTGGCCACCCTCGAAACCGGGGCCCTTGCCGCCGCCGGCACGGGAGTTCTGGCCTTTGTCACCGCGGCCAGCCGTGCTGCCGTGCCCGCTGCCGTTGCCGCGTCCTACGCGCTTGCGGTCCTTGCGCGAACCGGGCGCGGGGAACAGGTCATGAATCTGCATTTCTAGGTACTCCTTCTCGTTCGCTGCCGGCGGGTTCTCCCGCCGCTGTCGGCCGCTCGCCGCCGACTGACTGGACACATCACGGCATCGTATCAGACGCCGAAGGCCCGGCACATAAGCGCCGGGCCCTGTGAGCTGGTAACGCCTAGAGCTCCTCGACCTTGACGAGGTGCTTGACCTTGAAGATCATCCCGCGAACCGCCGGGGTGTCGACCTGCTCTATGGAGTCGTTGATCCGCTTGAGGCCGAGCGCCTTCACGGTCGCCTTCTGATCCTGCGGAGTGCCGATGGTGCTCTTGACCTGAGTCACCTTCAGCGACTTCGTCGGGGCCTTCTTCTTCGGCATGGCTACTCCTCCCAGCCGTAGATCTGGGCAACCGAAAGCCCGCGACGGCGTGCGACCTCATCGGCGCTGGAGAGCGCCTTGAGCCCCTCGGCTGCGGCCTTGACCATGTTGAGCGCGTTGTCCGTTCCAAGCGACTTGCTCAAGATGTCGTGGATGCCCGCAAGCTCGAGCAGCGCACGCACGGGACCGCCGGCGATGATGCCGGTACCGGGGGATGCAGGCTTGAGCATCACTCGACCGGCGCCGAAGACGCCGTAGATCTCGTGCGGGATGGTGCCGTTGATGACCGGAACCTTGAACATGTTCTTCTTGGCGTCCTCGATGCCCTTCTTGATGGCGATGGGCACCTCCTGGGACTTGCCCATTCCTACGCCGACATTGCCCTCACCGTCGCCGACGACCACCAGCGCGGTCAACGCGAAGCGGCGACCACCCTTGACGACCTTCGAGACGCGGTTGATGAAGACAACCTTCTCCTGGAGCTCCGATACCGGTGCTTCCCTGCGCGCCATACGTTCCTCCCTAGAACTTCAGGCCGGCGCTGCGTGCACCGTCCGCTAGAGCCTTGACCCGACCGTGGTACAGGCGGCCGCCGCGGTCGAACACGACCTCGGTGACACCTGCCTCGATCGCCCTGCGCCCTACGGCCTCGCCTACGGCAGTAGCGGCGTCGATGTTCGAACCGGACTTCAGAGTCGCCTTCAGCTCCTTGTCCAGGCTCGAAGCAGAGGCGACGGTGAGGCCGCTCTTGTCATCGATGAGTTGAGCGTAGATGTGTGCATTCGTGCGATTGACGCAAAGGCGCGGACGCTCTGCGGTGCCGCTCACCTTGCCGCGAACCGCGCGGTGTCGGCGGGCCAGCGCTGCCTGCTTCGCCTTGAGTTTGTCCATGACCTCGATCTCCTTGTTTCACACGACCCGCGAGGGTCTGATGCTTCGCGTTACTTGGCGGCCTTGCCGAGCTTGCGGCGGACGTACTCGCCCTCGTAGCGAACACCCTTGCCCTTGTAGGGCTCCGGCTTGCGCCACTTGCGAATGTCTGCTGCAACCTGGCCGACGCGCTGCTTGTCGATACCGCTCACCGTGATCTTGGTGGGCGAAGGGACCTCGAACGTGATGCCGGGCTCCGGCGTGACCACAACGGGGTGGCTGAAACCCAGAGCGAGTTCGAGATCCGAACCCTTCATGGTGGCGCGGTAGCCGACACCGACGATCTCGAGGTTCTTCGAGTAGCCCTCGGACACGCCGACGACCATGTTCGAGATGAGCGTGCGGGTCAGACCGTGAAGCGAACGCGCCTCGCGACCGTCGTCAGGACGGGTGACGAGAACGGCGCCGTCTTCCATGGAGATGGTGAGCACATCGCTGAAGGTACGCGAGAGCTCCCCTTTCGGGCCTTTGACACTGACGGTCGAGCCGTCGATCTTGACCTCGACCCCGGACGGGACCGGGATGGGCTGCTTGCCGATACGTGACACGGCTTGACGCTCCTTTCCTTGGTCCGTCTACCAGACGTAGGCGATGACTTCGCCGCCGACGCCCGCTTTGCGAGCTGCGCGGTCGGTCATCACGCCGGCCGAGGTGGAAATGACTGCGATACCGAGGCCGCCCAACACGCGGGGCAGCTCGTCCTTCTTCGCGTAGACGCGCAGACCGGGCTTGCTGATGCGGCGCAGGCCGGTGATCGTGCGCTCCTTGCGGGGGCCGTACTTGAGGGTGATCTCGAGGCTGTCCTGAGGGGTCGCCTCCGTGACCTCGTAGCCGACGATGTAGCCCTCCTCCTTGAGGATGCGGGCGATCTCGACGAGCTTCTTGCTCGACGGCATCGTCGTACCCGGCTTGTATGCCGAGTTGGCGTTGCGGATACGCGTAAGCATATCTGCGATGGGGTCGGTCATGCTCATTGGGTGTTCCTCCTATGGTCCGGGATGAGCCCTGTCCGCGGTTCGCATCGGCCCGTGGCCGACACGCCTGTCCGGATGGCTCTCCGCCGAACGTGCTTCTTCGGGCCTACCAGCTAGCCTTGCGCACGCCGGGGAGCTCGCCACGGCTAGCCATCTCGCGCACGCAGATACGGCACATGCCGAACTGGCGGTAGAACGCGCGAGGACGGCCGCACCTGCTGCAGCGGTTGTGCTGGCGAACGCTGAACTTCGGCGTCCGCTTCGCCTTGGCGATCATCGACTTCTTAGCCACTTTCAAACCTCCGTTTTCGCGGCGGGCGCATCCCCCGCCGAGGGGTTCTGAAACGTCGTTACTTCTTGAACGGGAAGCCGAAGGCGTCGAGCAGGGCCTTGGCCTCATCGTCGGTTTTCGCACTGGTGACAAACGTGATATCCATGCCGCGGGTGCGGTCGACCTTGTCGTAGTCGACCTCGGGGAAGATCAGCTGCTCGGTCACGCCCATCGAGTAGTTGCCGCGACCGTCGAAGCTCTTGTTGGGGAGACCGCGGAAGTCACGGATGCGCGGAATCGCAGCCGCAACCAGGCGGTCGAAGAACTCCCACATGCGGTCGCCGCGCAGAGTGACCTTCGCGCCGATCGGCATGCCTTGGCGGATCTTGAAGCCAGCGATGGACTTCTTCGCGCGGGTGATCGCCGGCTGCTGACCGGTGATGATCCGCAGGTCCTCGACAGCAGCATCGAGCTGCTTGATGTCCTGGACCGCAGCGCCGACACCCATGTTGACGACGATCTTCTCAAGACGCGGGATCTCGTTCACGTTGGCGTAGCCCAGCTGCTCCTTGAGCGCCGGCACGACCTCGGTGAGGTACTTCTCTTTCAGTCTCGGTGCCATAGTGCCTGTTTCCTCCATCTGGGGTTCTCAGTGCAGGATTTCTGACCCTGCACCTCCCCGCGCGAGCGGGGAGCCGTCATCGAGTCGACTACTTGTCGACAGCGTTTCCGCACTTCTTGCACACGCGAACGCGGGTACCCTCGACACGCTGCCGACCGATACGAGTCGGCTGCGAGCAGCTCGGGCAGATCAGCAT
>Ga0209798_10000875_pt1 | contig 18435 bp, 18 predicted proteins | sample DOMMetBare3Fresh_FD_187475 | JGI IMG/M metagenome (GOLD analysis project Ga0209798, IMG submission 187475) | Wetland sediment microbial communities from St. Louis River estuary, USA, under dissolved organic matter induced mercury methylation -... | ecosystem: Environmental > Aquatic >...
TCCTCGCCGATCTCGAACAAGCGCTGGGCTGAAGTCGTCGAACAACGAGAGGAGCCCCGCCGTGGCGGGGCTCCTCATCGCTAGATCCTCTCGACTGGTTCTACGTACGCCGAAAAACGGTCGTCCGCCACGGGTGGACGAAGCCCGCAGAGCCCAGAGGCCGGTGGTCCGAGATGAAGTCGCCACCTACTCCCACAGGGAGGAGCGGCGCATGGTCGAGCCGCTCAGCGCTCGGCCACCTCCAGAGTCCAATGCGTACTACCCAACTAGGACCACCTCCTTTCTCTGGTACGGGGGAGTTTGCCATCCCCCGCCAACAAATGGAAGGCATTTTTCTGACGAACCGATACCCGGCGCCGGCCCAACCCTCAGAAGCCCGAAAGGAGTTGATCGAGCGTCTCGGTCAGCGCGGTCTTGGCGGCGCCGTAGGACCAGACGGCCAAGAGCAGCGCTATGAACACGGCCACCGCCGTGTACACCCGGCGCCTGAGGTAGACGACCCGCTGTTCGGGGACCTCGACGTAGGAGGGGGCCGAGGCGATGCCGACCGGTGCCGGCGGGCGTTTAGGCCGTGGGCGGCTACGCCACCGGACCGTCAGATCTCGAAAACGATCCAGCACCGAAGGGGTGGCGGTCGGGGCCTGGGCGGTACGCAGGTCGCGCCGCCGCATCTCGGGTTCGGCGGCCGGTCCGGCGGACGGCACCAGCCCCGGAACCACGGTCGAGGCGTTCCCAACGTTGTCGAAGGCCGGGGTGACATCGACGCCGGACGGCGGAGCCGTCCCGGAAACCAGGGACGGGGCAGCCGCCGCCGGCACCGGAGGCGGTGCTTCGAGGCTTGCCAGCAGCGCGTCCAACGACGGGAGTGGTTCGGGATCGAACTCGAGCGCTCGAACCACCTCGCCTGCGGATGGACGTCCGTCTTCCGCCTTCGGCATCTCGGAGTGGAGCGGCTCAGAACCTGACTCGCCGTCGAGGAGGCTCTCCTGGACCGGCGGAGGGGTCGCCGCCGGCGGGGCCACCCGAGGGGCGATCTCGCGCAACGACTGTTCGATGGTGGGGTGGTCCTCGATCAGGAGCGGCGGATCGAGACCCGCCAAGGCGAACAACTCGGGCTCGTCGAGCCCGAGCACGGCGGCTAGCGAAGACACCGCCGTCGGGTCGGTGGGGACGGCTTGCCCACGCTCCCAGGCACGAATGGTTGAGGCCGCTCGTCCCACTAGCTCACCGAGTCGCGTCTGGCTCAGGCCGAGACGCTCGCGGCTGCGCCGGACGAGTCCCCCGAAATCTCGGTTGGACACCCGGCCAGACTAACGGTCGGGGCACCGATTCCGAAGGCGGCTAACGTCGCCGGCGGAGGTGTCCGAGCGCCTGGTGGGCTCCGCAGTCTTCAAAACTGTTGGGGGGTTGCAAGATCCCCGGCGGGTTCGATTCCCGTCCACCTCCGCCAATCAGCCCTTGCGTTGGGCGTCCGAGACGGCGATCGCGGTGAGGTTGACCACGTCGCCCACCTCCGCATCCCGCTGCAGCACGTGAACCGACTTGGCCAGTCCGGTGAGGATGGGGCCGATGACTTCGGCGTCGGCGAGACGGTTGAGGAGCTTGTAGGCGGCGTTGCCGGCGGTGAGGGTGGGGAACACGAGAACGTTGGCCGCCCGGTCGAGTTGTCCGTGCGGTCGGCGGGCCCGGATCAGATCCCCCATCACCGCCGTGTCGGCCTGCATCTCCCCATCGGCCGGCACGTCGGGGCAACGCTCGTGGAAGATCTGCACCGCCCGCCGCACCCGGGCCGGCTCGTCGCCGGTGGCCGAGCCAAAGTCGGAGTAGCTGAGGAACGCCACCCGGGGATTGCGATCGAATTGATCGCGTGCCACCTCACAGGCGGCGACGGCGATCTCGGCCAGTTCCTCCGATGACGGTTCGATGTTGACTGCACAGTCCGTGAAGAAGTAGGGCGTGCCGTTGATGTAGACGACGTAGACCGAAGAGGCGATCGTCCGGTGCTCCTCCAGCCGAATGATCTGGAGGGCGGGTCTGATCGTCTCCGGATAGAACGTGGTGAGCCCGCCGAGAACGGCGTCGGCCTCCCCCAGTTCGACCATGAGACAGGCGAAGACGTTGGGGTCGTACACCTGGCGCTGGGCGTGGGCCGCCGACATCCCCTTGTTGCGGCGCAGGTCGAGCAAACGGGTCGAGTAGCGCGCCCGCAGCTCGAGCTCGGTCACCGGGTCGATGACCCGGATCCCGTCGGTGGAGATGCCCATCTCGACCGCCAGTTCGGTGATGAGCCCGACGTCACCGAGCAACACCGGGCTGGCGATCCCCTCGTCGAGCACCCGGCGAGCGGCCCGGATGATGCGCGAGTCGTCGCCGTGGGGGAACACCACCGTCTTTGGCTTCTCCTTGGCCCGGCCCGTGACCGCCTGAATCAAACCGTACGACGATTGGAATCGGGCCCGCAGCCGCTCCCGATACTCGTCGATGTCCGCCAAGGGGAGGCGCGCCAACCCCTCTTTGGTGGCCGCCATCGCCACCGCCGGTGCCACCGTCCACAGCACCCGCGGATCGAACGGCTTGGGTATCAGGTAGTCGGGCCCGAACGAGATCCGATCGGCCCCGTACGCCTTCAGAACCGACTCGGGTACCTCTTGCTGAGCCAGGTCGGCCAGACCGCGGGCGGCCGCTACCTTCATACCCTCGCTCACGCCGGTGGCACGAACGTCGAGCGCCCCCCGGAAGATGAAAGGGAACCCGAGGACGTTGTTCACCTGATTGGGGAAGTCGCTTCGCCCGGTGGCCACGATGACATCGTCACGGGCCGCCTTGGCGTCGTCATAGTTGATCTCGGAATCGGGATTGGCCAGGGCGAAGACGATCGGCCGATCCGCCATCGACCGAACCATGTCCTGACTCACGGTCCCGGCCACCGAAACGCCGACGAAGGCATCGGCCCCCACCATGGCGTCGGCCAGCGTCCGCGCCTCCGTGTCGCGGACGAATTCCAGCTTGAGATCGTTGAGATCGTCACGCCCGGAGTGGACCACTCCCTTGGAGTCGACCATCACCAGGTTCTCGGGCCGCACCCCCAACGACTGGAAGAAGCGGGCGGTGGCGATGCCGGCGGCGCCGGCTCCGGAGAAGACCACCCGCACGTCGGCGATGTCCTTCTCCACCACCAGCAGGGCATTGAGGAACGCCGCCCCGGCGATGATGGCGGTCCCGTGCTGGTCGTCATGGAAAACGGGGATGTCGAGCCGTTCGCGCAGTGTCTGCTCGATGTAGAAGCAGTCGGGCGCCTTGATGTCCTCCAGGTTGATCCCGCCCACCGTCGGTTCGAGCAGTTCACAGAAGCGGATGACGTCCTCGGGATCCTCCGATCCGATCTCGAGGTCGTACACGTCGATGTCGGCGAATCGCTTGAAGAGGACGCCCTTGCCTTCCATCACCGGTTTGCCGGCCATCGGCCCGATGTTGCCCAGACCCAACACCGCCGTCCCGTTCGACACCACCGCTACCAGGTTGCCCTTGTTGGTGTAGCGATAGACGTTGGCCGGGTCGCGAGCGATGGCCAGGCACGGCTCCGCCACCCCCGGCGTATAGGCGAGACTGAGATCCGCCTGGGTGGCGGTGGGCTTGGTGGGCCGAATCTCGAGCTTGCCGGGTCGCCCTCGCTCGTGGTAGTCGAGCGCCTCGCTGAAGATGGAACGGTCGGTCATCGGCTCCTCGGGTCTCTCTGGCGGTCACCCTACCAAGCCCAACACCACCCGGAGGCGGGCACGACCGGGGTGACAGCTCGCTCCTGATCCCCGCAGGCGGATAGACCCCGCACCCCCTCTCGAGCGTCATACGGTTATGAGCGATCGAGCAGTGGAGCATCGCTTGGGAGAACAACCCCTCTACATGGTCAAGCCGACCTTCGAGTTGTTCCACCGCGATCAGTACCCGGGTGTCGGTTGTCACGGGCCGGATGGCGGCTTACCGGACAACCAACTCCACGGGCGTGGCAAACTCAGGGCTGAATGAGCGCAAGCAACGGATTCGACGAGACCGGATACAAGGTCCTCAACGGGTGGCGAGTCGGGCACACCCCCGACGAGTCGACCACCCGCTCTGGCCTGCTCGTCCCGGTCGGCACCAAGGAAGGCAGTGACGCCCTGGCATTGGTCGATGTCCGCACCGGACAGCGATTCTGGGCGGTGCCCGCCGGCGCCTGGCGCTTCATCTGGCCGCCCACCGGCAAGCCGGTGATCGCGGTGCGCGAGTCCCAGATCATCGCCGAGGAGGAGCTGGACCATGTCGGCTCGGAAGGCCAGTACCTCTGAGACCGAACGGGCCGAAAAACCCCGGGCAGAGACCCGCCACGACCGGTAGCTTGGCCCGGTGACCCGCGAACATCAGGCTCGAGGACGACGCCGTCTCACCGCCACCGTCACCGATCTCGAGGTGCGGGTTCAGCGGGCATTCCTGGTAGGCGTCCAGCTTCCCTCCATCGACCCGGGCGAGGCCGACCGCTCGCTGAACGAACTCGCCCTGCTCACCGACACCGCCGGATCCGACCCGGTCGACATGGAGCTGGTGCGCCGGCAGTCGCCCGATCCGGCCATCTTCATCGGCAAGGGAAAGGCGCAGGAGCTGGCCGGGCTCACTCAGGCCCTCGACATCGACGTCGTGGTCTTCGACAACGATCTCAGCCCCGCCCAGCAGCGAAATCTCCAGAAGCTGTTCGAGTGTGACGTGGTCGACCGGGAAGCGGTGATCCTCGACATCTTTGCCCAGCACGCCCGGTCGCGGGAGGGATCACTCCAGGTCGAACTCGCCCTCCTCCGCTACAACCTCCCCCGCCTGCGGGGGAAGGGCAAGGTTCTCTCGCAGCAGGGGGCGGGGATCGGCACCCGGGGCCCGGGCGAGACCAAGCTCGAGACCGATCGGCGCAAGATCCTGACCAGGATCTCCAAGCTCGAGCACGAGCTCAAGGAACTCTCCAAGACCCGATCGACTCAGCGCAAGGCGAGGCGCAAAGCGGAGATCCCCCAGGCCGCCCTCGTCGGGTATACCAATGCCGGCAAGTCGACCCTGCTGAACCGGCTCACCGAAGCCGATGTACTGGCCGAGAACCGGCTCTTCTCCACCCTCGACTCCACCGTTCGGCGCTGCACGCTCCCAGACGGTCGCTTTCTGCTCCTCTCCGACACCGTCGGGTTCGTCCGCCGGCTCCCCCACCAATTGGTCGAGGCCTTCCGATCGACCCTCGACGACGTCAAGGGTGCCGACGTCCTCCTCCACGTGGTGGATGCCTCGGATCCCGACCCTCAGGGACAGATCGAGGCCGTCCACGACGTCCTCGAGGAGATCGGGGCAAGAGCGATACCCGAATACCTCCTCTTCAACAAGATCGATCTGGTCGACCCGGTGGTGCTGGGCCGGCTGCGGAACATCCACCCGGACGCACTCTTCATATCGGCCGAGACCGGGGAGGGAATCGACACGTTGCTCGCATCGCTCGGCGAGGTGTTCGAGATCGACCGGAAACTGGTCCGGCTCCAGATCCCCTACGAGCGGGGCGACGTGCTCGCCGCCGCCCACCGCATCGGCGAGGTGGTGGCAGAGAAGCACGATGACGCCTTCGCCATCCTCGAAGTCAGGCTCCCTCTCGGCCGGGTCGGCGAGTTCGAGGAGTACGTCACGGGCTGATCACCCGCGGCTTCACGGCTGGAAGCGGTCGGCCGCCGCCATCGCCGCCCCGACGATGCCGGCCTCGTTGCGCAGTTCGGCCGGGACCGTCTCCACCGCGGTGGTGAGGAGGTGCCCGTATCTGGCCCACCGTCGCGAGATCCCCCCGCCGATCACGAACAGATCCGGTGAGAACAGACGGTCCAGATGATCGAGGTAGGCACTCACCCGCTCCGCCCACCTTGGATATGACAGGTCCTCGTCCTCCTTGACCCTGGCCGAGGCCCACCGCTCGACGGGGTTGTTGCCGGCCACCTCGAGATGACCCAGCTCGGTGTTGGGGACGAGCACCCCGTCGACGAACAGCGCCGAGCCGATCCCCGTCCCGAAGGTGAGGACGAGAACCACCCCGGCCCGGTCCCGACCGGCCCCGAACCGCATCTCGGCCAGACCGGCGGCATCGGCGTCGTTGAGGACCACCACCGGCAGACCGGTCACCTCCTCGAACAACCCGGCGGCGTCCGTCCCGATCCAACTCTTGTCGATGTTGGCTGCGCTCAGGGCCACCCCCCGCCTGACGACCGAAGGAAGCGTGCAACCGATCGGACCCTGGTAACCGAAATGGGCGACCATCTCGGCCACCCCTTCGGCCACCGCCACGGGGAGCGACGGCTGGGGGGTGGCGATCTTGAAGCGTTCGGCCAGCGGGCCACCGCCGACCGTGTCGACCAGGTTGCCCTTGATCCCCGACCCACCGATATCGATTCCGAGCACCGCCATCGGCGGCAGCATAGGAGGGGCGGAGTCCCCTCGCAGTAGTCGGCGACCCGAGCGCCCTGCCTATCCTCGGAGGATGACGGACAAGGCAGACATCGGAATGGTCGGACTGGCGGTGATGGGCCAGAACCTCGTCATGAACATGGCCGACCACGGGTTCCGGGTGGCCGTCTACAACCGGACTCAAGCCGTGACCGATGCATTCATCGCCGGCCCGGCGGCGGGGATGGACGTGGTGGCGGCAGCCGGTCTCCCCGAACTCGTGTCGCTGCTCACCGAACCGCGCAAGGTCATGCTCATGGTCAAAGCGGGCGGCCCGGTGGACGCCGTCATCGACGAACTGGTTCCGCTGCTCTCCCCCGGCGACATCATCATCGACGGCGGCAACTCCTTGTTCACCGACACCATCCGCCGCTTCGAACGGCTCGAGGCCGCCGGGATCTCGTTCGTGGGGACCGGCGTGTCCGGCGGTGAAGAAGGCGCCCGCCACGGCCCCTCGGTGATGCCCGGTGGGGATGTGAAGGCGTGGCCACACGTGGCCCCGATCTTGCAGGCGATCGCCGCCAAGGCGCCCGACGGGACGCCATGCTGTGACTGGGTGGGGCCGGGGGGAGCGGGCCACTACGTCAAGATGGTCCACAACGGGATCGAATACGGCGACATGCAGGTGATCGCCGAGGCGTACGGGCTGATGCGGGCGATGGGGATGACGGCGGTCGAGATGGCCGACACCTTCGCCGAATGGGACGCCGGGGTGCTCGACTCGTTCCTGATCGACATCACCGCCCAGATCCTGCGCCATCAGGACACCGACGGCACACCACTGGTCGACAAGATCCTCGACGCCGCCGGCCAGAAGGGAACCGGCAAGTGGACGGTGATCTCCTCGATGGAACTGGCGCAACCGGTCACCCTCGTCGCCGAGGCCGTGTTCGCCAGGGTGGTCTCATCGCTCAAGGAACAGCGGGTGGCCGCCGCCGGAGTGCTGACCGGACCGGATTCCCGGCCGGTCGGGTTCGACATGAACGACCTGCGCGACGCCCTCTACGCCTCCAAGATCGTCTCCTATGCCCAGGGTTTCATGCTCCTGGCCGCTGCCTCCGCCGAGAACGGATGGGATCTCGACTACGGGCGGATCGCCTCACTGTGGCGGGAGGGTTGCATCATCCGGGCCAGGTTCCTCGACGACATCACAGCCGCCTTCCGCTCGGATCCGGCGCTGTCCAACCTCCTCCTCAGCCCCTTCTTTGCCGGAGCCATCGGGGCGGCCCAGGCCGGGTGGCGCCGGGTGGTCTCGGCCGCCGTCACCGCCGGGGTTCCGGTGCCCGCCTACAGCTCGGCACTCGCCTTCTTCGACGGCTACCGGTCGGCCGGCCTGCCGGCCAACCTGATCCAGGCACAGCGCGACTTCTTCGGCGCCCACACCTACGAGCGGATAGACCGCCCCCGTGGTGAGTTCTTCCACACCAACTGGACAGGAGAGGGTGGCTCCGCCACCGCCGGCACCTACCAGGCCTGACATCGTTGCGAACAGCCCTCAGTCGGAGGCGTCGGCCCGCTCGATGTCCTCTCGCCGGATCCCGAGTAGGAAGAGGATTGCGTCCAGATAGGGCACCGACACGCTGGTGTCGGCCGCCTCCCGCACCGCCGGCTTGGCGTTGAAGGCGATGCCCAGCCCCGCCACCGCCAGCATGTCGATGTCGTTGGCTCCGTCGCCGATGGCCACGGTCTGGGCCAGCGGGATCCCCTCCTCGGCGGCGATCTTGCGAAGCAGCGCCGCCTTGGTGGAGCGATCGACCACCTGACCGACCACCCGGCCCGTCACCACCCCGTCTTCGATCTCGAGCTGGTTGGCATACGAGCCATCGAGGCCGAGCTCGGTCCGAAGCCGATCGGTGAACACATCGAAGCCTCCGCTCACGATCACCACCCTCAGCCCGAGCCGCTTGAGGGTTCTGATGAACGTTCGGGCCCCCGGGGTGAGCCGCACCCGCTTGGCCGCCCGGTCGACCGCAGCCGCGTCGAGCCCGGCCAGCAGCGCCACCCGTTTGCGGAGGGCCTCCTCAAAGTCGGAGTCCCCCGCCATCGCCTCCGCCGTCAACGCCTGTACCTCGTCCAGCACGCCCGCCTCCTCGGCCAGGAGGTCGATCACCTCGTTCTGGATCAGGGTCGAATCGACGTCGAGGACGACCAATCGCTTGGCCCGGCGATAGAGGCCCTCGGCCTGGATGGCGATGTCGACCCGTTCCGCCGATGCGGCTTCGCCCAGCAGTCGCCGCATCTCCTGCAACGTCCCACCGGACACGGCCAGCTCGTAACTCACCACCGGGTTGGTCGAGAGGCGGGCGATGCGATCGATGTTGCCGCCGCCGCCCGCGATCGCCCGAGCCACCGCCCCGAAGGCGTCGGGGCCGACCTCGGGGGCGATCACGGTGACCACCGACTGGGCGGGATCGCCAGGCTCGGTCTCCTCCACCACTTCGAAATCGATCTGGAGACCACGTTCCCATCCGTAGAACACCAGGTCCTTGACCGCCACCGACTGCTCGGGAACCCGGATCAGGCAGCCGAGATTGAGACGACCCCTGACCACCACCTGCTCGACGTCGATGAGCTCTGCCCCACCCTGACTGAGCAGGTCCATCAAACCGGCGGTGATGCCCGGGCGGTCCCGCCCCGACACCCGGACGAGGATCGTGGAGCGGGCCCGATCGGCCCCGACGCCCTCCCCGTCATCTTCCGTCAGCACGATGGTCCTCCCCTCTCGCATGCACGCTGCCGAACCGCAGACCGATCCGGTCCCGCCCAGCCAACCGGCCGAATCTCCGGGCCGGAGCCCCACACCTGATGGCTGAACAACCTCACGAGGTGGCCGAGCCTACTGGCCCCGACGAGCCGTCCTCTCGACAGGAGTGCAGCGATCGTTATTGTTCCGTTCTCGCCATGGCCAACCCCTACCGGCTCCCCAAGGACATCGTCCCGCGCCACTACCGGCTGCGGTTCGAGCCGTTCCTCGACAAGGCCATCTTCTCCGGCACCGCAGAGATCGTGGCCGATGTCGCCAACCCGACCGATGTGATCCTGCTCAATGCCCTCGACCTCGAGATCGGCAACGTCGAGGTCGAGAGCGAGACCGGCATCCTCCAGCCGGAGGTAGAACTACTGCAGGATGAGCAGCGAGTCAGATTGCTCCTGCCCGGCAGGCTGGAACCTGGATCGATCACCATCCGCCTCTCCTTCCAGGGTGTGCTGAACGATCTGCTCGTGGGCTTCTACCGGTCCACCTACACCGACTCCGACGGGGTCGAGCAGACCATCGCCACCACCCAGTTCGAGGCGACCGACGCCCGCCGGGCGTTTCCCTGCTTCGACGAGCCTTCCTTCAAGGCCACCTTCGGTGTGACGCTGGTCGTGCCCGAAGACCTGATGGCGATCTCCAATTCGCCCGAGATCGGCCGCCGCTTGTTGGGCGACGGCAGGGCGGAGATCACGTTCGGCGACACGATGATCATGTCGACCTACCTGCTGGCGATGGTGGTGGGACCGTTCGAGGCCACCGAGCCGGTCTTCATGCGCGGCACCCCGATCCGGGTCATCACGCCCAAGGGCAAGCTGCATCTGGCAGGTTTCGCCCTCGAGTCCGCCGCCTTCGCCCTCGAATACCTCAGCGACTACTACGACATCCCCTATCCGGGCGACAAACTCGACAACGTGGCGATCCCCGACTTCGCATTCGGGGCGATGGAGAATCTGGGATGTGTGACCTACCGGGAGTCGACTCTGCTGGTTGACCGGCTGGACTCCACCCAGGGAGAGCGCCTTCGGATACTGGATGTGGTCGGCCACGAACTGGCCCACATGTGGTTTGGCGACCTCGTGACGATGGACTGGTGGGACGGGATCTGGTTGAACGAGGCCTTCGCCACCTTCATGGAGATGAAGGCGACCGATGCCTCCCGGCCCGACTGGAGACGGTGGCTGGCCTTTGCCGCCGAAGAGCGGCCGTGGGCGTTCGGGATCGACTCACTCCACGCCGCCCGACCGGTCGAGTTCGAGGTCGAGTCGCCGGAGGAGGCCAACGAGATGTTCGACGCCCTCACCTACGGGAAGGGCTCGGCCGTGTTGCGGATGCTCGAACAGTTCATCGGCGAGGAGACGTTCCGCAACGGCATCGCCATCTACCTGGAGGCGCACAAGTACGCCAATACCCACACCGAGGATCTGTGGAACGGTCTCGACTCGGTGGCCGGCATCGGTGTCGCAGAGATAATGGGGCCGTGGATCCACCAGCGCGGATTCCCCCAGGTGGACGTGAAGGTGGCCGGAAACGAGCTACGACTCGACCAGCGCCGTTACCTGTGTATCCCCGACGAGACCGACACCACCCTGTGGACCATCCCCCTGTCGATGCGCGGTTCGATCAACGGCGTCCCGTTCGAGCGACATGAACTCGTCAAAGCCCCGACGACGACCCTCCGCTTCGATGGGCCGCTCGACTGGGTGCTGGCCAATGCCGGTGGCCACGGATACATGCGCATCAACTACACCACCGACGATCTCGACCGCATCCTCCTCCGCTTCGGTGAGCTCGACGACCTGGAGCGGTACTGCCTGCTGGACGACACCTGGGCATTCGTGGAGTCGAACCAACTCGATCTCCGCTCCTTCCTGCACCTGGCCGAGCGCTACGGGGGCGAACGCCAGCATGCCATCTTCCGCCGAATGCTCCAGGCCGTGGAGAGGATCTCACATCACCTGATCACCGACGCCACCCGCCCTTCGTTCGAACAGTGGGTGAAGGGTCTGTTGCAGCCCAGCTTCGAACGGTTGGGCTGGAAGGCCCATGCCGGCGACACCGACCTCGACCGGCGTATGCGGGGACAACTCATCGGGGCCTTGGGCCGACTGGCCAACGACCCTGCCGTGATCGCCACCTCGGGCGAGGTGGCCAGACAATGGCTGGCAAGCGGCGCCGACCTCGACCCGGAAGTGGCCCAGGCGGCGGTCCTCACACTGGCCGCCACCGAGGGCCCAGCGTTGTGGGACGAATTGGTCCGCGCCTACCAGACGACCGAGAACCCGCAACGCCAGCTCCGCTTGCTCCAGGCGATGGCCGATGCCGGGCACCCGACAACGGTGGACGCTCTGATCGAGGCCATCCTGTCCGGGTTCGTCCGATCCCAGGACGCGGCCTGGGTGAGCGGAGAGATGCTGGGCGACCGACCCAGCGGCGAATACGCCTGGCAGCAGATCCGCACCCGGTGGCAGGCCATCACCGCCAGGATGCCTTCGATGACCCTCAGCCGGCTCATCGAGGGGATTCCCACGCTCTCGAAACCGGCGGTGGCAGGCGACATCACGGCCTTCTTCGCCGAAACCCCGGTACCGGGGGCGGAGCGGGCTCTGTCACAACAACTGGAGCGTTTGCGGGTCAACGTCCTGTTGAGGCAAGCCCAGACCTCTGCGGCCGACGAGTATTTCGCCGCCAGTACCTGAGGGTCCCGCCCGGGACCAGCGGGGTAACGAAAAAAAGTGGGGCCGGCCGGAGCCGACCCCACCTTCGGGAACTCGTGCTCTTTACTTGAGCTCGACCTTGGCGCCGGCTCCTTCGAGCTGGGCCTTGGCCTTCTCGGCGGCTTCCTTGTCGACTCCTTCGAGGACAGCCTTGGGCGCTCCGTCGACGAGATCCTTGGCCTCCTTGAGGCCGAGGCTGGTGATCGCCCGGACTTCCTTGATGACCTTGATCTTCTCGGCTCCGGCCTCGAGCAGCATGACGGTGAACTCGTCCTGCTCCTCGACCACCGGTGCGTCGGCTGCGCCGCCACCGGCTGCGACCGCGGCAACGGCCATCGGGGCTGCGGCGGTGACATCGAAGCGCTCTTCGAACGCATCGAGGAATTCCTTCAGCTCGAGGACGGTCATCGCCTCGAACACGCTCAGGAGTTCATCGGTCTTCATCTTTGCCATGGTCATTCCTCCTCGGCCGCGGCGGCCGACTCATCGGTGGGTTCTTCGGTCGAAACCTCGGGCACGGCCACCGCCTCTTCGGCAGGAGCCACCTCGGTCGTGGTGTCTGGGGCCTCCGGCGCTTCGGCGACCGGGGTCACGGCCGGGGCCGCGGCCGGCGCAGGGGCTTCGCCCGGCTCCGAGCCGCTCTCTTTCTGGTCGAGCAGTTGCGAGAACATGCTGGCGGCGTTGCGAGTGAACGACGCCATGAGCCCTGCCGTCTTCGAGAGCGGAGCCTTGAAGGCTCCGGCGATCTTGGCGAGGAGAACGTCCCGCGGCTCGATGTCCGCCAGGGCCTTGATCTGATCCGAGTGGATCACCTTGCCCGACAGGATCCCGGCCTTGAGGACGAGCTTGTCGTTCTCCTTGTTGAGATCGCGCAGGATCTTGGCGGTGGCCACCGGATCGGACTTGGCGAACGTGAGGGCGGACGGTCCGACGAGATGCTCGCCAACGCCGTCGATTCCCAACTCGTCGACCGCCCGACGGGCCAGGGTCATCTTGACCACCTTGTAATCCGCCCCACTGTCCTGCAAGGTTCGCCGGAGCGAACTGAGCTGCTTCACGGACAGACCACGGAACTCGGTGACGAAGACGGCCTGGGCCGACTCGATCCGCTCCTTGATGTCTGCGACTGCCGCGACCTTCTCTGGTCTGGGCATTCTTTCTCCTTCTCCACTTCAACATGGTGGCCCCCAAAGCGAGAGCCCCTCGGCACAAGACCAGGGGCTCAGATGAGCTGACCTACGCAGGTGGGGCGGCGGGTGGGCCGATCCCATTGAGCACAAAGCGCCTGCGGTCTGGGGCCGAGGATTGAAGTTGAACCAACATGCTAGGGGGGCGGCGCAATCGGAGGAAATCGATCGCAACAAACCCGGCCATCTACCAGGATTTCCCTGGACTCCCGGTCACGGATACGCGAGACTGAAAACAAGTCAGGGGGTCTACGGAAGACCTGGACGGGTACCACAGACCGCTTCCCGTCCATGTTCTCCGGGGCCGAGCGAGATGGACCGTCGGGTCGGTCAGGTGAACCAGTCCCTACCCTGGAACACCACTACGAACGACCCGATTCGAAGGTGAACCTGGCATACCGGGTCCGGCTCGCTCCCCGTGAGGCCGCGGGCCCCCTCCTTGTGAGTTGAGGCCCCGGGAGCGGGGCCTCAACTCGCAAGGGTCTCAGCTCTCGAGCGAGGGTTCCCTTTCACCTGCAGGAGGAGGGATACCCACCGACCACGAACCTCACCCGGCCAGTCCGATCACGTCCTCGACCTTGCCCACGTCGACCCGCACCCCGGCGCCCATCGTCGAGGACACCGAGAGGCCCTTCACGTAGCGGCCCTTGGCGGCGGACGGCTTGGCCCGCAGGATCTCGGCGGTGAGAGCGGCCAGATTCTGGGCGAGGGCAGAAGCCTCGAACGAGACCTTGCCGATCGGGACGTGGACATTGCCAAACCGGTCGTTGCGATACTCGACCCGGCCCGACTTGAACTCGCCCACAGCCTTGCCAACGTCGGGAGTCACGGTCCCGGCCTTGGGGTTGGGCATGAGGCCACGGGGCCCGAGGACCCGGCCGAGTTTTCCGACCTCGGCCATCATGTCCGGGGTGGCGATGGTCAGATCGAAATCGAGGGCGCGCCCGGCGGCGATCTCCTCCACCAGTTCCTTGCCGCCGACGAGGTCGGCGCCGGCATCGATGGCGTCCTGTTGTTTGTCGGCCGGAGCGAAAACCGCGATTCGGACGGTCTTGCCGGTCCCATGGGGAAGGGCGACCGTGCCGCGGACGAGTTGATCGGCCTTGCGGGGATCGATGCCCAGCTTGAAGACGGCGTCGACCGTCTCATCGAACTTGGCGGCGGCCAGATTCTTGACCAACTCCAACGCCTCGGCGGCCGGATACGGGGTATGCCGGTCGAAACGCTTGACGGCCTCGTTGTAACGCTTACCGCGTTGCACCATGTTTCCTCCTGTGGTTCAGGCGGCCGGCGCACCGGCCTCCCACTGTGGTTTGTCCACTCCCCGCCCGTGGCGGGGAATCCTCATCCGGTGACGGTGATCCCCATCGAGCGGGCCGTCCCCTCCACGATCTTCATCGCCGCATCGATGTCGGTGGCGTTCAGATCGGGCATCTTGATCTCCGCGATCTCCTTGACCTGGGCCTTCGTCACCGAGCCGACCTTGGTCTTGTTGGGTTCGGCAGAACCCTTGTCCACCTTGGCCGCCTGCCGCAACAAGGCCGCAGCGGGAGGGGTCTTGAGCACGAAGGTGAAGCTGCGGTCTTCGAAGACCGAGATCTCGACGGGGATGATCTGACCGCGCTGGGCGGCGGTGGCGTCGTTGTAGGCCTTGACGAAGTCCATCAAGTTGACGCCATGCGGACCGAGGGCGGTACCCACCGGCGGCGCCGGGGTGGCCTGCCCGGCCGGCAGCTGCATCTTGACGACTGCCGACAGTCTCCTTCTACCCATTGTTCATTCCTTCTTTGATACGTTCGTAATCCGGCCGGGCGAGGCCCCGGTCACGCCTTCTGGATGTCTTCGAAACCCAACTCGACCGGGGTATCGCGGCCGAAGATGCTCACCAGCACCGTGACCTTGGACTGGTCGAGGTCAATCGACTCGATCTTGCCGCTGAAGTCGGCAAACGGTCCGGCGTTGACCCTGACCAGTTCGCCTACCTCCCACTCCGGCTTGAAGCGCGGCTTGGGACGGTCCTCTTCCTTCTGGAAACCGAGGAAACGCTCCACCTCGCGGCGGGAGAGCGGCGTCGGCTTGTTCGAGCCGCCGACGAAACCGGTGACACCCGGGGTGTTGCGCACTGCGTACCAGGAGTCGTCGTCGAGGATCATGCGGACGAGGATGTAGCCGGGGAACACCTTCTTGGAGACGGTGACCTTCTTGCCGTTCTTGAACTCGACCACGTTCTCCATCGGAATGTGGACGTCGAAGATGTGCCCTTCCATGTGCATCGACCGGATGCGGGTCTCGAGGTTGGCCTTGACCTTGTTCTCGTACCCGGAATAGGAATGGATCACGTACCAGTCGCCCGGCAGGTCGTACGGGCTGGTGGGCAGGACCTCTTCCTCCACCTCGACCGCTTCGGTTTCGAGGATGTCAGCCACTGATCCCTCCCAGCGCAATCAACACGAGCTCCTTCAGGCCGAAGTCCAACCCGAACACCACCAGCGTGAGGGTGATACTGGTGATCAGGGTCACGGTGGTGAAGTTCTTCATCTGGTCCGCCGTCGGCCAGGACACCTTCTTGAGCTCGACACGCACGTCGTGGAAGTAGCGACGAATACGCTGGATCAACGGCCCACGCTCTCCCCGCTGCTTGCGGGCGGCGGTGGCGGCGACCTGCTGCTGGCGGCTGGGCGCGTCGGCCCGCTGCCTCTTCTGGAGTCGCTCTTCACGCTCCATCATCCGCCGCATTTCCCGGTTCACCTGTTCACCATCTTCGTGCTCGTCTTCGGCCGTATTCCGTGGTCATCAGCATTCCGTGCTCATCAGCTCGCCTATTCGCCGTGCGGCTCCGGCGGATCCATCCGGCTCCACCTACGCCCAAGCGGCCTCCCGTGCGAACCTCGGGGATCGCCGCTCCGACGACCGCCGTGGCAGGGGTGGAGGGATTCGAACCCCCAACCTCCGGTTTTGGAGACCAGCGCTCTAACCAGTTCGAGCTACACCCCTAAGAGAAGGAGTTCGCAAGGGATCAAATGAGTATACGGGGGCAGGGGGTCTGTTGGAAATCGTGATCAGCGCCGCCTCATCCGGCGGAGGAAGACCACAAGACCGGCCATCGCCACCACCAGGGCGAAGGTGACACCGACCGGACGCCGGGCGGCGGGAGGTGGATCATCGAGCTGGGAGACCACCGCGGTCGTCATCCCGGGCGGGGCATCGGCGCCGACCAGTTCCAGCTTGCGCAACGATCGACCGGTCGCCCGCGCCCGGGCTTCGGTGGCCTGACAGCGCAGGCAAGCATCCCGATGTTCTGCCACCCGCGGCCCGATCGGCTTGCCGTCGAGCACCCCTGCGACGATCAGTGGACGGGCCAGAGCGCAGTGCAGCGAGCTCATCGCTCGTCCTCCAGCAGGCTCTGCAGTTGGAGTCTGGCCCGATGCAGCTTGACCTTGGTGGCAGGGATGCTGATCCCGAGGGCGTCGGAGATGTCGGCGTGGGTCCACCCGTAGACGTCTTTCATCACGACCACTGCCCGTCTCCCGGCCGGAAGGGTGTCGAGGGCGACCCGGATCCGATCGGCCAGCTCCGTCGATTCGAGGGAGCGAACCGGGTGCTGGAGGTCGCTCGCCTCGAGCAGGTGGGCAACGTCGTCGAGTTGCTCCGTCCTCCTCGAACGGGCCTTGCGCCGGTGGGTCCAGACGGTGTTGACGGTGATCCGGTGGAGCCAGGTGGTGAGCGCCGCATCTCCCCTGAACCCGGGCAGCGCCCGCCATGCCCGCACCAGCGCCTCCTGGCTGGCGTCGGCCGCCAGCTCGGGATCGCCTGTGAGCCGCAGTGCCAGACCGAACACAGCGTTCTGGTGACGGCGCACCAACTCGGCGAACGCCGCCTTGTCCCCCAGACGCGCCCTCTCGAGCAGCCAGTCGTCCGAGCCGCCCTCGTAGGGAAGAGCACTCATGGCGCCAGCTCGATGACGGCGGAGACGTGGTCCAGGGCCCCGGAGGAGAGTCGCAGATCGAGCACTCCCTCATCCTTGTGGACACCGTGCACGGAGACGGCCACCCCCGGTCGGAGCGGAGCCCGGTAGCGGAAGCGGGCACCGGCCACCGGCCTATCCCCCGAACGGTGACGGCACCCGGCCTGGATCATCCAGGCGGACTGGAGCAACCCGTGGACGACGACGCCCGCCAGGCCCGCCCCCACCGCCGCCGAATGATCCCAGTGGATCGGGTTGAAGTCGCGTGAGGCGGCGGCATAACGAACCAGGCCGGCCCGACTCACTCCTCGCACGAGTGGCGGAACCTCGCCACCGACCGGGGGGAGGGGGACTGCGGGCGCAGGGTCGAGGTGGGAACCGGCGGCGGGCTCGGGCTCCGTATCCTCGGCGGCGCCACCGGCCGGGGGCGAGCCTGCAGCCATCAGGAAGGTGGACGAACCGTCGAGGATCCGCTCCGAGTTCGCCGTCACCGCCACATCGAACCCGGTGAACAACACGCCGCCCCGTTCCCTCGCCTTGGTGAGCGAACCGGACACCTCGAGGTCGATCTCCAGGGGTATCGGGGCGTGCCAGACGAAACTCTGATCACCATGGATCACCGAGCCGGTGAACCCGGCCAATCGGGGATCGGCGAGCAGCGCCGGCGCCACCACGAAGAGAAGGGCGCCGGCCAGCGCCGGTGGAGCGGAGTCGACCCAGCGGCCGGGATCGTCTCCGGTGGCAGCGACGAACTCCGACACCTTCTCGACACATGTCCGGTATCGAAGAGGCCCGTAGACCGATCCGACCACCTCTTCCAGCACTGTCCCTCCAACGTCGCCGCCCCGGGGAGCCGGCTGTTGCGCCAACCGTGTTCCTGTCCGGGGTCGTTGGCCCGGGTTGTGATCCGGGTCGACATTCCGGGGCTGGACCCCCAACCAGCGAACGGGGCAGCCGGGTCACCTCGTCCGAGGTGGCTCGACTGCCCCGCCCTTGCAAGACCCCTGACTCGAAGTCGGGACGGTAGCAGTCGAGCTACCGGACCGCCATGGTGATCAGCGGGTTTCGCGGTGCTTGGTATGGGCCCGACAGAACCGGCAGAACTTGCTCAGCTCGAGTCGATCCCGGGTGTTGGTCTTGTTCTTGGTGGTGACGTAGTTGCGTCGCTTGCACTGTTCGCAAGCCAGCGTCAACGGCGGTCTCTTGTCGGATGCCATGGTTGTCGTGTCTCGTTTCTGGGTTGGGTGAGGGGGTGGGTTACTTGTTGATCTTGATGACCCGGCCGGCACCAACCGTGCGGCCACCCTCACGAATCGCGAACCG
>Ga0209798_10000876_pt1 | contig 18426 bp, 14 predicted proteins | sample DOMMetBare3Fresh_FD_187475 | JGI IMG/M metagenome (GOLD analysis project Ga0209798, IMG submission 187475) | Wetland sediment microbial communities from St. Louis River estuary, USA, under dissolved organic matter induced mercury methylation -... | ecosystem: Environmental > Aquatic >...
GTGCAGGTCGCGCGCCAGTCGCTGGTCCACGCCCGCATCAACGCTGATAGACTGCTCAGCTCGCAAAGTTGGATCTCCAAAATGAACCAGACCGGCGCCCGGAAACGTACCGGCACCGAAGCGCTCAAACAGCGCCGGAGCGCGAAAACCATTGCCCAGATGGCCACGAAACTTGGTATTGGTCGCACGCAGGAAGTAGGCGATCGAGCCGTCACCGGTTATTGACGGCTTTACTTCGAGAGTAGCCAGGGATGCAGGCCGATCCGCGGCACGTAGTCGATAGAACTGTTCGCGAATCCCTCCGGACAGTTGCAGGCGCCCGTCAAGAAGGAAGAACTGATCTTGAGCAAAAATCGCGAATGTGCGCTGTCGATCGGTGGTGGCATTGAAGGCGCTAAAAGTGGGGATGGAATTCTGAAACAGCGACTCGCGTTCGTATTCAAAACCGGCGGTAACGAGGTTCTTTTTCCCGAGGGCTCCGTGCAAACGAGCATCAAGCGTGTCCGTCGTCCCCCGGTTCAGTGCGATGAATTCGAAATCGCCGAATGGGTAGAGGGAGGCGAACTGCGTGTCAATGCGAGGCCCATTGTAATTGCGCCGCTGGGATGATACCCGCTGGTACGCGATGGTGTAGGAGAATTTATCGTTAAGGCGCTGGGTTAGTCTGAGCGAGCCTGCCAGCATTCGCGCACGACGGCCCTGGTCAGGATTGTTCACATCCTGGTGAAAGGATACGCCGGCAATGGCGGCCGGAAACTGTTGGCCGCCTGCAAAAGCCCCGGGCAGCGCGAAGGGACTGTCGTTGAGTCTCGCGTTAGAGATCGTCGCATATAAACTACCCACGATGTTAATCGAGGTTGTGAGCTTGAATTGGAACCGCCCGCTGGCGGCAGTGTTGCCATATTCGTCGTTGCCGTCGACACCGCGCCGGACATCGATTCGATTGAGACCAAAATTGAAGCCGCCGCGCCGGCCGACTCCCCCCGAACCGGAGATGTGTTCGCGAAACGTTGCCAGGCTTCCGCCCTCCCAGCCGATCTCAAAATGCGGGCTGCCACTTCCGTCTGCCGAGACCATGTTAATGACCCCCCCGATAGCGTTGGAGCCGTAGATGGAAGAACCAGAGCCCCGCAAAACCTCCACGCGGTCCAACCCTACCGGCACCAAATCAGCAATCAGGGCCAGTGCCGAGCCGTTTGGATCGGAGGCATCTCTGAGACGCAAGCCCTCCAGAAGAATTCCGGTGTCGTAGTTTCGCTGGCCACGGAGTCGCAGCGAGGTCAGCTCGCCCAGGGAACCCTGTTGCTGGACGCGCAGACCCGGAATCCCACGCAGCGTTTCAGCCAGTGTTAATGCGTGGCGGGCATCTATTTGTTGGCTGTCGATGACCGTCAACGCTTTCGAGATTTCGTCGACGCGTTGCGGCGTGCCGGTGGCAGTCACCACCACTGTCTCGTTGATGACTGCAATTTTAAGCGAAACTTCGAGCTGTTCGGCTTCTCCCAAAGCCAACCTTACCTCAGTCGTTGACGTGGCAAAACCGGACGCCTTCACTTCCACCAGATAATCTCCGGAAGGCAGATGGTTCAAACTAAATAGTCCGTTGGCGTCGGTCCGGGTGACTTGTTGCAGGCCGTTGCGGGATCGGAGCCGCACCTCCGCTCCGACCACATTTGCACCAAGGTCATCTTTGACGTGCCCAGCAATCGCAGCGCGAGCTTGCGCCAGGCTGGGTGTAACGCAAAGCGCCAGACAGAACAACATGACACAAAGGATCTTTGCAGCAGCGGCGGCGAGCGCGCCTGAGGTTTTGCCGACACACACAGTCTTAAGGCCCTGCTTTACCGGTGAGTAGAGCTTAATATCCAGTAATTGGTGTTCTTTTCTCATCATAGCTTCTCCTGCCCGTCGCAGTGCGAGCTGAAAAGAGCGGTGCACAGGTTTCCTGGCTCGCAGTTATTATCCAAGAATCGCAGATCAAGACAGCGATCACTTGCATTGCCTCGGCTCCCGCCTTCCCGGATGTGATCCAGTGGCTAAGACGTTGGGAGCTTTGTCACTGCTTACAGTTGCGCGGGCAGTGGCGGCTTTGAACCGCCTTCGCTTGCACTCCGCTCGTTGTTCAAAGACTCCGGCGCAATTCATGCACCGGTGTTACGCGTGGCACACCCGTTAACGGATGCGCATCGACCAAAACCCTGACGCCAAAGGCTGCGCCAATCATACTCTCGGTCAGCACCTGAGAAGGTGCACCCAGGGCCAGAGGCTGACCATTTTTGAGCAATAGAACAGAATCGGCAAACTGGGCGGCCAGGTTTATGTCATGAGTTATCACCGCGGCACTCGCGCCCCGCTGATCGCACCTGGCCCGAACGAGCGCCAGAATTGTCGCCTGGTGCCCCAAATCGAGATTCGCAGTAGGTTCATCCAACAGAAGAATGTTGGCTTCGGTGGCCAGGGCGCGCGCCAGGACTGCTCTTTGACGCTCGCCTCCGGAAAGCTGATTCATAATCCTCCCGCTGAGAGTTTCCAATTCGGTCTCTCGAAGAACCTCTTGCGCGACTTTAAGATCGTGTTGACTTTCCCAGCCCCAGGCGCCGGCGCTGGCTCTGGCATAACGGCCTCCCAGCACGAATTCCATTACCGTCACTGGAAAGCGAAGCTCAGCTTCCTGGGCCACCGTTGCAATGCGACGGCTGACGGCGCGCCGGGAGTATGACCGCAACGGGAGTTCATCCAAAATGATCTCCCCGTGCGCCGGCCTTATCGTGCCATTGAAGGCGCGCAACAGCGAAGATTTCCCTGCTCCGTTGGGCCCGACGATCGCCGTAACGGTACCTGCCTTTAGCCGCAGTGAAACCCCGGTTAGCGCCCGGCGCTCACCGTAAGTGACAGTTATGTTTCGAGCTTCCAGCATTGCCTGAAGAACCGGCCTCGCTTCCGTGAACTGCGTTTCCTCGCGCAAAAGAAATGCGACTAGCCTCGCTTTAACAAATAGATGAACAACGGTGCTCCAATCAAGGCAGTGATAGCCCCTACCGGCAGTTCGCGGGGGGCAATCAGAGTCCGCGCCAACATATCCGCGAAAATCACAAAAGCGGACCCGGTGAGGGCTGAAGCCGGAATCACAAGACGGTTATCACTCCCAAACGACAAGCGAACGAGATGCGGCACGACGAGCCCAACGTACCCGACTGAGCCACTCGACGCCACCGAAGTTCCGACCAATAACCCTGCTGCCAGGAAGACGATCAATCTTACCCGGCCGACTTCGACTCCTAAATCGAAAGCATCGCGCTCCCCCAGCATCAGCAGGTTCAGCGGCCGCGCGTAGGCGGTCAATACAGCCGTGCCCAATATCGAAACTACGATTGCCACCGTTAACAGCTTGCTGGTGGCTCCGGAGAGATCACCCAGCAACCAGAAAGTGAATGATCGTATGCGCGTTGCGTCCATCAACGTGGTGATAAACACAATTGCCGAAGACAGAAACGTGGTCACGATTACCCCAGCCAGAATCAGTCTTTCCGGAGAAGCTCCCGCTCGGCTACGGGCCAATTGGTACACCGCAAACGAGGCTATTAGGGCGCCCGCAAAGGCCATCAGCGGCCGGCTCCACTCGTAGGCTCCAAAAAAAACCAGGGCGACCATGGTGCCGACCGCGGCCCCGTTAGAAACGCCGAGCAGGTATGGTTCCGCGAGTGGATTGCGCAACAGCGCCTGGTAGGCCGCGCCCGCCGTCGCCAGACACATTCCAACGGCCGCCGCGAGCAGGATGCGGGGCAAGCGGATGTCAAAGAGAATTGCCTGTTGTTCCGGCGACAGACCGCAGACCGATTTGCACGTCAGGGCGCAAAGCGCGGGGCCCAATGGCAGTCGCTGGCTGCCCACGACCGCAGCCAGCACGAGCACAAAAATCAGCAGCACCGTTAGCAGGCCGCATACAAGCAGCGTGCGGCGGAGTGTCGTTCTCATCGAACCATCAATTTGCAGCCGGCTGCTCATCGCGCTTCTCTGAAGGCCTCCGGGTGCAGCGCACGGGCCAGTTCTTCCAAGCCGTCAAGGAGACGCGGACCAGGGCGTGACAGGTGATCGTCATTGATCCTGTAAATCCGATTGCTGAGCGCGGCTGGAGAATTTCTGAGTGGCGGCGCGATACTCGAATTCGCAGTTCCCATTGATCCTCCAGTGGGCAGGATAATTGCTTCAGGCCGCGCTGCCAGCGCATCTTCATCACTGTAACGGGGAAACGCACCGGGTACGTCAGCGGTGACGGAAACTCCCCCCGCGCGCAGCACCAGATCAGTCAGGTAGGCCTCGCGGCCGATTGTGTAGAGCGGTTCCCCGGCAACCTGGTAGAAAACTCTGATTGGCTTCACCGGCTTGAGCGCGGCTTGCAACTCACTAGCTCTTAGGCGCAGATCGGCGACAACGGCTGCTGCTCTGTCTCTCGTTCCGAGCAAGTCGCCGATGTTCTCGATTGATCGAAAAATCTCTTCCAGGCTGCGGGGATTGGTGACATAGACTGCTATCTGTTGCGCTTCGAGTTGACGCGTGAAGACTTCGAGCTGAGAAGCCGTCGATACGAGCACCAGTTCCGGCTTTAATCCAATAATTCGTTCGATGCTCGGGTGCATTGTGTCGCCAACTTTAGCGACTCGCTTTGCTGCTTCCGGATAATCACAATACTCCGTGTCGCCCACCAAAAGACCGCCGGCGCCGACTGCGAAGACAATCTCGGTGAGATTCGGAGCTAACGAGACGACGCGCGTCACGGCGGCAGGTAGAAAAACCCGGCGGCCCGCTTCATCTGTGAACTCCCTTCCGGTGCCGGTGTTGCGCCTTGTGCCGGCTTCCGGGCGCGCTCCACGAAAACAGCCGGAGTCAAAGGCAAGCACAAGCAGCAGCGAGACTAGCGTTGCCTGCAGACTCACATTTGAAAGTTTGTTTATAAACAAAAACATCCCGCCGGTCTCGCCACACCTTCGGAATGGTGCAGGCTGCCGGCGGGACTCTTGAATGCTTTTTCGGAGAGACCCCTTGCGCCTGAACACCTTTGCGCGAGGCATTCGAAAAAAGGCTGCAAAAGCGTCAAGGGCAGGTCTCCTGGCTTAGAGCTTAATCAACCTGATCAGCTCATCACAGTGGCGCGACCGCACGGGATTTTCACCCGTTTCCCTATTCTCCCCACAAAATGCGAGGCACCCAGACGCTTCAGATTAAAAAGACCAATCAACGTCGATCAGGCGCGGACGTTATCATGCGAAGGATTGGGGTGTCAATTTCGAGAATTGGGTGTTTGGTCTTTGGTCTTTGGTCTTTGGCCTTTGGTCTGGGGTCTTTACGCGTTGGGCCTGTTCATCGACCGGCATGTAACTAAGCCGCCTTCTGCCTTCTGCCTTCTGCCTTCCGCCTTCCGCCTTCTGCCTTCCGCCTTCCGCCTTCCGCCTTCCGCCTTCTGCCTTCTGCCTTCTGCCTTCTGCCTTCCGCCTTCCGCCTTTTGCCTTTTGCCTTTTAGCGGCTTCCCTAATAAGATGCCTGCAACCCTTTCAGGAGTCCGATATCAATGATAAAAACCGTCGAGTGGACAGACGAAGGCGTGCGCATGATCGATCAGCGCCTGCTGCCCACGGAAGAAAAATACGTCACTCTGCAGAGCTGCGAAGAAGTTGCCGATGCAATTAAGACGATGATGGTTCGGGGCGCTCCTGCCATTGGCGTCTCAGCCGCCATGGGACTGGCACTGGGCGCAAAACAATTTCTCGGGACGTCAGTCACAGAACTCGAAGGGGAGTTTAACCGCCTCTGCGAAATGATGAGTCAGACCCGACCGACGGCTGTGAATCTGTTTTGGGCGATCGAAAAAATGCGGCAGGAATTCGGCCGGGCCAGCTCTCAGACTGCGCAAATCGACGAGATCAAACAGGCTCTGGTGGACCAGGCGTTACAGATTTTTCGCGCAGACATCGAGGCGAACCGCGCTCTGGGACGCTTTGGTGCCGAATTAATTCCCGATGGCTCGACGGTTTTGACCCACTGTAACGCCGGCGCGCTGGCCACGGCGGGTGATTATGGAACCGCTCTGGGTGTCATTCGCGGAGCTCGAGATGCCGGCAAGCGAATCGCAGTAATCGCTGACGAAACCAGACCATTCCTGCAGGGCCTGCGTTTAACTGCCTGGGAGCTCGCCAAGGACGACATCCCCGTGACGGTCATCACGGATAACATGGCCGGGCACGTTATGAAAGGCGGTAAAGTTGATGCAGTGGTGGTCGGCGCCGACCGGATTGCTGCCAATGGCGACGCCGCCAACAAGATTGGAACCTACATGGTCGCGGTGCTGGCACAACGCCACAACATCCCGTTCTACGTCGCCGCCCCCATCACAACGCTTGATCTGTCCATACCTTCCGGTCTGGAAATTCCCATTGAGGAACGAGCCGCAAGAGAGATCACTCATATGGGCGAACAACAACTGGGGCCCGACGACGTCTCAGTGCACAATCCCGCCTTCGATGTGACACCGAACGACTTAATCACCGCTATCATCACCGATAAGGGAGTGGCGCGTGCGCCTTATCTGGAAAGCTTGCGAAAGCTGGCAACGGAAGAAAATCCGCAGCCGGAGAGTGTTACCGGACAGACCGCCTAACCGGAGTGCAGTAAGCCCTTCGTTCGGCTCAACTCCTTATGTTTGCTTTTTTCGCTTCATGAATTCTGCTGCATGTAGCGGCTTCCTTGCCACCAATCGATGGTTAGCTGCAATCCCTCGCGCAGACCGATTCTGGGTTCAAATCCGAGAAACTCGCGGGCGCGTGAAATGTCTGCCAGACTGTGGCGGACGTCCCCTCTGCGGGCGGGTTGATATTCAACCTCGATCTCAGATTTGCCGGTGAGCGTTCTGAGCTCCCGGAAAAGTTCATTCAAAGTCGTTTGCTCGCCATTGCCGATATTTACAACCTGACCGATTCCCTTTTGGGTTGCGGCCGCCCGCAGATTTGCCTGAACTACGTTTTCAATGTACGTGAAATCGCGCGACTGTTCACCGTCCCCAAAGATGACCGGCCGCTCATTCCGCGTCAGCGCATCGATGAAGCGAGAGATGACCCCTGAGTACTGCGAGCCGGGATCCTGCCGCGGACCAAAAACGTTGAAATAACGTAACGACACCGTCTCCAGGCCATAAACCCGTGTGAATACCTGGCAGTAATACTCTCCAACCAGCTTAGCTACCGCATAAGGCGACAGGGGGTCGGGTGACATACCTTCGGTTTTTGGCAGGATCGGCTGGTCACCATAGGCTGAGCTCGACGCGGCATAAACCAACCGGCGCACTTTTTTGTCTCGTGCAGCCAGCAACAACGAAAAGGTCGCATCAATGCATGCAACGTGTGTCTCGCGTGGCTTTTCAACGGACCGGGGCACTGAGGGAATGGCTGCCTCATGAAATACGAGTTCCACGTCCTCCAGCGCTCGGGCCAACGCCGATTCGTCAGCCACACTCGCCTTGATAAAATCCAGGTCGCCCTTAATCTCCTCCAGATTTTCCTGATGGCCCGTCGAAAGATCGTCGATTACACGTACTCGAGCGCCACTCGCCGCTAAACTGGTGGCAATGTGCGAACCGATAAACCCCGCTCCACCAGTGACCAATGCTATACCCGACAGACTCATAATGGTTAGCAGATTTCAGATTGATGATATTAGATCTTTAGAGCTTTGCCGCCAACAGCCGCGCTTATTCCATGATTGGAGATCCGAAATCCGCCATCCCCTTAACGGCCCACGCCGACGTATGAAAAGCCTAACTCTCTCATGTCGGTAGGATCGTAAATATTGCGCAAGTCCGCAATCCGCGGACTCTTCATCAGGTCGCGAATACGTGACATATCGAGAGCGCGAAACTGGTTCCATTCGGTCACAAAAACCAGGGCATCAGCATCAGTGACCGCTGTGTATTCGTCCTCTGCATACTCAATTCCCTGGAGAATCTTCTGCGCTTCAGACATCGCTACGGGGTCATAAGCACAAACCCTCGCTCCATGCTCGCGTAACCCCCGTATGATCTCGATTGAAGGAGCTTCGCGCATATCGTCCGTTTCCGGCTTGAAAGCCAGTCCGAGGACAGCAATTTTCTTTCCGCTGAGATCGCCGACCAACTTCTCAATCTTCGCTAACATCGACTGCTGCTGCCGCTGGTTTACTTCAATTACCGAGTCGACGATGAGACATTCGCTGCCAAACTGGCGCGCTACGGAGGCCAGTGCCCTGGTGTCTTTGGGAAAGCAGGAGCCACCAAAACCTGGCCCGGGGTGCAGGAACTTCCCGCCGATGCGCCGATCCATTCCCATGGCCCGGGCTACATCGTGCACGTCACAACCGATCTTTTCGCAGAGGTTCGCCACCTCGTTGATGAACGAGATCTTAGTGGCAAGAAAAGCATTGGCCGCGTATTTGGTTAGTTCTGCAGCCTCAAGTGAGGTGATAACAAACGGCGCCTCGATCAGATAGAGCGGTCGGTAGAGGTCGCGCATGATTGCGATGGCTTCTTCGTCGCGACTGCCGAGTACGACGCGATCAGGTCGCATGAAATCGTTGATAGCTGCCCCTTCCCGCAGGAACTCAGGGTTCGACACTATGCCAAAGTTCACCTTTGACGTTTGGTGCTCGCGAATTAATTGGCGCAGGCGCTCGCCCGTACCGATGGGGACGGTGGACTTTGTGACTATGACTTTGTAGCCATTCATGTGCTCTGCGACTGAGCGTCCGGCTGATTCAACAAAGCTCATATCCGGGGAGCCGTCCTCTTTGGGTGGCGTACCTACCGCGAGGAAGATCACGAGCGACTGTTCAATCGCCTGTTTGGCGTCGGTGGTAAAACGTAGGCGGCCGGCGTGAGTATTTTTCGCCACCAACTGTTCCAGACCAGGTTCATAGATGGGCATAATGCCGGCCGCGAGCCGGCCGATTTTCTCAGCATCGACATCCACACACGTGACATCGACGCCAAACTCTGCGAAGCAGGCACCGGTCACCAAGCCCACATAACCCGTACCGATTACTGCGATTTGCATTTGAGAGCGAACCTTCTGGAAAGGAGGTTAAGGAAAACTGGTTGGCTGATCACAAAACTTTGCGGGTCACGCGCGAGCAATTCTCGCGTGACCCGCAATACTTCACATTCCTGACTGTTGCGCAAGAAGAATGCGCCGCAGTATTTTCCGGCCAACGAGCCAATCTAAGTGAGCCTGTTACTTCGTCGGGCTGACTACGATTACCGTTCCACCAAAACTCAAATCGTCCTTGTTGTGGATGGACCAGAGAATAGCAGCAACAGCGCCGCCGGTGGCCAGCAGGATGGCCGCCAATGCACCGCCACTTAGTTTGCCATCGTCGTCGTCATCCTTCTTCATTTGCGGGGTTCCGGCAACTCCGTTCTCACCGGCTGCGATCTTGGTTACTGTAGTACCAGAACGCAACTCAGCCAAGCCAGTCTCTGTACTTACCATCGTATTACCGTTTTCCATGCTCGCGGTAAACGAAGTCGCCTGGCTGCCATCAACCACAACCGATCCATCTTTGGTGGTGAGATTAACCGAAATTCCAGCCGGCGTTGAAACCCGCGCCCGCCCTGAATCCAACAGACCAGCAATACTCTTATCTGTAAATGTGAGCTTGATACTCGTGCTAGCCATTAATTCGATCCGGCCGAGCTTGCCCAAACTTACTGTCGCGCTGCTGTCCTTGGCGGTTACTATGACGCTATCAGAAAAAATCGTTCCGCCAGAAATCGCTTTCTGACCGTTGACTGTGACATCACCGCTGACAGCGAGCTCAGCTGCGCGTGCCCCGGGCGACGCCAACGTGAGCATTGATGAAACACTTAGAACTGCCGCCGCGACCGACATCGCTAAGAACTTGCGGCTCCAAGTTTTGTTAATCATTAACCTTCCTCCCGTATAGTGAAAACAAATTCCAATTGCGCTTGCGCCAGGTCAGGGGTATTACCCGGAGACTAAAGCTCCTGCTCTCTTCCCACCTAAGCAACCCGTGCGAAACGCCCAAAACTGTACAATGGCGAGCCACAAAGGCTAAAACACTTGGCTTTTTTACACGATTACCAGCCTTGTGTCAACAACCATTTAGCCGAAGTCTTACACAAAATTGTGCTTTTTTAGATCAGCGGCAAGAGCATAGCATGCATGAGGGTACTAGTCCAGAAAATTTCACCCCTGCAGTATGGTTTTGAGTCGCATTGGACCAGGGTTGGCGCGTTCCTCAACGAATTCCATCTTTACTCCGCTTTGCCCCAGTCCTTATCGAATTGACCTTTCACAAACAAATTTACGGGTTACCCACCTTGCGAGGGCGCGTGGTAGCCTGGCCTGGTTTATTGTCGACTGCCCCCGGTTCCTCGCCAATGGGGGTTCCCTTGGCTTTTAGTTCGGCTTGCTCGTAGGGATCGAGGCGCGCAAAGACATAGAAAACCTCAACTGAACGGACCGATCCAAGATAGCGGAAGGTATTGTTGAGAACCCTTCCAACCGGCAGGCTCGCCATGTTGGGGCGACGTTCAAACAACGTACTCAGTTCGTCGCTCGTTACCGCTTCCAATTCCGGGAGGTAATCATTGCCGCTTTCGCGGGCAATACTGATGGCAATTTCCCGCAGGGCCCGGATGCGATTCGAGTTCCGTCGATAATAAGAACGGCTGATTTCTCGCCGGCTGACCCGATCATCGACTACTTCCTGCTCATCTCGCAGATATCCCAAATAGGCCGTTACTACTGGACCGAAACTCTCACCCTCCGTGCGCGTCAGTCCTTGCGCAAAGACCGGCCCTGTGGCCGCCAGCAGGCAGGTCACTAAAAGAAAGCGCAGGTATTTCTGACTTAAGCTCATTTCCGCTCTTGTTTCCCAATCTGCAGATCGCCAGCCGTCAAGCCGCGCGAGCAACAAGCGATGATACCCAATTCTCTGCCCCCAGTCATTCCGGTAATATTGCGCGCCTGTGTCCCCGATGTTACATTGCTTTTCCAATCGATTTAAGTTCGGACCATCAAGGCTATGGCCAATCAAGCAAACCCTCCGAAATATTCAGGTAAGAAAGTTGCGCTGGGAATTACCGGCGGCATTGCCGCGTACAAAGCCGCCGAGATACTGCGGGGACTACAGCGAGCTGGGTGCGAAGTTCGAGTGGCGATGACCAGGCGGGCCTGCGAGTTTGTTCAACCGCTTACTTTTCGCGCCCTGTCAGGAGCCCATGTTGTGGTTGATGATTATTCTCCTGACAACCCTGATCCGATTGCCCACATAACCTACTCCCAGACCGTTGACCTGCTGCTGATAGCCCCAGCTACCGCCAATATCATCGCCAAATTTGCCAATGGCGTAGCAGATGATTTTCTGAGTTCCACTTATTTGGCATCGACGGCGCCCGTCCTGATAGCGCCGGCCATGAACACAACCATGTGGCAACATCCGGCCACGCAGCGAAACCTTGAAAGCTTGCGTAGGGATGGCGTTCAGATACTGGAACCGGATGCGGGTGAGATGGCTTGCGGCACCTTTGGGCCCGGGCGGCTAAGCGAGCCGGAAATAATCGTACAGGCAGCGCTCGATATTTTGCGCAGACGATCCGTGGCCCGAGACCTCACCGGCGAGCATGTTCTCATTACGGTTGGAGCTACGCGGGAAGAGATCGATCCAGTTCGTTTCATCTCCAACCGATCTTCAGGCCGGATGGGATTTGCACTGGCGCAGGCGGCCCGGGAGCGCGGCGCTGAGGTCACGGTTGTCGCCGGGGTAACGACGGTTGGCGCGCCACCCAATGTCTCACTCATCCACGGTCATTCCGCAGCAGAAATGCATTCAGCAGTACTCAATGAGATACCAAATGCGTCAATCTTTATCGCCGCAGCAGCTGTTGCTGACTACCGCCCGGCCGCGCGAGTAGATACGAAGATAAAAAAATCGGATCAGGAGTTGGTCCTGAAGCTGGAGCGCACTTCTGACATACTGGGCAACGTATCTGCCAATCGCCACGATGGACTCCTGGTGATTGGCTTTGCCGCTGAAACCAATGATGTGCTCCAGCAAGGGCGTGAAAAGCTGCGAAAAAAACAGCTTGACCTGCTGGTGATCAACGACATCACTCAGGAAGGCGCAGGCTTCGATACTGAAACCAACATAATCACGATCCTTACTAAAGAAAGCGACGATGCGCTCGCGTTACCTAAGATGTCCAAGCAGGATGCCGCCCACCGCATTCTCGATCAGATCGTCAAGCTGCGGGAAAGGGCCGGCTCGCTGTTCGCTAAATCCAGAGGTTCTGCATAACTCATGTCGGCTGACTCCATCCCCAAAGAGCTGGCGGAAATTGCTGACGAAGTCAGGACACACGCTCTGTATCTCGCGGAGCTCGGAGTAGAAAGCTTTCAGAGCTCGGCGCCAAAGGGGGCTCCGGTTCCGGTAATCGCACCCGCCACCGAGGTTCAAAGGTCAACCCCCGCAAAAGCAGGTCCTCGCATAATAGCCAAACCTTTAGCGGTACCCTCCGAGGCAGGTCGCTCGCAACCGAAAACGGGAAACCTGCTCTCTGCCATCTTCCCTGTCACGCAGGAAGCCTTGCCGCAATCTCATGAGAGCCTTGAGCAGATTTGGGCCGAGGTGGGCCCTTGCAGGCGCTGTCCCCTTTCCGAAGGCCGGCGAAACATTGTCCATACTGAGGGCAGTCGCAACGCTCGCCTGATGTTTGTAGGCGAAGCTCCGGGTGCAGACGAAGACGACCAGGCGCGGCCCTTCGTGGGGCGGGCCGGTCAATTACTGACAAAGATAATTGAGGCTATCGGCTTCAAGCGTGAAGAGGTATTGATTGGGAATATTAATCGCTGCCGGCCCCCGAGCAATCGCGCGCCGCTGCCTGACGAAGTGGCGGCTTGTAAGCCTTATCTGCTGAGAGAGATTGCCTCGGCGCGTCCCGAGGTAATTGTTGTCCTCGGAAATACGGCGATGAAAAACCTGCTTGACATAAAAGAGGGCATTACGCGCGTGCGTGGTAACTTCCAGGATTACAAGGGTATCAAGGTGATGCCTACTTTTCATCCGGCCTATCTGTTGCGGGACCCTTCTAAAAAGCGGGAGACATGGGAAGACTTAAAGAAAGTGCGAGCTTATCTCGACGCGGCCAAACGGTCGTGAGGCACTGACCGGACCGAGGCGGCCAGCCAGTGGTTCATTTGCGGGATCTCTTTTCCAAACGTTCCCTCCCTTTCCCATTTCGCCGATTCGCGTTAACGTTTTCCAGTGCACCCAAATCTTCCAGCTGCCCCCCAGACACAGGCGATAAAGCCGGCTGAAGCTCAGTCCCCACAATACGCCGACGTCGCTCTTCCAGTGCACGTTGAACAGACATTTACCTATCGACTCGCAGATTCCATGAGCGATGTGGCCCAGGCCGGGGCGCGCGTGGTCGTACCTTTCGGGCGAAAGCTTCTCACCGGCTACATCGTGGGCCTGCGCTGCCAGTTAAAAGAAAACTCGGGCCTGAATGAAACTGAAATCAAAGAAGTCGTAGAGTTGATCGATGCGGTTCCCCTTGTGACACCGGACATCCTGGCGCTCACGCACTGGGTGGCTGAATACTACGCGGCGCCGTGGGGCGAAGTCCTCAAAGCCGCGCTGCCTCCGGGGATTACTGAAAGTATCGAACAACTCCTATCGCTAACCGGCAAAGGGAGCGAGGCAGCCACGCAACTCAGACCAGAGCGCGCAGTAACAAACAAGGCCCAACTCCTGCTGCTTGTTCGGGCACAGGGCCAATTGAGTCTGCGCGCAGCGGCGCGCGCCCTCGGTCAAACGCAAGCAGTGAACGCGGCCCGCGCCCTTGCACGAGAAGGGGCACTTTTGATCACGCAGGCGACTCGCAGCGCGCTGGCCAAGGAAAAAATGCAAAGGGTGGTGCGGTTGCAAGCGAACTCCGACTTCGATCGGCTCACGCTGACGGAAACGCAACGACGCGCTCTCCAGACCCTCGAAGCTTCAGCCGGCACGTTGCCGCTAAAGGAATTACTCAGGCTGGCCGATGTTAGTGAGTCGACTATCAAGACTCTGCAAAAGAAAACCCTGATCGAATTTTTTGATGCTCCTGTCCGGCGTGACCCACTCTCGAGCGCCGCCTTACCGCTCCCGGAAACGCATCTACTCACTGGATCTCAGGCTCTGGCCCTGGAAGAAATCACAGCGCAATTACAGCGAGCTGCTTACAGCACCTTTCTGTTGCATGGCGTCACCGGCAGCGGTAAGACCGAAGTTTATATCCGGGCCATGCAAACTGCGCTGGAACTTGGTCGGTCAGCAATGATGTTGGTTCCGGAGATTGCCTTGACACCGGTGTTTTCGCGCCGGCTTCGGGCGGAGTTTGGCGATCAGGTGGCTATCTTTCACTCCTCGCTCTCGACCGGTGAGCGTTTTGATGAGTGGACGAGGGTAAAAAATGGGCAGGCACAAATCGTAATCGGCACTCGCTCGGCCGTTTTCGCACCGGTGAGCAAGCTCGGCCTGGTGATTGTCGATGAGGAGCACGAGTCCACTTACAGGCAGCAGGACTCCCCGCATTACAACGCCCGCGACACGGCAATCGTGCGCGCGCAAAAAGCGGAAGCGGTGGTCCTGCTTGGTTCGGCGACCCCTTCGCTCGAATCGTTTCACAATGCTCGCGGCGGGAAATATCACTATCTCAGTTTGCCCGAGCGAATTGGCAAGCGGCCGCTGGCCAGCGCGAGTATTATTGACATGCGCGAAGCTTTTGCGCGGCAAGGAAAGCCAGCAGTTTTTTCCGAAGAACTGCTGCAGGCGATCGAGGCGACACACCAGCGGGGTGAACAATCGATCATACTGCTCAACCGCCGTGGCTATTCGAGCTTTATCCTCTGTCGCTCCTGCGGCGAATCGATCCAGTGCCCCAATTGTGACGTCACACTTACCTATCACCAGAGCGAGCGAGTGATTGTCTGTCACTACTGCAACCACCGCCGGGCCGCTCCCAAAGAGTGCCCCAACTGTGCCGGGAAATATATTTACTATGTTGGCGAAGGCACGGAGCAATTGGAGGAGATGCTGGGCCAACAGTTCCCTGATTTGCGGATTGCGCGCATTGACCGGGACACCACATCGCGTCGCCGTGTGTTTGAAAAATCGTTGGTTGATTTTAGCGAGGGCGCGCTCGACATGCTGGTCGGCACACAGATGCTGGCCAAAGGTCACGATTTCCCAAACGTGACCCTGGTCGGCGTGGTATCGGTCGATGCCGGACTGGCATTGCCGGACTTTCGCTCGGCTGAGCGTACTTTTCAATTAATCACCCAGGTAGCCGGACGTGCCGGACGCGGTGAGCGACCGGGGCAGGTACTAATTCAAACCTATCATCCTGAACATTACGCGCTGCTCCATGCCTGTCAGCAGGATTATCAAGGCTTTTATGAGGAAGAGATTCGCTACCGGCAGAATCATTCTTATCCCCCCTTTGTGGCCCTGGCCTCGCTGCTGGTCCATGGTTCGGATCTTCCGAAGACCAGGGCTACGGCGCTGGCACTCCGCCAGCAGTTGGACGCCGCAAACGAAGCTCGTGCCTGTCGCATACTTGGTCCCGCACCCGCGCCGTTGGCCCGCCTCAAGGGCGAGCATCGCATTCAACTGCTGCTGAAGTCGCGCAGCCGGCGTCGCCTGCGTCAGTTAATTGATGCTGGCGTGGGCAGAACCCTGGACCGTGGTCACCCCGCACGTTCAATAAATATAGAGATTGATCCGATTACGATCATGTAATCGCTGGATGACCGGATCCTGGCCACCACGCACGTTCAACCAACGTCGAGATTGATCCGATTACGACCTGTAATCGCTGGAAGACCCTACACCCACTTTCAGCACGCAGGATGCTGGCATGGGGAGGGCCATGGACCGTGGTCCCCCGCACCTCCAATAAACGTCGGGGTTGATCCGATTACGCCCCTGTAATCGCTGGAAGACCCTACACCCACTTTCAGCACGCAGGATGCGTGCGGTCCCAGGTGCTCATGCTAAACTGCGCGCCATGAAACTCTCAGAACTGGCAACGCAGACGGGCGCTCAGCTTGACGGTCAGCCGGCAAGCGACATCGAAATAGTGGGGGCCGCGGGACTCGACACGGCCGGTACGGGCCAGGTAACTTTTCTCGCCAATCCGCGATACACTCCGCGCCTGAAATCAACCCGCGCGTCCGCCGTTTATGCTGCTGCCGGGGTTGCTGTAGAACGCGACGATATTGCGGTCCTGCGCGCCACGGACCCTTATCTGGCGTTCACTCGCGCGCTCAGAATATTTCATCCGGAGCCAGCCTTCGAAGCGTTTATCCATCCTGCTGCGGTTATCGATCTGACGGCGAAGATTGCCGACAGAGTCTATATCGGAGCTTTCGCGGTGATTGGTCCAGGCGCGCAGATCGGCGAGGGCGTGAAGATATATCCGAATGCCACCATTTACGAAGAAGTGATGATAGGCAATGATTCGATAATACACTCCGGCGTGGCCATACGTGAGCGCACACAAATTGGAGCGCGCGTCACCATTCACAACAACTCTGTCATTGGCTGCGACGGATTTGGATATGCCAAAGACGAACAACGTCGCTGGCTGAAGATCCCACAAAGCGGTCACGTGGTCATTGAAGACGATGTCGAGATCGGAGCCGGAACCACCATTGACCGCGCGTCAGTGGGAGAATCCCGAATTGGGCGAGGGACGAAGATTGACAACCTGGTGCAGGTTGGTCACTCCTGCAATATCGGCGAAGACACTCTATTATGTGCTCAGGTTGGCCTCGCCGGAAGTTCGCATATTGGAAGTCGCGTCATTCTGGCGGGACAAGCGGGAGTAGCGGGGCATCTGACGATAGGCGATGACGTGGTGCTGACAGCCAAGAGCGCAACCAGCCACGACGTGCCGCCGGGCAAGATGATTTCCGGCATCCCTGCTTTTGATAATCGCGACTGGCTGCGCTCAACTGCGGCGTTCCGGAGATTGGGCGAGATGCAACGCACACTGCGCGACCTCGAAAAGCGCCTGGCCGCGCTTGAGGGATCGTCGGTCGCTGGATGATGGCGGGACGCCCGCGGTGTTGTAACTGCTGGAAGACCCGGAGTGCGTTGGACGGCCGTTTAAGTGATGGCGCCGCCGTCGACGATGACAACTTCGCCATTCATAAAGCTGTTGCGGTCACTGACCATGAAGGCGGCGTATTCAGCCAGCTCCTCGGGCCGGCCCAGGCGACCGGCTGAGGCCCAGAAGGCATGCATCTGAAGCAGGCGTTCCGGCAAAGCGGCAGCCAATTCCGTATCGAAAATTCCCGCCGCAATGGCGTTAACCTTGACGCCAAACGTACCGGCCTCGCGCGACAAACATTTGGTGAAGCCAATCATGGCCGCTTTCGTCGTCGCGTAGTGCACTGCGGTAGGCAGAGCGCGCAAGGCACCGATGGATGTAATGTTCAGAATGCTTCCCTTGCGCTGCCGGATCATCCTTTTGTAAATCGGCTTGGTCACCGCAAACAGGCTATCGATGTTGGTGTGAATCACCTCATCCCAGGCTCGATCAGTCGTAGTGGCAAAGTTGTCGCCGCGGTTGATCGCGGCATTGTTCACCAGCACGTCGATGCTGCCCCAGAGCTCAACGATCTCCCGCGTCACCTTCTTCATACCCAGGCGGTCAGTGACCGACACTTTGAACGAGAGGGCTTGACGGCCCAGGGCCTCGATTTTGGCACGAACTTCGGCAGCCAGGTCGTCGCGGGAATTGTAATTGAAGGCCACGTCCGCGCCTTCACGCGCGAATACCTCACAGATCGCGGCCCCAATACCGCGGGTGCCGCCCGTAATAAAGGCCCGTTTACCCTCAAGCAATAGACTCACCGGCTTGGTCTCCCAAAAAAGCCCGCTTCGGCGAACGCCAGCGGGCGATAAAATAATAGCGATACGGACCTTAACGCCAGGACTTCACGCGCAAAAACGAGTGTCACTCTTTCAAACTGCCCAACAGTTCTGAAATGGAAACGCTGGTGCGGAACGAATTAAAGCCCGAAACGGGCCGTCCGTCAACAAGCCTCATTTGAAAACATGAGTGAGTTGCGTTAGTTCTCTCGCGCCCGGATACGCGCGGCATCTTTAGATCAGGCTGAGATGACATCGGCCAGACGTGCTTCTTCTTCGAGCTGAGCGGGAGCAGGCAGGAGAGCTGCAATCTCTTCGACAATCCGACGGGTGGCATTTGGAAATCCGACCGTAACGGTGGCCGCGCGCATAGCTGAATAGTGGGCCGTATCCTCAACCATCCGTCGAACTACCGGTACTATGTCTTTGGCCTGTTTCAAGAGGATGCCGGCGCCGCGTTTGATA